>ENA-OQKC01000208-OQKC01000208.1-human-gut-metagenome-genome-assembly--contig:-NODE-208-length-25219-cov-4.117567_pt1 | contig 25219 bp, 28 predicted proteins | sample MGYA00242774_ERZ504790 | MGnify/ENA primary metagenome ERZ504790 (study PRJEB26092, sample SAMD00036419) | human gut metagenome | host: Homo sapiens | study: EMG produced TPA metagenomics assembly of...
AAATGGAGCCGGGTGAATTTATGACTGAGATCAATACGATGATTACCGAACTGGTAAAGAACACGGAAATGAAAAAAGGAGCGAATGCACTTATGAAAAGCAAGATTATTGGTGTCTGCCCGAACTGCGGCAAGCCTGTTGTGGAGCGTGAAAAGGGCTGGTTCTGCGAGAACCGGGAGTGCCGTTTCGTGCTGTGGAAGGACAATGCGTTCTTTAAGCGTCTGGGCAAGCGTCTGGACTCTCATGTGGCGGACAAGCTGCTGCGGGATGGTCGGGTCCGCCTGAAGGACTGCAAGAGTGCCAAGGGCAAGACCTACAACGCCACCGTGCTGCTGTCCTGTGAAGCTGATGGCCGCAGCAAGTTTTCGCTGGAATTTGAAGGTGGGTGCTGATGGAGCAGATAAAAGAAGCGGTCTACCTTATCAACGATGAACGCTATCTGCATCTCCGGGAAAACGGTGCAGGGGTCGGCTTTGCCACTTATAACAAGGTAACTGGAGAGCCGCTGGAAAGTGGGCAGATCTCGGAAAAGAATCTGCCGCCAGATGGACAAAACACCATCCCTGCCGCCCGGAACTGGTATCTGTTTGAACTTTCGGACGATGACCGTAAGGCCATCCAACAGGAAAGCGTAAAGATCCTCGAAAACATCCCGCAGGCGGGCATCGGCAGGCGGCGCATCTGGGAGCCGGAAACGCTGCCGAAGGATATTCGTCTCATCAACAGCCACTATGACGACCTCTACCGCATTCCCGATGGCGGAGTTGTACAGGTGGATTACCCGGATGGGCGCAGCTTTACGGCACGGCTGGAACATCTGGATGATTATCACTTTGACATGGGCGGTCTGGGCAATGTGTTCCACATCTGTCAGTTTGCCGAGGTCATGGAACGGAACCATGCCGACTTCTACCCGGAGATTCAGACACAGGACGAGCAGGCTGCATGGGAACTGGGCGGCAAAGGCTACCTTGCCATACAGTCCTGTGAGGATGGATGGGACTACACCCTCTACCACAGCGATTATTCTGTGATGGACGGCGGGCAGCTGGGTGCCCCGGAACTGACCATTCAGGAAGCCCGTGAGCAGATTCTGGAAGCACACCACATGGAAAAGGGCCGGCGGCTACTGCAGGACTACGATGCCGTCATGGACAAAGTTGCGGAAGCCGAGGAACTGAGCGCAGACCACCGCCCTTCCACACTGGAAAAGCTGGCAGAACTGGCAAGTGATACGTCTGCGCCAAAATCGTCTGCACGTTCTGCGCCAGAACTGTGAGGTGGACGATGCAGCAAAAATGGAACCAGAATTTTGACGGTGAACCCATGACGGACATCCCGCAGAAGTTTCTGAACGCAGGGTGCGATGTTTATATGGTGATGCAGCTGCGGCATGACGAAAAAATCCTTGATGAAAGATTTGCTTCTATGCGGGAGTTGAATCGTCGAGGCAAAACGCCAGACCCGGAGCATTATGAGGTCACCTACTATGCTGATTTGCCCGCCATGTGGCAGGATGTGCCGGACAACGAGGTTCTGGAAGAACTGTTTCAGATGTTCAACCTCTCCCGTCCGCAGGATTTTGAGGGGCACAGCCTGTCCGTCAGCGATGTGATCGCACTCAAACGCAATGGCGAGGTGTCTGTGCACTATGTGGACAGCATCGGCTTCAAGGAACTGCCGGGGTTTCTGGACAAGCAGCCGGAACGCCCTTCGGTGCTGATGAATCTAAAGGAAAAGTGCGATGCCCCGGAGTGCAACCCCACGGTATGCCGGAAAGTGAGGGCTGAACATGAACTTTAACCATGAGGAACTGATGCTGATGATGCTCTACAACACCGGCACCCGGATGGGGCTTGTCCACGAACTGCGGCTCATGCAGTGCTACCTGATGCCCGATGAAACCGCCCTGCGGGAACTGTCGGAGGGTGTTATCGAAAAGCTGAAACTGCTGACTGATGCGGAGTTTGCCGAACTGGAATTTCCACCGGACTGATTTTTGCCGCCTACGGGCGGCGTACATAAAGTATTTTGTTCTTCCAAAAGATATGCTATAATCAAATTAGACAAAATTCCTCTCTTCAAGCGATTTCTCCGCAATTTTCCTGTGGCTCTGCTCGTATCAAGATTAAGGGACTGAATTTTATTGTCAGAACGGAGGAACCATTATGGCAATCTTTGAAAAGACCATCCGAAACAAAAACTTTGACAAGTTGCTTCGGAAGCTGGAAAATGAAATTCCAGACAGCAGTTGGTCGGCAGATTTGGAGGCAGGCAGTGATTTCAAAGAGGGCGATGCTCGGTGCAGTGTCCGGGTGTTTGAACGGTACAGCATGATGGGCGGCAACCGCCTGAGTCTGACACTGACCATGTTCCAGAATGCGGACAGTCCGGTTCGGCTGTCTGCCATCACCGCAGGAGGCAGTCAAGCGGTGTTCTTCAAGGTGAACACCCTCGGAGAAGAATCTTTTCTGGACGATGTAAAAGAGCTGCTGGAAGAGATTCTGGAGGAGTAATATGTTTTTTGGCTGGTTTAACGCTGTGTTCAGCATAGTATTCCCACTTATCTTTTTCGGATTGATGTGTCTATTTATTTTTACGCTGATTTCAAATCTTCGCACATGGAACAAAAACAATCACTCACCCCGTCTATCTATTCCGGCAGCAGTAGTAGCAAAGCGAACTGATATTTCGCATTCCGACACTGCAAATGCTGGAGATTTGTCTGGTGCACATGGATATAGAACCAGCACCTACACTTCCTATTATGTGACCTTTCAGGTAGAAAGCGGAGACCGGATGGAATTTGAAGTGGACGGAAGCGATTATGGTCTGCTCGTGCAGGGCGACATCGGAAAGCTGAGTTTTCAGGGCACCCGCTATCTTGGGTTTGAGCGGAACTAAGTGTTCTCCTACACTATATAGTAAGGAGTGCTGTATGAACGATCTATTTATCCAAGGGCTGACCATCGACTGGAACAGAGTTCGCCCATACAATTATGTTCGTCAGATTCCTGCCATCAGCGGAATCGACACTTTTACATTCCATAAGCCCATTACGTTCTTTGTTGGCGAAAATGGAAGCGGAAAATCTACGCTTCTGGAAGCAATCGCTGTTGCTTACGGCTTCAACGCGGAGGGTGGAACGAAGAACTATTCATTTTCCACATACAACTCCCATTCGGAACTATGTGAGGCTATGACGATTTCCAAGGGGTATCGCAGACCAAAGTTCGGGTATTTTCTCCGGGCAGAGAGCTTCTACAATGTAGCTACCAAGGAAATCGACTATTCCGATGACGATCATCCCTCCAAAGGCTATCACCAAAAATCACACGGTGAAAGTTTCCTCGCCATTGCGCAGGACTACATGGGTGCAGATGGAGTCTATATTTTTGACGAGCCGGAAGCCGCTTTATCCCCGCAGAGGCAGCTCACGTTACTGATTAACATTTATCGGTGTGCCCAAGAAGGGGCGCAATTCATTATAGTATCACATTCACCCATTCTCCTCGGAATGCCTGATGCTGAAATTTTTAGCTTCGACAATGGCACGATTCATCCTTGTCAGTATGAAGATACGGACAGCTACGTTATCACCAAAACATTTGTAAATAATCGGCAGCATTTTTTGAACCAGCTTCTGAATGAAGAAACGTAATGCCTGGAAAGGACATTCCATATGAGTGATTCTACATTGAAAGAACTTTGGCAGCAGGTCGCAGAAAAGAAGAACTGTGAAGCAAAGCAGAAAGAACTGACCGCCCAGAGAGATACGCTTGCTGATCGTCTGAAAAGCTGGAAAAATCCAAGCTGGCGGAACAGGCTGACGTGGACCGTCTGGAGGGACACAGCCTTGCCACATTTTTCTATCAGGTCATCGGAAAGATGGATGAGAAGCTGGACAAGGAACGGCAAGAAGCCTATGCAGCCCGTGTCAAGTACGATGTGGCTCTCCATGACCTTTCTTCCGTTGATGCTGATTTAGCACAAATTCAAAATAGGTTGGCACGGCTGTCCGATTGCGAAAGGCAGTATCAAGCTGCTCTTTCCGAAAAAATCAAAAGCATCAAAGCATCTGCCCACCCTGCCGCACAGCAGGTTGCGGAAAGCGAAAGCCGTATTGCCGCGCTGAAAGTCCAAAAACGGGAGCTGCTGGAAGCTATCAACGCCGGAAAGACCGCCCTGCATACGGTCAATGAAGTTCTGGAAACCCTCGACAATGCCGAGGGCTGGAGTACATGGGACGTAATGGGCGGCGGTTTGATGGCTGATCTTGCCAAGTATGAGGAACTGGACGATGCGCAGGAACAAATCGAACAGCTTCAAGTGGAACTGCGGCGGTTCAAAACTGAACTTTCCGATGTTGAAATCGCCGCCGACCTTCAGGTTACGGTGGACAGCTTTCTAAAATTTGCGGATTTCTTCTTTGACGGGCTCTTTGCAGACTGGGCAGTTCTGGATCACATCAATCAGGCACAGAGCAGAGTAGAGAATACCAAAGGTCAAATCAAGCGAGTCCTTGCACTTCTGAAAAAGATGCGCGAAGATGTTGATGTCCAAATCGCTGATGAAAAAGAGAAGCAGGAGCAGCTTGCGGTGGAAACTGAGCTGTAAGTTTGAAGAGTCCGCTTATGTGATATGATTCGATAAAACCGAATTTGCAGGAGGTGTTTCGATGAAAACAAGAAGGTTTGCTTTATGTCTGGCAACGGTTTTTCTGGTGGCGATTTATATCAATATTCAGAGAAGCCATACTTTCACCCTTTCAAACGATGAAGGCACCATAAAGACAGAACAAATACAGCCACTTTGGGGAACTGTAAAAGTGAGCGGTGATTGTGATACTGAGGTGGTCTTTACCGATGTAGAGACTGGAAAAAAATATAGAATCGGATATATTACACAGGGCGTAACGGAAAGAATCAAACTTGAACGAGGCAAATGGTATAAGGTGGCGGGCGGAGGCAACCTTACACTGAATCCGGTAAACATTCGAGTCGAATAAATGTAAGTTCCTTGCGGGCAGCTATGAAAGCTGAAGCTGAGAAGAGAGTTTTGAATATTCACATATGAAGGAGTACAGTTCTATGAGTTACGGTTGGGCAACTGTTTTCACTTTAGCGGCATGGTTTGCAGGACTTGTGATTGATGCAAATGTGCGGGTCGGCGACCTCGGTTTACGAACAGTGCTTCCTGTCATCGTGATGGGGTGCTGCGTTATGAAGTACATAAAGGACAATAGCAAATAATCTTATCTCAATACACTTTCCAGCGGGCAGCCCCAAAACGGTTGCCCGCTCTTTTTATACTCTAAAATCTGGAAAAGGAGGCTAAAATGCCAAGCAAAACCGAAGAATATCTCGCCCTTGCCCAGCGCACGGCGAACGGCTTGACCCGGTATTGGGAAAGCTGGACGGACTATCTGACCACCGCATCCCGGCTGTACAAGTACAGCTTTGCAGACCAGCTCATGATCTACGCCCAGCGCCCGGATGCCACCGCCTGCGCCGACTTTGACATCTGGAACAACCGGATGAACCGTTATGTGCGCCGGGGTGCCAAGGGCATCGCCCTGCTGGACGAATCCAGCGGATTCCCGCGTCTGCACTATGTGTTTGATGTGTCGGACACCGGAGTACGGCGCAATTCTCGCGACCCGGAACGATGGGAAATGAATGACGACCTTTTCAAGCCGGTGTCTGAGATGCTGACCGCAGAATACGGCATCAGCCATGAACGGCTCAGCCAGCAGCTCGTAAATATTGCGGAGAAGCTGGTGAACGATTATTGGGACAACAACAGCGGCGACATCCTCAACATCGTTGACGGCTCTTTCTTTGATGATTATGATAGTAGCGGAAAGGAACTTCAGTTCAAGGCCGCTGCGACAATGAGCGTCACCTACACTCTATTAGAACGATGCGGGTTTGAACCGGAAGGCTACTTTGACAAGGATGACTTTCAGGCCATCCACACCTTTTCCACACCCGATGCAGTCTATGCGCTGGGTGCCGCTACCAGCGACATCAGCCGCGAGGTCTTACGCAAAATCGAGCGGACGGTGAAAACCACGACCCGCCGCCGAAACGTAGAAAGGATGGAAGAATATGAGCAGCAGTCTGAATTACACGAAGTTCGGGGATTACCAGCTCCCGAACCTGACCCTCAGCCAGCCGAAGACCCCGCTGGGCAAGTACGGCAGGATGCGCCGGAATTACCTGAAGCAGTATCGCCCGGTACTGTACAATTCGATGCTCCTGAACGGGACGCTGTACCCGCATCTGATGGAACTGGAGCAGACGGCAGAGAGCCGGATGCAGCAGACCATGGAGCAGCTTCTGAAGCAGGACCCAGCCCCGGACAAAGCGCAGAATCAACTGATGTGGGTGCAGCACATGAACAGCCTGAAAGCGCAGGCCGAGGAACTGGTGCTGACGGAGCTGATCTACAGCTAAGTTTTCTGGATGCGAACATCCCCACCGAAGCCCAGCAAATTGAGAAGATCGACCAAGCGGAGAGCGAAAAAACGCCCTCCGCTTTTGTTTTGTCGCAGGCTGAAATTGAGAACGAGCTGCGGCGGCATGGTTCAGGGTTTACAGGCGGCAAACAGCGCATTATTGCGCTGTACCAGACCCAGCCTGACCGCAAACTCTGTGCCAAAGCACTGGCAAAGGAGTACGGCATCGGTGGGCACTCCCACGATTATCTGGATGGCAGTCGAGGCTTCGTCAACCACGACTGGAAGGGTCTGGAATTTGTTCATTATCCCGACCACCAGAAAATCACCCTGAAATGGGCGCAGGTGGAAAAGTATATCGACCTTATGATTCAGTCCGACCGCTATCTGACAGATGAGGAAAAGGAACAGCGTGCTACCAGACAGGAAGCATCCAACTACAATGTCGGGGATGAAGTTGTGGTAGACCTGCCCACCAGAACGATTGAAGGTACCATCGGCTATGTTGGCGAAACCGATGTGCGCATCGACACCAGTGCGCACGGGCAGTCTTGGGACAATGAGGTTATTAACAAGCAGCAGTTTGAGCAGGGGCTGCGACAGAGTGCGACTGCTCAGCGTGTGGATAAAATGCTGGCGCAGGCAGAAGCCATCGCCAAGGAATCCGAAGTGCCTGAATACGAACGTTTCTCTGTCCGAAAAGTCGTTGACGGTAAAATGCCGCTTTTTGCTATCTGGGATGATCTTTATGATGACTACTATGAAACCAATCACGCCGTTCCACAGTTTTCTAACGAGAAGCAGGCAGAATCTTATCTGGAAAATCTGAAAAAAGAAGTTGCAGACAGAGAAGCCGCCGAGTGGCTCAAAGTCGAACACGCAAAATTTTTAGCAGACAAGGACGAGCCGGAGCCGTCTGACGAAGAACTGGACGAACTGCCCATCTCTGCTGTAATGGACGGAGAGGTGCAGACCTTCCCGGATGCCGCTGCCTTGGATGAAGCCTTGAACGCTGCGCCTGCCGGGAACTTCCGCATCACAGACGACCATTTGGGCGAGGGCGGTGCAAAGCAGAAATATGCCCGGAACATCGAAGCCATCCGAACTCTGTTTCGTTTGGAGGAGGAGCACCGGGGTGCCACCGCCGAGGAACAGCAGGTGCTTTCACAGTATGTGGGCTGGGGCGGTCTGGCAGACGCTTTTGACCCCGGCAAAGATAGTTGGGCAAAGGAATACGCCGAACTGAAAGGGCTGCTCTCCGAGGACGAGTATGCCGCCGCACGTTCCAGCACCCTGAACGCCCACTACACCAGCCCCACCGTGATCCGTGGCATCTACGATGCTGTGGAGCGCATGGGTTTCCGCAGCGGTAACATTCTGGAACCTAGTATGGGCGTGGGCAACTTCTTCGGTATGCTGCCGGACACCATGCAGGACAGCCGTCTGTACGGCGTAGAGCTGGATTCCATCACCGGGCGCATCGCCAAAAAGCTGTACCCGCAGGCCGACATTACCGTGGCGGGCTTTGAGACCACAGACCGCCGTGATTTCTACGATCTGGCGGTGGGCAACGTGCCCTTCGGCAACTACAAGGTCAACGACAAGGCGTACAACAAGTTGGGATTCAGCATCCACAACTACTTTTTCGCCAAGGCCATTGACCAAGTGCGTCCGGGCGGCGTGGTGGCGTTCGTCACCAGCCGCTACACCATGGATAGCAAGGACAGCACCGCCCGCAAGCACATGGCAGAGCGTGCTGACCTGTTGGGAGCTATCCGTCTGCCGAATAATGCGTTCAAGGCAAACGCAGGCACGGATGTTGTGAGTGACATTATCTTTTTGCAGAAGCGTGACCGCCCTGCGGACATCGAACCTGCATGGGTGCAGCTTGGCAAGACCGAGGACGGCTTTGCCATCAACCAGTATTTCGTGGACCACCCGGAGATGATTCTGGGCGAACTGACCACCGAAAGCACCCAATACGGACGGGAGGAACTGACGGTTGCCCCCATCGAGGGCGCAGTGCTGGCCGACCAGCTTGCCGAAGCGGTACAGCATATTGAGGGCCAGTATGTTGAAGTCGAGGTGGAAACACCAGATGTTGCGGATGCAGAAGTCGAGCGCAAGACGCTCCCCGCTGACCCAGATGTAAAGAATTTCTCCTATGCCGTGGTGGACGGTGAGGTGTACTACCGAGAAAATTCGATTATGACGCAGGTGGAGTTGTCCGATAATGCCAAAGGCCGTGTAGCTGGTATGGTGGAGTTGCGGCAAATCGTCAACGAACTGATTGACCAGCAGTTGGACTTCCCGGACGAGGATATTAAGGCATCGCAAGCAAAATTGAACGCCGCCTACGATGCCTTTACCGCAAAATACGGGCTGATCAACGACAAGAAAAATGCCCGCCTGTTCGATGATGACAGTTCCTACTATCTGCTCTGCTCTTTGGAAAATCTCGATGAGAATAAACAGCTCAAAAGCAAGGCGGATATGTTCACCAAGCGAACGATTCGCCCGGAGCGCACCGTCACCAGCGTGGACACCCCCAGCGAAGCACTGGCAGTGTCCATTGGAGAACATGGCCGTGTTGATCTGCCCTATATGGCGGAACTTCTCGGCTCTCCCGGCGATTATGAGCGTATTACCACAGAGCTGCAAGGCGTGATTTTCAAAGACCCTTCTGCGGATGCAGATGAGCCGGAAGCAGGCTGGCAGACTGCGGACGAGTATCTTTCCGGCAATGTGCGGAATAAACTGCGCATGGCTCAGCTTGCCGCTGAAAGCCACCCGGAGTTCAAGATCAATGTGGAGGCTTTGACCAAAGCGCAGCCGAAGGACCTTGAAGCATCAGAAATCGACATCCGACTGGGTGCCACATGGCTGAATCCCGCCATTGTGCAGCAGTTTATGATGGAGACTTTTCAGCCGCCCTACCGCATCCGCTATAACAACCTGATCCAAGTCCGCTACTCTCCATTTACGTCCGAATGGCGCATCGGCAACAAATCTGCCGCCGGAATGTATGATATCATGTCCACCGAAACCTACGGCACCCACCGGGCCAACGCCTACAAGATTTTGGAGGACACCTTGAATTTGCGGGACTGCCGCATTTATGATACCATTGAGGAGGACGGTAAAGAGCGGCGTGTCCTGAACCAGAAGGAGACGATGCTTGCCCAGCAGAAGCAGCAGGCCATCAAGGATACCTTTGCAGGCTGGGTTTGGCAAGACCCGCAGCGGCGGAATCTGCTGGTGAAGCAGTATAACGAGCTGTTCAACTCTACCCGCCCCCGTGAGTATGACGGAAGCCACATCCATTTTGTCGGCATGAACCCGGAAATCACCCTCCGGGAACACCAGCGCAACGCCATCGCCCATGTGCTTTATGGCGGTAATACGTTGCTTGCGCACGAAGTTGGTGCGGGAAAAACCTACGAAATAGCGGCGTCTGCCATGGAAGCAAAACGGCTGGGATTATGCCAAAAATCGCTTTTTGTCGTGCCGAATCACCTAACGGAGCAGTGGGCATCGGAGTTTCTGAACCTCTACCCTAACGCAAAACTTTTGGTGGCACGGCGCAAGGACTTTGAGACCGCCAACCGCAAAAAATTCTGCGCCCGCATTGCCACCGGGGACTACGATGCTGTCATCATCGGGCACAGCCAGTTTGAGCGCATCCCGCTGTCCTTTGAGCGGCAGGAGCGTATCATTCAGGAGCAAATTTATGAAACGCTTGCCGCCATCAATGAGCTGAAAGTCCACGCAGGCGAGAATTTCTCCATCAAGCAGATAGAAAAGACCCGGAAAACGCTGGAAACAAAGCTGGAAAAACTGCGCTCCGATGAGCGTAAGGATGATGTAGTTACCTTCGAGCAACTGGGCGTTGACAGGCTTTTTGTGGACGAAAGCCATTTCTACAAGAACCTCTTTTTGACTACAAAAATGCGGAATGTCGCAGGATTATCCACCAGCGAAGCGCAGAAATCCAGCGATATGTTCGGCAAGTGCCGCTATCTGGACGAGATCACCGGCGGGCGTGGCGTGGTGTTCGCTACCGGCACCCCGGTGAGCAACTCCATGACCGAGTTGTACACGGTCATGCGGTACCTCCAGTACAGCACCTTGCAGCAGAAAAAGCTGACGCACTTCGACTGCTGGGCATCCACCTTTGGTGAGACGACCACGGCCATTGAGCTTGCCCCGGAGGGTACCGGCTACTGTGCCCGCACCCGGTTCGCCAAGTTTTTCAACCTCCCGGAGTTGATGTCCATGTTCAAGGAGGTTGCGGACATTAAAACTTCCGACCAGCTTCATCTGCCGGTGCCGGTTGCAAAGTTTGAAACCGTGGTGGCAAAGCCGTCCGAAATTCAAAAGGAAATGGTGCAGGAACTGAGCAAATGTGCTGCAGAAATCCACTCCGGTGCAGTAGATGCCTCCGTGGACAATATGCTCTGCGTCACCAACGACGGCAGAAAAATTGGCTTGGATGTGCGTCTGATGAACCCCATGCTGCCGGACGACCCCAACAGCAAGCTGAACGTCTGTGTGCGGAACATGCTGAGGATCTGGGAGGAGGGCAAAGACCAGAAGCTGACCCAGCTTCTGGTCTGCGACCTCTCGACACCAAAGAACGATGGCAACTTTAATGTCTACGATGATATTCGCAAGAAATTGGTCGCCGCCGGGGTGCCGGAAAGTGAAGTTGAGTTCATCCACAATGCCGACACCGAAGCAAAAAAGGCCGCATTGTTCTCCAAAGTGCGCTCCGGCGATGTGCGGATTCTGCTCGGCAGCACCGCAAAAATGGGAGCCGGAACGAACGTCCAACAGCGGCTTGCGGCGGTGCATCACTTGGATGTCGGCTGGAAGCCCAGCGACATGACCCAGCGCAACGGACGCATTATCCGGCAGGGCAATATGAATAAGGAAGTCAAGGTGTTCAACTACGTCACAGAGGGAACTTTTGACAGCTACTTGTTCCAAACTTTGGAGAATAAATAGCGATTCATCAGCCAAATCATGACTTCAAAATCCCCGGTACGCTCTTGCGATGATGTGGACGAACAGGCTTTGTCTTATGCAGAGATCAAGGCACTGTGCGCCGGAAATCCGCTCATCAAGGAAAAGATGGATTTGGATGTGCAGGTGGCGAAACTGAAAGTGCTGAAAGCCGACCACCAAAGCCAGAAGTTCCGTCTGGAAGATAAGCTGCTCACAAAATTCCCGGCTGACATTCAGGAAACGAATGCCTATATTGCCGGAGTGAAAGCGGACGCACAGCTTGCCGCTGCCCACCCGCAGGTGCAAGAGGGTTTCTGCGGCATGACCATCAAGGGCGTGACCTACGATGAGAAAAAGACCGCCGGTGAGCGTCTGGTGCTTGCCTGCTCCGAACTGCCCAACGCCGAAGAAAAAGTGATCGGCAGCTACCGGGGCTTTGAGTTGTCTCTGCGGTTCGATACCTTCCGCAGCGAATATCAGGCGATTCTGAAGGGTCAGCGGAGGTACCCGGTAGCACTGGGCACCGACCCGCTGGGCAATATTATCCGTCTGGATAATTCGCTGAACAACTTCCCGGAGCGCATTAACTCTGCTGAGAATGAACTAGCCACCTTGCATCAGCAGCAGGCGGCGGCGCAGATTGAGGTGGAAAAGCCCTTCCCGCAGGAAGAAGAACTGGCTGAAAAGTCGGCTCGCCTTGCAGAGCTGAACGCTCAGTTGGATGTGGACGAAAAGAGCCACGAGCCGGAACAGGACGGGGAAGAACAGGAGGATGCACCTCGCCGCCCCTCGGTGTTGGCGGCACTGGAGGAAAAGTCGGATAAGCCGGAGCCGGTGAAGCCTTTTCGCAGTTATTACGACAAGGATGGTGATGCCCGGTGAGGGAAAAGCGGGATGAGATCATCATCCTGAGAACCACAAAGGCGGAGAAAAACCGCATTTATGAGAAAATGCTGAGCATGGGCATCCGCAGCCTGAGTGCCTATATCCGCAAGATGGCATTGGATGGCTACTGCCTGAACCTTGACCTGCCGCAACTGCGGCGCATGGCATATCTTTTGCAGATGTGCAGCAACAACTTGAACCAGTACGCCAAACGTGCCAACGAATGCGGCAAAGTCTACGCTGCCGACATGGAGGACCTGCGGCAGCGGTTGGATGAATTGATCGACATTGGTCGGCAGATCCTTTCCCGGCTGGCAGAACTCTAAAATTTCCCCCGCAGTTGGAGGGCTGCGGGGGTACATAAGGGTTGACATCCTTGCAAGGGGTGTGGAGATGCCTTTATAATAGGGACGAAGGGTAGGTGCTAGATATGAGGTTCGTTTTTAAGATGATCGTTTTCCCGTTTTGGCTGCTTACGGCTTTCCTTGCGCTGATACTGAAATGGACGCTGAACCTGTCAGCGTTTGTGCTGGCACTGCCGATGCTGTATATCTTCGGCTGCGGTCTTTATACGCTGTACTGCCGGGAGTGGCTGTAGTTTTTGATCTTGCTGGTGGCGGAGTTTGGCTGCTTCCTGCTCATCACCGCCGGAACAGTCATTGTAGAAGCCGTGGAATGGTTCAGTGGCTGGGTTGCAGAATTATAAAATCTTTATGCCGCCATTGTGCGGCATTTTCTTTTGCCGGGAGGTGGTAGAATTGGCTGCAACACGTTTGATCGCGCTGCACAAAAACAAGGGCAAGTCGGTTGCGGCCTGCCTGAAAAGCCGCACGGACTATGCCCAGAATCCTGACAAAACGAACAAGGGAGAGTTGGTCAGCAGTTACGAATGCAGTCCCCTGACCGCAGACGAAGAATTTATGCTGTCCAAACGGCAGTATGAACTTGTCACTGGGCGCAGACAAAAAAGTGACGTGATTGCCTATCAGATTCGGCAATCGTTCAAGCCCGGAGAGATCACTGCCGAGGAAGCCAACAAGGTCGGTTATGAGCTTGCCATGCGGTTTACCAAGGGTAAGTATGCGTTTATCGTTGCCACTCACACGGACCGGAAACACATTCACAATCACATTATCTACAACTCCACTGCATTGGACAGCACCCGGAAATTCCGGGATTTTTTGTTGTCCGGGCTGACCGTGCAGCGGTTGAGCGATTTGATTTGTCTGGAACACCAGCTGTCTGTCATTGAAATCAAGCCGTACCGGGAGCGGCAGAAGCGTACCCTTTATCCACCCAGAGAAAGTAATCGAGATAAGCTGTGTGCCGTAATCGACAACATTCTGCTGAACGAGAATCCTGTGGACTTTGAAATCTTTCTTCAAAAGCTGGAACAGCAGGGCTATGTAATCAAACGAGGAAAGCACACCTCGGTCAAAGGTGCGCGGCAGAAACGCTTCATCCGTTTTCGCACTTTGGGCGCAGAATATAGTGAAGAAGAACTGAAAGCTGTTATCTCTGGGGAAGCCGAACACCATCCCCGGCAGAAGCAGAAGCGCATCGTACCGGAACAAAAGTTTCAGATGCTGGTGGACATTCAGGCAAAGCTGGCCGAGGGAAAGAGCATGGGGTATGCTCGCTGGGCAAAGCGATATAATCTGAAAGAAATGTCCAAGACGCTGATTTTCTTACAGGAGCATAAAATCGGCAGCATCGAAGAAATGCGGGAGCGAGTAAATGCAGCGACTGCACAGTATCACGAATTGGGCGATTCCATCAAGGCCGTAGAGCAACGCATGGCAGAGATTGCTGTCCTGCGGACGCACATCGTCAACTACGCTAGGACACGACCTGTGTATGATGCCTACCGAAAGACCGGATACAGCAAGCACTTTCTGGAAACACACCGCACGGAAATCACGCTGCACAAGGCAGCGAAAGCGGCGTTTAATGAATCCAATTTGAAAACGCTCCCCAAAGTCAAGGAGTTGGATATGGAATATTCAAAACTTCTGACAGAAAAGAAAGCACGCTACCCGGACTATCGCAAAGCGAAAGAGGAAATGCAGGAGTTTCTTCGTGCAAAGAGAAATGTAGAACTGTTCTTTGCAGAAGAAAAGAGCAGCGCAGAAAAAATGAAGTCTCGATAAACAACGACAGCCCAGGATTCTTCTATTGTGGAAGAGCCCTAGGCTGTCTTTTTTGTTATAAAGGTGTTTGGAACAAACGCGCAGCCTGCATCGGAACGGTGCAGAATGAAGGGGATTGGGCACAGCCCAACAAGCATTTTGCGAAGCAAAAATGGCATTTGTATAGACAAAAGCCCTGCTTGCCGGTATTATCCCTGAATCAGAATAATTTCGGAATAACCACCGTTCTAACTATCCCACATGATGGAGGCGGCGGGCGTCACTGAGGAACTGAAAGCCCGCAATCCTATGCGCTGGGCGGGGCTGATGAACACGCTGAAAGCACAAGTAAAGGAAGTCATCCGATTAGAAAAAGCAAAACCAAATGGAGCGTTTTCAAACTAATCAGAGTAGCAGAAACCATTTGGACTGTGGTAAACTTAAGCCATGCGAAATCCTGTTTCGCAAATTTTTAAGAGCATGAGTTAGCTCATCCTAACTATAACGGAGGTATGTAGAGAATGGAAGCAAGAAGTAACAAACTACAAGCCAAAGACCTTATCAATGTAGGCATTTTCACCGCCATTTATTTTGTCATTTTCTTTGCGGGCATGATGCTGGGATATATCCCTATCTTCATCCCGCTGTTAGGATTGGTGTGCCCCATCCTGTGCGGTATTCCCTTTATGCTGTACTTAACGAAGGTCAAAAAATTCGGCATGGTATCTCTGACTGGCATTATCCTTGGCCTGCTCAATCTGGTCATGGGTAGCGGCGTGCTGGTTCTGATTTTTAGTATCATCTTTGGCGTTCTGGGCGATGTAATTTTGCGGACCGGAAAGTATCAAAGCTGGAAATGCACGCTCCTTGGCAATGGCGTGTTCTCCCTTTGGATTATGGGATATGTGAGCCGGATGTTCTTAACTCGTGACACTTTCTTTGCTTCACTTGTAAGCAGCTATGGACAGGAATATGTAGATACCCTTATGTCCTATACTCCTGGCTGGACATATCCGGTTCTGTTTGTTGTCACCTTCATCGGCGGTATTTTAGGCGCACTTCTTGGTAAAGCAGTCTTGAAGAAACACTTTGAAAAGGCAGGGATTGCCTGATGGATGCGGCGGTTGGAACGCTAAAATTTGAAAACAAAGCCGTTATTCCCACCGATCCGAGGACAAAACTGTTTTTGACTGTAACTGTCAGCACAATTATGATTACCGGCGGCACGGGCGGGTTTATGAATCTGGTTCGCCCGTGCCTTATGGCGTGCCCGATTGTATTCCTGCTCCTTTCAAGAAAATGGGGGCCGCAGCCAGATTTGCAGTTACATACGCTATTTTGTTTGCGTTGGAATTAACGGTATTACCGACTGCTCACGGGCACATGGAATTTTATCTTGGGAGCCGCAGTCGGGATCTATACGCACATGCTCCCCGGATTTATCATGGGATATTATCTGGTGAGTACGACAACGGTCAGTGAATTTGTTGCTGCGATGGAGAAGATGCACATTCCACAAAAAATCGTGATCCCTATGTCGGTGGTATTCCGATTTTTCCCCACAGTCAAAGAGGAATATGCAGCCATTCGGGACGCTATGAAGATGCGCGGCATCACTACCTTCCGCAGTCCCCTGAAGATGCTGGAATATCGGATTGTTCCTCTGATGATTTCGATTGCCAAAATCGGAGAAGAACTGTCTGCGGCTGCTCTTACGCGAGGGCTTGGAGCATCGCAGAAACGGACGAATATATGTAAAATCGGCTTTGGGCCTTTGGACATTTTCTTCTTCCTGCTGGCGATACCCTGTTGGGTCGGTTTCTTTATCTGTTAGGAGGAAGGCGCCTATGATTGAATTTCGCAACATCAACTTTCGATATGCCGGGGGAACGGATGCCGGCGGGCTTGTAAACATTAACTTAATCATCCCGGACGGGCAAATTATCCTTTTGTGTGGACAATCTGGCTGCGGAAAAACAACCCTGACCCGGTTGGTGAATGGGCTGATCCCAAATTATTATGAGGGCGAGTTAAGCGGTGAAGTCCTGCTGGATGGAAAGAACATCAGCAGACTTCCACTCTATGAAACAGCAAAATATGTGGGGAGCGTTTTTCAAAATCCCCGCACGCAGTTTTTTACGGTGGACTCTACCAGCGAACTGGCCTTTGGATGTGAAAATCAGGGCTTGCCTGAAGAAAAAATCATTCAGCGGGTGAAATCGACTGCGGAGCAGTTTGGGATGGAGAACCTGCTGGGGAAAAATATCTTTTCTCTTTCCGGTGGGGAAAAGCAGAAAATCGCCTGCGCTTCGGTATCGACCAGTGATCCGCCCATCATTGTCCTGGATGAACCATCTTCTAATCTGGATATGTCAGCCACAAAAGATTTGCGCCGGATGATCCAGATTTGGAAACAGCAAGGGAAAACAGTTATTATTGCGGAACATCGGTTCTATTATTTGAAAGAGCTGATAGACCGTGTTATTTATTTGAAAAACGGAAAATCGAAAAAGATCATCTGGCTTCGGACGCCTTGAAACTGTCCGCAGCGCAACAGGCAGAAATGGGATTGCGGCCTTTTGACCTGGGGGCGTTCCCGGTGGTAGCACATTCTGCTGTAAGCTGCGGTACTATCGAATGTGAGAACTTTCATTTTGCTTATACAAAGCAAAGGAATGCGCTGGATATTGACAGTCTTTCGCTGCCGCAGGCGGGCATTATCGCGGTGATTGGCCATAACGGAGCTGGAAAATCAACCTTGGCCCGGTGCCTCTGCGGATTAGAGAAACACTGTAAGGGCATTGTGAAAGTGGATGGGAAAACGTATAATAGAAAACAGAGGCTATCCCTGTGCTATATGGTCATGCAGGATGTCAACCATCAGTTGTTTACAGAAAGCACAGAAGAAGAAATGCTCATCAGCATGGCGGAGCCAGCTTCGGATAAGGCGGATGCAATTCTTGACCGATTGGATTTGTTGCAGTTTAAGGAGCGGCATCCGATGGCGCTCTCCGGCGGCCAGAAGCAGCGAGTGGCGATTGCTACCGCCCTTGTTTCCGAGCGTAAGGTTTTAGTGCTGGATGAGCCTACCAGCGGCTTGGATTTACAGCACATGAAGGAAGTGGCCGATGAACTCATAACGATACAGGAGATGGGAAAGACCTCTCTTGTTATCACCCACGATTATGAGCTGATCGTCAGTTGCTGCACTCATGTTCTGCATTTGGAACACGGTGTGGTACAGGAACAATATGCGCTGGATGCCACAGGTTTTCAGCTCCTCAAAACTTTTTATTGAATCGAGGTGATCCCAGTTTGAACAGAAGCGACCTGTTTTTTCGCAGCAAATATGAATTTGCTCTGCGGGACGAATCCTGTTCCGTTTATCAGATGAAAATGAAACAGGAGATGGAATAGCAACCTACTATGAGGTGTATCCCGGAATTGGAGTTATATATAATGATTTCCACATGGCAAGTTGCCCGCCGAGGCGCTTCGACAACACTCACTATATTTCTATCCATCACTGCCGGGAGGGACGCATTGAGTGGGAAGTCAGCAATGGTGCTTATCTTTATCTTGCGTCCGGCGATATTATGCTGGACAGTTCGGCTACTGAAAATAATCATTGTAGCTTTCCTGTAAGCCATTACCACGGGATCACAGTTACGATTTCTGTTCCCGAAGCTGCGGAAAGTCTCGGAGAGCTTCTGTCCCTATTTTCTATCAATCTGGAACAGATTGAACACCAATTTGCCTTAAAGGCTCGTCCTTTTATCATGCACGGGAATTCCGTTCCCGACCATGTGATTTCGGAACTCTACCAGGTGCCGGAAAATATCCGCTTGGAATATCTTAGGGTAAAGGTATTAGAACTGTTGGTCACGCTCAAGACAGTAGACCCTACGGTTTTAGGTGTGGAGCACCCCTATTTTTATAAAACACAGGTAGAGAAAGTTAAAGCAATCATGGCATTTATGACGGAGGAGCCAGAACGTCACTTCACAATGGAGGAACTATCTGAAAAGTTTGATATTTCTACTTCTGCCCTAAAGCAGTGCTTTAAGGGAGTTTACGGCATCGCTATTTATACCTATATGCGGAATTATCGGATGGACCTGGCGGCATCCCTTCTCACACAAACGAATGAACCGATTACAGTGATTGCCGGAAAAGTCGGTTATACGAACACCAGCAAATTCTCCGAAGCGTTCAAAAAAGTCAAAGGGAAAACACCGCTGGAATATCGAAAAATAAAAATCTAAATGGAGCAAAACGAGGCTTCGCAGAGTGGCAGACAAATTGAATACCTGTAATACTTAGAGAGTACCAAAGAGATTGGTGCTCTCTAATTTTTTGCTAAAGGAGGAAAGTAAATGAAGCAGAAAAGCTGGATTTCTATTGTGTTTTCCTTTGCTTCACAGTGCCGGGGCAAGATTGTCCTGTCCGTCTTATGTGCAATCATCAGTGTGGTTGCCGGACTGATACCTTATTGGAGTGTTTACCAAATTATCACACTCTTTATCGACGGTTCACCTGTGATGGCAGAGGTTTGGAAATGGTGCTGGATCGGGCTTGGCGCTTATGCGATACGCTTCTTGCTCTATGGTATTTCAACGAGCCTGTCCCACATATCTGCCTACACCATTTTGGAGAATATTCGTTTGACCCTTGCCCAGCGGCTGATGAAAGCGCCGCTGGGGACAGTTATCGGAGAGTCTGTGGGTAAGTTGAAAAGCGTATTGGTAGACCGGGTGGAAACGATTGAGTTGCCACTGGCCCACATGATCCCGGAGTGTATCTCCAACCTGCTGCTCCCCGTGGCAGTCTTTGTTTATCTGGCCTGCATTGACTGGCGTATGGCTCTGGCTATGCTGGTGACTGTACCTCTCGCTTTTATCGCCTTTGCCATGATGATGAAGAATTTTAATAAGCTCTATGCCGATTACATGGAGTCCAACAACTATGTGAACGGCGTGATTGTAGAGTTATGTGGAGGGCATTGAAGTTATCAAAGCGTTTAATCAGTCCTCCAGTTCCTATGAAAAATTCACAAAGGCGGTTCAATCTTTCAAGGACTACACCCTTAAATGGTATCAAAGCACCTGGAAGTTGATGAATTTTATTTCTGCGGTATTGCCTTCCACCTTCCTGGGAACGCTTCCGATTGGTATGTATCTCTACTGGACCGGAAGCCTGGCTCCGCAGGATCTTGTTATGTGCCTGATCCTCTCGCTGGGGATTGTAGGTCCGTTGATGAACTTTACCACCTATGTCAATGAAACAAAAACGGTTGAGTATGCCGTACACGATGTAGACAAGCTGCTCCATGTGGAAGAGCTGCCCGATACTGGAAAACCAGTGGAGGTTCAGTCCAAAGACATTCAGCTTCAGGATGTTTCGTTCTCTTATGACAAGGAGAGCGGTAAACAGGTGCTTTCCCATATCAATCTGAAAATCCCGGAGGGAAAGTTTACGGCACTTGTTGGCCCGTCCGGTGGAGGTAAGTCCACCATCGCCCGCTTGATTGCCCGTTTTTGGGATGTGAACGATGGGAAAATCACCATTGGCGGTGTGGACATTCGTAGTATGCCGCTGGCCCAGCTTGCCGATATTGTCAGCTTTGTTACACAGGATAACTTCCTGTTCAACTGCTCCATCAAGGAAAATATCCGGCTGGGAAACCCTGATGCTACGGACGAAGAAGTATATGCGGCAGCAAAAGCCGCCTGCTGTGATGAGTTTATACGGAAATTGGACAATGGCTATGACACGATGGCCGGGGATGCGGGGAACCGGCTTTCAGGCGGTGAAAAACAGCGTATTTCTATTGCCCGCATGATTTTGAAAAATGCCCCCATCGTGATTTTGGACGAGGCAACCGCGTTCACCGATCAGGAGAACGAAGAAAAAATCCAGCAGTCTATCGCTGCTTTGACAAAAGGGAAAACGCTACTGGTCATCGCACATCGTCTGTCCACCATCAAAAATGCCGATCAGATTATTGTCCTGCAAAATGGGCAGGTTGAGAATACGGGCACTCATCAGCAGCTTTTAGCTGGTGACGCTCTCTATCGGGATATGTGGGAGGCGCATATCGGAGCGCAGAACTGGTCTGCCGGTTCCGGGAAAGGAGGTAACTGATATGTTTCGGATTGTAAATCGACTGATCCAATGGACAGGAAAATATAAACGGCGTATTTACATCGGGTTTATCTACGCTTTCATTCATAGCATTTTTACCGCAATTCCTATTATGCTGGCTGCAAAGGGACTAAGTGCTGTTCTGGATGACTTCAATGGCGTTAAACCATTGGAGGGCCGGGACATCTGGATCATGCTGGGGGCCATGATTTTAGCTGTATTGGGCCGATACCTGTTCTCATATCTCCGAGCTATCACGCAGGAAAGTGTCGGTTATGAAGCAACCGCTGACGAGAGAATACGGCTGGGAGACATTTTGAAGCGAGTGTCGCTGGGCTTTTTCAGTAAGAACAATATGGGAGAACTGTCCGCAGCGGCCACAACCGACCTCTCGTTTATGGAAATGTTCGCCATGAATATGGTCAACACCGTTGTGAATGGATATATCACCGTTGTTGTCCTGATATTGTTCCTTGCATTTTACAGCCCTCTGGCGGGAGGAATTGCTCTGGCTGGTGTCCTTCTGTCTGCCCTGTTTCTTCGCCTGCTGGAGGCGCGCAGCCACCAAAACGCTCCCATTCATCAAAAGGCGCAAGACGATATGGTAGAAAGCTCCATCGAGTATCTGCGAGGGATGCAGGTGGTGAAAGCCTTTAAGCAGGAAGGTGTGTCTATTGCCGGTATACGCAAAGCATACAACGACAGCAAGAAAATCAACATCAAAATTGAAGTGGAATATATGCCCTTCAACTGTCTGCACCTGTTTTCGCTGAAAGCTGCCTCCATCGCCATAGTAGCTGTGGCCGCTCTGCTGACCTATAACGGCAGTATGGGGCTTCCCACCATGCTCATGCTGGATATGTTTTCCTTTATGATTTTTGGAAGTGTGGAGGCCATGAACAACGCCGCCCATGTATTGGAGGTCATTGACGCTACACTGGATAAACTGGACGGCATTGAACACGCCGACATTATAGACAAAGATGGGAAAGATATTTCTCTGCAGAACACGGACATTGCTTTCCGTGATGTGACTTTCTCCTACGATAAAGTTCCTGTTTTACGGAATATCAGCTTTTCCATCCCCCAGGGTAGCACTACGGCCATTGTAGGGCCATCTGGCAGCGGCAAGACCACGATATGCAACCTGATTGCCCGTTTCTATGATGTGGACAGCGGCGAGGTCACAGTAGGCGATGAGGATGTACGGAACATGACCTGTGACAGTTTGCTCCGCAATATCTCGATGGTCTTTCAAAAGGTCTATTTGTTCCACGATACCATTGAAAACAACATCCGTTTCGGTAATCCAAGGGCAACAAAAGAAGAAATTATAGAAGCTGCGAAAAAGGCCCGGTGCCACGACTTCATTATGGCTCTTCCCGGTGGATATGAAACGGTAATCGGCGAGGGTGGCTCTACGCTGTCTGGCGGAGAAAAACAGCGCATTTCTATTGCTCGCGCCATATTGAAAAACGCTAATATCGTAATTCTTGACGAGGCAACTGCAAGCATTGACCCGGAAAATGAGCACCTGATCCAGCAGGCAATCAGTGAATTGACCATTGGAAAAACGGTTATCGTTATCGCTCACCGTCTGGCAACGATTGAACACGCTGATCAGATTTTAGTGGTGGATAAAGGTCAGATTGTTCAGAAAGGAACACATCAGCAGCTTGTTCAGCAGGAGGGACTATATCGGCGCTTCATTACGATCCGCGAGCAGGCAGAGGGCTGGAGCATGGGAATACACCAATGTTACCACTATGGGCATGGTCAACGCCCAAACCGGAGCGTTCGATGAGGAAATCATCAGAACGCTTGGGTACATGAGCTGCTTTGTGGGGGCAAATCTGCTGCTATCCGTGCTTATTTATCTGTGGCTACGAAAGCAAGGCGTTGCCCGTTTTTCGGCTCTGTAAGGGAACCGTTATAAGAGCTTCCTTCAAGGGTGATTGGAGAAAGGCAGAATTGACGGAATGCCTGCGCAATAAACGAGAATATCGGATCACAATATCAGTGCCAAACGCAAAGACGCAGAGCAGAACTTGTGGAAACAAGCTGCCTTGCGTCTTTTTGGCACCGGAAAGGGCCTTTTATGAATTTTTTGAGATTGATTTTTGGGAGAAAAGAGCAATGGGTCGAATTTGACACCCTGTACTCCACCCGGCGGCTGGAGCGTTTGCGGATCTTTATGGCGGAAAACAATATTCCCTACAAGGTGCGGGCGGCACTGCTTCTGGTGCCGCTGAATACACCAATGCCTACTGGAGCAGTGACTCAATCCTTGTGGTACATTGCAGTTCGTTCCGGGGACGTCCACCGGGTGCAGCACTATCTTCGCACAGAAAGGGATACCTAAGATGGAGCAGTTATCGGCACGTCTGCTGTTAACGGCTGGCATCCTGCTGCTAATCGCAGAGGTGATTTTTGCCATTCTCCAAGTATGGCTCTATACCGGCCTTCTCTGGGCGGGTGCGTTTGGATGCCCGATGGCAGCTCTGAACTTTCGGGATTCCAAAAACGACGGCGGCTAAAGCACACGGCATCGTAGTGCACGGTCAATGCGGAAATGCGAGCTACACCCGATTTTCCATATCGAGTGATATAGATTTGGCTTTGGGGGAGGATTGTCTATTGTATGCAAAAAATTGAAGTTGTTGTTCGCATCACGAAGGATCACTGCCCACCGCAAGAGCAGACGATTTTTGAATGGTTTGATTTGATGCGGAATCCCGCAGACGCTCTGAGCCGTCCCGATCTGGAAATTAACTTGGAACACCGCCGTGTTTTCAAACACGGAACAGAGGTGTACATGAGTCGTTATGAATACGGTGTTTTGAGTTTGATGGCGCAGCATCCAGGCAAACTGTTTACAAAGGAGCAGATCTTTGAAGCAGTCTGGCATAAGGACAGCGAAAGCTATTTGAGAGCCGTCACCAGCACGATCGGTCGAATCCGCCAGAAAATAGAGGATGACAAAGATCACCCCCGTTATATTAAAACGGTTTCCAACATTGGATATCAATTTGTCCCATCATCGGAATCGGTGCGATTGAATCGCAATCTGTAATAAAAGCCATACCGTGAGATCCTAGTAGGATTCTTCGGTATGGCTTTATCGTTTTCTACGCTGTACGAAATCGGCATCCTTGCATAGATGACCAAGAATATTCTAAAATAGAGATAACTTAATTCAGGAGGTCAAACCATGCAAACATTTGAAGAAGTATTGACCCACTTCCATAGCTTTTTAGAGTCTGCGACCTATTTGGACGTTGTTCCATGCCGCTGGGGATATGTAAGGCTTTTCAATGAGGGCGACCCTATCAATTTCAATGCAATTCTTTGCCGCACACCACAAGAACTATATACGGCATTGGCAAATGATTTGGAAACAGAGATTCAGGTCAGCTTGGGAATCGACTGAATTGGTATAAAATTGGTTTGCTTTTGGGTTCGTTTTGGTATAGTGACTTTGAAAAATATGCTATACTGTACCACAAGCAAAACATTTTCAGGGATTTTCAATTTTACTGTAAAACTCTGTCAGGTGCTTTGCCAGTGTGCGGGTCGAGTCCATTAAGGTTTCTCGCACCGCTTCTGGACAGGAAAGATAGATTCGATTGAACTCTTTTAACTCTATTTCCGTTTTACCCATCCCCGGAGTAATCAGCGCATCAAGCGAAACCGGCAAAACACGAGCAATCGCCAAAAGAATTTCGTAAGATGGATTCATGCTGCCTTTTTCAATGTTGGCGATATGCTTCGTTGAAACATGGCAGCGTTCAGCAAGTTGTTCTTGTGTTAAACCTGCCAGCTTGCGCTCCGTGCGAACCTTTTCTCCAAGTACCTTCAAGTCAGAATTCGGCATCATCGTTCACCTCAATAGTATTGTATCGTTCTTGCGGAAAGAACGGTATAACATCATCATTCCAGTGATTTTGTCCTATCGTGCCGATTTTTACATTTCCCGGTCGAGTTATAAAAAAACGGTAACTCGCCTGGGCGATTCTACGCGCCATCTGATCACAGTTGCCGTTTGTGGAGGTAACTGTGATTTTTTATTGGGGTAACGCATCAAAAAAAGCCTGTCTGCTGCCGTAGACCAGACCGCTCCGAAACAGGCACAATCGTTCCGTTTTGCCACCCACAATCGTGCCGATATGCTGTACTGCGCCAGCTTCCCTCAATGGGAGGCTGGCGTTTTCGCGCTTTTAAGGGCAAGGTGTCGTGGGCCACCACGATCCTTTTTGTCCGAATGCTCACATTCCGTAAAATAACTGGAGGATTATTGATAATGAAATCGACCTATTTGCTTCCGTGGTTCAAGATGACCACATGGTACTTCCGAATGTCTCGATTGCTGGAAGTTTCCAGCGTCAAAAAGCGCACCAAAAAATCATAGTGCTGATGCCGACCGTATTTTCATGTTGGTGAAAAATCATGTACTGGCCGTATCCGGCATGGGAGATGAAGCTCCGCCCACTCTCGGCGGAAGAAAACGGAGGGAGTGATAGTATTATGATCCTGCTGCAACGGGTGAACGAATCCAAAACCTCCGAAAAGACCGTGAAGTGACACAAGAACAGCT
>ENA-OQKC01000212-OQKC01000212.1-human-gut-metagenome-genome-assembly--contig:-NODE-212-length-25007-cov-2.914148_pt1 | contig 25007 bp, 24 predicted proteins | sample MGYA00242774_ERZ504790 | MGnify/ENA primary metagenome ERZ504790 (study PRJEB26092, sample SAMD00036419) | human gut metagenome | host: Homo sapiens | study: EMG produced TPA metagenomics assembly of...
ATGAAGCACTGACATTGAGGTTGAGTTTCTTTATTTCCGTTCCCAAGCTAAAACCAATATCCTTCATTTGAGCAGGATTATCGGCCATATCACTGATAAAATTACCATATCTGGGGAGTTTTCCTAAATCACCATACAAGGACATCCGCCATTTTCCGACAAATTTATTCAAACTCATTTTCGCTCCATACATATCCCCCGAACCTTTCAAAGCTGAAACGTCCCCCATTAATCCATCTGTCAAATCCTTCTTGGTCTTCACATCCATCACCGTTTTCTTCTTACCGTCTGACACCCCTGTCATTTGCTCTTTATCCGACTGCTGCTCGTATACCTTTACCTCTTTCAAAGCATCTACCGGCATATTGTTCAAAGCAACTTTGCTATCTGCAAAAAACTCCTTTCCATTTAATAAGATCTGAGTGATTTCCTTTCCATGAAAATTCATCTTGCCGGATTTCTCGTCTAATTCCAATCCGGGAAGCTGCCTCACCAAATCCTGCAGAACAGCTCCTTCCGATGTCTTAAAGGCTCCGGTATTATATACTAATGTATCTCCGGACATCTTCATTTTCTGCAGTTCGGCCTTTATAACCGTTTCATCCAATACAATACTGGAAGGTTTCATCATCAGAGCACCTCCATAAACTTCTTTCCGATAAGCAGGAATATTCACTTTTTTTTCAATGGTTTCATATCCTAAAAAAGAAGCCCTTATTAAATAATTACCGGGATTCATAGGGTACAAACGGAAAACACCCTTCTTATCACTCACCGTACCTTCTATAAAACTCGTATCAGGCAAAGAATAAAGTTGGATATTTACATCCGGCAAAGGATCGGGATAAGGGCGTTCTCCCTGTTCTCTGACAGAACCCGTCAAATGATAAGCTTTTTCTTTTCTTGCTTTATCTGAATCAAGCTTTTCCTGTCCACTAACCGGGAGAACAAAAGACAATATAATAAACAACGAGAACAGTTTAGTCATCTTGAAATATCAACAGGGTCCTATTTCAATGCTTCCGCAATGGCATTCATCAGATATCCAAATTCTTCTTTCTCATACCCGATGGAAGTATAAACGGCTTCTCCTTCTTTATTGAAAAGATAGGCGCGAGGAATTGACTTTTCAGCAAATAAAGAGAACACCTCACGTTTAGGATCGGGATATAACGGGAAAGTGAATTTCTTCCGTTCATTATAAGCCCTCAACTGTTCATCCGTATGCTCACGACCAATTACTAATAATACGAAGTCCTTGTTATCTTTATATTCAGGCCACAAAGTCTTCTCTATTTCAGCCAGTTCCAGCTGACATGGACCCGCACCAAGTGGCAAATAAGCTCACCTAAAACGACCTTACCTTTCAATTCAGCCGAAGTAAACATCTCCATATACCGACAGATTTTAGATGAAAATCAGGTAATTTATCTCCGTTTTTCAATTCTTGAGCATTTACGGCAAATACCATGCAAAGCATCATGAACAATAATCCTAACTTTTTCATTTTCATAGTTCTCAATATTTAATTATGGAATAACAAAGACAAATATATCTGTTTTTCTTATATTTGCCGCCAGAAAATATTATTTTTTAGCCTATGATGACTTTTATTTCATGTGCCAAAACAATGACCGGACGGAGCAAAATGCAAACTCCTGTTACCAGCACACCACAATTCCAAACCGAAGCGATACAGAATGCACTTGATATGTCCCAATTCTCTGCTGAAGAACTGGAACGACTTTTACGTGTGAACAGCAAAATAGCAGCAGAGAACTATATGCGATTTCAAGATTTCTGTTCGGACTCTCCCTCGGCTTTAGCTGCCTTACTGGCTTATACCGGTATAGTATATAAACGTATCCATCCACAGGACTTTACTCCTGAAGATTTTCAATATGCACAGGATCACTTGCGGATCACTTCTTTTCTTTACGGATTACTCCGCCCGTTAGACCAGATCAAGAATTACAGAATGGAAGGAGATATCAAACTGCCCGAACGTGGAGGAATATCCATGTTTGACTATTGGAAGCCGATTCTGACCGACACCTTTATCAAAGAAATTAAAGCAAGAGGAGGAATACTAATCAATCTGGCAAGTGGGGAGATGAAAGATTTATTCGACTGGAAACGCGTGGAGCAGGAAGTACAAGTGATCACGCCGGAATTTCAGGTATGGAAAAAAGGGAAATTAACCACCGTTGTGGTTTATGCAAAAATGTGCCGTGGAGAATTGACACGCTTCATCATTAAAAACCGGATAGAGAATCCTGGGGATTTAAAAGGATTCAAATGGGAAGGATTCAGTTTTGATGCCGGACACAGCACAGATACCCACTATCTTTTTAGCCTTCTTTCATAAAAAAATATTAAATAGTCAACCTACTCAAACTTTTTATCAGCACTCATGTTATTTAGTTGAATTTGGGAAGATAAACCTGGACAATAATTAACTAATAGAAATGAGTATGAAAAAATTAATGTTTTTGCTGGCTGCGGCCAGTTTAAGTTCTGTAGCGTTTGCGCAACAGAAAAGCAATTCACAAAACGTCCTTGTAGGCGAGAGTGTAGATGTAATGGAGGTACCTGTGGATAAGTACAAGGTAGAGACCAATCACTTCTTCGATAATTGGTTCTTCTCTGTTGGTGGAGGTGCACAAGTACTGTTCGGCGATCAGTCCGATCTTGGTAAATTCAAGAAACGTATTGCTCCCGCTCTTCAAATATCAATCGGCAAATGGTTTACTCCCGGCTTAGGATTACGTTTGCAATATAGTGGTTTGCAGTCGAAGAGTTTTTCCAGTGAACCTTCCGCATATTCCAAACCTCACATGTTAAGCGAAGGATACTATCAGGATAAGTTCAACTACATGAATTTGCATGGTGACATCTTATTTAATGTCAGTAACATGATAGCCGGATATAATGAAGACCGCATATACGACTTCGTGCCATTCGTAGGTTTCGGTTTTGCCCACTCATATGATGCTCCACGTCGTAATTCACTGGCATTCAATTTCGGTATCATCAATACATTCCATCTGGCCAGTGCCTGGGACTTGAATCTGGAACTTTACGGAATGGGTACAGAAAACAAATTTGATGGAAAAACCACCAGTAAAGGCCCTGATTTTATGGCAGGTGCTACAGTGGGTATCACTTATAAATTTCCACAAAGAGGATTCAAACCTGCTCCGGATGTAGATGCTATCATGGCACTTACCTCTTCACAAATGGATGCCATCAATACCGCTTTGGCTCAACAGATAGAACAAAACCGTCAATTAAAGGCCCAACTTGCCAACCAACCCACTGAAGTGGTTACAGAACAAGTGACAGTGAACCAAATTGCTCCGGCTCCTCAATCTGTATTTTTCCAGATCGGTTCAGCGGTTCTTCCTACCAACTCTACTGTAAATTTGCAACAAATCGCAGATCTGGTAAAAGACAACCCGGGACTAAAATTGAAAGTAACCGGTTATGCTGATAGTGATACAGGTAGCGCTGCATGGAACAAGCAGTTAAGTGAAGACCGTGCCAACAACGTGGCTAATGAACTGGTTAAATTGGGTGTCAACAAAAACAATCTGATTATCAGCGGAATGGGTGGTGTCAACACCTTAACTCCTCCGGCATTCAACCGTCGTGTAATTATCGAAGCCCAATAATATACACTGACTTCTGTCAGCAGAAGATAATCATGCCCGCAATTCCTTATAAAAACAGAATTGCGGGCATTTATTTTTTAGATGGAATAGCCCCACTGATCCAGTGCAAACTTCCAATTCTCTTCCACTAACCGGACCGTACGGTCGTCATACTTATACTTATTCTTCTTATATCCCTTCTTTCCGCCTATATATTGGCTGATAGCCGGAGCAGCTGCTTCGAATCCGGGAATAGAAAGAGATTTATAGATATGCTCGGTCATAGCCATTGCATCCGCTTCAAAATCCTCGAACTTCACTTCCATCAAATTTCCTTCAGGAATGAATTGTTTATCCGCCTCATATTTATGATACAGCTTGGCATAAATGGAAAGCACATTCTGTTCCAACGCCTCCGGAGAAATATCCTCCAGTTTCAACGGCTGGATTGTATTGGTGAAGAAATTCCTTGTAGATTCGAATACCGTATACGGATTACGCATCAAATAGATGAATTTGGCATTCGGAAACATCTTGACCAACTCTTTTACACGGCCTGTATGAGGCGGATTCTTACTTAAGAATTGTGTTCCGCCTGTATTCCAAAGAGAAATTTTAATAAGTTTGGTGAATATATCCTCAAACACTTTCAATTCCTCATCACTGATATCATTGAATAACAAATATTTATCAGCATATTCCTGCTGGTACTTAGGCAGGAACCAAAAGTTATAATAGGTATAGGGCATCATATTGGCCAATGCAAACTCTTCCTCCTGAGGCAAGTCTACAGCCAGTTCCATATTATCCGTCGGACGCTTGTCGGGCATCAGCCAACTCATATTCTTCTTGAAAAAAGGCTGTCCCCACATCATCAGGTGAGGAAACACCGTCTGATAAGTAGTATTATATCCGAAATGTTTGTCACAAGAGAACACATTATGCATAAAGGTAGTCCCGCTACGCCAATGTCCGAGGATAAAGACCGGATCGTGTTCCAAAGGCTTGTCGGCCAACAGTTTCCTGTATCGCTTTTCCTGCAATGGAGCCAAGGTGGAAAGCAAACGGCATACTGCTTTCGTCAAACGGTATTTTCCTCTATATGCCGGATCAATTTCCCTTCCCGCAGTAATCGCCTTGAACGTTTTCCAATCGGCGCCTACCAATGTATTAATCGGCAGCTTGTTGAATTCAAGTAATCCCATTACTTTTCTTTTTTTAATTGTACGCTGTTATTTTTCTATCTTGACTGAAATGCCTTGACGGTCCAATTCTTTCACCACCTTTTCTATGGCTTCATAATGTTCCTCACCAATACCCATAGCTGCCAGATTCAAAGTAGGAACTTCCATGGCATTCAGCATATCTTTGGCTTCCACTCTGTCTATAATCATCCCCACCGCACTGGTGTTATTGGTAATAGGGTCAATCAGAATAAAAGAACCGCAAGCTTTATTCTTTTGATAAGAATCAAAGAAAAGCGGCTTGGCGGTAGTAAATGTCACACGGGCAATCTGATTCAATTGCAAAGGCAGATCCTCCTTTTTCAATTTACCGTTTTCAACAGACAGATGCTCCATCGTATTCACATCCACTTTATACTTAATGCTATCTATACGGGTACGTCCTGTATTGGTGGTATGCTTGATAAAGAAAGATTTGTCAAGGTCCATCGCCTCCTCATCCATCCATACCAACATGGCTTCAAAGTTACGATCTATCACAGGCACATTATCGGCATGCACCAACATATCTCCGCGAGACACGTCAATCTCATCCTCCAAAGTCAATGTCACTGCTTGCGGCGGGAAAGCATACTCTAACTCACCATCATAAGTAACAATACTCTTGATATGAGATTTCTTGCCGGAAGGCAAAGCCATCACCTCATCTCCTTTATGGATGACACCGGAAGCAACCTTTCCACAGAAACCGCGGAAATCCAGATTTCGGCTTAATACATACTGAACCGGGAAACGGAAATCAGTCAGATTATGGTCATTCTCGATGGAAACCGTTTCAAGCAATTCCAATAAGAAGTACCTTTGTACCATGGCGTACGTTCAGATTTCTGCACCACATTGTCACCGTCAAGTGCCGAAAGAGGAATACAAGTCACATCCGGGATTCCCAATGGCCCTACAAACTTCTTATATTCGGTCACGATTTCATTGAAACGCTCTTCCGAAAACCCGACAAGGTCCATCTTGTTCACCGCCAGCACCACATGCTTTATTCCCAATAAAGATACCAGAAAAGTATGGCGGCAGGTCTGCGTAATCACACCCAAGCGAGCATCTACCAAGATTATGGCAAGATTGGCAGTAGAACCTCCGGTAATCATATTGCGGGTATATTGTTCATGTCCCGGAGTATCGGCTATGATAAATTTACGGTTGTTCGTTGAAAAATAACGGTAAGCTACATCAATCGTAATACCCTGCTCGCGCTCTGCTTTCAACCCGTCGCACAACAAAGCGTAATCTATATGGTCACCTGCATTCCCCACACGTTTGCTGTCACGTTCCAAAGCGGCAAGCTGGTCCTCGTACAACTTCTTGCTGTCAAACAACAGACGTCCTATCAGGGTAGACTTTCCATCGTCTACCGAACCGGCTGTCAACAGGCGTAGCAAGTCTTTCTGTTCATCCTTATCTAAATATTCCTTTATATTCAGTTTATTCTCCATCACCCATTCCTTCATTTTAAATTCCTACTTATCCATTTAAAAATATCCTTCACGTTTCTTCTGCTCCATACTGGCATCCTGGTCGAAATCAATGACACGGGTAGTACGCTCGCTTTTGGTAGTGGTCATCATTTCCTCTACAATTTTCTCAATCGTATCGGCATCACTCTCTACGGCCCCAGTCAAAGGCCAACACCCCAAAGTACGGAAACGCACTTTCTTCATTTCAATACGGTCCCGATATTCTTCGGGCAAGCGGTCATCATCGGCCATAATCAGATTTCCATCTATATTCACCACAGGACGTTCCTTGGCAAAATAGAGCGGCACGATAGGAATATTTTCCAAACGGATGTACTGCCAGATATCCAGCTCAGTCCAGTTGCTTAATGGAAACACACGGATACTTTCCCCTTTATGAATCTTAGCATTATAAATATCCCACAACTCAGGACGCTGGTTTTTAGGATCCCACTGATGAAAACGGTCACGAAAAGAGAATATACGTTCTTTGGCACGTGACTTTTCCTCATCACGACGTGCTCCACCAAAGGCGGCATCAAACCTGTATTTATCCAGCCCGTGAAGCAACGCCTGTGTCTTCATTAAATCGGTATGCACTTTGCTGCCATGCGTAAAAGGCCCTACTCCGGCATTAAAAGCCTCCATATTACTTTCCACTATCAAATTCCATCCATGTTCTTTGGCGTATTGATCACGGAACTCTATCATTTCCCTGAATTTCCATTTAGAATCGATATGCATCAAAGGGAAAGGCACCTTTCCCGGATAGAAAGCCTTCTCTGCCAAACGTACCATGACAGACGAATCTTTACCAATACTATAAAGCATAACAGGATTCTCAAATTCAGCTGCCACTTCACGAATGATATGGATAGACTCCGCTTCCAGTTCCCTTAAGTGGCTCAATTTATAATTTTCTTCCATTTTATAATGAATTATATTTTTTCTCCTTTTTTACCAACAATGGGGAGCACCAACTCCAACAAAGTATTGACCGACTCTTCCAAACTCAGCTTAGAAGTATCCAAAGATAAGGCAGGATGCTCCGGAGCTTCAAAAGGGGCGGAAATTCCGGTAAAGTTCTTGATTTCACCCCGACGTGCTTTGGCATAAAGTCCTTTCACATCACGTTTCTCACACTCTACCAAAGGAGTGCTGACATAGATTTCCAGGAAATCCTCTATCCCGATAATACGGGCAGCCATCTGCCGAAGCTCATTGCCGGGACTGATGAAAGCGGCAATGGTAATGATTCCCGTATCAACAAACAACTTGCCTATTTCGGCTATGCGACGGATGTTTTCCACACGATCCTCTGCCGAAAAGCCCAAATTATTATTGATGCCACTACGAATATTATCCCCGTCCAATATACGGCAGAGCAAACCACGTTTATGTAATTCACGTTCCAAAGCTATGGCAATAGTACTCTTACCGGAACCGCTAAGTCCGTCAGCCACAGCATAACTCCCCGTTGTCCCACGCAGTTCTTCTTTATCTTTCCGGGTAAAGCATACGGTCAAGATAGGATATATATTTTCCTCTTCCATTCTCTATTTTCATTTTGTCTTTAACTTCATCAAAAAGGCCATATCAGCGGTATCAGAATAACCGAAATTATAAATGTCAATATATTCAACGGCAAACCGATACGTACAAAATCCGTAAACTTATAGTTTCCGATACCCTGCACAATCAAATTAGTCTGATAACCGATAGGAGTGGAAAAACTGGCAGATGCAGCGATGCAAATGACAACAAAAAAGGGCATCGGACTTACCCCCAACTGATTGGATAAGGAAAGGGCAAGCGGAAAAGCCAATGCGGCGGCGGCATTATTGGTTATCAGTTCGGTAAACAGATTTGTAATGATAAACAAAACAGCCAGCAACACATGCGGACTGTAGTCATCACTCATATCAATGATTCCATGCGCAATGATATCCGCCACTCCGGAATTTACCATGGCGCGACTTATAGCAAACGCACAGGCAATGGTTATCAAGATATCCCATGATATATATTTTGTATATTTACGTGCCGGAAAAAGTTTGGTCCATGCCATTATCACAGTCGTTACAGCTGCAAAAAAGAACATATCAAGATCAATACCGGGAAGTAATTCTTCCATAAAAGGCAACTCTCCTACTGTTGCCCCCACAATCATCAGCACCAATAAAGTCAATGCAAACCAACGTTTCTTTCTCCCGGCTTTCGGCTCGGTATCTTTGCCATTGGCCAATAACACGAATACAGAAGAATCTCCCCATGTAGAGATAAATGAATCATCCGCCCATAGCACCAAAGTATCTCCCTCATGAAACTTCACCCGTGACAGATTATCTACAATACTAACTCCGCTTCGTTTTATTTCTTTTACTTCAGCACCATAATGACGGACAAAATTAAAATCCCCCACCCTTTTATTGATACCCGGGAAACGAGCACCTATCACCGCCTCAACACGATGAAAAGAAGACGCATCCGCTTCCCCATGTTCGTCGCCTACCGTGTCTTTCCGAACCTCCGGCAATAACCTGGAAGAAAAAAACAACAAATAAACAATTCCTGCCAAAGCAATGAAAATACCCACCCGGCCTAATTCAAACATACCAAAGCCCTTATATCCGGCATCTAAAATCATACCATCCACCACCAGATTAGTAGAAGTCCCGATAAGCGTACACATTCCCCCCAGTATGGTAGCATATGAAAGAGGGATCAAGAATTTAGTTGCCGGAATGCGGACAGATTCCGCCCAACGTTTAATAATAGGAGCAAAAATCACAACCACCGGCGTATTATTGAGAAAAGCAGAAACAAAAGAAATAGCGGGCAGCATACGTGCCTGCGCCTTCATGACCGTTGTCTTCTCTTGAGGCAGAAGTTTCTTTATCAACTGTCCCAACGCTCCCGATTGCCGGACTCCTTCACTGATCAGGAAAAGTAACGCTACGGTAATCATCCCTTTATTACTGAATCCCTCCAACATCTCTTTCGGAGTCAATATACCGAAACAAAGAAAGAGTACAGTAACAGAGAACAGAATCATTCCGGGGCGCATTTTATCAAGGACTAATGCAGTCACCATCCCTATTAATCCCAAAAACACAATAATCATTTCGAATGTCAGCATCGTTTCCGGATATTAATTTCGTTTAACGACAAACCAAGGATTCAGCAAGTCTGGCTTGTTATATTTCAACGGTTCTTCTTTTCCCGCCTGATATATTTCTGCTCCGGATGCCTTGGCTATGGCATGACCGGCAGCCGTATCCCACTCCATGGTAGGAGCAAAACGGGGATATTCATCGGCCAGTCCCTCACACACTTTGCAAATCTTGATGGAACTGCCTACAGACACCAACTCCACATGAGGGTATATCTTTCGCTTTTCCTCAATATACTCTTCCGTTTCGGCCGACAGATGGGAACGGGAAGCAACAATGACAAAAACTTCATTTGTTTCGGCACAGGGCATACGAAATGCCGATGCCTTCATTTCTTCCAGTGAACGGCCTGCACGTCCGGTCACTCCTTCCATTTTATAAGCGCCGGTTGCCACTTCACCCCAATAAAGCGTTTCTTTGACAGGAACATAAATCACTCCAAAAACAGGAACTCCTTCTTTTACCAAAGCAATATTGACAGTAAATTCCCCATTCCGTTTTATAAATTCCTTTGTTCCATCCAAGGGATCGACTATCCACAACGTATCCCATTGCGCCCGTTTCTCGTAAGGCAAATGCTTTCCTTCCTCACTCAATACCGGATAGTCTGTTTCCTGCAAATAAGTCATAATGGTTTCATGCGCCTTACGGTCTGCAAGAGTCAGTGGAGAATTATCGGCTTTCCTTTCAACCTGAAAATCAGAAGAAGGATCATTATAAACGTTCAGAATTTCCTTACCGGCAGCTAAAGCCGCATCCATCGCTTTTAATATATATTCAGTCTGCATAGTGTTTACTTCCATTAAAATGCTTCTGTCATATTGAAATAGAACAAACTTTGATCATTGGCAAAATTACGTCCGAAATCCAGACGTACATTCATACGCGGCTGCACCTCGATACGAAGTCCCACACCGGCATTGGGAAGCACTCCTTCAATCTTACCCATGGTAGGCCCCATAAAACCGCACCCTCCCCATGCAACAAAACCCAAATGATGCAACATACGCTTTACCCATGTACTTTTATCCGTATTGAACATCTGACGATATTCGGCAAGCACCACATGAGAGGATTTATCACGATACTGCCCCATATAATATCCACGAAGATCAAAAGGAGTGCCACTTAAAGCATATTGGTTCATAGGAACATCCCCAAACACATTCTTGGTTTGGGCAGTCCAAGCTATAACTTTTCTATTTCCTACCTTTTTGTATTGGCGGTAGTCCACTTCCAAGCGGTAGAAGTTATTATCTCCTCCCAAAAACTTCTGGTACATCAGCCCACGAAAATCCAGATAAATGCCTTTATAAGCATTGGCAGGAATATCCCGGCTGTCATAAGTCAGCAGAAATCCCACTCCCGAACTGAAATTGGAATATCCGTGAGCAGTGCCTTCCAACCTTTTGTAATCAGGCTGATCTACCAAATACTTGGCAGGCTCGGATATTTTATCATAACTCAAGTCAATCTGGGGACCGGCAAAGAAATTACTTTTACCCAAACGGAATAAAAACCACGGATTAATCTGGAAACCGCTATAACGATATTCACTGGTAGAGTCACTGCGCTCATAATGCTTATTGGTAGCATAGCCGATACCATAAAAATTCTCCAATGTATTCTTGTAAGTGAATTTTCCAAAAATACGGAATTTATCATTTTTGAAAAACAACTGAGGCTTCACCATCAGATTCAAGCCCCCCTCGAACATTACCGCAACAGCCATCGGCAACACAGAACGTTTCTGCAAGGTATCCGACGGATTCATACGAAATGTAACAAGAGCACTACCTCCTATTAACGCACCAAAGTCCGGAGTATAACTCGGTCCTCCCAATATATTATAATGTATATTGCGCTTAGCCACCTTCCGGCGTCTTAATTCTTTTTTTGAAAGTTGATGAATGGTGGTATCCTCAGGATTACTACCTATGTCACTTCCTTGTGCCGCCATATTCAAAGAACAAAGCAGGCACAGGACCAAGCTAAGTAATGTTATTTTCATATAATAGTTTATTGTCTGCCCAAAGTCCTTACTCAAAAAAACTTTCTACGGCAAATGAGTTTTCAAAAGTACAAAAGTCCTGCCAAAGAATAACGGTGTGTTGAATTTGTTTTTATTTAGTTCAAGAATCTTCACGTTCTTTATAATGTAACAATGTGTCAATATGCCAATGTGTCAATTACCATGCGGACATAGAGCAGCACATTGGCAAAACCAGCACATTGGCAAATTATTTAAACAGTTTTTCCAAATCATCCTCATTAATCACGGAAAGAACCGTTTTACCATCCGGAGTATAATTAGGAGTAGCCACAGCAAATAAGCCATCCACCAAACCTGTCATTTCCTCATTCGTCAACACTTGTCCGGGAACAATTGCCGCCGCTTTAGCCAAAGTCAATGCCAGAATACTCTGCACCTCTTCTTTTACCTTGCCACCTTTTTCCATAGCTGTATGCACCATATTTTGGATCAAGTCTATCGGGTTAAGGCCTTCAATACCTGCAGGAACACCGTTTATGGCATAACTTCCTCCTCCCAAATCAGTCAGTTCAAATCCCAGGAAAGACAAGTCTTCCATAATTTCCTGCAAAATAGCCACTTCGGAAAGCGGAAACTGCACAATATCCGGAAACAGCATTCCTTGAGAAACACCTTGACGACGACTTATCTGGTCTATATACTTGTCATATAAAATACGGATATGGGCACGCTGCTGATCAATGATCATTAAGCCGGACTTTACAGAAGTCAAAATAAAACGTCCTTTAAACTGATAATGCTGGCCGGATTTCTCACTGACTGAAGAGTCCTCCACATGATCATACAATCCGGGATTTTCCTCCGCAGGAGAAGCCTCTTCCGCCCTATAATCATTCTCGTCAGGATGAAAGTTTTGAGAAGAAGCATGACGTTCCAGCCCCGCATACAGTTGTTCCCAGTCCTTACTAGGCTTTGAATAAGAAGAGGGAGGAGCAGCCGAAACATTAAAAGGATTATAATCAGGATTATAAGTCGTCTTTGGTGGCTGTATACCAGTGTATGGAGATGCATCAAAGGCTGGAATATCCGGCATTCCCTCCGTATCAAAATCAATGGAAGGTACCGCATTGAACTTACCTAGAGTTTCTTTCACGGCAGCTGCCAATATCTGCCAGATGGCTTGCTCGTTCTCAAACTTTATCTCTGTTTTAGTAGGATGTATGTTCACATCAATATTAGCAGGATCCACCTCAAAATAAATGAAATAAGATACTTGCTCACCCACGGGAACCAACTGCTCGTATGCATCCATGATAGCCTTATGAAAATAAGGATGGCGCATATATCGCCCGTTTACAAAGAAATATTGGCGGGCTCCTTTCTTACGGGCTGTTTCAGGTTTTCCTACAACCCGGAAACACGGACCATTGTAGTATCTACATCCAGCGATACAACTCCTGATTTATTTCTTTCCGAAAACTCCCATGATACGCTGACGCAACTGAAGTGCAGGAAGATTGAACAGTTCCGCCCCATTATGATGCAAAGTGAAAGACACCTCCGGATTAACCAATACAATCCGTTCAAACTCCGTCAATATATTACTCAGCTCCGTCTGGTTCGACTTCAGGAACTTACGACGCGCCGGCACATTAAAGAATAAATTCTTCACACTGAAGCTACTGCCTTTCGGGCAAGAAACCGCCTCCTGTCCCTCTACCTTGGAGCCGGATATCGTCAACATCGTTCCCAATTCCTCCCTTCCATACGAGTACGAAGCTCCACCTGAGCCACAGCAGCAATAGAAGCCAAAGCCTCTCCACGAAATCCCATGGTATGCAAAGCAAACAAATCAGCAGCTTCACGAATTTTAGAAGTCGCATGGCGCTCAAAAAGACAAAACGTGCATCTGTTTCCGACATACCTTTTCCATCATCAATCACCTGAATGGAAGTCTTTCCTGCATCCACTACCAACACGTCAACGTGCTGAGCACCTGCGTCGATAGCATTCTCCACCAATTCTTTAATCACTGATGCAGGACGCTGAATCACCTCTCCCGCTGCTATCTGATTGGCAACGGAATCCGGCAGCAAACGGATAATATCGCTCATATATCTTATAAACTTACGTAATTAAAAAGTAAACTCACCGGTCACCAGGTAATGCAGAATATACAACAAAACCAAAATGGCCACAAACAAAGCTCCATAAGTCATCGGCTTACGCCCGCTTTCTTTTCTGCGTTTTAAATGCTTGGTACCTTGAACGAACTTTCCACGGATATCTTCCGGAGAAAATTCTTTGGGAGGAAGCATACCCAACTCGCGTTTGGCTTTCTCCTCCAGTTTTTGCAGCTTCTCCTTCCGTTCATCCACATAAATATATTGATGGTTGAAACGGCGGGGCTTTTCCATCTTAAACATTCCCATAGCTATTTCTTTTTATTAAATAAATTATGATTGGGCAAAGGAACAGCACTCCGGTTACTCTTCTTCAACCCCTGACCGGCTTTCTTTCCACGCCACTTAAAGATATCCTCTTTATCAAGCGGACGGATATAGTCAAACCACACAAAGTTATCCAACTTCATCTTCTCCGGCGGACGTTGGAGCATAGGATAAAGAGTACCGTTCGATTTCGGACTCATAATCATTTTTTTCATCTTCCGGTTTTCCAGAAACATATTCAGCAGACTGGTTTCAGAAACATTCATTCCAATCAGTGTACTGTCGCTTTCCATCGGATAATATACCAGACGAACCGAACCGATCACATCTACTTTGCGCATCTCACCGCCTTGAAACCAAGCCTTCATCTCTTTTCCTGTCACCTGATTATAACTAGTAGAATCCAGTTGTTCTACAGACAAAGCCTGATTCTGAATATGTGCCCAGTCTATCGTACTGTCATTCATATAAATCATGATTTTCTCTCCCAGCAACTGCTGGTTGTTATTCCACAGTATAGGGTCATAATACATGGTCAGGCAGCTATCCTTGGAGGAAAAGACCAACGAATCGCATACCCCCTGCACATCCGTGCGATACATACGTACCTTATGATACGCCCGCGTTTCCCGGAACATAGAATCAGTATTCAAATAGTAGGTATACATTTGCAATGTATCGGCATGCATAAACAAGCTGTCACCTTGTGAATAATCCACTGCCACCGCTTTTTTAGTAGCAAAAGCATACTTGGTCAATTCATTATAATAACAATAATCACCAGTCAGCATATTCTTGTTTACAGTATCTGTCATGATCACATTATCAAACGCCTCCCCGTATCCTTTTACACGATCATAAAACAGACTGTCTCCAGTCAAACGCTTCCCCTCATTGGTCAGCACGGACCGGTCCAACAATTCCGCCTGCCCTATCTGAGTATTATAAAAGCCCAATTCCGAATAAATATGGTTAGCATCACTGACAATATCGGACGGACCAAGGATATTGGCTATTTTGGTTGCTGTACTGTATCGTAATGTATCGGAAGTCAAAGTAAACTTAGGGTTGACCAACTTCACATCATAATTGAACACAGATATTTTGGTAGCCGGACTATATTCCCCCCATTCCGAAGTCAATACATTCTCCTCGTCCATCAATGTCCCGCCATCAAAGTAATATCCCAAATTATAAATACGATCGTAGTTCAGGCTATCCGTCAACAAAGTCGTATTCTTGTTTTCCATGCGTACATTATAGCGTACCTGGGCAATCTGGGTATTTCCGTCATAAAACAAATAGTCCCCATACAGAAACAAGGTATCCCCCTGCACCATCTTCACATTGTCAAAAGCTTCCAGCGAATTCGTTTTCTCATAGAAACAGGCACTGTCACAATACATATATACACTGTCGTGACGGAACGCAACGTTTCCAATCAGAATCTGTGCATCCGGGTCCGGATTCAACGGACTTTTCTTCAACACATCCGAATGCAACAGATACACCTTGCTTTTAGCCGGTTTCTGTTCCCCTTTTTTAGCCGGTCTCACCTGAGCCAGCAAGCAAAAGCCGAACAGGCACAGGACACTTACCACAAGTATCCTATGCCTGCCCGAAGAGTATTTATTCTTTCTTTTTCCAAGCATATACTTTATACACTACATTATTTCTTTACCCAACCCGGATATTTGAAATCGCATTTCTGCCACTTCTCATTAATACGCACGTAGGTATGTTTTTGTTTATCCCTGATCCACTTATCAAGTTTTTCTTCGCTGCGTTTTTCCATCACGATGCCTTTCAGCCGTTGGTAGTCTTCCGTTATGGTTGCCTTATGCCCGTTCAAACGGGTTTTCAATTTCACGATAGCGCAAATTTCCTTTCCTTTTGCATTAATCATGGTAAAAGGTTTGGAAATTTCCCCCACATTCATGCCTTCCACCATCTTTGCAGCCTCTTGTGACACCTGTGCCAATTGTTGCATTTCAAAACGCGCCGTACCAGTCTGCGGATTCGCCATCAAACCATGGTTGTTACGCGTGTCCTTATCGTGAGAGATATAAGTAGCGGCATCATCAAAAGTAAATTTCTCATTACGGATATCATTGGCAATAGAATCCAGACGTAACAAGGCTGCTTCCAGATCTTTTTCATCCACTTTCGGTTTTAACAAGATATGGCGGGTATTGATACGGTCACCACGTTTTTCGATCAACTGGATAATATGGAAAGCCGAATTCAGACTCCACAATCTTGGATACCTTGTTAGGATCTTGCAGATTGAATGCCACATTCGCATATTCAGGTACCAGCTCAGCCCTGCCCATAAAGCCGAGTTCACCACCACGGCGGCGCGAACCTTCATCTTCCGAATACAGACGTGCCAAAGTGGAGAAAGCTATTTCACCGGAAGTAACACGTTCCGTATAGTCACGCAAAGTCTTCTTCACACGCTCAATTTCTTCCTGCGGAATCTTAGGTTCCATAGTAATGATCTGCACTTCTACCTGAGTAGGAATAAAAGGAATACTGTCTTGAGGAAGATCCTTGAAATAACGACGGACTTCGGCCGGAGTAATCTTGATATCCCCCACAATCTGCTGCTGCATTTTCTGCACCGTTTTTCCATCACGTATATTCTCGCGGAGCATTTCGCGTATTTGTGTAGAAGTCTTATTATAATATTCTTCTACTTTTTCCTTAGAACCAATCTGATCAATCAGCCAATTTGTACGTCTTTCCACATCACTGATAATTTCCTGTTCGGAAACCTCAATACTATCAATAGCAGCCTGATGAAGAAACAATTTCTGGATGGCAAGCTGCTCCGGAATAATACAATACGGATCACCGTCAAACTTGCGGCCTTCATACTGGGCATTCAGACGTTCATTCTCCACGTCCGATTTTAGAATGGCCTCATCACCTACTACCCATACAACCTCGTCTATCACATTGTCTTGCCCGTATACTGAAACAACGGCAAACAGCATCAGCATCAGTGCATAAACTTTGGTACACATCAATTTATTCATTTGAATTCAAATAATAGTAATTAATCTTGTTCCTGTCCGAAGCGTGTCGGTATAACTCTTCTTTGACTTTATTTATAAATTCAACCCGCTTCAGGTTTATTAAAATCTCCTTAATTTCCGTCTTTGCAAAATCCAGCGGCCTCTGTTGGTCCTTACCCAAGAATTCCTCTACATGCAGGAAATAACAAAACGCCGTGTCTTTTACCTCTATATTCCGGTTCTTGTCCAAATAGTTCTCATCCGTATCAAGCGCTTTCAAAGGTATTTTGACAGCAATATCGGACAATGGCATCCAACGGTCATAAAAATAATCATAGCTCACCGCATTGCGCAAACTGTATTTTTCCAGGCTCTCAATAGCATCCCGGTTATTTTTTTTATACCATTTGCGTACACTTGCCAAATCCTGAGAATGAAGAGGGACTTTTATAAACAGCCCTTTCACAAAAGGATGTTCTGTATGAAACAACTCCTTGTTTTTCTCATAATAAGTGCTGATTTCCTCATCACTTATCTCATTGGCCAGTTTCTGATTAACCAGTTCCTCCTGATACGTATGCATGATCAATGCCCTGCGATAGTTCTCCACTAACTTGGCAATCTTTGCATTATCAGGAATATTTCCTTCCGCTTTATCAAAAAGCAGCACATCCTCCACCCAGTTTTTTATATAGTGCTCGGCAAACAAGACACTATCGTCTTTTGAAATATGGAAAGGCAACGCCGCCTGCAAATCTTCTTTATAGAGATATTCACCAGCAACTTCCACTAAAGGAGTCCTCCCCTTATGGTCGTGCTCCTGGCCGCATCCCGACAAAGCACCTGCTATAACAAGTAACACCCCCCAGTTTTTCACGATATTCATATAACATTAAAATAGTGAACGAAGATACTGCAATAATTAATTACTTCCGTTATTATTAACTGTTTTTAAAACCTCTTGGTTAATTTCAACCTTATATTTCCGCTTCAAATCTTTCAACCAGGCATCCTCATAGACAGTCAGATAATCCTTGACAACCGCTTCTCTTACATCCTCATAACTTTCAGGACCTTTCTTTAACTTCTTTCCCATCACAAAAGTATAAGGTAAATCCGGCTCAGGCTGAAAGCTACCGCATTTAAAGACCAATTTATCAATATACCTGTTGGTCCCTATCTGAAAGACACCTGCTTCCATACGAACTTTGGAGGAAGCATCATCTCCGGTCAGTGTATGTAATATATCTTTCCACTGGGATACCGGTTTTTTTTTCAATTGTTTCTTAATGGCTGAAGCCGTTTTTCTATCTTTACAATGAATCACTGCTCCCCGATAATGCGGCAATTCCCAGGCATAGTCTGATTTATGTTGCTTGAAGAAGCGTTCCAGGTCATCCTCATTCCAGGCTTCATCACCCGATTGATATTTTTGCGACAAATAAGCCGCAAGCAAACCATCCTGCAATTCCCGCACCCGGAACTCCAGTTCTTCCTTCTGTCCTGCAGAAAGCTCCTTCCATGTACAATTGCCATTCTTCTCCAGATAATTCAATAACTGTTCCCGTTTTTCTTCAAAACTGACACCCTGCCTGCGGTCTATCCATTTCACTATATGAATGCCCATAGGTGAATAAAAAGGAGCTGAAATCTTATTTCTTTCCAAAGATTCCAGTTTGTCTATCCATTCCTGCATATTCTTGTTCACAGGCATCCACGGCAACACTCCTCCCACATTTTTACAAGCTTCATCATCCGAGTACCGGCGGGCCAGCGTTGCAAAATCCGCACCTTCCCGCAATGCTTCATAAACCGAATCCATTTGCTGCCGCACCCTCATTTCCTCCTGACGGCTTGCATTCTGGGATAAATATTTGCTAATATGGGCAATTTTGATCCAATCATTTGCCTGCAAACGTTGTTCACCTTGCAGGTATAACCGGCGGGCAGCCTGTTCCTCCTTTTCTGCATCTGCCAAATAAGTTCTTAAAAGTTTGCCCCGATACCAGTCCACCTGCCTGCGGAAAACAGACAACGTATCTATTCCCATATCATGTGCATAGCGTACTTTTAATTTATAGTTGATAAAAGAAGGTAGAAAAGAAAGCGGGGTCCGATGAGAAGATTTACGAAAATAATATTCAAACTCGGAACGTTTTACAGGTTCACCGTCAATAGATAACACAACTTCTCCTTGCGCCCGCATTTCCAACGCGAACACAAGGAGAAGTGACAGAATACCGACCATTCTATGCGGCATCATTCATACATTTTATTGAGGACGGCTGTAGTTAGGAGCCTCGCTGGTTATGGCCACATCATGCGGATGACTTTCCAATACACCTGCGTTAGTAATACGGGTGAATTTGGCATCATGCAATTGTTCTATATTAGCAGCGCCACAATATCCCATTCCCGCACGAAGACCACCTACCAACTGGTAAATCACTTCATACAAAGTACCTTTATAAGGTACACGGGCTGCAATACCTTCCGGAACCAGTTTCTTCACATCGGCAGTTCCGCTCTGGAAATAACGATCCTTCGAGCCGTTCTCCATCGCTTCCAAAGATCCCATTCCACGATAAGATTTGAATTTACGTCCGTTAAAGATAATCGTATCACCCGGTGACTCTTCCGTTCCGGCAACCAATGAACCGATCATTACACTATAACCGCCGGCAGCCAAAGCTTTTACCACATCCCCCGAATAACGCAAGCCACCATCAGCAATCAAAGGTATACCTGTACCTTTCAGCGCCTTGGCAACATCATAAACGGCAGAAAGCTGGGGAACACCCACACCGGCAACCACACGGGTAGTACAGATAGAACCCGGACCGATACCGACCTTCACACCATCCGCACCGGCTTCCACCAACATTTTGGCAGCTTCGCCCGTAGCGATATTACCTACCACAATATCAATATTCGGGAAACGTTTCTTAGCTTCTTTCAATTTTTCGATCACATACATGGAGTGGCCATGAGCCGTATCAATAACGATTGCATCCGCACCGGCATCAACCAAGGCCTGCATACGGTCCAGCGTATCGGCAGTAACCCCTACACCGGCAGCCACACGCAAACGTCCTTTGGCATCCTTGCAAGCCATCGGTTTATCTTTCGCTTTTGTAATATCTTTATAAGTAATAAGACCTACCAGTTTACCTTCCTTATCCACCACCGGCAACTTTTCAATCTTATGCTCTTGCAGAATCCGTGAGGCAGCCTCCATGTCAGTGGACTGGTTGGTAGTGACAATATTCTCCTTCGTCATTACTTCATCAATACGTTTGTCCATATCCTTCTCAAAACGAAGGTCACGGTTCGTCACAATACCTACCAAATATCTTTCATCGTCTACTACAGGGATACCGCCGATTCTATATTCAGACATCAACGCAAGTGCATCTCTCACAGTAGATCCTCTCTTGATAGTCACAGGATCATAAATCATACCGTTTTCCGCACGTTTCACTATGGCTACCTGACGTGCCTGCTCTTCGATAGACATGTTTTTGTGAATCACACCGATTCCCCCTTCACGGGCAATGGCAATGGCCATTTTCGCTTCTGTAACCGTATCCATAGCGGCAGTCACAAAAGGGACTTTCAACTCGATGTTGCGTGAGAACTTAGTCGTGAGTTCGACTGTTTTTGGTAAAACTTCAGAATAGGCGGGGATCAACAATACATCGTCGTAGGTTAATCCGTCCATTACGATTTTATCTGCAATAAATGACATAGGGCTTTATGCGTTTAGATTTTATTGCGTGCAAATATACGCATTTTATTCAATATGGGAAAACGATAGAATATTTTTTTGCTAAGAGAATACGAAATTTTGCAGAAATAAAAAGAATCAGTCCCCCAAATGGCTCACATAAAACAATTACAAAAAAACAGGGAGTTCATGAAACAAATGAAGCGCTTTTATTCTTCTGGTCCAGTGTTTTTCATTAAATTTGTACTTTGAACAAAAGAAACAAAAGAAACATGGAAAAACAACCGCAATTTCCCTTTGCGCCCAAAGACTTCGCACGCTGCCTTAACGCCACATGCCCCCGTTCCCAAAACTGCCTGAGACGAACTGCCGCCCTGCAGGATACGGATGAACATCTATTTCTCAAAGTGGTAAACCCGCTCCGTTATCCCAAGGAGGGTGAAGAATGTGAACTGTTCCGTTCCACCGACAAAGTGCGGATGGCATGGGGAGTCACCCACCTGCTGGACAATGTGCCCTACAAAGAAGGCAGCCTGCTGCGCAATATGATCATCAACCACCTGGGCAGAAGCCAGTATTACCGGTGCTTCCGCAAGGAACGCCCTTTTGCGCCACAAGACCAACAGACCATTCGCATGCTGTTCCGCCAGAGAGGCATTAACGAAGAACCGCTATTCGACTATTATACAAATGAATTTAACTGGTAATATCCGTCACACTGTCACAACGGCATGCAACACATTGCGCGACAATAGTTTACTACCGTGACGGATGATGTGACGGATAGTGTGACAGACTTTTATCTGTCACACCGCCGCATCCGGGTCTCATCAAGCCCTTACCAGCTGATACACAGTGCCTTTACGTGTATGCCGTGAAGGAATACCCTGTTTCCTCAAAATCCGTCCGAATGCCGCCACCCTCTTGGCGTTCAATGGAATATCCACTTCCTGATGCAATATCTTCAATATTTCGGCAGGCGCCATCCACTCGCCCTCTTCCCCCGCTTCCGCCATGCGGAAATAACGGAAAAGGAACTGCTCTTCAGGAGAATATTGCTGAAATTCGCGGTTCGCCTCCGTCATGACATACTCGTCCGCATCATTAAACCAGTAACGCTCGCCGTGCGCCAGCTCGTGCATGGCCTGTGCATACAACTGATCGTAGTCTATGGGACGCGAGGTATCAATCACCCCCTTCACCTCAATGCAGATGAAGCGGCGGCTGCCCGAAGGATCGGTCAGCAAATCCTTGTGGTTACTGGTGGCAATGAACGAAGCATAGCGGCGCATCTCCACCACCGATGTGCCGTAAGGCCGGCGCGCATTCACCACCGGCTTTTGCAGAATGTGCTTCAAGAATCCCTGCTGCGTGGCGCTCACCTGGTCGAACTCGTCAATGTTGATCAGCGCAAAGCGATTCAGGCTTAGTTCGACATCTTTCTTGCGCGAGAAGTCGAGGCTGTCCGTATAGTAGGAGCATTCGGAAGGCGGCATGATGCTGCGGCAAAAGGTGGACTTGCGCGTTCCCTGCGCTCCCACCAGCAGGGGCGAAACACTGTTGGCATAGCGCTTGTCCATTCCTCGCCAATGAGCCACCATGTTCAGAAACCAGCGATGGAACAATTCGGGCCAATGCGGATTGTCACAAGGTACGGTCTGCGCCAGCGGACGGATGCGGTCGCGTCCGTCCCACTCCGGAAGGTTGAACAAAAAATCCTCCAAGGGATTATACACCGGCACGCGGTTGGAATACACATAGCGGCTGATGTCCCTGTCCCACAGTGGGATACCTTCGGCCTGCGCATCCAGGGCGATGCTGTTCAGCGCACGCTTGTCCACCGGCTGAAAGCGGAAGCAGAAGGAATGCCGCTCGCGGAACTCCGCCTCTCCGGTCTGCACGTTAAAGCGAAATTCATAACGTCTTTTCATAAACTCGGCAATGAGGACCGACAATTGCTGCTCACGGCTCAAAGCGCATTTGCTTCCGAAATCCTGACGCCGGCTGTACACATTCCGCACCACCTGACGCACCAGTTCCAACGGTTTGCGTGCAAAATGACGGAAACGCGCCCTGCTGACCACCGCTTCCTCCGGAATGCCCGACCGGAAACAGTTCAACGCCAGTTGCGAAAGAAGGGTATCCCAGCTATAGGAGGACTTTTCATCGGCCGGATCGGGCTTATCCAAATCAATGTAAGCCTGCCTCAAGGCCGCCTCGAACAGCATGGAGAGCGCATCTGCCGTTTCATAACTCCCCAAGGCACGTTCCAAAGGACGCTGGCCGGAGACAGCAGGTTCGGTATGCAAGGCCATTTCATCGGGCATCCCCATAGGCTGTGACAGGTAGAACTGCACGGAGTCCGGCCGGTAAAGCACATCGGGGTCATAGGAAAGGCGTGAATATTGTTCCAGGAAAGGTTCCTTGGGACGGATATCGAATGACAACTGGGGCTGGTAGCACTTCACCGCCATGATGTAGGCATGAGCATGAAACGCTTCCGCCTCCGCACGGGTAAGGGGCAGCGTATTGTCGGGTCGGGTGAAAGCCACCAGGATTTTCACCGAATGTCCGCTGGCGCCCATAAAGGCGCACCGCGTCTGCGGCAACTTCCATGCCTCCCGTTTCACCTGCTCCACTTCCGCCCTGCCCGCCAGGGGGCCTACGGTCAATTCCACCAATCCGTTATAAGCCTTCATGCACTGTCCGCCCTCCGTCTTGCGGAACTCGGCGGCAGGCATCATCTTGGGCAGTTTGTCCGCCGCCTCGCAATGGTCGCCGGGGAGGAAATGGCGCAACTGGCTTCTGAACATGGTGACGGGACAGGTTTTCACCTCCTCTTTCATTCTTTCTACCCATGCATCCAGTGTAAGGGTGCTTTGGGTTACATGGTTTCCGCCGTCGCGTACTTGGGTAATCTTTATCATTTGTGGTGTATTTATTCGTTTTTTCAACCTATAAAGATACGGATAAAATCGGGAAACAAAGCAATATAACGGAAAGTTTATTTCAAAAAAAAGGACGCGAAGGACACAGGAGTTTCCGATAGGGATGTAAAGCGGAAAGGTTTTGAAGGAACGCATTCACGACAGACATAATCCGGACCATTATATGCTATGATACAATGTATTGCACCATTTGGAACAATGAGTTTTTCTAATAGAAACCATTAATTCTAGCGCATGGTACAACCTGTCTTTACATATAGGAATAAATTGTTTCACTGATAGGAATAATTTGTTCCATTAGCATGAAACTATTTGTTCCACTGGGCGGAACAAACTGTTCCAACAAGTGGAACAACCCACATCATGCATGTAAAAAGAGGCTGTAGCATATGAGCAAGATTGACAAAAGTCTGTCACCGTATCCGTCACGCTATCCGTCACCATCGCAACACGTTGTGATTCAAGTGTATAAGTTACCATGTGACAGATGTGACGGATGTGACAGTTTATTTTCTTTTTTATATGAGGATTACATACTATCCACGGGATTGTACTAACTCAATAACCATGTTGTTAAAGGAGCTACAGGGGTGCAAAGTAAATTCAGCTATTATTTTGCTTGTAGGGGCGAGGTTTTGCTCGCCCGAAAATAGTCTACGTTGCATATTACTCCCAAGATCGTGACCGTTGGTTCGGGCAGGCAAGCCCCACAACCGTCAAGCTAAGGAAAAACACTACCGTAAAGCATATCCTAATGCCTCACCAAGTTCTTCCAACGAATATCTGCCCGACTGCAATTCTAGTTCCTTGGCGTATCTGGAAGGGTCACCGCTTTCATTCCTGTACAAAATAATCAATCGTCTATCCTTTACCTTCATGCTTATTATATCTTCCTTCCAGAGTACCATATCCTTGTATATCTCATGACAACTCGTACTAAAAATTATAACAACAGGACATACAAATACCCAAAGAGGATAGATGCTAAAACGATGTTCTATAAAACTAGGAGAGAGAACTAAAAAAAGAACTACCACTACTATCTTAACACTAAAGAATCTGCGAAGTTTTATTCCTAAAGGCCGCTTCTTGACCTTTTTGAACTCATATCTGTCACCGGTTATGTATAATGTATCATACCGGAAGTATAATTCTTGGTCTTTCATAATTATATTTTTTTTAAGATTTCATACAATCAACTCAACCTTATAACTTTTCATGATTATCCGCATATATATCACCGGATGATAAATGGGAATTTATGTGCCGGTTATATTTCTCGGTTACGGATGACGCTTCCACCGTATGGGCAGACCCATGTGTCTGCTCGAAA
>ENA-OQKC01000214-OQKC01000214.1-human-gut-metagenome-genome-assembly--contig:-NODE-214-length-24819-cov-3.194597_pt1 | contig 24819 bp, 18 predicted proteins | sample MGYA00242774_ERZ504790 | MGnify/ENA primary metagenome ERZ504790 (study PRJEB26092, sample SAMD00036419) | human gut metagenome | host: Homo sapiens | study: EMG produced TPA metagenomics assembly of...
GAATGCAGGCCGTGAGGACAAAGGGTACATTACTTCCGCTTGCTTCCTGCAAGGCAGAAACAGACCAGACTGAAGAATGGAAGACACTTGACAATATAGATGGAAACCGGCAGAATGTCGTATCACGTATGATTGACACTCCGGCGCAGGTACGCTATGTACGCTTGATGATAACCCGTCCTATGCAGCATGCAGGAGGAAAGGTGTTACGCATCAATGAGATGGAGATTTACTAAAATAATCGGTTATGATGAAAAACTAGTTTTTGTAATTCAGTTGATATTTCTCTATAGCGGTTTGGCTATGGCCGACCCGGTTATCTCTCTTAAGATATTGTTGCATGAGATGACAGACCGTTCCGTGCTGGCGCGTTGGCCCGAAAATGCCTATACGTGTAAGCAGTTCAGTAGCTACGACCGTAGTTCGCATAACATGACGGATAAGCGTGCCTGGTTTGGTAATTTCGACCAAGGCAGTTTATCCGCCAGGAAGAGAACGGAGGGAGGACGGAATATGTGATGATGGATGCCGAAGGCCCCGGTGCCATAGTTCGTTTCTGGATGACTTTCTCCGGCATAAATCGGGGACAAGGGACTCTGCGTATCTACATAGACAATGAGGAAAAACCGGTAATTGAAGGCAATGTACGTGATATATTGAGCGGACAAGTCCTTTGTGGAGAACCTCTTTCAACTTCAGTACCCGATGAGGCTCCGATGGAAGAAAGAGGGCATAATTTATATTTGCCCATACCTTATGCCAAGCGGTGCAAGGTGACTATCGAATCGCCGGACTTGAAGATTACTCCGGAGGGGAAAATTGAGAGTAAGACCATTGTATACTATGCTATCAATTACCGCACTTATACTTCTCCGGTCAAGGTGATTTCTTTCTCGGCCAAAGAGTTGAAGAAGAATGCCCGGCTGATAGCTGCTGTCAATAAGAAGCTGTCGGAAGGAACACCTGGTATTGATACTCCGCTTGCGGGAAGAGAAAGTACGCTCAATCTGGCAGCTTCTCTGGCTCCGGGTGAAAGCCGTAGTTTTACGATTGACGGCTCTCGTGCCATTCGTCGTCTTTCGATGCGGATTGATGCCGATGACCGTCGCCAAGCACTTCGCTCTACGGTCTTGTCCATTGCCTTTGATGGGGAACTAACTGTCTGGGCTCCGGTCGGTGAGTTTTTTGGGGTAGGCTATTATCCCGTTGCAACTGGTACGTGGTATACGCGGGCCGTGCAGGATGATGTGATGAGTGCATGGTGGGTGATGCCTTTTGAGCGGAACTGTACGATTACCTTGACCAATTATGGGGAACAGCCGGTGGAGATATCCAAGGCTGCTGCAGTTAGTGGAAAGTGGCAGTGGGATGAGCGCTCCATGCACTTTGGTACCACATGGCAGCAGTTTACGCATATCCATGCCCGGGGCGATGAGTTTGCCCAGGACCTTACGTTTGCCGATCTTAAAGGTAGGGGCGTGTATGTGGGAGATGCGGTTACTGTCTATAACCCCAACTTGGGTTGGTGGGGAGAAGGAGATGAAAAGGTGTATGTGGACGGTGAAACCTTTCCGTCACACTTTGGAACGGGTACAGAAGATTATTATGGCTATGCCTGGGGGCGCTATGAACCGTGGATAAACCATCCTTTTGTTGCCCAACCCATAGGAGATGGTTGTTATGCTCACATAGGTTTGGCGCAGAATACCCGTGTTCGTAGTTTGGATGCGATTCCGTTTACCCGGAGCCTGCGCTTTGACATGGAGTTATTCGATTGGTCGAATATACACCTTAATTATGCTCCGATAACCTTCTGGTATATGCTTCCCGGAGGCGAAATACAGCCGAAACCCTTTGTGAGCGATGTACGCGAACGGGTTGCCAACCAACCGTCAGATATTTTCGGTTCAGGGATGAGTCTGGTTGTGGAGGGCGAAGTCATGCAGCCTCGTCCGGGGCATATGGGTTCCGTTGAATTGCAGACCAACTTCCACCCCTTGTGGAGTGAGGGTATGCAGCTCTACTGGAAAGAGTTTAAACCGGGAGATAAGCTGTCATTAGTTTTTGACAGTGAAGTGGAAGGAATTTATTATGCGAAAATACAGTTCACTGTGGCGCCTGATTATGGTACATTTGCCCTTCGTGTAAATGATAAGGTGATTACTCCGGAAGTCAGTCTGACCAATGGAGAAGTGTCTCTGCTTTTGGTGAATCTTGGGCGGGTCAATTTGAAAAAAGGAAAGAATGAGTTGCAGATTGAGTCGATTGCACTGGCTCCGGGACATGATACCGGTTTCTTTGGGATTGATAAGTTGACTCTTCGCAAATAATTCTGTAGACGTCTCTATCGCAGGGATTGTACTTGTATGGATAGCTTTGGATAAATAAAAGTCCAAGGCTATCTTTTTTGTATCAGTTCTTTTTCTATGATAAAATGCTATCTTTGTCCTCAAAATAATAGGTAAGATGAAACTTCGTTCACTCTATATCCTTTCTATTGTAGGGCTGCTACTGGTAATTGTGGTGCAGATTGGTGGTATGATGTATGCTTACGACAATACCAAGAAAGAGGCGGAACGCGCACTGAACGAATGTTTCCGTCTGGCTTTTATCGAAACGGTGGACAACGAGATTAATAATTTACCGTTTCCTGACATGACTATCCCTTTTTACTCGTATCTATCCAAAGACAGTATCAGGTCTTTCGAAGATGAGATGTTTTTAAACTATCAGCAGGCAGCTTCCTTTCTCGAAGATGTATATCATGTCGCCATTCCATTAGATGTGATGGCGAGGTTGGTAGAGAAGAAACTGAAATGGAAAAATATAGACCGGACTGTAAATATCCGTCCTGCGACGGACAGAAGCAAGCGTTCGGTATATGTACGGTTCAAGTCTGTTCTTTCGGAAAAAGCCTGGTTGAATGAGAAGAAAGGAGAGGCCATTGAAGCTGTCATGTTTTCTCCTTTTATACCGCTTGTCAAGGATATAGTCTTTTTGTTCCTTCCTACGCTTCTCTTGGTTGTTTTTCTGGTGTACAGTTGGGCCAGGCAAATGGATTCCATACTTAAACAAGGTAATGATATTGAGAAGCAGCGGTCTGCTTTTTATGTGCTGGCAGAGAAGATGAGGTTGCCGATAGGTGAGGTACGTAGTCAGATATCGGAGAGCCGGTGGGCAGATATAGAAGCCTCGGGGCAACATTTGCTGGACATGACAGAACATACGCTTACGGGAGCTAAGCAAAGCGAACGGCAGCGGCAGGTGCGCAAGCAATATTCTTTTAAAGTCTTTTCGATTGTCGGGTTGATTGCCGGCTGTCTGCTGATGGTAGTCTGGTTTGTCTATCTGTACCGTGCTTCTTTCAAAGAAACTGCCTATCAGGTAAATGATTGTTTTGAAGCGGCTTTTTATGACGAGGTCTTGAAACGCCGCCTTTCTTTGCTCTACGAACAGACTGATAGGGATGGAAAGGATGAATGGGAAGAGAGTGTTGAATCGCCTTTTGCAAAGGAGCAAAGGGAATTTCTGGAGAAAGAGCAGTCGAAGTATAAGGTGAACCGCTTTGGAGTGGTACATATGTACAATCCGGTCGATTTGAATTATCGACTACGCTCTGCTTTGATTATGCAGCGCAGCATCAATGAAAGCGGAATGGAACTTCCTCTCTCCGTGCAGTACCTCGATTCTGCTTTTGCTTCCAGGTTGGAAGCCTTGGGAATGACCTATAAGAGTGGTATCCGCCAGTACTACGCTCCCTCCGATAGTACAGTGGTGGAAGCAGGATATGCCTCGGCAAAATATCAGGATATTTCTTCCCGGTTTATACCGTTGAAGGAGGACAGCATCCTTTGTATACAAGGTGTGGTGAAGAATCCGTATCGCTACGTCATAAGTTCCGTATGGTATCTGTTTCTGCCTCTTTGGGTGATGTTTTTGGTGGTGTTGGACTGTATTCTCGGCCAGGTGAAAGTTTTGCGTACACAGCGGCATTTGGAGCAATTCCAGAAGGATTTTACTTATGCTATGATACACGACATGAAGTCTCCTCTGAGTTCCATCCTGATGGGAGCTCATATTCTGAATAGCGGCAAATTGTCCGGTAAGCCCGGAAAAGAAGAGAAATACCGGCAGGCGATGATGGAAGAGTGTGAGCATCTGCTTACCCTTTCCAATCGTGTACTGGTACTTACCAAGCTGGATGAGGGACATTTGGAACTCCATCAGGAAGAGGTGCCTTTGCGGCCTTTACTTGATGATATGATTGCCAAAATTTCTCTGAAAACCAGCAAAAGGGTAGAATTTACGACCGTTTATCATCGTTGTGAAATGGTGTATGCCGATGCCTTCTGTTTGCGTGAAGTGTTGGGCAATCTGCTGGACAATGCCATTAAATATTCCCATGAAGAGGTAAAGATAGATATTATTTGCGAATCGGAGAAAGGCTTCTGCAAGATAAAGGTGTGTGACAACGGATTGGGTATTCCCTTAAAAGACCAGTCTCTTATCTTCAACCGTTTTGAACGTTCTGCAGCAGTCGGGCGAAGTGGAAGGGGCGGTGCTGCAGGTTTTGGTCTGGGCCTGAATTATGTACAGCAGGTGATGCTGGCACATGGCGGCAGGGTAGAAGTGGAAAGTGAAGAGGGGCGCTTCAGTGAATTTACACTCTACTTTCCTATTGAGACTGTATAAATTTACCACACGTGGAAATTCAATCCTTCTGATTTGTCAGTAATATAGGAGTCTCCGCCGAATGAGCGTAATTGCCAGAGGATGTAAAGGTCGTCGAAACTCATGACAGCCAGTAATATTCCAAATCGTGTGACATCATAATTGCCACTTGTCATACCATATATAAGGGGCAATATACCCAGTAGCAGGAAGGGCAGCAGGCATGTGGTGCGATATTGCCACATGCGTATCGGCGAAAACAATCTGAACAACAGTTTATGTAGGAATAGATTTACCAGGACAGCTGCCAATATACACATGAAGAATCTGACCAGCGATAGATGGCTGGTTGTTTCTCCATGTATCGACTGAAACAGAATCAGCATTGGTACTGCAAATACTATGGCAGCTATGATGCCGTATTTATTAATCCTCTTGCCCGAAACTACTATCTCTGTCCCTTTTCGGCTTTTTGTTATTGAAATATCTGCTTTCATAGTGTGGATTTTTTGTATTGATGTTGCAAAGGTAGAGTGGGGCACATGCTTCATAAGTTATCGCTACGTTAATATTAGGTTAAGAGGCGTTGTTTTCCTCGTTTATTTTATAGCAATATGACTGTTGCATTCATTCTTTTCCTTATTTTTGCAATATATAATAAACGCATTATGATAAAGTTATTGTTGGTAGAAGACGATGCAAGCTTGAGATATATAGTTCAGGGCGGGTTGGAAGATATGATAGGCGGTTATGAAGTGATTGCTGCCGCCAATGGCGAGGAGGGCTTGAAACAGTGGAAAGAACAACATCCTGATGTGATAGTATCTGATATAGAAATGCCCGTTATGAACGGTTACGAGATGGTGAAGCGTATCCGCGAGACAGATGGGGAAACTCCGATTCTGTTCTCCTCTGCCCTAATATCTCCTAAAGATGTGGTAAAAGGTTATGAAATCGGTGCCAATAACTATATAAAGAAACCGTTCATTCCCGAAGAACTGGATGCACATGTCCACGCCTTATTGAAGCTTTCCAAAGGCGAAAAATCGAAAGACACGAGTCAATGCTACAAGATAGGCAAGGAATATGTGTTGGATGCCACACATGCCACTTTGAAACATGCTTCGGGTGTAAACAAGACTTTGACTGTGCGCGAGACAGGTTTGTTGCAGATGCTTTGTGAGAAGCGGGGAGACGTTATCCGCCGGGAAGCTATCTTGGATAAATTCTGGAATACGGAAGATGATTACTTTGCTTCCCGCAGCCTGGATGTATTTGTGACGAGACTTCGGAAATTTCTTTCGGAAGACGAGTCGGTAACCATTAAAACAGTGAAAGGAGTAGGATTGATACTGATAGAAAATTAATAATGTATCCTTCTATATTGCAATAATTTAGCAGTACATGTACTGTTCTTCTGGTTTATTTTCGTTATTTTTGTATAGCAGTATTATATGAATATAAAGAAGGAGGGTATATGCGTATAAAACGGAAAGTCAGTATCTCTTGTCTTGGTGGCCGTTTGGGAATCTGCCTGCTGTTGGCTTTTGTGCCGCAATTGCTTTTTGCGCAGGAAGACAGTGTACGTTTCATTCGTGACAGTATACAGATACAGCCGGAATTCAATGAATCTCTATTCTCTCCTTTTGAGCTTCCTTCTGAAAACTCTGCCCCTTCTTCCATGTTTCATCCGGAGCACTCCTATTCCCTGCCCGATTTTTCACTGAAAGAGTCTCTTCGTCTGCCTTATCAGACCAATCCTTCCCTGCTATTTCGGGGAGATTACAGTACAAGCGGTGTATTAAGACAGTTTCCTCACGGTATGTTATTCGGTTCCGGTGGGCAGACCAGCGTACCGGGTATCGGACGTTTCAACAATGCTTCCCTGGGATATCAGCATGCCTTTAACCAAAGGCTGACGCTCCAGCTTGGCGTAGATGCCATGAAGATAAATATGATTCATTCCACCGGGCAGGCTTTCAGTACTTCGGGAGCTTTGCGGTATCAGGCTTCGGACCGTGTAGCTTTTAAGGTTTTCGGTTCGTATGCCATAGGAAATACTTACGGGATGGATACCCACCGCTACGGTGCCACCATGTCTCTGGATATGTCCGAACGTTTTGGTATGGAAGTTGGAGTACAACGTTATTACGATGCTTATCGCGGTCGTTGGGAGACGGTTCCCGTTGTGATTCCCTATTATAATTTCGACAAGTTTAATAAGTCTGGATGTAGGTGGAATTTTGTATGAGATTCTGCGTAACACCGTCTTTGATAATAGAGGGGGCAGTGGCGGAGCGACTATTGCCCCACACGTTTTCAGATGCCGCCATTGAGATAAGATAAGTATACATCAGCTTTTTTAGTAGGGACAATCATCAAACAGTTTACTACTGTTACATAATATTATTGCTAATGTAGAAATACTTTCATGATATTTCGTTTATTTTTTGTTTTGCTGTTCGTTTTTGTGCGGACAGTTGTCCGAAAATGGACATTACTATAAAATAGTTATTCTTTGATAATCAGTGATTTAATTCTTTGGCACGCAGATTGACTATATATAGGCGAAGGCGGTTACGAAACAACAACCTCCTCAGAGAAAGAAGTAATAACAATAAAAAATAACGATTATGAAAGCAACAGTATTTTCAAAAGCAGTGGTAATGATGGCAGTGGTAATGGCAAGTGTAATGAACTTTTCTGCAAGTGCGGCAACTCCTGCCGATTATGTGAAAAACGAGGAGATGACCGGCGAACTGATGACCGCCAAGACTATCTTCCGCAATGAGGACGGACACCTTTTCCGTCACCTCCGCTACACTTACACTTATGACAGTGAGAACCGTGTGACGAGCAAGGAAGCTTTCAAGTGGGATAGCGTAAAGGAAGCCTGGGTGCCTTATTTCAAGCTGGATGTTGAATACACTGACAGTGAAGTTGAGTTGAACTATGCCCGTTGGAACAGTAGAACTAATGGTTACGACAGCTATACGCAAACTACCGTTTACGAACTGAATGACAGCAATGCGGCTTTGATGTTGGCAAGTACCAAATAAAGGATAATATATCAAATACAAAAGAGCCAAGTATCGTGAGGTGACACACCTTTGATACTTGGCTCTTTTTCGTTGAGGAAATGTATTATTGTTTCTCTGTTATCAGTCCGACAGCATAATTCAGCACTGTATCTTCATCCTTCATGAAATCTGCTACGGTTTGGGATACTTGATGATGGGGCGGTATGCCTATACCTTCCATGGGGAAACCTTTAGAAGAGACGTCCGGCTGGCGGGTAGGGATACGGAAATAGGTCCGCTGTTTGGTACAGAAAGGACGGGGGCCATTGCCGGTATCCCCTCCGGTAGCTTCGCCGATGAGGGTGACATTTCCGCTTTCCTTCATGTCGAGTGTGAAGCTCTCGGCAGCAGAGAGCGTATATGTGTCGGTCAGCAGATAGATTTTACCTTTATAGGCGTCGGCTTCGGGCTGCATGATGTAGCTCTTGCTGACGCAGTGTGGTTGTGCTTCGCGGATGAAGTACTTGCAGATGTTTACTCCATTCATGCTGTTTCCTCCGCCGTTTCTACGTACGTCTATAATGAGGTATGGTAAATCCTTGACTTTGGGATAGACCGCCTTGAAATCTTCCATGACGGGGTTCATCATGGTTTTGATGGTAAGGTAACCAATGCTGTCTTGTAATATCCTGCTCTCCACAGTTTGTTCTTCGTTATCCGGAAAATAGTCCCTTTGTTTCAAGGGAAGGGTGACGGTCAGAGTATCGCCCCCTCTCAGCAGTGTATAGTTTCTTAGGGTGTCTGCATAACTACGGAACGCATCATAGGCTGTACGGAGCCGTCTGTGGGGGACGGTAGATGCTTCGGTATATTTTTCGTTCTGTTCAATCCATTGTTTATAGGGGAGTCCGTTGATAGCTATAATCCGGTCTTTGTCCTGGAAGCCGTATTCTGTCAGATAGTCATTGGGTTTGTCAACGAACAAGAAATCCTCTATAAAGGCTACGCGCTGATTGGCTGTGTACCTCTTGTAGCAGGTAATGGCGTGGGCGCATTGTAAGGCAGAGATGTATTCCTGCACTATCAGTCCGTAGTCTGTGGTGGTCTGCGCCTGGCGAACGCGGGCGTCACAAGCTTGATACAATGAATCCATATTCAGATGCTTGGCTTGGTATAATGAATAATTCTCCATGACAATCTGGTGTATTTCTTTGAAATCTTCTTCAAACTGCGAGGGGGTTAACGGTAGTTCCGCGATGTAGAAGTTTTCTACATCAATCTGCTTGTCATTATAGAAATAGTTGGCATAAACATACAAACCACACCAAATGGTTGCCAGTACAGCCATTACGATGACTATTACTTTTGAAATTTTTTTCAGAATCTTCATGTTTTATAGAGTTTAGTCGATATTTGCTTTTTCGGCAAAAATAGTAATAATTTTTGTTAATCTTATTTTTCTAACTCCTTATTTGCCAATAATGGTAACATGGAGGTAACTAACTGAGCTTCAAGTGCCTTCTTGTACGATGTCTGGTAGTTGGCTAACTTTGCAGCCGTAAATCAAAACATACTAAGGAGAAGTGATTATGAAGAACTATCAGAAAGTAAATGTGCCCGCAGGCGAGGCACGTGTCGAGTTGCACGATTCATTGAATCTGACTGGTGCAGAAGTATCTATCAGCAATTTGCCGGCTGGTGCAGGAGTACCTTTTGTGCATTCGCACAAGCAAAATGAAGAAATTTATGCCGTCCTCTCCGGACGCGGCACCATGGTGGTTGACGGAGAAACCGTAGAACTGCAGGCGGGTGACTGGCTTCGCGTGGCTCCGGCAGGAGAACGCCAATTGTCGGCTGCGGCAGACAGCGCCATCAGTGTGATTTGTATTCAGGTGAAAGCCGGCTCTCTGGAAGGCTTTACGATGACGGACGGTGTGGTGAAGTAAGAGGAAGTCACACAAGTAGAATTAAGGTGATAGGGGATGGTCTGTGGTGCAGGCTATTCCCTATTGTCATATGATGTGCAGTGATTTATTGACTGCGATTTGTTTTAAGTCAAAATAATCATATATTTTGTACTATACCTAAGAAAACAGACTATGTCAACTGATGCAATAAAACAGAAATTATGATTAAATTGAAGAAAGAGCATTGTTTCTGTCACATAACGAGGACCCAATCAAAGAGCTTAAAACTAAGAATTGAAAACATAATATCATGACCCAGCATAATGCCATCAAGCTTTTCGAAGCGAAGAAAGTCCGAACCGTTTGGGACGACATAGAAGAAAGATGGTACTTCTCAATAGTAGATGTGGTGACAGTCTGCTGTATGCCTATCCAGTTACGTCTCCGATAGATTGGAAAAGGAAAGATATAAGAGGAAACGTGTTTTCATTTTGTTCTTGTTTTGGGCGCAAAAGTAATAAATATCTCCGTTAACCTAACATTAACGTAACGATAACCTAAAAGCTTTTTACCACCTCCTATCTTTGCAATGTCGAAAGGGAACAACTCCCCCAAAGACAAGAACTTGAAACAAAATGTATAACTTAAAAAATAGAACCATTATGAAGACTTTAGTAATTTCAGCAATCATCGCAATGACCTCTTTAGTAAACGTAGTAAGCGCAGCAGCCGTTAACCGTACAGACAACTTTGCCTATAATACCGAAACCAACGACGGCCGTGTGGAAACACAAACCGTATTCAAAGTGGAGAATCAGAAATTCCTGCACCGCCACCTGAAGTACAATTACATTTACGACAACTCCGGTCGCATCTCCCAAAAAGAAGTGCTGAAATGGAACGAATCCACGCAAAGCTTTGAGAAGCACCACAGTCTTAACTTCTTCTATACGGACGACGTCACTGTGGAATACGCCCTCTGGAACGAGCAAAGCAATGCCTACACCGACATCAAGCAGAAAGCCGTCTATCGGCAGACCGACAGCAGTGTCTTGCGCTACCTCAGCTACGAATGGGACGAAAAGAACAATGACTGGAGCTTGACAGCAGACCATCACATGACGGATGAATCTGTGCAGCTATTGGCAGAGAAATAAGAACAGATTTGAATAAACTGATTTTCTGTAATTATATAGGCAATGCGTTTTTTTTGTTTTCCGGCACCAGGGAAGGCAGAGTTCCCCGGTGTCGGAGAGGGTGTTCCTCGGGTGCCGGAGAAATACCCATTTAAAAGGCGTTTGGAGTGGCATTACGCATTGCAACATTGAAACGCCAAAATTGTCAATAAGAAAAGGATGATACCATGCTTTTCAAACTATTAATTTTTGATACTTACCGACTTTTTTTAACCCTATTTCGACTTTTTATTGTACTTTTGTCACGGTATTCTTAATCAATAGTGCTCGTAAATCGGTTCTCATCTTTTTATATTCCCTGATGAGGCCGTTTGTAGCGCATTGTGGCAGATGTTGTGCTGTCCGGACTCTTATGGTTCATTATTAGTATTTCCGAGGGAATGAACAGAGGTTAACGGCTTATAGTTAACGGTTAGAGGAAAAATAATGAACAACAATACATCTATTTTTATTTCATGAACAAACTTATGGTTTATTCTGCTCTGGCTGTCGCTCTGATGGCCGGAGAGCCTTGTCTTGTGCCTATATATGCACAAGACAAGGCTATGCAGGCGATGACACTCACGGCACTTTACAATCTTGCTGACCAACAGAGTCAGAAGGTGAGGGTGAGTGAGGTGGCTTTGCAGGCAGCCAGCGAAGGGGTGGCAGCAGCCAAATCGGCTTTGCTGCCCAGTGTGGATTTGAGCCTTCAAGGCAGTTATACGGGCAATGCCTTCATGCTGTCGCGAGGTTTTTCGACCGGTGGAACGACCGATTACATCGTGCCGGGTATGGGAGCTATTCCCGTGGCAAACGGTAAGCAGGACACCCCCCATTGGGGAAATAGTTTCACGGCTCAGGTGTCGCAGGTTGTGTATGCCGGTGGCGCTATCCGTTCGGGCATCCGCATGGCAGAATTGGGCGAAAAAATGGCAGAACTCGATGTGGAGAAGAACCGCCAGGAGGTGCGCTTCTTGTTGACGGGTTACTATCTTGACCTCTACAAGTTAGGCAATCAGATAGAAGTGGTGCGTCAGAATATCGCACTTACGCAGAAGGAGATTGACCAAATGAAAGCCCGCCGTGAGCAGGGTACTGTTTTGCAGAACGACATCACTCGCTATGAATTCCAGTTGCAGGGTCTTGAACTCACACTGGCAAAGCTCACCGATGCCTCTACCATCATCAACCATCAACTGGTTACAACGCTTCATTTACCGGAGCAGACGGTTATAGTTCCCGATAAGAATGAGCTCAACACAGAAATAGACGCACTCTCGGCAATCGCCGTTCAAGACACATGGCAGCAGACGGCAACGGACAACAATCTTGGTATCCGCCAGGCAACGGTTGCCACAAATCTTGCAGAGCAGAAGGTGAAGCAGGCAAAAGCGGAGTCATTGCCTTCGGTGGCTGTCGTGGCAGAGAATCATCTCTTTGGTCCTTATACACAAGACCTCATCCCGAAGGATTGCAATGTAAACGTGTGGTTTGTCGGGATAGGCGTAAAGTTTAATCTTGGCAGTCTTTGGAAGAACAAACACCACATCCGCAAGGCACGTACAGAGCATCGGCAGTCGAGGGAAGCGCTCGCCTTGGCTCGTGAGGGTGTGGAGAATGCTGTACAGGCAAACTACACCAACCTCCTTACGTCCTACACCGAGGTGAAGACACAGCAGAAGCAGGTGGAACTTGCCAATCAGAACTACTCCGTGGTGCAGAACCGTTATCAGAACGACCTTGCACTCCTTACCGACATGGTCGATGCCTCCAACATGAAACTCTCCGCCGAAATGGCACTGATCAATGCCCGCATCAGCATGCTTTATAATTTCTATACACTCAAATACGTAACAAATACTTTATAATAATGGAAAAGAACAAGATACACATCTATTTATACAATGCGCTCATCGTGCTTTGCCTCTTGGGTGGAGCCGTTTATGTGGTGAGCCAGTTTATGCATTTCGGCGGTGGAGAATTTACCGACAATGCCCGTGTACGCCAGAACGTCGTGCCTCAGAGCAGCCGTGTGCAAGGCTTCATCCGTGAGGTACGGTTCGCGGATTTCCAGCAAGTAAAGAAAGGCGATACGCTTGCCATCATCGAGGATGCCGAATTTCGCTTGCGACTGGCCCAAGCCGAGACCGACCTTATCCGTGCCGAACACGGTTCGCAGGGAACGGCAAGCAGCATCGTTACCACCAAGACAAGCATGACCGTTACCGAAGCCGGCATCGAATCCGCACGTGTACAGATGGAGAATGCCATGCGTGAGGATACTCGTTTCAAGAAGCTCCTCAGTCAGGATGCTGTTACCCGACAACAATATGATAAAGTACATACGGGCTATCTGAGTGCCAAGGCAGCCTACGAGCAGGCGGTTCGTTCACGTCAGATGCAGTCGGCTGTTGTGGCCGAACAGGGGCATCACCTTTCCGTTTCGGAGCAGGGCATCGAACTGGCTCGTCGTGCCGTCGACCTCGCCCGTCTCAACCTCTCCTATTGCTACATCATTGCCACTTGTAACGGTACCGTTGGTACGAAGGATATTCACGTAGGTCAGCTTGTCAATCCGGGCCAGACGCTGGTGAGTATCGTTGACAATGGTGAACGTTGGGTTGAGGCGAACTACAAGGAAAGCCAGTTGCCTCACATCAAGGTGGGCAGTAAGGCTGAGATTACAGCCGATGCCGTTCCCGGTATACAATATACGGGTACGGTGGAACGTATCTCTGATGCTACCGGCAGTGCCTTCTCACTTATTCCCATCGACAATGCCACGGGTAATTTTGTGAAGGTCGAACAGCGCGTCACCGTACGCATCAAGCTCGATGAGAATGCTGATGTTGCCAGGCTCAAGGGCGGTTATAATGTGGAATGTATCGTTGAGGAGTAATGGGACAATTGACTGAATTCTTTATGAAGAGCGCCGGTGGCCCTCCACCCGGCATGGGCTTTTCCATGCCTATGATGAAGGGATGGGTACCTCGCCGGATACAGCCGTGGCTGTACGTGCTGACCGCCTTTTGCTTCCAGTTCGGCGGTGGCATCTACCTTGGTGCACTGGATGGCATTCGTGGCACCACCGACTTCATGATTGAGGACGTGCTCTTTCTGCTTTATGCCACCCTCGCGGGCATGGCTGTCTATTTTCCTATGCTTTTCCGCATGAAGTTCCGCTTCACCAACAAGCAGTTGCTCTGCGGTTCTGCCATCGTTCTTGCCGTATGCAATGTGCTGACGATGCATTGCCAGTCGATGCCTGTGCTCATGATAGTGTGCTTCATAGCCGGAATGGCTAAGATACAGGGCACGTTCGAGTGCATGAGCAACATCCAGCTTTGGATTACCCCCCGACGCGATTTTGCCGTTTTCTTCCCCGTGCTTCACATCATCCTGCTCACCGCCATCGAGGGTAGCGGATGGCTTGCCGCCTGGTTCGGTCATCATTTCACATGGCAGATGATGCACGTCTTCACCATCGGCACTATGTCGTTCGTATTGCTCACGCAGGCCATCTTCTGCCGTCCGTTTTGTCCCATGCCCCAGCGTCTGTCGCTCAAAGGTATCGACTTTCAGGGAGCATTGCTCATCTGCGGACTGATGCTCGTGGTGTCGTACATTGTGGTGTACGGCGACTATTTCATGTGGTTCGATACCCTCCGCATACGCCTTCTGTTCGGTGCTGCCATTGTGCTTTCCGGCATTGTGCTCTACCGCCTGCGCTACTACCGTTACCCCTACATCGAGCTTGGTCTTTTTACACGTCGCAACGTTGTTCCCATCCTCCTCGTCACCTTCTTTGCCGAACTCGCTTTCGGTGCTGAACACACGATGGAAGAGATACTCTACAGCGAAGTCATCCGGCTGGAGGAGCTGACCAAAGAGTCGCAGTATATGTGGGCACTTCCCGGCATGTACCTCGGTATCCTGCTCGATCTCTATTGGCTGAAAGTCAAGAAGTGGAAGGTGTGGAAACTCTTCGGCATTGCCTTCATCGGTATCGCACTCTATGGCATGCTGATGTACTTCACGCTTGACATAAACGTCAATATCGAGCAGTACCGCTTTGCCATCTTTTTGCGAGGATTTGCGTATGCCATCCTTGCCCCGACATTGATGTGGGCTTTAGACGAATCAGTGCCAAGTCTTGAGCAGTTCTTCATGGGCTTGTTCCGTGTTCAACATCCTCCACATGTATCTGGCAGGAGCGGCAGGTTATGGCATTTATACCACTATCTTCTCGCACTTTATGAACGACAACATGATGAGCTACGGACAGCAACTCACTCTCACGCATTTGGATATGGCGCACTTCAACCTCGGCGAATACGTTGGCCGCGACTTCCTGCACTCCATGATGATGGTGGCAATGAAGCAGGTCTATGGCTATGTTATCTGGTTCGCTTTAAGGCCTTGCCGCCCTCTTCCTGCTGTGCGATATTCCTGCTGTCCGTACAAAGTATCCGCAAAGTTCCCCCGCTGGCCGGTTTATGCCATCGAGTATCTTGCGAGAACGGAGTAAAGGCGCCGGCAAAGCAGAAGATTTCATCGGCAGTGATATTACAGCTCTGCGCATCTGTTTCTGGGTAAACAGTGACATCCGTATCACGGCATCCGGCACTACTCGTACCGAGGGACTTGCGCTGAAGGGAGGCCTTCTTTTCTCCAAAAATGACCGGTATTGATTCGGGACAGACGGGCATCATCGTCAATCTGGCCGGTAGTGAGCGTGGAGTGGATGATGGAGAAGGAGGTGGAGGCATTACTGAAGGAGCGTCTCAGTACCCGTGGCTTTACGTTTACCAACATACAGTCGTCCGTGAGACCCAACGATGTGCTGCAAGCTGCCATTGTCTACCGGTGGAAATATGTTACCATTCTTGAAGTTGCAATGACAAGCTCATGAGAACTCATTGGCAACTTGATTCTTTGGGGAAGGTACTGATTGTGTACGCGGGTACTCACAAATAAATCAAGCGGTAAGCCATCTATCTTTTTCTTTGCTAAGATTTATTCGTCCGATACTTGTTGAATTATCGTCCGACAGCTGTTGCAGATTCGTCCGACAACTGTCGGACGATAATTCAACGGCTGTCGGACGAATAAGTTTTAGTAAGCAAGAATTTAAAATGCAGTATTGCAGGAATTGTTGCTTAAATAGGGAATGTAGTAAATGGGAGACTGGCAATATAGACTACCGATTGGAAGCTCGCAGGCGACGGCTGTCGGGGGTCATTGAAGCTATGAGGGCACTGTTGAAAAGGAGAACACTTTCTTTGCCGGCACGGCTTCCTGTATTTTTTACGTCCACAGTGAAGATAAGCTCGTCATCGGCTGTGAAGTTTGCCTTGTTTACTTTCAGATTACTATAGCTGAAGCTGGGTATAGCTTAGTCCGTATCCAAAAGCCCATTGCACGGATACAACCGCGTCATAGTCGTAGGCCCCTTCCATTTTTTCCACTTCCTCGCTCACCTTGTAGTTGTAGTTGATGAGTGAGTTGATTTCTTTCGGATAGGTGAAGGGCAGCTTTCCACTGAAGTTTTCATCACCGCTGAGCAGGTTGGCAAGGGTGTCTCCTCCGTAGTTTCCCGGCAGAATGATGTCTACTACGGCCTTTGCCATCGGCTCTATTTCATTGATGAGGCGGGGACGGCCTTCATTCAGTATAAGGATGACGGGTTTTCCCGTAGCAGACAGTGCTTTTACTAAATCGAGCTGATTGCGCGAGAGGGTCAGGTCAGTCAGGTTGCCGGGAGTTTCACAATAAGAATTTTCACCGATGCAGGCGATGATGTAATCGACTTCTGTGGCTGCTTTCACGGCTTTTTCGATTTCCGGCTTGTTTTCGGCCCAATAAGCCCCTTTTTCATTGTAGGTGACGCCGGGTGGCGTCATTAATGCGGCTTATGGGTACTTCGCCTTCGTGTACAAGTTCTTTCAGCAGTGTACAGAAATCCCATTCATAAGGTTCCATGGCCATGTCGATACCTGCGTTGATGGCGATTTTGATGGCTTCTTTCTTGTCGGCTGCCACTTTTTCGCGGCGCCAGAGGTTGTTGATGTCAGCCCAGTCCGTGACAAGTACTCCATCCCAGTTCAGTTCTTCTTTCAGCCATTGGGTCAAGAGTTTGTAATTGGCGTGTACGGGCAATCCGTTGACAGAACACGAATTTGCCATGACGGATAATGCTCCTGCTTTTACACAAGCCAGGAAAGGAGCAAAGTGTTTCTCACGAAGGTCTTGAGCCGAGATGTATACCGGTGTACGGTCTTTTCCGGTGAAGGGGACGCTGTAGCCCATATAATGCTTTAGTGATACGGCAATATTTTGTTTGCCGATATGGTTCGGGTCTTCTCCTTGGAAGCCGAGTACGGCAGCCCGCCCCATTTCTGCATTGACGTAGCAGTCTTCGCCATAATTCTCCCATATGCGTGGCCAGCGGGGATCGCGTCCCAGGTCGATGGTGGGAGAATAAGTCCACGGGCAGCTGCCGGCTTTGGTTTCATAGGCAGTAATACGTGCGGCTTCACGGACCAGGTTGCGGTTGAAGGAAGCAGCCACATTGATGTTTTGAGGAAAGAGCGTTCCACCCATTGTGTAGGTTGTCCCGTGATTTTGGTCCAGTCCATAGATGCAGGGTATGCCGATTTCTCTCATGGCCTATTTTCTCTTCAAGGGTCATTTTTTTCAGTAGGGCTTCCACTTTCTGCTCTATTTTTTTGTCTTGTGGAATAGCTGGAGCAGCTGCTTGCTGCGCCATTGTTGGCAGGAGAAACATGCTTGCCAACAAGAAAGATTTTATTCTATTCATGGTAGTGTGTATTTGGGTTCAACAATCATTTGGATGTTTTGGTATTCTTCTTCATCAACCAGTGTTGTTTCAGCCACTCGCGTACCGGTTCGTCATACAGTTTGAGGCAAGCGTATGCAATGGCAATGGAGAGTACAAAGACGGATACGGCAATGAACAAGTGCATTCCTGCCGGTGCGTCGGGGTTATTCCGTGCCCAGGCTATCTGCATGTATATCAGCGGGAAGTGTGTGATGTACAGCGGATAGGATAGTTCGCCCAGGAATTTGCAGAGGGCTACGGAACGCTTGCCCGTGACGTTGCTGCCTGCTCCCATAGCCACTATCAGCGGAAAGAGGGCGAGCACGCTTACGGCTTCGTAGACGCCGTTCATCCATTGGCTGGTCTCGCCTCCGATGCGCGGCATCACGAGGATAACAGTCACCAGCAGGGAACACCAGTAGAATCCTCTCTTCACTTTCACCAGCTTGCCTATGCGAGACAACAGCAGACCCATGAAGAAGGGATAGAGCAGGCGTGAAATGCCTATATAGAGCTGGCCGGGTGTCAGGCTCCAGCCGCCGATGAGGGTGTAGGCGGCTTCTCCCCGCGATGAAAGAAGCCCAAAGGTATCTATGTTGAGCGTGACGTCGAGCGTAAGGCAGGCAGAGAGTCCGACGAATATGCCCAGTGCCAGTTTGGAGAAGCGGCGGATGAATAGGGCATAGAGCACATTGGCAATATATTCCCACATCAGCGACCAGGTGGGGCCGTTCAACGCGTTTGTTTCCCACCAGCCCCGGATGTCCCATGAAGTGGGGGTGGGGAACATAAGGCAGCCCAGGAGTGTCATCAGCAGCACGTTCCACCACGGTGTTTGCATCACCATCGGGAAGGCGGAGCAGGCACTGAAGTAGAATAGGGAGGCGCCGAGGAGTGTACCCATAATCACCATGGGGTGCAGGCGTACCAAGCGTCGCTTGAAGAAGTCCCACGTTGTCATACGGTCCCAGCGGTCGTCGTAGGCATAACCGATGACGAAGCCGGAGAGTACGAAGAAGAAGTCCACGGCCAAGTAGCCGTGGTTCAAAATCTGGTGGGCAGGCCCTGCGGAATAGGTTTCAAAAAGATGGAAAGCTACCACGATTATTGCGGCTACGCCGCGAAGCCCGTCCAGTATTTCGTAACGCGGCTTGGATGCTAAATAAGTTGTTGTCTTCATTGGAATTATGTTTGTTGTTAGATTAATATTCTTCTAAAATGCGGACGTGTCATGACTCACCACAGATTACACAGATTATTTTAGGAGCTCTGATAATCAAGAACTTTTATCGGTGTTAATCTGTGGCGAGTGTGTATTTTGACATATCCTCAGACAATCCGGATTCCCGGCATAACTTTATTTCGCGGGCAAAGTTAGTCTGCAATTTCTCCGGGCATTTCTCTTATTGTTTATTAGGATTGTCTTATATTTGCATTTACTCCCCTTCAGGGAGATATTTTACCCAAATTATGAATGATAATGCAGTGCCTCGGCCGGAAAACACTTCTTTTACCTTCGACGATGTATGCCTGGCTCCCGGCGAGCAGATAGGTCTGCATGAGCAGGCAACGTGGGAGTTGTCGTATATCATCGTAGGCTCAGGCATGCGGCTGATAGGTGACCGTACTGAACCTTTCGGGAGTGGGGAAGTAGTGATAGTTCCTCCGGAGATACCGCATTGCTGGTATTTCGAGAATGATGTGACAGATGCGCAGGGGCATATTGCCAATATCACGATAACTTTCGGCCGGGAATTTCTTGACAACTGCTGTGTTGCTTTCCCTGAGCTGCAGGAATGTACGGAGAAGCTGAAACGGAAAAGGGATGCCGTGAAGTTCGGGAAGGAAAAGTCGTCGGCTATTGCTTCCGTCCTCGAGGAGATGCGTCCTTTGGGGAGGGCTGAACGCATCCCGCTGATGATAAAACTGCTGCTTATTCTTGCCGGGAGCGAGGAAGAGAGTGTGGTGGGGCAGTATCAGAAGATGGACCCGGAACGGGAGCGAATGAATAGGATACAAGTCTACGTCGTTTGTAACGCCAAGCGGGATATTACGCTAGATGACGTTGCCCGCCACGTGGGGATGAACCGCACTTCTTTCTGTATCTTTTTCAAGAAAGTCTCGGGGAAGACTTTCGTCACTTATCTCAATGAATACCGCATTGAGCTTGCCTGCCGGTTGCTGAAACAACAAAAGGTATCCGTAGCAGAAATCTGCTATCAGGTGGGATTCAACAATGTTCCTTATTTCAACCGGGTTTTCAAGAAGATGAAGGGCGTTTCGCCGAGTGAATATGTCTTTTTGTAAGGGAAAAGGGGAAGATACGAAAGGTGTGGGTATAAAAAAAGGAGTACCGCTGTACTCCAACCTTTGTTAACCTTAAATCTAATACTATGAAAAACACATTGCAAAGGTACGGACTTTTTGCTTATCTCCAAATAAAGCAAATAAAAAAGGCTGTTTTATAACATGTTTTAGGAAAATACGTCTCTTTGTTAAGGCTTGCTAAGGTTTTGAAGCCTCTACGCAGCTGTTTTCTAAAAAAGAATTATCTTTGTCACATTAAGTTTTGGGCCTTACTTGACGATTTTCTGCTCTCTTGGCTCAAAATCCTGGAAATTAAAAATTAAAGACTTGTATGCACGAAGATATGTCCTTACCCGATGATGAACAGTTCCTCGACTTGAAGGCAAAGCATCCCGATGCTGTCATGCTGTTTCGTTGTGGTGACTTCTATGAAACCTATTCCACCGATGCCGTCGTCGCGTCCGAAATCCTCGGTATTACCTTGACCAAACGTGCCAACGGCAAGGGGAAAACCATCGAAATGGCGGGCTTTCCGCATCATGCACTCGACACCTATCTGCCCAAGCTGATACGTGCCGGCAAGCGCGTGGCCATCTGCGACCAGTTGGAGGACCCGAAGCTGACGAAGAAACTGGTGAAGCGCGGCATCACGGAGCTGGTGACGCCGGGAGTTTCCATCAACGACAATGTGCTGAACTACCGGGAGAACAACTTCCTGGCTGCCGTGCATTTCGGTAAGGGTGCCTGCGGTGTGGCTTTCCTGGACATATCTACGGGCGAATTTCTGACGGCGGAAGGACCTTTCGACTATGTGGACAAGCTGCTGAACAACTTTGCCCCCAAAGAGGTGCTTTTCGAGCGTGGCAAGCGGCTGATGTTCGAAGGAAACTTCGGCAGCAAGTTCTTCACCTTCGAGTTGGACGACTGGGTGTTTACCGAGACATCTGCCCGCGAAAAGCTGCTGAAGCATTTCGAGGTGAAGAACTTGAAAGGCTTCGGTGTGGAGCATCTCAAGAACGGTATCATCGCTTCGGGAGCCATCCTGCAATACCTCATCATGACGCAGCATACGCAGATAGGGCATGTCACTTCGCTGGCACGCATCGAGGAGGATAAGTATGTCCGCCTGGATAAGTTCACGGTGCGCAGCCTGGAGCTGATGGGGTCGATGAACGACGGCGGTAGCAGTCTGCTGAATGTGATAGACAAGACCATCAGCCCGATGGGTGCCCGCCTGCTGAAACGCTGGCTGGTATTCCCGTTGAAGGACGTGCAGCCGATTAACGAACGGCTGAATGTAGTGGAATACTTCTTCCGCCAGCCCGATTTCAAGGAGTTGATAGAGGAGCAGCTGCATTTGATAGGTGACTTGGAGCGCATCATCTCCAAAGTGGCGGTAGGCCGTGTCTCTCCGCGTGAGGTAGTGGCGCTGAAGGTGGCTTTGCAGGCGATAGAACCCATCAAAGCGGCTTGCATGGATGCCGATAATGCCAGCTTGAATCATATAGGCGAGCAGTTGAACATCTGCCAGTCCATCCGCGACCGCATAGACCGGGAGATAGACAATGACCCGCCGTTGCTGATTAATAAGGGCGGTGTCATCAAGTCCGGTGTTAGTGCCGAGTTGGACGAGTTGCGCCAGATAGCCTACTCCGGTAAGGATTATCTGTTGCAGATACAGCAGCGCGAGAGTGAGCTGACGGAGATTCCCAGCTTGAAGATAGGCTACAACAATGTCTTCGGTTATTACATCGAAGTGCGCAACACGCATAAGGACAAAGTGCCGGCAGAGTGGATACGCAAGCAGACCCTTGCCAATGCCGAACGCTACATTACCCAGGAATTGAAGGAGTACGAGGAGAAGATTCTCGGTGCGGAGGACAAGATACTGGTACTGGAAACACAACTCTATGCAGAATTGGTGCAATCATTGAGCGAGTTCATCCCCGCCATTCAAATCAATGCGAACCAGATAGCGCGTCTGGACTGCCTACTCTCCTTTGCCACGGCAGCGCGCGAGAACAACTATATACGCCCCGTCATTGCCGACGACGATGTGCTGGAAATCTGCCAGGGACGCCACCCGGTGATTGAGAAGCAGCTCCCCATCGGCGAGAAGTATATTGCCAATGATGTGATGCTGGATAGCCAGACGCAGCAGATTATCATCATTACGGGTCCCAACATGGCGGGTAAGTCTGCTTTGCTGAGGCAGACGGCGCTGATTACGCTGCTGGCTCAAATCGGCAGTTTTGTGCCTGCGGAGAGTGCCCATATCGGGTTGGTGGATAAGATATTCACCCGTGTGGGTGCCAGCGATAATATTTCCGTGGGCGAGTCTACCTTTATGGTGGAGATGAACGAGGCGGCGGATATCCTGAACAACCTTTCTCCCCGCAGCCTGGTGCTGTTCGACGAGCTGGGGCGCGGTACTTCTACATATGATGGTATTTCCATCGCCTGGGCGATTGTGGAGCATATACACGAGCATCCCAAGGCAAAAGCCCGAACCTTGTTTGCCACGCACTACCATGAGCTGAATGAGATGGAGAAGAGCTTCAAGCGTATAAAGAACTACAACGTTTCGGTGAAGGAGATAGATAACAAAGTCATCTTCTTGCGCAAATTGGAGCGCGGCGGTAGCGAACACTCCTTCGGTATTCATGTAGCCAAAATGGCGGGTATGCCCAAAAGCATCGTGAAGCGTGCCAATGACATTCTGAAACAACTGGAAACAGACAACCGCCAGCAGGGGATTTCCAGCAAACCGATGGTGGAAGTGGGAGAGACACGCGGCGGCATGCAACTCAGCTTCTTCCAGCTCGACGACCCGGTGTTGTGCCAGATACGCGATGAGATACTGAATCTGGATGTGAATAACCTGACGCCGCTGGAGGCACTGAACAAGCTGAATGATATAAAGAGGATAGTGAAAGGGAAATAACCGGATAGGGGTGTGTCAAAATTCACCACAGATTACACGGATTAACACAGAATGAGCTTAATCTACTGATAATCAAAGATGCTTATCTGTGTAAATCTGTGTAATCTGTGGTGAATACCAGTTTCGACGCATCCTCATCCGGATTGTTTCAAAACACGGCTGGTTTCTTATAGTTTGACTTTTCCCTCCAACCGTATATCTTCCGATGAAGCCCCTATCAGCAGCTTCACCGTTCCGGGTTCTACAACGAACATCTGCTTTCCTTCGTTCCAATAGCCGAGCTCCTCTTTGGGAACGGTAAGCGTCACTTCCCGGGTTTCGCCGGCCTTGATGGGGATACGCTTGAAGGCGCGCAACTGCTTGGAAGGACGTTCCACTTTGGAGTCCGGATAGCTGGCATAGAGCTGTACGACTTCTTCTCCGTCGCGTCCGCTGGTATTCTTCACTGATACCGTCACGCGGATGTTCTTCTTGTCTTGCTTGACGGATTCAATCTTCTCGTACGTAAAGTCGGAATAGCTCAGACCATAGCCGAAAGGATAGAGCACAGGGCCTTGGTGGTACATATACGTACGTCCGTTGCGGATGTCGTAGTCCATCATGTCGGGCAGGTCGATGATGTCTTTCACCCACGTCTGTACGGTACGTCCGGCTGGATTTACCTTGCCAAAGAGTACGTCGGCCAGTCCGTTGCCCTGCTCCTGGCTGCAGTGGGTGATGTGGACGATGGCAGGCACGTGCTCCTGGCTCCAGTTGATGGTATAGGGGAAACTGCTGACGAGCACTAGTATGGTATTGGGATTGGCTTTGAGCACCAGCTTCACCAAGTCTTCATCGGGCAGCATCAGCGATTTGCGGTCCACGGCTTCGCGGCCGTCACTGGGGACGGGAGAGAACTTCCAGTCCGCACGTGTGCCGTAAGGATGGTTTCCTACACATACAATGGCGATGTCGGCGGCTGCGGCAGCCTTTTCCGCCTGGCCCATGCGGTTGTCTTCGGCGTGGATGACTTCGGTATCTTCCTTTACAGCATTGCGTATGCCGCTCAGAATCGTTGTTTCGTAAGGCGGGGTACCACTATACCAGTCTTGCACGATTTTGTCCGAATACGGGCCTATAACGGCTATTTTACGCAGCTTTCCGGCATCGAGTGGCAGGAGATTCTTGTTTTTCAATAACACCACAGACTTGGCGGTGACTTCCCGTGCCAGCCTGCGGGCTTCTGCTGTCATGAAAGGCGGTGCCTGCGTACTGTCCTTTCCGATGGAGAGATAAGGGTTACGGGAGTGGTCCCCGTCCAGCAAGCCAAGCTTGAGGGCGACGAAGATGTTCCCGCGGATGGCTTTGTCAATGTCGGCTTCGGTCAGCAATCCCTTTTCCAGCGCTTCCTTGACGTAAGGAACGTATACGTCGAGAAACTGTCCTGTGGTGGCTTTTACTACGGCAGCGGCACCCTCCGCAAAGCTTGGAAAACTCTTGTGCGCTTCAATCAGCAGTTTCAGGGCACCGCCGTCCGTACAGATGATACCGTTGTTGCCCCATTGCTTGCGGGTAATCTCTTCGAGGCAGGGATGGATGGACATGGGGATGCCGTTCCAACTGTTGTAGGCGGCCATGAAGGCGCGGCTGCCTCCCTCGGTGATGCCTTTATAGAAAGGATAAGCGTAGTATTCATGGAACAGCCGCGTGTCGAAGTCGGAGGAAGTGCTGTCCCGTCCGTCCTCGTTACTATTAGCAAGGAAGTGTTTCATCAGAGAGGCAGTTTTCCAGTAGCGGGGATGATTGCCTTGCAGGCCGCGTACGCTGGCAATGGTGAGTTGGGCGGTGAGGAAAGCATCTTCTCCGAAACTCTCCTCGGTACGTCCCCAGCGCGGGTCGCGGGCAAGGTCGGCATTCGGAGCGCGCATCACGAGGGCATGACGCTTGTTACCGGTGGTCTGCATGTAGTAGC
>ENA-OQKC01000215-OQKC01000215.1-human-gut-metagenome-genome-assembly--contig:-NODE-215-length-24818-cov-3.312867_pt1 | contig 24818 bp, 22 predicted proteins | sample MGYA00242774_ERZ504790 | MGnify/ENA primary metagenome ERZ504790 (study PRJEB26092, sample SAMD00036419) | human gut metagenome | host: Homo sapiens | study: EMG produced TPA metagenomics assembly of...
TTCCCTTAGCGGAAAACCATATTCCCCGGGAGACGCTGCTTTTGTTTTTTCATGTCTTTCCGTTTCTGCCGCTCGTCTTCCAGTTCTGGGAGTCCGATGAGGAATTCCCGCCGGTGCTGAAGTTTATGTGGGATGAAAACGTCCTCGATTATCTGCGGTTTGAGACGCTGTATTACGTGATGGGAGACTTCCTGGACGCACTGGATCAAGCCTTCGATGCATGTAAAACAGAAGCCTGATACCTTTTGTGAGACAAAATCTTACGAAAATTTTCCGAATGTTTATAAAAATTTCAGTATACGAATCCCCTGGTTTAATGCTATAATGAGTGAAAGTAAGTAAAAAGAGAGAAGAGAAAGGGGAATGCATATGGCTTTTAGCATGAAAGTAACACCGGAAATAGAGGAACTGACAAACATCTGTCTGGATAACTCCAAAATGGATGTTTCGCTGTATGGGCAATACGATGTAAAACGCGGACTGCGCGATATCAACGGCGTTGGCGTCCTTGCGGGACTGACACAGATTTCAAACGTTGTGTCTTCGGATATCATTGACGGCGTCAAAACGCCGTGTGACGGACGTCTGTACTACCGCGGCATCAACGTGGAAAAACTGACCCAGGGCTTTTTAAGTGAAAACCGTATGGGATTCGAAGAAGTTGCGTATCTGCTCTTATTTGGAAATCTGCCGAATGAAGAGCAGCTCAATCATTTTAAGACAATCTTAAAACAGCAGCAGTCCCTGCCGAAGAACTTTGTGCGTGACGTTGTTATGAAAGCGCCGACCAAGGACATGATGAACACTCTGTCCCGAAGCGTTCTGACCCTGTACGCGTACGACAACCACGCAGATGATACCTCCCTTCCGAATGTGCTTCGCCAGTGCATTAACCTGATTTCTGTTTTCCCGATGCTGTCCGTCTATGGCTATCAGGCGTACAACCATTATATCAAGGGAAAAAGTTTATATATCCACAACCCGTCGAAGAAGCTTTCGACTGCAGAAAATATTCTTCTGATGCTCCGACCGGATCAGAAGTACACTCCGCTGGAGGCGAAGATCCTCGATCTTGCCCTCGTTCTCCACATGGAGCACGGCGGCGGTAACAACTCGACCTTTACAACACATGTTGTTTCTTCTTCCGGAACCGATACGTACTCCGCAATTGCAGCGGCGCTCGGCTCCTTAAAGGGACCGAAGCACGGCGGTGCAAACATCAAGGTTGTGCGGATGTTCGACGATATGAAGTCACACGTCAAAGACTGGACGGATGAGGAAGAAGTATCGAATTACTTAAGAAAGCTGCTGCACAAAGAGGCGTTCGACCAGAAAGGTCTGATTTACGGTATGGGCCATGCGGTTTACTCCATTTCCGACCCGCGTGCGCGCATCTTTAAGAGCTTCGTTGAGCAGCTGGCAAAAGAAAAACACAGAGAGAAAGATTACCGGCTGTACGCTATGGTCGAGGAACTGGCTCCGAAGATCATCGGCGAGGAGCGCCATATTTACAAAGGTGTATCCGCAAACGTCGACTTCTACAGCGGCTTCGTTTACAGCATGCTGGATCTTCCGCTGGAGCTCTACACCCCGATGTTCGCCTGCGCGCGTATCGTCGGCTGGAGTGCACACCGGATGGAGGAACTGATCAACACCGACAAGATCATCCGCCCGGCGTACAAGAGTGTCAAAGATGAAGTGGACTATGTTCCGCTGGAAAACAGATAAAACAGGCAGAAGGGCCGGAGCGTGTCGGGATTTTCCGATCTGCTCCGGCATTGCTCTGTGCAGGAAGTAATGTGTCATTGTGAAAAATAGGAGAGTGCAGGAGAATGAATGAGACAAAAAATTACAGCATAACAAAATCCGGAGCAGTCATACTGGAAGGAGGGGCCAATCGCGGCGTCTTTACAGCAGGAGCGCTGGACTTTCTGATGGAGCAGGAGTATTATATCCCTCATGTGATTGGCGTTTCCGCCGGAGCCTGCAATGCGCTGGACTATGTATCGCGCCAGATTGGCAGAACGAGGGACTGTATGATTGTCACGGATGAGAAAAACCGCTACGTCAATAAGAATATCAAGACAATCGTTGAGAAAAAAGCACTGCTCGACATGGATATGGTGTTCGAACGGTATCCGTATGAGATTTTTCCATTTGATTTTGATACGTATTTTGCATCGCCGCAGACGTGTGAGCTGGTTGTGACAAACTGTGAGACGGGACGCGCGGAATATCTGGATGACCGCGAAAATAAAGAACGTCTGCTTGCAATTGGCCGTGCATCATCGAGCATGCCGATCGCCTGCCCGATGGTGGAGATCGACGGAAACGAGTACGTCGACGGCGGTGTTGCCGATTCGATCCCGATTATCCGTTCCTTAAAGACGGGACACCGAAAAAATGTCATTATTCTGACACGGAATTTCGGTTACCGAAAAAAAGAGGGAACGAGAGGCTGGGAGCTGTATGTGGCGGCATTCCGCAAATACCCGAATCTCGTGCGTGCGCTTGTAAACCGCGCGAAACATTATAACCAGGTGCTCGAATGCATCGAAAAATGGGAAGAAGAAGGCTCCGTCTTTGTGATCCGCCCGGAGATACCGGCGGTATCGCGTCTCGAAAAGGACGAGGAGAAGCTGCGGGAATTTTACCAGCACGGCTATGACCAGATGAAAGCAAATTTTGAGGCTCTGCAGGAGTTTCTGAAAGAAGAATAAAGTTACTGTATAAACGAAAAGAGGATTGGAGAAAGAAGATGAGTGGAAAAAACCAGAAGAACCGGGGAACTATACTGATGCGGATGTTTTACCCGGACCGGAGAGAAAAAAGTGCCTATACGATCGATTACGCGGATCTGTACCGGAAAGGATACCGGGGCGTGATTTTTGATATCGATAATACGCTTGTTCCGCACGGTGCGCCGGCAACGAAGGAGGCGGCTGCGTTCTTTGCGTCTCTTCGGGAGACTGGTTTTTCCACCTGTCTGCTTTCCAACAATCAGAAACCGCGTGTGGCTCCGTTTGCCGATGCGGTCGGTTCTATCTATATCGAAAATGCGCACAAGCCTTCGGTGAAAAACTACCAGGAGGCATGCCGGAGAATGGGGATCAAAGAGGAGCAGGCGGTCTTTGTCGGGGATCAGCTTTTCACCGATGTGTACGGTGCAAAACGGACCGGACTTTACAATATTCTGACCGAGCCGATCAATCCGAAAGAGGAAATTCAGATCGTTCTGAAACGGTATCTGGAGCACATTGTACTGTTCTTTTATGAGCGTGATCTGGCCCGCGGCAGGATTACGAAAAAAAACAGTTGAAAAATCGGGAAAAATATTATATTATAAGATAAGCCTATGGTGCGCATTTGGCGCATCGTACTATGTTAAGGAGGAAAAATCAGAATGATTTCAGCAGGAGATTTTAGAAACGGCGTTACCCTCGAGATCGATGGTCAGGTCGTTCAGATTCTTGAATTTCAGCATGTAAAACCTGGTAAAGGAGCTGCATTTGTAAGAACAAAATTAAAAAATGTCATCAACGGTGGTGTGGTAGAGCGTACCTTCCGTCCGACTGAGAAATTCCCGCAGGCTCGTATCGAGCGTGTAGACATGCAGTATCTGTACAGCGATGGTGATTTATTCTACTTCATGAACGTAGAAAACTATGAGCAGATCGCTCTGAACGAAGAGACCATCGGAGATGCTCTGAAATTTGTAAAAGAAAACGAAATGGTTAAAGTATGTTCCTACAACGGAAATGTATTCGCAATCGAACCGCCTCTGTTTGTAGAACTTGAGATCACCGAGACTGAGCCAGGTTTCAAGGGAGATACCGCACAGGGTGCTTCCAAACCGGCTACCGTTGAGACTGGTGCTACCGTAAGCGTTCCGCTGTTCGTAAACCAGGGAGACAAAATCAAAATTGATACCAGAACAGGTGAATATCTGTCCCGTGTATAAGTAAGACTGTTCCCGCCGTTGTCCGTCACAACTTTCTTTGTGGCGGACACGGTTTTCTAAATAAATAGAATATTCGTCTGAAAAATGGCTGATAAAGGCTGTCGGAAGCAGCCCGGGCCCGTTTTTCTCATCGTTCGAAGTTCCGCGAACCAACGAATCTCTGGCATATACAGATCTGTACAGAGGTTTTTAAGTTGTGTTTTCCGGAGCTTTTTTGTTCCGTAAAGCAAAATACAAAAGGCGATCAAACAGGAAAGGTGGGAAAAAATGGACTATCAGATGTTCAAAGAGCAGCTTGCCGCGCTGCTGAAAGAAAAGCCGGTGATGATTTTGAGGTGAAGGTAGAATCGGTGCAGAAGCTGAACGGTATCGAAAAAGAGGCGTTTGTCATCAGCAGAAAGAAGGACTGGATTGCACCGACGATCTACGTGGAGCTTCTGTATGAATGCTGTCTGCAGGGCGTGCCGCTTTCTCAGATTGCAGAAAAGGTACTGGAGCAGTACCGGAAAGTGGAAGCGGAGGCGAGAAGACCGGAGAAAGCTGCCTTTTTTACCAACTGGAAAAATGCTGCGCCGCAGATCTACTGCGAGCTCATTCATGCGGAGAAAAACCGTACGCTGCTCTCCGAAGTTCCGCACAGAAAATTTCTCGATCTCGCGGTTGTGTACTATTACCAGATGCGGGGAAACCGCGTGCCGGATGCGACAATTCTGATCCACGAGACGCACCGGGAGCTGTGGGGAATTTCGGCGGAGGAGCTGGATGCCCGTGCCTGGGAGAACACCCTGCGGGATCTGCCGGTGCGCACAGACAGCCTTATGGTGTATTTGAAAGAGGAGTACGGAGTAACGTTTCCCAGGTTCGAGCTTGGTCCGCTGGCGGAACAGTTTTACCTGGTCAGCAATCGCAGAGGAAAGCTGGGTGCAATCTGCATGTGCTATCCCGGCGTGCTGGAGAGTCTTTCGCAGCGCTTTGAGGCAAGTCTTTATGTGATTCCGAGCAGTATCCACGAGTGCATGGTGATTCCGGATTATGATGTGTTCCCGGAGGAGTGTCTTTCCGACATGGTACGGGACGTGAATGAAAAGACAGTCAAGCCGCAGGAGATTCTGTCGGATCACGTTTATTATTACCACCGGGAAAGCGGGGAACTGACGCTGTGTGAGAAAGAAACGTAAGCTGCGTGGCAGAATAGTCTGCGAATAATTTAAGAAAAAAATGGGCGGCTGGGTGGGAAAAATACTTTACAATTGCAGGAGTCTGTGGTAAACTGTCATAGTGTGGTTGAGAAAACAGATCACATCAGCGTCTGTAGCTCAGGGGATAGAGCAACGGTTTCCGGTACCGTGTGTCGGGGGTTCGAATCCCTCCAGACGCGTTTTTGCTACATGGCATGCTGCGGCGGGCAGGACCGGCGCAGGACAAGGAAAGCCCCTGCTTCGGTGTGAAGTAGAGGTTTTTTTGCTTACTGGGCATATCAATAACTGATCCGGCGGATCAGTTTTGATGAAGGAGGAAAAATATGGCAAAACCAATGACAACAAAAGATAAAATCCGGGAATGGATTTCCGATAATCTGCGCTACATGCTTCTGATCGGAGCAATTCTCCTGATTGTGGCAGCGGTTCTTCTCATCGTTCATCTGGTATCACCAAAAAACGATGGAAAATCGAGCGGCGGAACCGTAACAAGCAGCAGCACCGGAAACAATGTGCCGGATAAAAAGACACAGGTAAAAGCAGACAGCAAAGCAGATTCTGAGGACAGCACAGGCATTTCATCGGACGTTTCGGATTCCGCGAATGATTCCAGTGCAGATGCTTCCAGTACCGATACCGCCAGCGCGCCGGATGCAGAGGCTGAGCCGACAAGTGAGCCGGAAGCGGCAGACGATACCAGTAATACAGAGAATACCGATAATACGGCTGTCTCCTTTGACGCGGACAATGTCCCGGAAGTAAGCACCGTGCTGGAGCAGTATTACACCGCGCTCGGTGCAAGGAATATCAACGGTCTTTTTGCAGTAACAGATAATCTGACCGCGGAGGAGCAGGCGCAGATTGAGGCAGAAAGCGATGTGGAGTCATACGGAGATGTAAAGGCCTACACGATCAGCGGTCCAAGCGACGGAACGTACATCGCGTTTGTCAGCAGCAGATGCAAATATCTGGGAATCAACCAGACCCTGCCGATGCTTTCGGAGTATTATCTCTACACGACAGAAGACGGCAGCCTGAAAATCATGGATGATACTGACAGCGATGCGGCCGTAACCGAGGCTATGAAAGCGGCGCTCGAAAACGAAGAAAGTCAAAAATCTGATCGAACAGGTTCAGAACGATTATCAGAATGCACTCGATGCAGATGCTTCCCTGAGAGCATATGTAGAGAGCATTCAGTAGGAACAATAGAATAATACAAAACAAAAAAGCAGTTTCTGGTTTTTATGAAACTGCTTTTTTGGAAGGATAAAACCATGCGCTTAAACAAATACTTAAGTGATGCGGGCGTCTGCTCGCGGCGGGAGGCGGACCGTCTGACAGAAGCAGGCGAGATTACGGTAAACGGAAAACGCGCGGAAACCGGTATGCAGGTGGAGTCTGGCGACGTTGTTGTCGTGAAAGGCAAAACTGTTGTCCCGGAGGAGAAAAAAGTCTATCTCGCCTTCAACAAACCGCGCGGCATCGTCTGTACTGCGGAAAAACGGGAGAAAAACAACGTCATCGATTATCTGTCCTACCCGGTGCGGATTTACCCGGTGGGAAGACTCGATAAAGATTCCGAAGGCCTCCTTCTGATGACGAACGACGGTGCGATCGTAAACGGTATCATGCGTGCCAGAAACCGCCACGAAAAAGAATACCAGGTCGAGGTAAACAAAGAGATTACACCGGAATTTCTGAAAAAAATGGCATCCGGCGTGCCGATTCTCGATACCGTGACGCGCCCGTGCCGGATCCGGAAAACGGGAGAGCGCAGCTTTACGATTATTCTGACGCAAGGGCTGAACCGTCAGATCCGGCGGATGTGCGAAGCATTAGGATATCGTGTCACAAAGCTGAAACGTGTGCGGATCATGAATGTTCACTTGAAAGACCTGAAAACAGGGGAGTACCGCCCTTTAACGGAAAAAGAATTAGCAGAACTGAAAAAGCAGATCGGGGAGGAAAAGCGATGAACGAGACAGAACGGATGAAGGAACTGGTCAAAAAGCTGAACGAAGCGGCAAAAGCCTATTACCAGGAAGACCGGGAGATCATGAGCAACCTGGAGTACGACACGCTGTATGACGAACTGCAGGTATTAGAGGAAAAAACAGGCGTAACACTCGCCGGAAGCCCGACCACAAAAGTCGGCTACGAGGCGATGGACGAACTGCCGAAAGAAGCGCACGAGTCGCCGATGCTTTCCCTTGATAAAACGAAAGATGTGGAAGTGCTCCGCAGCTTCATCGGGGATCACAAAACGCTGCTGTCCTGGAAGATGGACGGTTTGACCGTTGTTCTGACGTACCGCGGCGGTACCCTCGCAAAGGCCGTCACCCGTGGAAACGGCGTGATCGGAGAGGTTGTCACGAACAATGCAAAAGTGTTTGAAAATATTCCTTTAAAAATCCCGTACCAGGGAGAGCTGGTTCTGCGCGGCGAGGCGATCATCCGCTATTCCGATTTTGAGAAGATCAACGAGGAGATTGAGGATGTTGATGCGAAATACAAGAATCCGAGGAACCTCTGCAGCGGTTCTGTGCGCCAGCTGAACAATGAGATTACGGCAAAACGCCACGTTCATTTTATGGCATTTGCGCTTGTGAGCGCTCCGGAACAGGATTTCGAAAATTCCAGAATCCGTCAGATGGAGTGGCTGAAAGAGCAGGGCTTCGAGGTGGTGGAATACAAGGTTGTCACCAAAGATAACCTCGACGAGGCGATGCAATATTTCTCCACGAAAATCGAGACAAACGATTTTCCGTCCGATGGCCTTGTCGCGTTGTATGACGATATCGCCTACGGAGAATCACTTGGCACAACCGCGAAATTCCCGCGGAACGCTTTCGCCTTCAAATGGGCGGATGAACAGAAGGAGACCACTCTGCTTGAAATTGAGTGGAGCCCGTCGAGAACCGGTCTCATCAATCCGGTTGCGGTTTTTGAGCCGGTCGAGCTGGAAGGAACTTCGGTTTCCCGCGCAAGCGTCCACAACATCAGTATCATGCGTTCGCTGGATCTCGGTGTGGGTGATAAAATCCTTGTCTACAAAGCAAACATGATCATTCCACAGATCTCAGAGAATCTGACGAGAAGCGGCGTGCGCGATATTCCGGAAACGTGTCCTGCCTGCGGCGGTGCCACCCGGATTCAGATGATGAACAATGTCGAGACCCTCTACTGTACGAATCCGGAGTGCCCGGCAAAATTCATGAAGGCATTCACCCTGTTTGTAAGCCGCGACGCGATGAACATCGACGGCATGTCGGAGGCAACGCTCGAAAAATTCGTGGGCCACGGCTTCATCCGTGAGTTTGCCGATATTTTCCGTCTCGACCGCTACCGCGACGAGATTGTGGAGATGGACGGTTTCGGTGAAAAATCATACCAGAATCTGATCGACAGCATCGAGCGCGCGAAAAACACAACGCTGCCCCGTCTGATTTTCGGACTTGGCATCTTAAATATCGGTCTTGCAAACGCGAGAATGATCTGCAAAGCCTTCGATTTCGATCTCGACCGGATCCGGAATGCATCGGCGGAGGATTTCGCGCAGATCGACGGTGTCGGAGAAGTGATTGCAAAAAGCATCGTGGATTACTTTGCGGATGAGGAAAATAAAGAACGCCTTGAGCGCCTTCTGTCGTATCTGACGATTGAGAAGCCGCAGGCAAGCCAGGAAGAACAGAAATTAGCCGGTCTTACCTTCGTTATCACCGGAAGTGTGGAACATTTCCCGAACCGGAATGCATTAAAGGCAAGAATCGAGGAGCTCGGCGGAAAAGCCACCGGAAGTGTAACGGGAAAGACGAGCTATCTGATCAACAACGACACGACATCCAGTTCCTCCAAAAACCGGAAAGCGCGCGAACTCGGCGTGCCGGTGATCTCAGAAGAGGAATTTCTGAAGATGACAGAAGAATAACGAAATATCTGCAAAGGCGGTTTGCATCCCGCGCGGGAATCTGCTATAATCGGAAATAGACGGCAGAAATTCCTGCCGGAAAAAGCAAACCGCCTGTCTGCGCAGAGAAAAGCGCGGCAGATCAAGAAGAATAGAAACGAGGAAAAAGAATATGCCGGTTAAAGTTCAGGCAGATTTACCTGTAAAAGAAATACTCGAAAGCGAAAATATATTCGTCATGGACGAGACAAGAGCGGTTCATCAGGACATCCGTCCGCTGAAGATTATGATCCTGAATCTGATGCCGCTCAAAGAAGATACCGAGCTGCAGCTTCTGCGCTCCCTTTCCAACACCTCCCTGCAGGTTGATGTCACCTTTCTGATGGTGGCAAGCCACGAGGCGAAAAATACATCGACCAGCCATCTGAACACGTTCTATGTGAAATTTGAGGATGTGCGGAAAAATTATTACGACGGTATGATCATCACCGGTGCACCGGTCGAGCAGATGGAATTTGAAGAAGTTGACTACTGGGATGAACTGACAAAGATCATGGACTGGACGAACACACACGTTACCTCCACGATGTTCCTCTGCTGGGGAGCCCAGGCGAGTCTGTATCATTTCTACGGACTGAAGAAACGGATGCTTCCGGAGAAGAAATTCGGGCTGTTCTGGCACAAAGTCAACAACCGCAAGATCCCGCTTGTGCGAGGCTTCGATGACGAGTTTTTGGCACCGCATTCCCGCCACACAGAAGTACCGATCGACGATATCCGTGCCTGCAAAGATGTCACGATTCTCGCAGAGTCCGACGAAGCCGGATTCTATCTTGGCATGGCGGAAGAGGGAAGAAAGATTTTTGTGATGGGTCATCCGGAGTACGACCGTATGACGCTCGACGGCGAGTACCACCGCGATAAAGACAAAGGACTCCCGATTGAGATTCCGAAGAACTATTATAAAAACGACGATCCAAATACAAAACCAGTGCTTTTATGGCGGTCACATGCGAACAATCTGTACACGAACTGGCTGAACTACTATGTATACCAGGTGACCCCGTATAATCTTGACGGAACTCCGGATTTTTCGGGAAAATAAGAGAGAAAAAGCCCCCCCGCACCGGGCGCACACCGGCTGCGGGGGGTTGCTGCAAAAATCTGCTATAAAAAACGGAAAGCTTTCCGGGCTTACCGTTTGAAATCAAATAATGTTTTCAGCGGAATTTCGAGTGTTTCCGCAATATCCATCAGCTTGTTTAGAGACAGAGAGGTATGACTGTTTGGCGCTTCGATGTTGCTCATATGTGTACGGCTGATCTGGACAGCTTCGGCAAGCTCACTTTGCGTTAATCCGCGTGCTCTGCGATAAAAAGCGATGGTAAGACCGAGGAGGCGCATCTCCTCCGTATGACGTTCTCCCATTGCTACGGCTCCTTTCTGAACAGAGTGATACAAAGACTTATATAATATTTATCTTAAACGATTAAATACTAAAAAGAAACAACTTAAAATTTTTATAATGCACATGTAAATTGTGCAAAATATAGAAATTATCCATCAGAATAATAGGAAAACAGGAAAAAGAGTTCTTTTGACAAATGAGAGGTTTTTGTGTATGCTGTAGAAAGCACCAACAAATAAAATCGGAGGTTTTTGCATATGAAAGAGTCGATCCATACCATTCCGCTGACGGATGCATTCAAGGCGGAAGATGAGTGCCCGTTCTGCTATCTGGAGCGGGAAGCAGAGCAGCATGCGATTTCGTTTGCGCTCGGTTCCGGCGCATCCTATATGGAGGATGATGTGCGTGCGGAAACAGACGCGATGGGATTCTGCCGCCACCACTATAAAATGATGTACGATTACGGAAACCGTCTCGGAAGCGGTCTGATTTTGTCCACCCATCTGAAAAAACTGAACCAGGAGCTTGCCGCACAGATGGATCTGTTTGCACCGGGAAAATCCTCGGTGTTCAAGCGGATGCAGAAGACATCCCTCGACAAACAGGGCCGTGAGACTGCGATCGGCCAGTGGATTGATGAGAAGACGCATTCGTGCTACGTCTGCGATCACTTCAAGGCAAACTATAACCGCTATCTTGATACGTTCTTTGATCTCTACAAAAAAGACGAGGAGTTTGCAAGACTGTTCCGCGAGGGAAAAGGCTTCTGTCTGCCGCATTTTGCGGATCTGGTAGAAACGGCGGAGAAAAAGCTGAATGATAAACAGAAAGCGGAATTTTACCCGACTCTGTTCAAAATCATGAAAGAAAATTACCAGCGGCTGCAGGAAGAGGTAACATGGTTTACTGACAAATTCGATTACCGCAACAAGGATAAGGACTGGGGAAATTCAAAAGATTCCATCCAGCGCTGTATGCAAAAATTAGGCGGCGGCTATCCGGCGGACGAGCCGTTTACGGAAGGATTATAATTCTTGTTTATAAAAGGAGCATAAAGTTTCGATGCAGAAGTTTTATCAGAGATTAAAAGAGAATCAAAAGGAGCGCGCCCGGTGCGCGTTTCTTGTTTTGTATTTCGGCGTGCTGGCGGTGCTGCTGTTTCTGGCGCGCCCGCTGCTGGATACGACGGCGGCAGACCGGGAGTGGAGTATTCACTTTCTGTTCCCATGCCTGCTGGCGTGTATCATACTGACGACAGTTGTCAGTTTCTGCCGGTTTGCTGCAAAGCCGGACCAGAAACCAAAACCGCGCTATGTGGGATGGAAACAGCCGATTCTGATGCTGGCAAACGCAGCCTATCTGTTTGCCACACTGGAATTTGTCACAAACAGCCAGTTCCGGGAGATGAAATGGTATTATGCGTTGTTGAATATCGGTGTCATTTTCGTACTTTCCATTCTCGTTTCCCTCTTTCTGAACTCCATCCGCCGCGCGATGATTTTCATGAACATCTTTTATTTCTGCATGAGTCTGGTATTCTACTATGTTTATCTGTTCCGCGGAGAAGCGTTCCAGCTCATCGACCTGTACAGCATTGCGACGGCGGCGGACGTAGTCGGCGGCTACAAATTCGAGATCACAGGTGAAATCGTGACTTCGTTTATCACGATGATGCTCGTTGTGCGCCTCTGGCTGCAGAGCCGGGAATACCGTTTTGCACGGAAAACGAGAAATAAAATTCTGCTCCGCGTGGCTGCTGCTGCGCTGACGCTCGGAACATACCTGGCGTACATGAATCTGAACTGGAACGCCGAGTTCGGTGTCATCAGTGACCTCTGGAATCCGGCGAAGACATACCGCCAGTACGGAACGACAGTCGGTTTTACCGCGGTCGCCAAATACATGCGCCTGACACCGCCGGACGGCTATTCGAAAGACGAAGTGACAGCGATTGCCGATACGAGCGAGAAAGAGACGAAAACAGAAGATCTTCGAAAAGATAATGCGGATAGCGTGACACCCGTCAACATCATCGCGATCATGAACGAGTCGTGGTTTGACTACCGTTCCGTCGGCGATCCGCAGACGAGCGAGAGCTACATGCCGTTCCTCGACTCGCTGACCGAAAATATCATCAAAGGGCACACGCTGACGTGTACCAAGGGCGGCGGAACAGCAAAAACGGAGTATGAGTTCCTGACCGGAAACTCCTGCAAGCGGTTCCCGGGCATGGTGCCGTACGTCAGCTACTTTACGCACAGCCAGTATTCCCTTGTCACGACGTTAAAAGACCAGGGTTATCAGGCAATTGCGATGCATCCGAACAAGGCGACAAACTGGAAGCGGAGCACGGCATACCGTTTCCTTGATTTTGATGATTTCATCTCGATTGATCAGTTCTCCGATACGGCCAAGCGGTACCGCGGCATGATCAGCGATCAGGCGAACTATGAGAAGATCGTGGAAACCTACGAGAACAAGGAGCCGGGCAGCCCGTTCTTCCTCTTTGATGTGACGATGCAGAACCACAGCGGCTACACGAACCGTTATTTCCAGGCGGATATCAACTGCAACGGCTACGACAGTGATGAGGCCGATCAGTATTTCTCCCTGTTAAAGCTTTCCGATGAGGCAATTTCCTATCTGATCCGGTATTTCCAGCAGGTGGACGAGCCGACGATGATCATTATGTTCGGCGATCATTCCCCGAAACTGCCGGATGCGTTTGAAACATGGATTGCCGGAGACGCCTATCAGAATCTTTCGGTCGAGGATCAGGAGAAGTTCTATGGAACCCCGTTCTTCATCTGGACCAACTACAGCATGAAATCCGAGAGCAATGTCTGGATCAGCACAAATTATCTCTCAAGCTATGCGTTAAGCCTTACCGGCCTGGAACTGACGCCGTACAACGAGTATCTGCTTGACCTGCGCGAGAAGATGCCGGCGCTCAATCACCTCGGCTTTTTAGCAAGTGACGGAACCTGGTACCGCTGGAACGACAGCGATGCGCCGGAGGAGGATCTCGAGTACGAACGGCAGTATGAATGCCTGCAGTACAATGAACTGATCGACAAAAAAGACCGGGATGACAGCTTTTTTACAATTTCCGGTGAAAAAGACGAAGAATAAGGGCTTTCCCTACTTGCCAGAAAACGGAAACCTATGGTAGACTATACTCCGTATGACCGGGAAACCCCGGCGGTAACTTCACGTTTACAATTAAGAATAAGAAAATGAGGTTTTAAAAAGTATGATTGCAGCAAATAATGTGACACTTCGTGTCGGAAAAAAGGCGTTGTTTGAAGATGTCAATATCAAATTCACCGAGGGAAACTGCTACGGCATGATCGGTGCCAACGGAGCGGGAAAATCAACCTTTCTGAAAATCTTGTCCGGCCAGCTTGAACCGACAAACGGAGACGTAACCATCACACCGGGCCAGCGTCTTTCCTTCCTCGAGCAGGACCACTTCAAATACGACAGCTATCCGGTACTCGACACCGTTATCATGGGAAATGCCCGTCTCTATGAGATCATGAAAGAGAAAGAGGCGCTGTACGCAAAAGAAGACTTCACCGATGAGGACGGTATCAAAGCGAGCGAGCTCGAGGGTGAGTTTGCAGAGATGAACGGCTGGGAGGCAGAGACCGATGCAGAGCAGCTCTTAAACGGCCTTGGCATTGAGCCGGAACTGCACTACGCACAGATGGCAGACCTGACCGGCAGCCAGAAGGTCAAAGTTCTTCTTGCAAGAGCCCTGTTCGGAAACCCGGACATCCTTCTTCTCGACGAGCCGACCAACCACCTGGACCTCGATGCGATCGAGTGGCTTGAGGAGTTCCTGATCAACTTCGAGAATACCGTTATCGTCGTATCCCACGACCGTTACTTCCTGAATAAAGTCTGCACCCAGATCGCAGATATAGATTACGGAAAAATCCAGCTCTATGCCGGAAACTACGACTTCTGGTTTGAGTCCAGCCAGCTGCTGGTAAAACAGATGAAAGAGGCGAACAAGAAGAAAGAGGAGAAGATCAAAGAGTTACAGGACTTCATCTCTAGATTCAGCGCCAACGCATCGAAGAGTAAACAGGCTACTTCCCGTAAGAAAGCCCTGGAGAAAATCCAGCTCGACGATATCAAACCGTCCAGCCGGAAATATCCTTACATCGATTTCCGTCCGAACCGTGAGATCGGAAACGACGTTCTGCAGGTAGAGGGACTGACCAAAACCGTAGACGGCGTGAAAATCCTGGATAACTTAAGCTTCACCCTCGGAAGAGAAGATAAAGTTGCTTTCGTCGGAAGCAACGAGCAGGCGATCACCATGCTGTTCAAGATTCTGACCGGAGAAGAAGAGCCGGATTCCGGTTACTACAAATGGGGCGTAACCACTACACAGGCTTACTTCCCGAAGGACAACACCGCAGAATTCGACTGCGACCTGACGATCGCAGACTGGCTGACCCAGTATTCCGAGATCAAGGACGTAACGTATGTCCGCGGATTCCTCGGAAGAATGCTTTTTGCCGGTGAGGACGGCGTGAAACGTGTCAGAGTCCTTTCCGGAGGAGAGAAAGTGCGCTGCCTGCTCTCCAAGATGATGATTTCCGGTGCAAACGTTCTCGTTCTTGACGAGCCGACCAACCATCTGGATATGGAGTCCATCACTGCACTGAACAACGGTCTGATCAAATTCCCGGGCGTGCTGCTGTTCACCTGCCACGACCATCAGTTTGTACAGACTACAGCAAACCGTATCATGGAGATCCTTCCGAACGGCGCGCTGATCGATAAGATGACCACCTACGACGAGTATCTTGCAAGCGATGAGATGGCAAGAAAACGTCATGTCTATACAATGACAGAGGAAGATAATTAAAGATGAGCAAAAAGACGACAGTTTCCGGCATTCTGCTGGTGTTGCTTGTGCTGGCCACAACGCCGCTTCTTGGAACGGACAACGTTTCGTTCCTGAAGTGGTGGCTTATGACCCTGGTGCTCGGTATTGGATTTTATCCGGCTGCCGCAGCGCTGTTTCCGCGGTTTCATGACCGGGGATGGATGTTTTCTAAAGTGCTTGGCATCGTTGTTTCCGGTTTTGCTGTATTTGCTCTTGGAAGCTTCGGACTGGTTCCGTTTACCGCACCGGTCTGCCTGATCACAGTCGGTGTACTGATCCTGGCTTCTTGGATTTTCGGATGTTTTAAGGTACGCGTCCATGCGCCGGAAATCGACTTCCTGATGATGGAAGAAGTGTTGTTTTTCGCCTTTTTCCTTCTCTGGACCTATCTTGCGGGCTTTCACCCGGAGGCACACGGAACCGAAAAATTCATGGATTATGGTTTTATGAAGGCCATGATGCGCAGCACCGCCGTTCCGGCAGAGGATCTCTGGTACAGCGGAAGCGGTATTAACTACTATTACGGCGGCCAGTTCTATGCCGTATTTCTGACGAAGATTACCTTCACGGATGTAAAGCAGACGTACCATCTGATGCGTACGATGGTGGCATCGTTCGCGTTTGTTCTGCCGTTTTCGATCACCTACCATCTGGCAGAGTCGCGTGCGTGCCACCGCATCCGGAAAGAGGGCGGCAATAAAAGCCAGATTGCACCGGTGCTTGGCGGTCTTCTTTCGGGAGGCGCCGTTTCCCTTGCCGGAAATATGCACTATGTGATTTACGGCTGCATCCGCCAGTGGCTGGGACTGAACGAATCGGCTTACTGGTTCCCGAGTTCGACCCGCTATATCGGGTATGACCCGCTTGTGGAAAATGACCGCACGATTCATGAGTTTCCATCGTATTCCTTTGTGCTCGGCGACCTGCATGCCCATGTGGTGAATGTCATGTTCGTCCTGCTGGTGCTGGGCCTTTTATATTCCTACGTGAAAAATACCTGCCGTGATCCGGAAAAAGAGTGGAAATGGTCGTTAAAAGACGTTCTGCTTCAGCCGCAGATCATCGCGGCGGGCTTTCTGATCGGTGTGTTCCACTGGTCCAACTACTGGGATTTTGTTATCTATTTCGTCGTGATTGCAGGCTTCTCTCTGTACGGTGCGCTGTACCGGTATCATGCGCGGGCGAAAGAGACGATCGGAACGGTTCTCCTGCAGGCTGCAGAAGTTTTTGCAATTGGAACGATTGTTGCCCTTCCGTTTACAATGAAGTTTGAGACGATGGTTTCCGGTGTTGGCATTGCCAGGCACCATTCGATGCTGTATCAGCTGACGATTCTCTGGGGCCTTCCGACGGTGCTCGTTGTGCTGTTTATCGCAGCCGTTCTGCTAGCATGGCGGAAAAACTGTCATCTTCCGGGCATGGAGCGGCAGGGACAGATTGTACTTGCCGATGGAAAGACGCAGGAAGAGGTGGAAGAGCAGGCCGTTGCCCTGATTCTGGGAGAGAAAAAACCGGAGCCGGGCGAAAAAGAAACGGCGGAAAAGCCAAAAAAAGTTTCTGCCTTCTGTAATTTCTGGAGAGAGATTGCGGTGAGCGATATGGTGATCGGTATTTTAGGCCTCTGTGCCATCGGCCTTATCATCATTCCGGAGCTCGTCTATGTGCGCGATATCTACGAAGAATCGTATGCGCGCTCCAACACGATGTTCAAGCTGACGTATCAGGCATTTATCCTGTTTGGGATCTGCATGAGCTACATCATCACGCGGTTCCTGCTCTGGAAAAAAGAGCGGATTCTGCAGGTGTTCGGCGGAATCGGGCTGGTACTGCTTTTATGGACCTTCGGCTATTTTGGAACGAGCGTGTACTCCTGGTTCGGAAATATTTTCGATCTGTCCGAGTACCGCGGACTCGATGCGACAGCGTATCTGGAAAATGTCTTTTCCGAGGACGCAGGTGCCATCCGCTGGCTGGATGAAACAATAGATTACAAGATTGTATATATCATCAATAAAGTAGCAGATCACACGGATCCCAGCGATATCCCGGAGATGATCCTTGGCGTTCTGCACACTGTCCGAATGTCCCAGCTTCTCCAGCTTCTTTTCGATGCTCTTCTTGGATTTGATCCGTTCCTGGATATTGTGGATCGGAGATACGGAAGACTTCTGATACAGGCTTCCGTTGAGCACCTCAAGCTTGGCGCGCATGATCTGACATGCGTTCTGATATGGCTGGATGCAATCGTAATACTGTTCGTTTGTCATGAAAACCCCTCTTTCGCGTTTGCTCAGCATATACTTGTATCTTACCGGACAAATGTGAGCAATCTGTAGTGATTTCCTAAGATTTTCCTGACCATTTTATTAAAAATCTATAAAGCCTCCGGCATCAGTCTGAAAGCTTATGGATAAAAAGACCACTGCGGAGCTTCGGTTCAAACCAGGTGCTCTTTGGCGGCATAAGCTTACCCTCGTCTGCGATCGTCATCAGCTCCTCCATGGATGTAGGATACATGGCAAAGGCAGCTCCTCCTGTCTCATCTGCAGCTGCTGCCAGATCCTTCAGTCTGTGGTTTCCTCCCATAAAGCGGATCCTCTCATCGGTACGCGGGTCACTGATCCCCAGAACCGGACCCAGGACCTTATCCTGAAGAATAGACACATCCAGCTGACCTACGCTGTCTTTACCCGCATAGATATCCGGATATGCCTTCAGATGGAACCATTCTCCGTCTACATACAGCCCGAAGCAGTGTTTCTCCACCGGTTTACATGGAAATCCCGGCATTGCCATCAGCTCAAAATTAAACTTCATGCTTCCGATAAAGGCTTTGGGTTCCATACCCTTGATATCCTTTACGATCCTGTGATACGGAAGGATGGTCAGCTGGTCATACGGAAATACCACTGACAGGAAAAAGTTAAATTCTTCTTTTCCGGTGTAGTCCGGATGCTCCGCTCTTCTCTTCTGTCCAACCTTTACTGCGGAGGCTGCTCTGTGGTGACCATCAGCAATATAGATAGAGGAGATTCCGCCAAAAAGACTATGTATAGTCCGGATCTTTTCTTCCTCATCTACGACCCATACACGATGTGTGATCTCGTCATCGGAAGTAAAATCATACACAGGAACATGTGCATTTTTCCATTCTTCCATAAGAGTAAGAAGCTCTGCCGGATATCTGCACGCCAGAAAAATAGGGCCTGTGTTGGCATCACAGACATCCACATGACGGATGCGATCCTGCTCCTTATCCTCTCTTGTAAGCTCATGCTTTTTGATCACACCATTCATGTAATCATCAATGGAACTGACACCTACGATCCCGGTCTGGGATCTTCCCTTACGGATCAGTTCATACAGATAATAGTTCGGTTTCTCATCCTGGATCAGGATCCCTTCTTTCTGGAAACGATCCAGATTTTCCCTTGCCTTCTGATAAACCTTCGGATCATAAAGATCAGTTTCCGGGTCCAGATCCATCTCCGCACGGTCTATATGGAGAAAAGATTCCGGATTTTTTTCCCCGATCTCTCTCGCTTCTTCTCTGCTGACTACGTCATAGGGAAGTGCAGCCACCTTTTCTGCTTTTTCCGAAGCAGGTCTTACTGCCCGAAATGCCTGAAATAAAGCCATTATGTTTTCCTCTCATTCCTGCCCGGCCATACGCCGGCCCTTCTTAAGATTTCTGCTTAGTTTGCAGAAAAATCATCCTGTCCATTCTAACACATATCAAAATTTCCCGCAAACCTTTATCCGGCCCGTCTTATGCCTTACGTTTGTTCAGCTCCGGCAGTACCGTCGCCAGCATGGTGAAAAAGCATGCACAGCCGCCTACAAGGTTGGAAACCGGTTCCGCCCAGAACACGCCGTCTGTTCCCAGGCCATTCACAGAAGGCAGCAGGAGCGTCAGCGGTACTACGATCACTACCTTTCGGAGCAGAGAAAAAAAGGTGGCCTTTTTTGCCTTTCCCAGTGCCACGAACACGCTTTGTCCGGTAAACTGCAATGCCATAAAGCAGAAGCCGAAAAAGTAAATATGAAGGGCAGGAACTCCCTTTTCCAGAAGCCCGGGATCGCTGTTAAAGATCCGGATGAAAAATTCCGGAAGCAGCTTCAGGATTCCCCAGCCTGCCAGGGTATAGATCACACAGACAGCTGTAATAAATTTAATTGCTTTTTTGACTCTGTCGTATGCTTTTTCTCCATAATTGAAGCTCATGACCGGAGAAGCACCTGTAGTAAGCCCATGGACCGGCATGGCGAAAATGTCACGGACAGAATTTAAAACTGTCATGACACCAACGTAGATATCACCACCCCAGGTCTGGAGTGTGGCATTGCATACCACCTGCACAAGACTGTTTGTAAATGCCATAAAAAAACCGGACATACCCAGGCTTACGATACTGCCCACTCTTTTCCAGGAGATCCTCATGGCGCTTTTTTTTCAGGTTCAGGATCGCCTTTTTTCCTGTAAGGAAGCGTAAGACCCAGATGGCGGAACAGAACTGGGAAATGATAGTCGCCAAAGCCGCTCCCCGGACTCCCATGTGCATCCCAAAGATAAACAGGGGATCCAGAAGAATGTTCAGTACAGCACCGATCAGTATCGTGAGCATCCCTGTGTTTCCAAAGCCCTGGCTGTTGATAAACGGGTTCATTCCCAGAGTGATCATCACAAACAGGGTTCCCAGAAGATAGATCCTTATGTAGTCTGACGCATAGGAAAAGGTTACATCACTGGCGCCAAAGGCATATAGGATCGGTCTGTAAAAGATAAGGCCAATGGCTGTCAGGATCACTCCTGTGCCGATCAGCATCACAAAGGTGTTTCCCATGAGCATTTCTGCTTCTTCCCGGTTTCCTCTTCCCCGTTCCATGGAGCAAAGCGGTGCTCCTCCATTTCCAAAAAGATAGGTAAATGCGGTGATCAGGGTGATAATAGGAAAACACAGTCCCACTCCTGTCAGTGCAGTGGCTCTGATCTCAGGAATCCTTCCGATATAGATCCGATCCACAATGTTGTAAAGGAGGTTCAGGATCTGTGCAATGATCATCGGCACAGCTACCTCCATAATGTTACGATAGACATTTCCTGTTGAAAAGTCTGTTTGATGTGTCTGCATTTCTTACACCTTCCTGCTTTTTTACTATTGTAAATAATACTATATCTGATATGCAAAGTAAATATTTCCCTGTAAGGCTGCTGTGGAAATATCAGACGTTACTGTTTGTTCACTGTAATATCCCGCAAACTGTTTTTGTGAGCGAAGATCACAGAAAACCCGAGACATAACCGCGCGAAACTTATGACGATCAGCATAAATTCTGTACATCGCGAAGCATGTTGCTGAAAACGGAATGGACAGTAACTATCTGATTATCCGTGTATTTATTTCTTGCTATTTTGTCTAAAAAAGTTATAATAAAGCCATAAAAACGGTAATGATTCCACGTAAAATCGGTCAAAAAACCACATCACTGGGAATCTGTTCCGCATGGAGGTATTTTTATGGATAATAATTATAAGGGCATGGCTGTAGGTGTTTTTGAGCTTGATAACCTGGTTGCCTGTTTTGTTGCTCTTGATGCTGCTTCCAAAGCAGCCAATGTCAGGATCCAAAGTGTTGAGCGTAACCGTCTGAAGAGTGGCGCCTGTGTCAAGATGCGTGGTTCTGTTTCTGACGTTAATGCAGCTATGGAGGTTGCGCTGGAGGCAGCCAAACCTCTTGGTAAGGTTGTTTCTCATACTGTGATCGCTTCTCCTTCTGAGGATACTGAGATCGCACTGAAGATGACGATCAATAAATAAAGGGGGCGACGGATTTATGAATTATGGTGCTTTTGGTTTAGTTGAGGTTGTTGGCAGCAGTAATGCAATCCTGGTGATCGACCAGATGCTGAAGACTTCTGATGTTTCTTTTCTTACCTGGCAGACAAAGTGTGGTGGACATGCCACTGTTTTTCTGACCGGTGATGTTTCTGCCGTTACAGCTGCCATTGACAGTGTAAAGGGAAACCCGCCTTGTGAGATCGTAGCTTCAGCAGTGATCTCCAATCCTTCCGGTGAGACGGTTCGTCTGGCTGAGGAAGAAGCGGCTAAGAATCACTTTATGTAGGAAATATCTATATTATAATAATGAACGTACGCAGGGAACCGCCCTGGCGTAGCGGGAAGGGCTTCGTCGTCCGCTGGCTTCTAAGGTGCTGCGGCTTCTGCTAAAACCATTCCAAAAAGTTCTGAACTCGCGTCAAGCCGCTCAGACAGCAGAACTTTTTGGAATAACGCAGAAACCACACCACCTAAGAATCAGCAGGACTCCTGCAGAACATCCCACTACGCCAGGGCGGTTCCCTGCTGGCTTTTGTATGCGTGAAATTTCCTCAGACACGGTGCTTTCATCGTTGATGCTCTGCTTCTACAAACTTCACACTTTCACTCTAGCCTATCTCCCCTTTCGCATGTCAGCAACTCTTTTCGCTATATTCTTTAAACTCACGCCTTCACTCTAGCACTCCACTCCTTCGCACGTCAGCCGGCGAGGTAGCGTCTGGTTTGGGCTGGCTCTGCAGGAGGGGTGCGCTTCTTAGGCGGTGGGAATCTGCGTTGCTGGAAAAAATCCAGCTGTTTGAGCGACGCAGGAGCGAGTTCTGGATTTTTTTCAGCGGTTTTAGCAGATTTCCGGCGCCTTAGAAGCCAGCCCCCGACGAAGCCCCAGCCCAAACCAGACGGTACCTCACCGGCGTCCGTCCGCAAAATCCACATCCACCATCTCCCGTCCATCTTCCACCTTCATCACAGCCACATCCCCCCGATGTGCCACAACCACTCTCTTCCCTCCGACATCACCGGAAAGCTCCATCAGCTCCCCATAATACTTCTTCGAAAAAACACAGGGATTCCCGGTCTTCCCATCATGCTCCACACAGGCGATTCCCTTCCCATCTCTCAAAAACACATCCACCAGTCCAAAAACCGTCTCCCACCGCAACCACGGCTGATCTGCCACCGTAAACAAACAAGCATCCATCTCCCGGTTGACCCGCAGCCCGATCTTCAATGAGGAAGATATCCCCTCATCCGGATGCAGATTATAAAGAAACCGCACGCCGAGCTTCTCTGCTTCCTGCGCAATCTCCTCATACTGTGTGACAACTGTGATCTCACACCTGTGCCCCTGTTCCTCCAGTGCTGCTTTCACTTTTTTCAGCTCCAGGAGAATATGCCTGTACATCGGCATTCCGTCTATCCCGTACAGTAGCTTATTGCTTCCAAACCGCCGGCTGTTTCCTGCTGCCAGCATGATCAGTCCCAGTTTCATATCACCGCTCCACTTCCTTTCGATTCTAGTACAGCGAAAATTAAGTTTCTGCTGTACTAGCTGTTTACACTTCTCTGCAGGCTTCCGCAGATCACCATGATCCCAGACTCCTGACCTTGTGCCATAAGCTTCTCCGCCACACAAGGATCCTCCAGAGTATCTGCCTTGTTCAGATACGCAAGAAATCTTCGTCCGTCCACTCCTTTTTGCAATCCGTCTTCAGACCGGATGATCTTCCACACATCCATCCATGTCACAGGCTCATCTGTACGCTTTCCCAGAAATCCCGCCACATCATCCGGACGGTGTGCCGTATCACAGATCCTTTTGCCGATGCAGTCAAGACCGATCACTCCTACTACCACATCTGCAAAAGAAGGGATCACCGGCTCATGAACAGCCGGCACTTTAAGGGGTCGGCGCCTGGATCCGTCAGCTTCCACAAGAAGAAGATCACAAAAGCCGGGCAGCTTTTCCAGGATCTCCTTTTCGGGGCCGGAAATCTTTGGCTGCCCGGCCTTGTGATGAGCCGCGATGACGTATCCGTATTGTTCTATAAGCCGGCATGCTCCCGGAATGTCCTCTGCCTCCGCAAAAGGACGTTCCGGTTCCCATGCCATATGCGTGGTTGTGGTCACGATCACACGTTTTCCCTGTCCGGAAAATATTTCTGCCAGTCCAAAGATCAGACTGGTCTTTCCGCCGCCTCCTGTGAATGCCACAGTAAACGCTTTTTCATTTTTCTTCATGACACACTCCATTTATCTTCTAACTTCTTTCAGGGACACCAGACTCTGTATCGGTCACAGATTCTCATTCCTCACAGCTTTCTCTGTTCCCGGAAGCACTCCGCAGGAAAGCAGCACCTCCAGTACTCCCCCTGCGATACACCTCGCCTTGTCTGAAATCGTAAAACAGTTTTTCTTCTGTTCTGCCCTTGGGTCGATGTCCGCGATCTTCATTCCCTCAAAAACAGGGTAGCCGTCCCGGATCAGCCCCCGGATCACGCCGGAAATGGTAGCCTTCACCGGCGTATCACCTACCATGGCGATCACCTGGTCTTTTTCAACAAGATCTGCGATCTGACAGATGTTTTTCATGTTACCGGCTACTGGTGAATGGATCACACGTTCCTTTCCGATCCCTGCGATCAGTCCCGGCACTCCGGTATTCGGCAGGGCACTGCCTTTTTTTATGATCCTTCCCAGGTTATGGCCGCGCATGGTCTCGATCACGTAATCCACATCCTCCCCTGCGGTAAAGCCCGGGCCAAGTCCCACAGTCAGTGGTGCCATATCCCTGCTGGTCCCAAGATTCTTTTTTGCAAGGATGGCATCGATCACTGCCTCCGGCTCCAGTTCGCGGATATATTTTCCATGGGTATCTGTCAGAAGGGGGATCTCTCCCTGTACCCAGCATTTCCTGCACTGGGTCCGGATATCGTTCTCCGTGATCCTCCTGCACACAACGCCTTCTACCTCTGCAGTTCCGTCATAAACAGCTTCACAAAAGGCCACATGACGGCGGATGGCACTTGGACGGTCACATTCCAGGATCAGGACCTGATAGCCACTCTGATGAAGCTTGTGGATCACTCCTGTGGCCAGATCTCCACCACCTCTCACAAGGATCATTTTATCAGTAAATGCCGCTGCTTTCATCTTCATACACCTGCCGTCCGTTTCCCGGCATTCCTGCCGCAAGAGTATCATAAAGCTCCGCATAGGTTGCATCCTTATACGGGGATACATAAAAGAGTCCCGCGATCCCGGCCGTAATTGCCGAAAGGACAGACCAGGGAATAAAGGAAAGATCCAGGATAAAGGTATCCATCTTCTGTCCGTTCATCATCTCACGGCTTTTTGCAAATACTTCCTTTGTGCTCATATCCGGATATTCCGCAAGAAGATAAGGGATCATCTTATATTCGTAGGATTTTACCACTCCGGGAATAATAAAAAGCAGCGTCCACAATACAAGATACAGGTCCCGTAAAAACATGGTTTTTACGATATTACCGTAATTTCCGGAACGAAATACACTGAGGAGCTTTCCGGGCCCGGGTACAGAATAAAGGTTCTCAATGTAAAAATCTCTTCCGCCTAC
>ENA-OQKC01000226-OQKC01000226.1-human-gut-metagenome-genome-assembly--contig:-NODE-226-length-24376-cov-2.976123_pt1 | contig 24376 bp, 26 predicted proteins | sample MGYA00242774_ERZ504790 | MGnify/ENA primary metagenome ERZ504790 (study PRJEB26092, sample SAMD00036419) | human gut metagenome | host: Homo sapiens | study: EMG produced TPA metagenomics assembly of...
GCCGGAGAGGAAACTGTATATGTAAATTATAAGAATGCTTCTCCGAGTGGAAAAGTATGCGCCACAACAGCAGCAAATATTAAGCTGGAGGCAAAAAGCGATCAGACATTTGAACTTTTGGATCAATCAGAAGGAGCAAACGGAAATCGTTTGTATTTCTACAAAACAAATGAGTCTGAACTGCGTTTTGACAGAAATAGAGATGATCATGATAATTGTCATATGGAACTGTATAAAAAAGCGGCAAACGACAATACGGAGTCTGCAATTCCGGGATACGAGAAAATTACAGAATTGTCTCAGATTACAAGTGGCGAGAAATATTTAATCGCGGCAAAAGCAGCTACGGGAACTTATTATGTTGTAAATCCTTCCAATGCAAATGAAATATATAAACATGTTGCAAAAGTTGTTGAAAAAACCATACCTGTAGAAAAAGAGGCGGCTGTAGCGCTTGGAAGTAACGCGCAGTTTAATGACGGTGGAGAGAAAAAGATCGGTACGTGTTTGTTTACATTTGATAAGCAGGCAGAAGATGGAAAATATAAGATTTTTGCAACAACAGAATCCGGACAGAAAGTATATCTTGGACCGAAATCTGCAGCTACGGCTCAGACACCGCTTACCGCGACAGAAACGGTGATTACAGTTGCTAAAACTGGCAAAGGATTTACATTGGCTCAGATGGAAAGCGCTACAAACAGCGGATATCTGTATTTTTGGAAAGATGATGAAAACAAATTCCATTTTGACAGATACAGCAGTGTAGATTCGAGCGGAAAATGTGAGTTTGAGCTTTATAAGAAAGCGGATAACGCAGAAACATCTGAAATACCCGGATACGTGAAACTGAATGATATGTCAGAAATTGAAGCGAACGGACAATACTTGATTGCGATGAAGGCAAAAGATAATAAGTATTATCTCTTGAATCCGGCAGCGGGAAATGAAAAATATAAATACGTCGCAAAAGTGACAGGCGAAATGTATGAAGATGAGACAATCGGGGCGAAAACCGATATTACAATTACCGGAAAAGCAGAAGGCAAAACATCTGTGAAGATTGGAGATAAGACATATTTCATCTTTGTAGAAAATGATGTAGAAAAAGTGACATTAAAAGTAGGCGATACATACAATATACCGGGAGAAATTGTCAATAAAACCGAAGTAGAACAAAGAGGTATCGTAACATTAAAGGCACAGACAGATATGCCGCCTTATAAAATTGTTTCCGAACTTAAGGATGGAACATATTTGTTCGGAACGAAGAGTCATGTCATGTTGAATACGGCAAGTACGGCGGGAGAAAATCCAAAAGGTCTTGGAATGAAACCGGTTAATTTCAATGTGGATGACACAGCGAAAGAGTTTATGTGGAAGCTTACAAAAACTGAAGCCGGATATACGATGCAGGATGTCTCTTCAGGTAAATATGTTAACATCTCAGGTCAGAATGTAGAACTGAAAGAAGAAGCACAAGTATTGACGGTAGGCGTGAAAGATAACAGTGGATTTTCTGTTTCAAAAGATAATAATTATTTGAATAACTGGGCAAATACCAATGATAAAGTTGCAGCGTATGGAATGGATAACAATACATGGATTTTTACACTCCGTCGTCAGGTTACGTAGCGACAGCGGCGAAAGTAGGACAGGAAACTTTAGTTACATCAGAAGGAACAGACTATGTGATCACGGTTATTGAGAAAAAACCGGAGTAAAAGAATACACAGTAACGGCAACGGTAAATAATGATGAGATGGGTACGGCACAGCTTAACCCGAACGCTTCTAAGTACAAAGAAGGAACGGAAGTAACGGCAACTGCGACAGTAAAAGACGAAAGCAAATATGAGTTCGTGAACTGGACAGTAGACGATAAAGAAGTTTCTAAGGAAGTGGAGTACAAGTTTACAGTTAAAGGAGATATGGAACTTAAGGCGAACTTCAAAGAGAAGGAAAAACCGCCGGTAGAAGAGACATATACAGTAACGACAAAAGTAAACGACGATAAGATGGGTACAGTAACGCTTGATCCTGCAAAAGACAAATACAATGCAGGAGAGAAAGTAACGGCAACTGCGACAGTAAAAGACGAAAGCAAATATGAGTTCGTGAACTGGACAGTGAACGGAAAAGAAGTTTCTAAAGATGCAGAGTATACGTTTACAGTTGACAAAGATATGGAACTTAAGGCAAGCTTTAAAGCAAAAGAAGAGCCGCAGCCGCCGGTAACAGAGACGTTTGAAGTAACAGTAAAAGCAAATGATGCGAATATGGGAGTTGTAGCGATCGACCCGAAAAAAGACAGCTATGCAAAAGGTGAAGAAGTAATAATTATTGCAGAAGCGAAAGAAGGGTATGAATTTGTAAACTGGACAGCAGGCGGTGAAGAAATTTCCAAGTCGGCAGCATATCGTATCAATGTAGATAAGGATATGGAATTGACAGCGAACTTCAAAGCGAAAGAAGAGCCGAAACCGCCGGTAACAGAAGATACATTCAAGCTGAACGTAACTGTAAACGACGACAAGATGGGAACAGTAAAAACTTGAATCCTGCAAAAGAAAGCTATAAAGCAGGAGATGTCGTAACGGCAACTGCAACGGCAAAAGACGGATACAAGTTCGTGAACTGGACAGTAGACGGTAAGGAAGTTTCCGATAAAGCAGAGTATGCATTTAAAGTGGACAGAGATGTAACATTGAAAGCAAACTTTGAAAAAGTAGCGGCAGATCCGAAACCTGAAACTCCAAAACCGGAGGATCCGAAAGATGAGGATAAAGCAATTCAGACAGGAGACAACGGCGTATCGCCGATCATTCCGCTTGCAGGATTAGCAATAGCGGCAGGAGCGGCAGTTACAGTTCTTCGGAAAAAAGAAGACTGATCAGAACAAAGGGAAAGAATGTTTTGATCTGAAAATAAAAACTAAAACAGAGGCGTCGCATTAAGCGGCGTCTTTGTTTGAATAGCGTAAAAGGTATTGGTTTCGTTTTGATTTCAATACCTTTTTGTTATGTAAAAAAACTCTTTTCTTGTAATGATAAAAGAAAATAGACCGGGAGTTGTTAAAATTAGACAGGAAAACAAGGCGGAGGATGGATGATTTCATATGAAATTCAGTAGTTTTGTCAAGGCCGTTTTCGTTGAAAAAGAATATTGCCGATAGTATAATTAATATAAATGCGAAAAATGGGAAATTGAACATGATTCATATGATTTTTCGTTTGAAAATTTACGGAGGGAAAGGTTATGAAAAAAAGAGGAAGAGCTTTAGCGCTTCTGCTTGCCACGGTTCTGACAGTAAGCAGCGTACCGGGAACGGGTTCTGGCGGCAGAGGGCATAAGACCCCAGGATGGAACGACGAAAGAACAGCCGTTCTTAAGCGGAACAGGCGGAAGCTCGCAGTTTAGAATTCCGTGTCTTGTGTCTCTTGATGACGGCACAATAGTGGCAGGGTGTGACGCCAGATGGAATACGAGCGGAGACGGCGGTGGTCTGGATACGATCGTGTCCCGGTCAACAGACAAAGGAAAAACATGGCATTATACTTTTGCAAATTATCTCGGAGATAACGGGAATGCATGGAATAACTATTCGACAGCATTTATTGATCCTGCAATGGCGACAGACGGAAAAAGAGTATATATGATCGCAGATCTTTATCCGGCCGGATATGCGCTGAATAGTGCAAAATATCCGCCGGTTCCGGGAAAGAGTCACGATAAGGACGGAAACATTCTTCTGGCAGATGCGAGCTCATGGGAAAACTGCTGGGTAGATGCGCGTAAAGACGGAAATAACTATACATACCATCTGGAAAAGAACGATAAGAAAAAGTCGGATTCCGCATATGTGATCAAAGATGCTGATGGCAAGGCAGTGGATGGTTATACAGTCGATGCCTACTTTAATATTAAAGGAAACGGCGTAGATACGAACTTATTTGAGGCGGAATCTCCGTTTCAGGTATGGCCGACAGATTATCTGTATCTGACAACTTCGGAAGATGGTGGCGCAACATGGTCAGTTCCGACAATCGTGAATGCAAGGAGAGAGACAGAACAGTCTTTGCTGGTAGGTCCGGGACGCGGTATGGTTACCTCAACAGGGCGCATTATCTTCACTGCATATGAATACACAAACGGAGATAAAAACAGTGTTGCGATCTACTCTGACGATGAAGGAAAGACATGGACAAGGGGTCAGTCTGTGTCAAGCCAGAGTTCGGAGGCGGTTGTGACAGAGGCAAACGGAAAACTGTATATGTTTACTCGTCATGGCGGTTATTATACATCTGAAGATTTCGGGGAGACATGGTCTCCGAAGCAGGAAATGGGAATCAATTACCGTCTGTACTGCCAGTTGACGGCAATTACATATCCGAAGAAGATCGACGGAAAGACCGCAATCTTGTTTGCGGCGCCGTCATCGGTATCAGACCGCTCTGCAGGAAAGATTTTCGTAGGATTAGTGCAGGACGACGGAAAACTGAACTGGAAATACAACTACAGTGTAAACGGTTCTGACCCGTATGGATATTCATGTCTGACAGTTTTGCCTGACGGAACGGTAGGACTTCTCTATGAGGGATCGGGAATCGTTTATGAGGATTTTGACATAGCAGATATCGCCAAGGGAGCGGCGATCGGAAACATCTGGTGTACAGATGAGAACGGTCCTGTGGCGGAAGTTACAATGACATCGAACGGTTCAAAAGAACTGACGGTGAACGGACTGAAAAACGGCGCTGAAGTGGAAGTTTCCACGGATAATGACAAGGCGGTCACTGCGGCTTATGCAAACGGGAAAGTGACGCTGACATCCAAAGCGGTAACGGGAATGGAACGCGCCGACGTAACAGTGGAGTCGGCAGGTGAAAAGACGACAGTCAGCGTAATTGTAACAGATTCGGAGAATTATGAGATCGTAGATCTTCGTGTGGGAGATACGAAAACTTATACAGATAAGACAGGAAATTACAGCGGCGGCGCTTTAGAAGGGCTTGATACGGACATCGCGGAAGTGACAGTGACAGGAGAAGATGCGCAGGCGGTTGAGAAACGGGCAAAAGTGCAGCTTGCGACAAGCGAAGGACATTTTGACGGAACAGAGAAAACTCTGGATGACTGTCTGTTTACGTTTGCGGCTGCAGACGGACAGGACAATACATATACAATGTCCGCAAAAGACGGAGATAAAACAGTATATGTGAACTACAGAAGCGCGGCTTCGGCTGGTACGGTATGCGCGGAAACAACGGCGAATATTAAGTTAGAAGAAAGAACCGACGATCAGACATTTGAATTATTCGATCAGACGCCGGGTAATCATGGAAACCGGCTGTATTTCTATAAGGATAACGAGGGTAAACTTCATTTCGACAGAAATACAGGCGATCATGCGAACTGTCGTATGGAATTGTACAAAAAAGCTGCGAACGGCAGTGCGGAGTCGGCAATTCCGGGATATGAGAAAGTGACAGGGTTGGATCAGATCACAGACGGCGGAAAATATTTGATCGCGGCGAAAGCGGCTTCGGGAGCTTATTATGTTGTGAATCCGTCTTCTGCCGGAGAGAAATATAAACATGTGGCAAAAGTTGTTGAAGAAAATGTACCTGTGGAAGAAGAATTGGCTGTAGCCCTCGGAACGACGAAAGATTATAACGACGGCGGCGAGAAAAAGATCAGCAAATGCCTCTTTACATTTACAAAACAAGGCGATGACGGTACATTTAAGATTTCCGCAGTGACAGACGATGGAAAAACGGTTTACCTCGGACCGAAATCATCTTCATCTGCGCAGAAACCTACGGTAGCGACAGAGGCAGTGATCACTGTTGCCAAAAGCGGAGACGGTTTCTCGTTAGAGCAGAAAGAGGGAACACAGGCAAGCGGATATTTGTATTTCTGGAAAGATAATGAGTCTAAGCTTCATTTTGACAGAAACAGCAGCGTAGACGGAAACGGTAAATGTAACTTTGAACTTTATAAAAAATCCGATGCAAAGAGTGAGAGCAAAATTGCAGGATATGAGAAGCTGACAGAGGTATCGGAAATTCAGGACGGCGGTCAGTATTTGATCGCAATGCAGGCGACAGTTGCGGGAAACAGTTATTACCTGTTAAACCCATCGCTTGGAAGCAATGTACATAATTATGTTGCGAAAGTGACAGATCATATGTACAAAGACGAGACGATCGGAGCGAAGACGGATATTGCGATCACCGGAAAAGCAGAAGGTAAGACGTCTGTAAAGATCGGGGAAAAGACGTACTTTATCTTTGTAAAGAATGATGTAGAAGAAGTGACGCTTAAGATCGGAGAGACGTTTAATTTACCGGGCAAGCTTTTGAATGAATCCGAAGTGACAAAAGACGGTATCGTAACGGTGGAAAAACGTGAGGATATGCCGCCTTATAAAGCGATTTCGGAAATTGCGGAAGGAACGTATCTGTTTGGAAGCAGGAGTCATATTATGCTGAACACAGTAAGTACGGCAGAAGGAACGCAGAAAGGTCTTGGCATGAAAGCGGTCAATTTCAACAACGATGAGACAGCGAAAGACTTTATGTGGACGATTGCAAAATCAGGCGAAGGATATACGATGAAAGACGCTGCGTCCGGAAAATATATTAACATTTCAGGAAATGACGTAGAATTGAAAGATACGGCGCAGGTATTAACGATTGGAGCAAGTAAAAACGGCGGATTTGCCGTTTCGGCAGGCGGATATTATCTGAATAACTGGGCAGGCGGCAACAATAAAGTTGCAGCTTACCAAAGTGATGATAATTCGTGGTATTTCTATAAAGCATCTTCGGGAAATGTAGCGGCAGGTGCGAAAGAAGGAACGGTTACTGCGGTAACGTCAGAAGGAACAAACTACAAGATTACCGTTGTAAAAGAAGCTCCGGAACCTCCTGTAGAAAAGACGTATACAGTAACGGCGGCGGTAAACAATGAAACAATGGGTACGGCTTCATTAGATAAAGAAGGACCGGAGTACAAAGAAGGAACAGAGCTGACTGCAACTGCGAAAGTAAAAGACGAAAGCAAATACGAGTTTGTAAACTGGACATCAGGAGATGAAGTAGTATCGAAAGATGCAGAGTATACGTTTACAGTTGAAAAAGACATGCAGCTTACGGCGAACTTCCAAGCAAAAGAAGATCCGGAAGAGCCGCAGCCGCCGAAACCGCCGGTAACAGAAGATACATTCAAATTGAACGTAACTGTAAACGACGACAAGATGGGAACAGTAAAACTTGATCCGGCAAAAGTCAGCTATGAAGCAGGAGAAACTGTAAAAGCCATAGCGACAGCGAAAGAAGGATACAAGTTCTTGAACTGGACAGTAGATGGTAAAGTAGTTTCTGATAAAGCAGAGTACACGTTTATAGTAGACAGAACAGTGACACTGAAAGCAAACTTTGCAAAAGTGTCAGAAGATCCGAAAGATAAGGATAAAGCGGTTCAGACAGGTGACAATTCCGTATCACCGATCATTCCGCTGGCAGGATTAGCATTGGCGGCAGGAGCGGCAGTTACAGTTCTTCGGAAAAAAAGAAGAACTAAAAATAAACAATTATAACAATGAGATGGCGCTGATCGATTTCACAGATCAGCGCCACTGGAGACTGTAACAAATTCTGTGTAAACTAAAGATATGATATATATCCTCTTGGATTGATGTTAAAATAAATATTAATCTAGGAGGATATTTTTATGGCACGAAGAAGAAAAATGGATCCAGAACGTAAAGCGTTCATCAATAGCTTACTGGAGCATTATCAACCGAAAGATGCACAGGATATACAAGAAATGTTGAAGGATCTGCTGGGAGAAACTCTGCAGGGAATGCTTGAAGCAGAAATGGATGATCATTTAGGATATTCCAAGTATGATTACAAAAACAAAGAAACCGATGACAGCAGAAATGGTTACAGTCCTAAAACAGTAACTTCATCAATGGGAACGATTGATCTGGATATTCCAAGAGACCGAAAAGGTGAGTTCGAACCACAGATTGTCAAAAAGAACCAGACAGACATTTCCAATATTGAAGACCAAGTACTTTCCATGTATGCAAAAGGAATGACAACTAGAGATATCTCAACCCATTTGCGTGACGTGTACGGTGTAGAAGCTTCTGCTGAAATGATTTCCCGGATGACAGACCGTATCCTTCCGCTGGCAAAAGAATGGCAAAATCGACCATTAGAGCGCAAATATGCGATTGTTTTTATGGATGCCGTCCACTTCAATGTTCGCGAGGATAATAGAACAGTCAAAAAAGCTGTTTACGTTGCCATCGGGATAAAGTTGAATGGTAAACGTGAGGTTCTTGATATGTGGATCGGTGGTAATGAAAGTGCGAAATACTGGCTTGGTGTGCTTAACGAGATCAAAAACCGTGGTGTGGAAGACATCATGATAGTGTCTGTTGATGGGTTAACTGGATTTGGAGATGCGATTCATGCTGTATTTCCAAAAGCAGAGATACAGCGCTGCATCGTTCATCAGATCCGCTACTCGACTAAATTTATTTCCTACAAAGATTTAAAGCCTTTTATGGCTGATCTAAAGTTAGTATACAAGGCAGATACTGAAGATTTGGCACTTTCCGCACTAGATGATCTGGAAGCAGAGTGGGGAAAGAAATATCCGGCCTCTATAGCTTCCTGGAGAAATAACTGGTCACAGCTGTCCACGTATTTCAAATATCCGTCAGAAATCCGGAAACTGATATATACAACGAATTCCATTGAAAATTTCAATCGTCAGCTCCGAAAGGTAACAAAAGCAAAGGCGATTTTCCCAACAGACGATGCTCTGTTTAAGAGTCTTTATCTGACCATGATGGATGCTACAAAAAAATGGACCGGAAAGGCCTGGGATTGGGGCTTGACCCTGGATCAACTATGCATTTACTTTGAGGACCGGATCAGACCAGAGGATATTGACTAGCATAAAACATCCTACATATCAAGGATAGATAAAACGCCCGTTTTTAACGGGCGCCCTTGACATGCAAAATGATCCATGCTAGAAAATAAACAAGGGCAGAACGGCTCAAGCTGCCATTCTGCCCCATCTAATCATATACGATTCTAATTAAACCTGAGATTTTTTCATCAATCTGAGAGGTTTACACAAAATTTGTTACATTACCTTTTAAAAATCTTATATTATTCTTCATGCCTGTATCTTTCGGCAATAAATCCTTCTCATAAATATCATTGCCACCAGCACTGTAAGTCCTTCTGCAACAGGAAAAGTAATCCAAATCAGCTCCGTACTTAACACCCCATTCAAAACCAGTTTGCTAAGTCCCCACGCTACAGGGATGACAAAGAGAAATTGCCTGCACACAGAAAGAATTAATGACTCAATTCCACTATCCAAAGCCTGAAATATTCCCTGAAATGCAATATTGGCTCCTGCAAACATATAACAGAAGGATATGATCCGAATCGCAGCAACGCAAAGCCCGGCTGTTTCTCCAGTCAAACCAAACACTCCTGCAAGCGGAACTGCAATAATCTCAAGCACAATAAATCCTGCCAACATGATTGCCAGCGTGTACATCATACCGAATTTAATCCCTTCCTGCACACGTATTCTGCTTCCTTTTCCATGGTTGAAGGAAATAATAGGTGTGATTGCATCTCTAAGACCAAATGCTGCAAATAAAAGGAACTGCTGAATCTTATAGTACAATCCATAGGCTGTCACAACATTCTCTCCCATCTGGACAAAGATTATATTCAGAAGATATGTCATTAGAGACATCAGTGCCTGCGCTATCACTGCCGGCAGACCAATCGCATAGATTCCCTTCACAACTGCCGCCGACGGCTTCATATAACTCCATCCGTTCTTTATTTCTCTGTTCACCTTAAAATGAAACAGCACTGCGATAAACAATGAAACACATTGACCTATAACAGTAGCCCACGCAGCTCCACGAACTCCCATCTGAGGAATCCCAAATAATCCATAAATCAAAATAGGATCCAGTACTATATTTACCACAGCACCGGATATTTGCGCAATCGTTGAATACATTGATTTTCCGGTTGCCTGCAACAGCTTTTCAAAAATAGAAAAATACACAATTCCAAAAGACAGTACACAGCATATTTGAAGATATTCTATTGCCATATCGGCAATCAGCTTGTTACCAGATTGAGATGCAATGTAGCCCTCCACACCAACCAGTCCAAAACCAGCAAACAGCAGGTAAATGATTGTTGCCAGAAAAATTGCATTTCCCGCTGTTTTACTTGCCTTTTCATTCTCTCCCTGTCCCAGACATTTCGCAACCAATGCATTGGCTCCAACTCCTGTACCAATTGCAATTGCTACCATTAACATTTGCACCGGAAATGCCAGCGTCAGTGCATTCAATGCAGCTTCTCCCTCTTCTGGTATATTTGACACAAATGCACTATCCACAATATTATATACCGCTTGAAGCATCATGGAAACAATCATCGGCAACCCCATTGACAGCATCAATTTTCCAACCGGTGCTGTACCCATTCGATTTTCTGAAACAGATGTTTTTTCTCTTATTTCTCTACTATTCAACTTCTTTTCCATCCTTTTCTTTTAATGCAGTCATTATCATGTTTACAGCGCCTTGAATGCCCCAGTAACCGCTATCAATACATAAATGATAATTTTCTGTCTTTCCCCATTCCTGCTCCGTAAAATACTTGTAATTCAATTTACGTTTTTTATCCTTTTCTGCCAATCTACGTTCCGGGAAAATTGAACTCTCTCCGTATAATCGGACAATTCGCTCTGCTCGATACTCCTTCGATGCGTAGACAAAGACATTCAGACACTCCGTCCTGTCCTTCAGCAAATAATCTGCACACCTTCCCACTATCACACAGGAACCTTTTGAAGCAAGTTCCAAAATAACCTTTCTTTGTGCAAACCAAATTCTGTCTGCATTTGCTAATCCGTCTGTCCCTCTTCCAAGAAAAGAATATGCAAATCCACCAGTACCCGGAGCATATTCTGACTCTTGCTGAATGTAATCATTGGCATAGCCGGTTTCTTCCGCTATTTTTTCAATTAATTCCCGGTCATAACAAGGGATTCCCAGTTTTTCTGCTAGCTCCTTTCCGATTGTACGTCCTCCGCTCCCAAACTGTCTGCTAATTGTAATAACTCTGTTCATAGATTCCTCCTATTTTTTGATGACATAAGAAAAGCGTGTAATCTTCATAGCAACGCTACATTAGATTACACGCATCAATTGTGCTGGATTTACATCTACCGATTACACGGTTTTCTGTTTTCACCATATTTTATCATAGATTCTTTCTTGATGTAAGTAAAACTTTAATCTAAATAATTTCCCACAGCAGAGCTATTATATTGCTTAATAATTTCAAGCATAACCGAGCCGTCTTCCTGCACTTCTTCTTTCAGAATTTTGTACTTCGTGTTTTTCTTCTCTAAATCACTTTTGTACTTCTCTACCTCTTCATTTACACACCGAACCGCATAATCATGCCCGCAATCTTCCTTTAACATAAAATGCAATGTCTGTGTGATGCATGCTGCCTTAATTCGTTTCATTTTTCTACCTCTTTCTTTTATTATATCAACGCAGATTTTTCTGCCTTCATATCTTTTTTCTTAATCGTATCCGCAATCAGCTGACACATCTCACTTTCATCCTTTCCGATTGCATACGCAAGTTCAGAATACAAATATTTTTCTGCCAGTTTAAAATACCGCTCATCCATTGCTGTATTTTTCTTCCCCTGAATATTTCTTTTTTGTCTTTCTGAAATACATGGTTTTTATAATACTGATCCATTGCTCCGGATCACAGCTTTTGATTGCCTCTTTGTATTTTTGCTCTCTCTGTTTTTCGTTTTCAATATGAACTGCATCTATTTTTGTTATATTTTCTATCACGCTCCAAGCCTCGTTACATTCAATCGCTTTTCTTAAATTACTCGCTATGGAATCAACAGGAACATAGATTTTCATCTTGTCATCCGAATGTGGCACCAACAGGTAATATTTTTTATTCCTGTCAACATCCATTCCATCAAGATGCACAATATCTGTAATTCGACAAAGTCCTGTGTTTTCTTTCACAACACAATCTCCCACCTGGTACAAATCGCCACCTCCAAAAGGTTCAGGGATCATCTCACTTCGAGATAATCTCTGAAAAAAATCACTTCTTTCATGTTTTATTATATCAATACAAAAATTTTTTTGTAAGTCTTTTTTTAGCTTTTCCGATATACGATTTGTTGATAATTATTACATTTACAGTTCTATATTTTGTCTATTTTTACCTTAGTCAAATCCAATAACAACATTCAATACATGTTCTACTTCCGATGCTCGTTCAATAGCTCGTGACAAATCATCTAATTTATATTCATCTGTAATCAATTTCTCAATATCCCACTTCCCGGACTTCATAATCTCCATGACGTCTTTTACGTCCTGTTGCGTATATCCGCCACTTCCGGTTATGGATTTCTGACCAAAGGTAAGTCCCAGGATATCAACCTCTCTTCGGCTCGTTCCAACCGCTACAAGACTAATGGCAAGAGCCTTATCAACTCTTGCCATTATGTGGTCGGGCATCAGCCCTATATACTGTTTTAATCTCTGCTTATCAATCGTCCTTATCTGTTCAAGCAGAATAATTGAGTCCTTATCGAGTTTATCAAAATCTTTCACCTCTGTATGTGTCGGGAATTTTGCTTTCGTATGTGTACGGCTTGTTATTGGTACGACAATAATTGTCGGACTATGCCTGTTCCCCGTATTATTAGAAATAGTAAGAACAGGTCTTGTACCACCTTGCTCTGAGCCAATGACGGGATCAAGTGTTGCGTAGAAAATATCCCCACGCTTAATAATTCTTTCCATAAATATTCAGACCTCCTATCTGATTTTAGGTAAGAAAGAACTTACCTATGTAACAGCCAGAAAAAAGGAAGTATTTAATATTGGAAGATCATTAGTAAAATCTGTTCCTATAACTACCTTATATCTGCCCTCTACAATCATCAGCGTATAAGGGTTATGCTTGTCCTTTTTTCGGTTGTCATGCAGTTTTCAAGGTTCAAATATATCTGAAAAGCATTTCTGCAATTTACTCAAAAAATCTTCATTTTAACCTTGACTTTTAATAGTTAGACTTTCATGCAAAAAAGGCAGGATACCTTCCTTTTCACGGGAACATATCCTGCCTGATGTTTTGTCTCTATTTTTCTGTTATCACAAATTTTTCCAAAGAAAAACTCCCCAGATAAAACTGGGGAGCCTCCAGAAGCTATACCTTGCGGTCCTACGGCTTCGTTTAAACATTTATAAAGCACCCACTGTATCTTGATTGCTCAAGTGTGGGACTTAATCATAGTATCTCTCTTCTTTTTTATTATATGCAACTACCTTCTCTTTGTCAACAAATTTTTAGCAGTCACATTTTTACAGGTTGTATGCTCTTTTGAATTTTCCTTTTACAAGATTAAAATCTTCCGGTGTTAAAGTACCAATACATCCTCGGTTCGCATCCAGCCTTGACTTACTAACTGCACGTATCTCTTCACATTGAATCATACTGTCTTTATCCAAAAATTCATAAGTATGCATAGACGCTGGTATCGTTCTTCCCGGAATCACTTGTTTTCTTCATCTTCTGTATCAGAATATAACAAAAACCATGAATCCTGAATTGGTAGACATCGTGCATTTACCTTTCCTTTTGCATCGGTAATACATACCACTACCACTTTTTCGGAATTATTGATTTTATTATTAGACATCACCAATACCGGACGCATTTTATTCTTTTCCGTTCCTACGTTATAGCCTAAATCACAAAACCATATTTGTCCATGTAAAACCTGTCTGTGCTTATTCGTATTAAATTTTGATATCCGATTGTAATTTACTTTATCCTTTGTCCAACTGGCAATATTATAATATTCCTGTGCTTCTTGATTCATTCGTATCACCTACTCATACTTGATAAGATTCATTACAATTCGCCTCATGTGTATCTTCAACTATTTTTTAGACTTTCCAACGAGTTTCCATGCCACAAAAAGTCCTACTCTCATCTATCCCTTAATAACGAAAAGACCCCCGTAGGAGTCTCCCTGGACTACGGGCTTCGCAAGTTTCCGTAGTGCGATCACTAGGCATAGTGTAATCGCTTCTGACACACTTGTCAAGAACAAATGATTCTGTATTTCACATATCGGCTTTGGCTATCATACAGATTGATGTTTCACTTCTGACAGAAATTCTTCCTCTGTGATACCAACAATCCGAGAACACAATTCCACAGATACTCCATACTCTTTATAAAATCCCAATGCAGTTGCTCTTTTTGCAAAGTCTGTTGCTTGTTCTATCGTTTGCTTTGTATCGTACAATACTTCTTTGGGTATCTCGATGACAACCTGCATGCTCTTCCCCCTTTCACCTTTATTTGGTTTCATGCCTCTGTCGAAACTCTGTAAAAGCCTCCGATGCCTCCCGCACCCTTCCACATTCCATATCCTTATATCCTGCTTCCAACTTCTGATGAATCTCTTCCACAGTCATGAGATCGGCATTAATAGCACCGTTCATTTTCTGCATTCCATCTAAACCCATGCACTCTGTTTTTTCTTTCTGATCCATGGAACACCTCCTGTCTTTCTGAAATGATTGTAACGCTTTTTCAAACAGATGAACAGGGCTTTTCTATGTTTTAAATACTTCTTGAAAATATATTTCAGATAAATGGAAGATACATCCAGATAGCTGCAAAAGTTCCCATCTTTAAACACTTTCCGACACTACACCTGTCCACGTTCCGTTGCACATCCCGCAACCTTGAACACTTTTTAGGTTATCGTTCTGTCTTTTGCTTGTAGTCGCGTCTCACATACTGCACTTTTCGGGTACTTTCAAACACTCCCCGGAATATACGGTTCCAGAAAGCCACCAAAGAGCTGGAAAAGCACCTGCCTTTGAACACTTCCCCAATACTACAAGATTACACAAGATGCCACGACCTGTTGCACATCCCTTAACTTCGAACACTTTTTGTTCCGTATTGCCACTTCCCGTTGCAGCTTGTCTCACATACTGCACTTTTCGGGTACTTTTGAACACTTCCGGCAGGAGATCGATTCAGAGCACCGCAGGATACATCCAGAGAGCTGAAGAAGTACCCACCTTTGAACACTTTTCACCTTTCAGGTTCTGCTTTTACTGCCACAAGGATGTTCCGGGCCTCCTTCCACTCATAAGAACAAGTTACCAGCGTCAGGGTTGTCTCACAACCTGCACCAGCTACCCCTGTTTCAAACAGCGACAGCGCTTTCGCCTGTGCTGCATAAGCCTCCAATTCCTGCGGACTGTGAAAAGATGTCTGTTGGAAGTCGAACATGGACACATCAGCTTTCAATACTGCCGCTATCCTGTACTCTTCCATGCCTTCCGGCGTCTGAAAGAACACCCTGGGATGTGCTTTCCAGTAATCATAGGAGGCGTACCTGTCCAGATTCCCGAACATCGCCCCGCTGTTCATGTTGTGACCGTAGATAGTCAGATTCTTTGATTCTCCCAAAATACAGTCTGCCTGGAGGAACAAACTTCCATTGATGTCGTAGTTTCCCCGGTAATCCCTCCGCAGATAATACTCCGGATCTTCCCGGCTGCTCTGCATGACCGGATAATCGATCCCAACCTCCGGGATCGTAAGCCAGCCACGAACACCCGGATACTGGCGCTGGAGGGATCGAAGGTCAACGGCAGACACTTCCGGTTCTCTTCCAGCCTGTTCCTCTTTCTCTCCTGGAGAGCCCCCGCCCGGAGGGATGTCCTCCGGGAAGCAGGTTTTTAACTCCTCCACCAGTTCTCGATTCTGCCGGGGAATGACCACATAATTCTGATAAAGCAGTACCACACTGAGGATACAGACAGCACACAAGACTGCCTGCAGCATCCACAGCTTATTCTTCTTTTTTCGCTTCATCTGCTTTTTTATGTCTCTTCTTATAGAGCATGGTTGCCATGAGTCCGGCTGCTGATACGCCTAAAAGTGCAAACAGAAGGATTGGTTTCCAGTGGTCATCTCCTGTCTGCGGCACACCCGGAGTTTCTGGTGTCCTTGCATCCTTCATCTCCACCTTCTGGACTTCCATGGTATCTTCCAGTGTAAACTTCACATCTTCTGCGATCTCATAGCCTTCCGGTGCTGTGATCTCACGCAGGATCAGTTCTTCCCCTACCGGAAGTTTCTCTACCAGATGCGGTTTTCCATCTGTTACCCACTCTTCCAAAACTTCACCCTCTTTATTTAAGATCTGAAGCTTGGCTCCTTCCAGTTCCTTTCCGGTGGTGAGGTCTGTTTTGGAGATTTCCACTTTGGAATAGGTATCTTTCATCTCCACTTTGGTCACACTGCCATCTTCCTTTACTTCAAACTCCATATCTTCCGCAGACACATACCCTTCTGCATAAGGCGGCAGCTCTTCATGGAGCGTATACGTTCCTTCCGGCAGTCCATAAACTACGTGCGGTTCTTTTGTGCTGATCCACTCTTCCACGATGTTGCCATCCTGGTCGATGATCTGAAGCTTCGCCCCTTCCAGTTCTTCCCCAGTTGTGGCATCGGTTTTTGTAAACTGGCTTTTCGTTGGCTGATTTTCCACTTCTTTTGTCAGCTTGATTTCTGCAAGGTTCTGGTCTATGTAAGAGGCATCGATCTCCCAGATTTCTTCATTCGGAAGATACCCCGGCTTTCTCACTTCCTCTTTCACATAATATTTTCCATGATAGAGGTCGCTGTCAAAGGTAAGCTGTCCCTTCTCATCCGTTGCTTTCTTCTCCAGCAGAGTGTCCTTTTCTACAAGAACCTCACCCTGCTGGGAGAGGATATCTTCTTTGGCATACAATCCAAAAATCACGCCTTCCAGCTTCTCTTCTGTGACTGCATCCTTCTTTTCTACAGAAATGGAAATCTTCTGTCGCTCATTTTTATAAGCAACCCCTTCATAAACAACTGCCTGCGTATCATCCTCTGCGGTTAGGGTAAATTCTTTCTGTTCCGGGTTCAATACGAAATGGTCGCCTGCTATGGTTTCTTTCATATAATAAGAACCCAATGGAAGATTATTTACCACTGCCTTTCCTTCTGTATCGGTCACTAAAGTTGCCACCAGATCGTCTTTTTCATAACGGATGACCGGATTGCCCTGCTCATCCTTTGCTCCGTCCGGGGAATAAATGGTGTCCTTGGCATGCAACGAATGACCCCCAGTTCCAGACTGCGGCAGGTAGCTGCATTGGGAACCGCATTATCAAGACGCATTAAGTCCACCGTCCATCCTCCGATATCCACAAGAAGAACAGAGGGTTCATCTTTTAAGTATTCCGGATAAAGAGCCAGGGCTGAGTACCCCTGGGGGAACAGTTTCACATCCTCAATCTGGATCTCATAGCGTTCCCCTTCATATAAGAAACGGATTGGCTGTTCCTTCCGAAACAGATACTCCTTGAATTTCTGTTTTTCCCTTCCAAACCCGGTAAGGGGAAGCCCGGCTGCAAGAACAACTTTCGCTGTCCTTTCCCCCTTTCGCTTTCGAATCTCCTGTGCCAGTGCTGCCAGCGTCAAAAGATAATAATTGTCGTTGGCGGTCTTGTCCTTTACCAATGTCTGTCTCCCAGTCCCACACACATAATACTCACCCCGGTATTGCAGGACATTCTGCATGGTATAGGGTTCGTATTCATACCGGATGATCCCTGTCGGGAAACACACCTGCTTTGTTTAATGGCGTAATATCCATCGATCAATTCCGATAATCATCACTTACCACTCCCTTCTTTTCTGTTCTATGAAAAATTCCCAGTGAAAGAACCCTTGCTCCCCGGAGGCGCGCCCCGGCAGGCATTCTTTTCTTTCCAGCCCATTGTTCTTCCTACTCCCGGTCTCGAAAAAAATGTCTGGACGGGAAGATAATGCAATGTTCCTTCCAAAACAAGAGCCAATCTTTGAAAACGGAGGATTCCCCTATTCTGCAGCTCCACCATTTCGTAATATGCTTTCTTTGTTAAAAAGTAACGATGATATATTCCCGCTTCCCCAAACTTCTCCGTCTGCTTCAACACCAAAAACTCCACCATATACCGGGTATCCGGTGCAAACCGTTTCTCACATAGCATGGCATCTCCCTGTACTGCCTTCACACCCTCCGACTCCCTGGCTACTGCCAATAACTCATGGATACTGATACTCACGTTTGCTATCACCTCCCTTCAAAACTCTTTTCCAAATTTTCAGTGAAAAAAAGCAGGCACCTACACGATGTCTGTCGCTGCGGGATCTTCCATTCCCTTTTTGTATGATTTTTAAATTAAGTTTTTTATTTTACCAGAATTTGGACAAATAAACGCTATATCTCAGATATAGAATTAAAAGAGTCTACTTTGATTGTTCATGTCTCTTATATCTTTTTTAATCACTTGACGAATCCAGCGTCCCAAGGTAACATACCAACAATTAAAAATTTGAAAGGAGTCCTTAAAATGCTGTGTGATGAATTATATAATGAGCTTTGTCAGCTTTTAACCAACTTTGAGACCGGGGAAAGACCTGTCGATGCCAACGATTTTTACTCCCTGCTTGTAAAAATACAAAACAACTGGGAACTCGTGGTCCATTGCCAATAACACAATAAAGAAACCTTAATCATACAACTGATCAGAGCCTATGGTCTTTTCGTCGGTACTATTTTCTACCGTTCTCGCCATTCCCGTTTACACTGAGGATTCTTTTGAAATAATTCCTCATACCGAAGAAGTATATCCATACTGTCTTGTGTAAAATCAAATGGCTGAAGCATGGGGTATCGCGGCAATGCGCTTGAAACATATTCTAATTGTTCCAACTGCTTAGACGTGTATTTTTTCTTTCTGGCTTCGCTATATGGCAAAAGACCGTATTCCGTCTTATACGCTGGAATACGGTCTTTCTGCATTTCCTGTAATGCTTCAATCATATTTTTGTGATGGTGTCTGGATTTATAGGTATCTATCTGCCCTCTGGTCATGCCGACAGCCGATGCAAAATCTGATATCCTTTTATAAAATTTTCCTTGAATCTTACATCTCGGAATAAAGGCAAATACCTCAGTGTTTGGCCATCCACATTCATCCCGCAGTTGCTTTACTAAACGAAAGCACTCTATAAACGAATATTCTGGTTTATAGCGCTGTTGTCCATATACTAACAGCTTGGAGATATTATATTCCCTGCATAAAAAAGCAGCGTTCTGATATACTTTCCCTTCATACACAATTTCATATCTTTTCCCATTATTCCTGATCGGCAAATAAATAGCTTCCTCCAATGTTTTCCCATATTTCAAGCGTTCAAAAACATTACAGGGCTGCACTTGATACTCCGCACATAATTCCACTAATGTATTATAGGTTTTCCCTTCGAAGCATATCGGTTCTTTCTGCAATAGTTCAAGAATAATTTCTTCTAATGTCATGTTTCTTGTATGGATTCTGGCTGATATGGAAGTCTCTCTAATTCCAAATGCTATTGCCAGCGCATATCTGCTCTAATATCGTTTGCCCCATAGCATAATTTTCTTCTCTTGTGTCTCTTTGCAACGATCTACCGCTTCTTCTATTGTTTTGCACCTTTGTATATAATGTGCTAATGAATTCCAAGGTAATCCATATTCTTCAGCCAACGCTTTAGGCGAACGATATAACTTTCCATTGTATTCAAAAAGCCGACCTCTTCCTCGCACATCATTGATGCACATTTGCATTGCATCTTCTAACGACCAGCCTCGGCGCCGGAAGGAATATATTCTCTGACGGTCAATTCCATATTCCTCTGCCATTTCTTTTATCGTTTCATATGTTTTCCCATCATAGCAATACGCCATAGTCATCACCTCTTCTCTTCACCACACCAGTATACCTACTTATCGTAAAAAAGCTATTCAGCAAATCCACTAAATTTTACTCTTTATTTGTTTCCTCCCCTATAATCACAAAATAAAAGGCAGATAGAAGTTTTCCACTTTCATATCCACCTATGCAAAATTCCCATATTCAATTAACCAAATCTTCCCGTAATGTAATCTTCTGTCTTTTTATTTTGTGGTGTAGAAAATAATGTATCTGTCCAGTTAAACTCAATCAACTCACCCATAAGGAAAAATGCACAGCAATCTGAGATACGAACTGCCTGCTGCATATTATGTGTGACCATAATTACTGTATATTTTGATTTCAGTTCCATAAGTAAATCTTCTATTTTCCCTGTACTGATTGGATCAAGCGATGCTGTACTCTCATCACAAAGAATTACTTTTGGCTGTACTGCCAACGCTCTTGCAATACAAAGTCTCTGCTGCTGTCCTCCCGACATCCCCAATGCAGATGTTTTTAACCGATCTTTCACTTCATCCCAGAGAGCCGCATCTCTTAAAGAGCGTTCCACAATTTCATCCAGTTTCACTTTAGAACGAATACCATGCGTTCTTGGTCCAAAAGCCACATTGTCATAGATGCTCATCGGAAATGGATTCGGTTTCTGAAATACCATTCCGATCTCTTTGCGCAGTTCATTTACATTCGCATTAGAAGAAAATATATCCTTTCCATCGTATTTTACTTCTCCTGTAATGCGCACATTCTCTACAAGGTCATTCATTCGGTTTAGTGTTTTCAAAAACGTGGATTTACCGCAGCCACTCGGTCCAATCAATGCAGTAATCTGATGTTCCGGGATATCCATTGTAATTCCCTTTAACACCTGATGATCTCCATACCATAATTTCAGATCTTTAGTTTCTATAATTGAGTTCATTTCTGTCTCCTTTTTGTCAATTCTATATTACAACGTGATACCCAAACTCTTCCATATTCCGTGTATCATGTGCTTATATTCATAGCAAAATCTACGCTATACACGCTATGCACATGCCCTAAGTGTACTATAATTTTCGTCCATTAGAAGAACTTCCGGTTCAACCGCAAGCGCTCGCGCTATGCAAAGTCTTTGCTGCTGTCCTCCGGACATTCCAAGAGCGCTCTTTTTCAGCCTGTCTTTACATTCATCCCAAATCGCCGCATTTCTAAGAGAACGCTCCACAATATCATCCAACTTAGACTTGGAACGGATTCCATGCGTTCTCGGTCCAAACGCAATATTATCGTAAATGCTCATCGGAAACGGATTCGGCTTCTGAAATACCATTCCGACACGCTTTCTCAGAAGATTAACGTCCATCCCTTTAAAAATATTTTGTCCGTCCAACGCAATTTCGCCTTCTATACGGCAGCCCTCTACAAGATCATTCATTCGGTTGATCGACTTTAGCAGCGTTGATTTTCCGCAGCCGGACGGTCCGATAAACGCAGTGATCTTATTTTCTTCGATTTCCAGATTTATATTTTTAAGGGCTTTAAAATCCCCGTAATACAGATCAAGATTTTTAATACTTATCTTTGACATACCTGTTTCCTCTCTTAATTCACCTTATGCTTTTGTCAGTTTCCGCGCGATCATACCTGACAATGTGTTAATACCTACTACTAAAACCAACAGAATAACCGCTGTTGCATATGCCTGATCCATATAAAGACCTTCACTTGACAAATGATACATATGAACCGCCAATGTACGCCCCGATCCCATCACACTTTTCGGAATCTGAGCCACGCTTCCCGCTGTATAGATCAGCGCCGCCGTCTCACCGACGATTCTTCCGATTGCAAGGATCACTCCGGCAAGAATTCCCGGAACAGCCGACGGGAGCACAATGCGAAATACTGTACGAAGCTTTCCCGCTCCAAGTCCGAAGCTGCCTTCTCTGTAAGAATCCGGAACAGACTTAAGCGCTTCTTCCGTCGTTCTCATAATAAGCGGAAGGATCATAATAGACAATGTAAACGCTCCTGCCAAAATCGAAAATCCCCAGTCCAGCGTATTACGAAAACACATTCCGAACAATCCGTATCAAATAGACGGAATTCCCGAAAGCGTCTCTGTTGTCAGACGGATCACTTCTACGAATTTATTTCCTTTTCCCGAGTATTCCACAAGAAAGATTGCTGAAAAAATACCGAACGGAACTGCGATCAAAAGAGAAAGTATCGTCATTACGATCGTATTGATAAGCGCCGGAACAACGGAAGCATTTTCCGAAGTATAATTCCATTCAAAAAGCGAAAGCTTAATATGAGGTACTCCGTTGATCAAAATATATGCGATCAAAAACAACAGTACCGAAAACGTAAGCAGCGCTCCTAACATCACGAGCAGCATTACGAGAAATGATCCCGGATGTTTTCTGTATGTTTTCAGCCTGTCTTTGACTGTCATTTTATTACTCATGATCTGTCCTCCTCTTAAGCAGTGCAACGCTGAAATTAATAATCAGGATAAATACAAAAAGAACAACGCCTGTTGCGATCAGCGCTTCTCTGTGAAGTCCTGTCGCGTATCCCATCTCCATTACGATATTACCTGTCAGCGTTCTGATTCCTTTAAACAGATTTCCGACAAGACGGGGCTGATTTCCCGCAACCATGATCACTGCCATCGTCTCGCCGACCGCACGCCCGATCCCGAGAACAATTCCTGCGATCACACCTGATTTTGCCGCAGGGATGATCACTCTGAAAATACTTCTTTCTTTTGTTGCTCCCAACGCAAGCGCTCCTTCATAGTAATGAGCCGGGACAGCCCGCATCGCGCTTTCTGTTGTTCCGATAATCGTCGGAAGGATCATCATGGCAAGGATCAGAGAAGTCGTAAGAATACTGTTTCCGTCACCTGCGTTTTTTATAAGTCCTGCATCTTTTAATGCTCTTCCGAAATCGCGGATGATCGGAACAACGACAACAAGTCCGAAAAATCCATATACGACAGAAGGAATTCCCGCCAGAAGTTCTGTTGCCGCTTTCAGAGGTCTGTAAATTTTTTTCGGACAGTACATTGCCATAAATACAGAAGTAAGAATGCCGATCGGCACACCGATGATAACTGCGCCCGCGTAACATACAAGCTTCCGATGATCATAGGAAAGATACCGAACAGTTCATTACTCGGACGCCACATTTCTCCGGTAATGAATTTCACAAATCCGATTTCTTTAATTGCAGGGATGCCGTTAGCGAATAAAAAGATACATATGAGAGCTACCGCCAGTACCGAGGCACAGGCGGCAACAAGAACCATCCCTGCATGAATTTTTCAGTCCATGCTTTTGATTTCATACTAATTTCCTCTTCATTTTATCTGATCTTGCCGAACAGTTCTGTCACACGCCGAGCCTTTACTCAGCGATCTCATCCCATGTAAGTACGTCTCCGAGGTAGATGGATTTTACCTGATCAGATGTCATCTCTTCTGTCGGGTTCGCTTTGTTTACGATCACTGCGATACCGTCTGTCGCAATGACTGTTCCTTCCTAGTTTCTCTTTTTCTTCGTCTTTCAGCTCTCTTGATGCCATACCGATATCATAGCTTCCTTCGATGGCAGATGTCATACCTGTCGTTGAATCGGATGACTGAAGTTCAACATTTGCATTCGGATTCACTTTTTTGTATGCCTCTACAAGTTTCTCCATTACCGGAGCTACAGAAGAAGATCCTCCTACAACTACGCTTCCTTCCGGCTTAGTTCCTGCATATGCCTGAACATCGGATACCGGTATGTAACCTGCTTCTTCTACAACTTTCTGACCTTCCGTACTCATGATAAAACTCATAAAATCTTTTGCCGCTTCATTGTCCAGATCTTTCTTTACTGCTACATTAAACGGTCTGGATACTTTGTAACTTCCGTTTTCAATATTTTCTGCCGTTGCTTCGGCTCCGTCGATCTTAAGTGCTTTTACAGCGTCCTCATCAAGAGATCCAAGAGAAATATATCCGATCGCATATTCATTTCCTTCCACTGTTGTCATCATAACCGAAGTATTGTTTGTGATCTGCGCTTCCGTTGTCGTCATGTCGACTTTTTCTCCGTCAACTTCTTCCTGAATGCCGAACAATTCGATAAACGCGCCTCTTGTTCCCGAACCATCCTCACGGGAAACAACTGTAATGTCATTTGCGCTGTCCCAGTCTCCTGCATATTTTGCATCTCCGCCTTTATCCGCATCTTTTGCATCATCGCTTCCTGATCCACAGCCTGTCATAGCTGCTGCCAACATTCTTACCATAGATACAACTGCGTATAAACTTTTTTCATTTTCATAGTCTTACAATCTCCTTTTTTGCTTCCGCTTTTTTCATTTTTTTTTGTTTTCTTTTTATTTCTTTTTTTACTTTC
>ENA-OQKC01000235-OQKC01000235.1-human-gut-metagenome-genome-assembly--contig:-NODE-235-length-24142-cov-3.683240_pt1 | contig 24142 bp, 10 predicted proteins | sample MGYA00242774_ERZ504790 | MGnify/ENA primary metagenome ERZ504790 (study PRJEB26092, sample SAMD00036419) | human gut metagenome | host: Homo sapiens | study: EMG produced TPA metagenomics assembly of...
ATGAAGTCCTGCATTATTAGTGGCGTCACATCTCCTTCGGGTATAGTGTTGTGCGCTTCAAGCCATTTCTCAATCATCCCTTTTGCCAGTGCCGTTATTTTGTTGGGCGTACCTTTTTGCCGCCCTCCGGTCTTTTTTCCTATTGCCATAATGATTTGTATGTAAAAAGATAAAATGATGATGCGAAGATAACGGCTTACTTTCGCACGCAAGGTATTAACTTTTAATAATACAAATAAAGTCTTATGGGTTTAATAGGAAGTGCCATAGGTGCTGCAGGCAGCATTTTCGGTGGGATCAAGGCATCCAAGGCCATGAAGAAAGCAAAACGTAATGTTGAGGCTCAACGGCAAAAGAATCAGGACTGGTACGACAGGCGGTACAACGAGGATGCCACTCAGCGGGCTGATGCACAACGCATCCTTACGCAAACTGAAGAGAGTATAAAACAACGTAACAAAGCCGCTGCCGGTAGTGCAGCCGTCATGGGCGGTACTGATGAAAGTGTGGCAGCGGCCAAAGAAGCGAACAACAAGGCTCTTGCCGATGCAACATCACAGATTGCCGCTGATGCAGAAGCACGTAAGGACAATATCGAAGCCACTTATATGCAAAACGACAATGCTTTAGTGGAACAGCTTAACGCCATTGAGCAAGGCAAGGCCAATGCCATATCGGGAGCTGTACAAGGAGTAACTAACGCGGTAAGTCAAATGCCTTTCTAAACTATTTCAATATGGCAACAATGGATGATATTTTAGGAAACGGAGGTGGTACGCCTCCGCCCAAAGGCTCTAAGGAATGGCACGAACAGCAGCAAGACGCTCCTTCCGTATCATCCCCGGCAAAGGGTACACAGAAATGGACGGAACAACAAGCAGCTGCGGCTCCTGCCGTTACCGGCTCCCAATCTGAAACGGTCGCTGCACCTCCGGCCAAACAAGCCGATGTGAACGGTGGCAGTCTCTCATACGCTGAATTGTACAAAAAACTCAATCCCTATAAACCGCCAACGGACGAGGAACTTGCTAAAGAAAAGAAGAAGCAGAAACGTGAACAGATATTCGCAGCCATTGGTGATGGTATATCGGCACTCTCGAACTTGTTCTTCACCACGCAGTACGCTCCAAATATGTATACCGGTAAGAATACCATGTCAGAACGTACCAAAGTGAGATATGACAAGCTGATGAAAGAACGTGAAGGCAAGGAGAAAGAATATTATGAGGGGCTGATGAGGGCAAGAATCGCTGATGAAGAAAGGGATGACCGTGAACGTAAGTGGCAAAGGCAGCTTGGTCTTGACGATTATAACCGCATACGGAACGATGCCAAAGAGGAACGCGACAGGCAGATGTTTGAATTGAATCTCCAACTGCAAGGCAATAAAATATCCGCATCCGAAGCTGAAGCCAAACGCAAAGGAATTGAAGCAAAATATGCAGAAGAACTTGAAAAGGCAAGGCTTGAAACCGAAAAGGCTAAAGCTGGTGCTTCAAAGGCTTCCGCTTCCGCATCCAATGCCAGAGCAGAATATTACAACCGAGGTGGTGGCAGTGGAAAGGCCGGAGAATATCCGTGGTATGACAGCGATGGTAACAAGCATTTTGCACACTCGTATGAAGCCATGCGTCAGAACGCCATAGACAATGGAACATGGAACGAAGAAACTCAGGCTTCGACCACCGAGGTCAAAAGTGGAAGAGGGAAAACCGTCAAGACATCTGAAACGACAAAGCCCGGTAAAGGACATTCTTCTAAGCCACAGAAAAAAAGTCCAACGGCCGATAATAAAAAGAAAAGTCCAACATCATAAATAAAATACTATGCCTGAAGAAAAGGATAAGATAAAAAAACTGTATGATACGTTTGTTTCTGATGGTTACGACATGGAGAGCGAAGAAGATTTTCGCAAGAACCTGTTAGATTCAACCAAACGTAAAGCGGCTTACGACGCTCTTGTAAAAGATGGTTATGATATGGAGCCGTTTGAAGAATTTGAAAGCAATATAGGGTTTGGAAAGGAACGAACCTCATCGCAACAATCGGGAAACAGTGCTTCCGGAACGGTTGAAGAACCCATTTCACCTGCTAATGAACAGACATGGCAACCTACAGAAAAGGAGAAAGTAGCGATGTTGACCGAAACCGACCGTATTATGAACGATGTGAAATCCCATACACAAACATTCAACGAACGCATAGACAATATGCAGGAATATGGGATAAATCCCGGCTTGCAGACCAAAGAGGGAAAGATGATATTCAATCCTGAAAGTGGGAAGTTGGAGAAAACGTTCCTCACTCCTGCCGGAAATCGTTATTACAGCAAGTCATTGGCTGACATGGAAAGCTTTCAGTACCGCCAAGCTGCCGATATGTCCATAGGCGGACAGTTGCGCAAGGCAAACCTCCGGTTGCAGGAGTTGAAAGCCAAGCAAGAGGAAAGAGCATCAGAAGTACACAAGGAATGGGCAGAAGAGACAGAAAACAACAAAGCCCCTCTCGCTGCCATACTGGGAGCTGCCACTTATACGCCCCGCCAACAATCTGACAAGGAAAACCGTGCGTTATCCGTAGCCATTCGTGAAACAGAGGAACTGATTAAGAACCTTGAAGAACAGAAAGACCGTGAAAACGGTGTAGATGTAGGCTTTTGGCGTGGTTTCGGTCGCACTATGGGTGATGTGCGCACGTGGGATTTCGGTATGGGTGATATGCGTGACGCATTTACGATGATGAATGCCGATGAACTGAAAAAAGAAAATGCCACAGAGGGTGAACGTGAAGCGCATGATGCAATGATGGGCGCAATCCATGAGAAGCAACAAGCAGAGGAAAGATACAGCGGAAATGCAGATTTTTGGAACAGAGCAGGTGTAATGACAGGCTATATGCCGTCCTTCATGCTGGATTTCGTATTGACAGGTGGAGGATTTAACGGATTGTCCTCTTTCTCCAAAGGAAGTACCAGACTTGCAACAAAGGTTATAAGCAAAGAAACGGCTGAAAAAATGGCTCAGCAGGGTTTCAAGTCCTATATCAAAGAAAATGGAGCCAAAGGTTTGGGACGGTATGCAACCGACTGGACCATCAAAGCACTCGGTACAACTGCAGATGATTTGCTTGTACGCGCTCCACTTATGGCCAATACAGTACAGGCAGGGAAAACTACTGCTGACATTATTGACCGTAAACTGGGTGATGTGGTTGTTGATGAGAACGGCAACTATGATTTTTCCAACGACAAGACTTGGGGGATGCCATTGGCAAAGTGAAGCCAATGCCATCATTGAGAATTATTCGGAAATGTCGGTGCACATCTTGATCCGGTCTTTACTCTTGGGAATATGAGCAAACTCGCCAATGTTGTAGGTGCAAAACGTATCGGTACAGTGCTTTCAAAGGCTGACGCAAGTGCGTTGAACGGTATCATGGGACAAACTCATCAGATGTTCAACAAAATGGGTATGAGTGATTATGTCGGTGAGGTTTCGGAAGAATACTATGGACAACTGTGGCGCACCATGCTCAATCTTGATGATGCCTATCAACAGAATCCGGACGGTACACGTACCAATTTGTTTGCCAGTGGCCAATTTCATGGTGACATTTGGGGAGGCATGGCACTCTCTATGGGATTGATGGGCGCAGGAAAACATACTTTGTCTGCTGCAAATTATACTTCCATGAAGCATGGTGTAAATAAAGCGGACGCAAAAGTGAATGAATTACTCGGCAAAGAGGTATGGGAGCCATTAAAGGAGACGCTTGACCTTACTACCAATGAGAATATCGGTGAAGTTGCGGAACTTATTGCCGGTGATAAAGATTTTACCATCAATGAGAAAGCTGCCGTTCTGGATTATATGGAACGCTCGTTGAATTTGCGAGGATTTAACCTTGCTTCTATGGCTCAATCACGTGGCGGCAACCGAAACGAAAGTGTACAACAAGCAAATGACAGTTATCTCGACGGGTATAATATCATTTCTTCGCAGGAGATGAACGATGCAAAGAACATGTATGAGTATCAGCGTGCAAGGGTTGCAGACCTCGTGGATGAGAGCATGTTTGCAATGATTGAAGAAAATCCGATTGCCGCATTAGAGTTTGTGAATGGCAACGAACAATGGAATGATGAAGATAAGGTTTCCGTAATCGATTATATTAATGCCAAGCAGGTGTATAACGGCATGATACAACGTGTACGTGATGATATAGACGGTCGTATCGAGCAGAGCAACTCAATGATAGATGCACGTGTGAACCGTAATACCGGCATGATACAGGGGGCAACGATGAAGCAGGATGAGCGGAAGGTGTATGTAATCAGTGGCAAGCTTGTACCATATGACGATGGTAGCGGTGTGAGCGTAACTGATTCGGACAACAGCATCATCATTCGCGATTCGGAAACCGGCGCACTTGAACAAGTATCACCTGATGCAGTATTGTCTCTTGATGAATCGCAAGACCCTAACGAGCAAAAAGAATTGGCAGAACAAGCCATTGTGGAGCAGTTCGCACGTGAAGCGGCTGATAAGATAGACGGTAAGGTTACATTCAATCCGGGTGATGCCTATACTATTACCGGACAGGATGGTTCACAGATGCAAGTACAGATTATAGCCAACGAGGACGGTATTGTGGATAATGGGGACGGCACAGTTAACGTTTCGGACGGCGTGAACATCTTCCCGTTGGCAAAAGAAACCATACAGCAACAGGCTGATGCGGCAAATTTGGCACGTGTGGCGCAGTTCGAGCAGCAGAGAACCATTGAGAATGCCGAACGGAAACAGGAGATGCAAGAGGCTGAAAGACCACAATACGCCCTCAATGACATTGTTTCGCTTACCGATGAGAACGGCGTTACCGTCCGTGGCAATATCACAGCAGATGCTGATGCGGACGGCAAGTATGAGGTATTTACCGAAGCCCCTATCAACGGCAAGCGTGTGAACCTGTTTACCCGTGATGAACTTGACAATATGTTGTTGGAGCATAACGGAGTAGCGTTTGAACGCCCTGTCGAGAATGAGAGCAACAATGGTGCGGAAAATATTCCCGAAAATGATAACAATGCCCCTCAAAATATTCCTGCCATGCAGAGAATACCAAAGGATGAGCAGGGAAATCCACTATATGAGCAGGCCGACAGCGACACAGCTTGGGATGCCATTGTGGAGCAGACTGAGGGTGATGAGGATATGGCACAGACCGTAGCCGATGGAATGGTTGCCGACAAGGAAGAAGCCTTGAAGAAGTTGGAGAAAGCCAAATCGAAAGGTGGCAACTCCATTGCCGAAAAGATTGCTTCCGAGAAAGAACGCAAAGCGGCGATTGATGCAGCCAAACAGGAATTGCTCGTTTGGCAGAAGATAGCCGGTACCGCCAAACGCAGAAAATTGGAAGCGGATGATGAACGCAGACGTATTGCCGATGAAGCAGCCGCATTGCGAAAGGCAGAAGAAGAAAAGTTACGTGCCGAACGTGAGGAAGCGGAACGCATCGAGCGTGAAGCCCTGAACGGAGTGCCGGACATGGTGGACGACAAGCCGCAGGATGCACGGGTAAGAGGTTACAGACGCATGAACGGTCATAAGATAGACAGACAAGAGCCTGTACAGGCATTGCAGGGAAAGGAGGTATCCGTAAAATTCAGTGATGATGCCATTGTAGGTGGTCGTGTAGCCGTGATTGATGTAAACTTGTTGCAACCGAGCCATATTCAAGGCGTGCGCAACCCTCTGCACTTTATTGACGAAGCGCAGCCAAAAGAACGGAATGACGAGGCAAGTGTATTGTCTGCACGAAAGATTGCCGGAAACATACGCCCCGAAGAAATCACATCTTCTGTTACCGCCTATACAGGCGCACCTACCGTGAACGCACGGGGCGAAGCCATACAGGGCAATAACCGAAGTGACGCACTTCGTATCATGTGGGAGAACCATCCGGAACAGGCGGCTCTTTACAAGCAGTATCTGAAAGACCATGCGGAAGAATTTGGATTACAAGCAGAAGACATTGAGGCTATGGAGCATCCTGTCCTTGTGAACATGGTTGATGTGGACGATGCAGAGGCTATCCGTCTTGGCCAGTATGTGGCACAGGACACAGAAAGTGGAGGTGTTGAACGCATCAAACCTAAAAACGCCTTGCAGCGCATGGGAGCCGAAATGCGTTCGTTTGCCAACTTGCTGCTTAGGACTTCGGATGATGAAATGTCATTTGCCGGACTTGTGGATTCCAATGGTGCTAATGTTTTGAAATGGATGAGCCAAAGAGGTTTCATTACTCCCACACAATACAAGAGTGCGTTTGACAGCAAGGGTAACTTGACTCCCGAATCCAAGAATGATTTGCGTGGTATCATGTATCAAAGCATATTCAAGGACGGTAGTACACGGTTGGAGGAAATGTTCAACGTATTACCGGTAAAAGCACAAAAAGCTATTCTTGCCACTGCTTTTCGTGATTATGATAGTCCGAACAGTGAACGAATGGTAGATGAGATACAGAATTCCGTTCGTGCTTACTATGCTTTGTCCCAAGATAAAATGTTTGCAGAGGCAAAGAACTTCAAGGAAGCACGTACTGCCGTAGAAAGTTGGAAACGCCAGTATCAAATGGATGATGTCACTGGGGAAAGTTATCTCCCTGCTGATAATTTCAGTAACTTTGTCCTGCATTTGGCCGCAATGTATAAAGGTGAAAGCCAAAGCTTCATTCAAAATACATTCGGCAAGATTTATGACCTTATACAAGGTACACAGGAAGAAACTCTGTTCGAACAACCGGACAATACCCCTCGGACGCTCGTACAGGCTATTAAAGAAACATTTAATTTAGATTACAATGGACAACAACGAAGCAATGTATTGGTTGGCGATACTGCAACAAGCCAACGAGGGCAGCAAGGAAGCAATGGAACTCTTGCGCCAAGAGAACGAGTTGAGAACAGAAATGGGACAACTGATGATACAGGAAGAACTGAAAGCATTGGTGGACAAAGCGAAATAGAATCTTCTTTATCACAAGAAGAAATGCTGTTTTCTGATGATACTGACAATCAACTTAGTGCAAAATAGCAAGACGTATTGAAGTTCAAGAAGATGATTGGATTGAAAGCGGAAAGTATGGCGAGCCGTGTAAACAGACATTATGTTGATGGTACTCATAAAGTTATAAAAGTTGATGCACCTGATACGAAAGGTAATTATATAGGTAGCGCTTATGAGTATGACGGTCAAACATTCGGAGATTTATTGGATGTTCTTAATTATATTGATGCATCTTTGTCTTTAGCCAATGCTGTTGCAGTGGCAGAGAAAGAAACCGATACTACTCCTACGGAGAAACAGAAAGAAGCAGGCAATTATAAGAAAGGTCATGTGCAGGTTGGTACATTCAATATCACCATTGAGAACCCGAAAGGATCCGTTCGTAGTGGAATAGACACAGAGGGCAACAAGTGGGAAACGATCATGCAGAACACCTACGGCTACATTCGTGGCACGGAGGGCGTGGATGGAGACCACATAGACGTGTTCCTCTCTGACGATATTGACGGGTGGAACGGACGCAGGGTGTTCGTGGTGGACCAGTATAATGAGGATGGCAGCTTTGATGAGCATAAGGTAATGCTTGGTTTCAATGAGACTGACGATGCCGAGGCAGCTTACTTCGCGAATTATGACAGCGACTGGGCAAATAATCACAAGACAGTGGTAACTGCCGTAAACTTGGAGGATTTCAAGAAGTGGATAGATAGTAGCCACCGTAAGACTAAAGCGTTTGCTGAATACAAATCAGTCAAAAGTGTTGAGGAACAGAGTTCAAGTACACAAGTCGACAGACTTTCTGAAATCAAATCACGCATTGAAGAACTGCACAAGGAACAAGAAGCCGCACATGGTCAGAGTGATATATTTGAGGAAGCCCGCATTATTTCCGAAATAAACGACCTCTTTACTGAACAGCGGAAATTGGAACAAAACAATTCCAATGAAGAAACGACAACACCGACTGATGCTGCATACACCATTACTCAGGCACAATATACCACCAAAAGGGGTAAGGTGTTGGATATGCACCTTGTGAAGTTCAATAATAAATTAAGAGATACTGTTCGGAAGCACACCACAATGTTTGCCAAACAACTGAAAGGCTGGTGGGACAAGGAAAAGCAAGGCTTCATGATGCGGAGCAAGGAAGATGCTGAACGCTTGGCAGAATATGCAACCGATGCACAATCACAACCACCTTTGTCTTTGTCTGATTTGTCAGAAGTAAATGACGGCAATGTGCAGTTTTCAGAACCTCAACAACAGAAAGCCACGAAGCAGGAGGAAAAGCAGGAATATACTCCTATATGGCAATACTCTGTTTTTGTTGATAAAGAAACAGGGGAAACTACATTAAGTCGTGATGATGTGAGCGGTCCCATACCTATTGGTGATGCACGTTTTCGTCAGACAACCAACAGCCCAGAGGAAATGTTAGACATTCTTCGCAATCCTCAGAACGGTATGCAAGAAGTTTTGGATGCAGTTGGCATTTCGCTCGAAAATAAAATTAAGACCCGAGAACTTGATCGCAAGGCAAAGGATGAAATTCGTGACAAAAGAACAGATTTCGTTGTTGACAAGGAAATGGATAACAGATATTCTGTTCGTACTTTGATGAAGATGATTGATGCGGAAAAACAGGCTGTGATGGATTTAGGAGAGAAGCGTGGTGGAGACGTTTATCATGAAGGAAATATTATTTTCCTGACTAAAGATAGTGCAGATAAGTTTGCTAATGAAGTCCGAACTCTTATCAACGATATGCGGAGTGAGCAACAACAAGACAATTCGCAGAAAAAGACTGAAGCGAGTGGTAACCGTCTTGTTACTGATGAGCGTTATGCAGAACTTCGTGAGCGTATGCGTAAGAAGTTGCTCGGTCAAATGAATATAGGTATAGACCCTGAGATTCTTGCCATTGGAACAGAGATGGCTGTTTACCATTTGGAGAAAGGTTCACGTAAGTTTGCCGAGTATGCAACGGCCATGATTGCAGACTTGGGCGATGCCATACGCCCTTACCTTAAAGCATTTTACAATGGTGCGAGAGATTTGCCGGAGGTGGCAGAGAACGGACTGGATGCAGACATGACTCCATACGATGAGGTACAACAATTCGATGTGGCGAATTTCGATAAGAAAAGTATTGATGCGCTTGCTACCGCCGAAACCGTAACAAGAGAGACCAAGGTGGAGCAAGAGGCAGAGATTGCACAGGAACGCATCAAAAAAAGTCGCCCTGCACGTAAGAAGAATGAGAAAAAAGCAGTAAATTCACAGCAGTCAAATGAACTGGGCTTGTTTGACGATCTGATTGATAACAATAAAAACAACGAACATGGATTACAGAGAACTGATGCAGAACGCTCCGAAGGATTGTCAGCCAACGGTAATCGACACGGACAAGGATTATCAAGAGGCACTGAAACAGGTAGCGAAAGCGAACAACAAGCAGGTAGAGGAACTGACAACGAAGGAGAAAGAACAAGCGATGCAGTCAATAGGATTGTGCGACCTCGACTTTCAGATGCCATAACTGAGAAGAAGAATACCCATAACAACCATTCGGAACGTGGTAAAGACCACGCTCCGACATCAGTAGATGCCCGTATCGAAGCCAATATCAAGGCTATCGAACTGGCAAAACAGTTGCTTGAAAGCGGCGAACGGGCTACAGAAAAACAGATGCAGACTCTTCGCAAGTTCAGTGGCTGGGGTGGCTTGGGCAAGGCTTTCAACGAAGGTACATCGTATGCTCCTAATCCCATTGCAAAGAAGCTCCGTGAGTTGCTTGGTGAAAAGGCATATCAAGAGGCCGTAATGAGTGCAAATAGTGCCTATTACACTCCGGCATACGTTGTGGATACGCTTTGGGACATTGCCGAACAAATGGGCTTCAATGGTGGAAACATTCTTGAAGGTTCTGCCGGTATCGGCAATATCTTGGGACAGATGCCTACAAACATCAGTGAGCGTAGTGACATCCATGCCATAGAGATTGACGGAACTTCGGGAGGCATCCTCTCGCTCCTCTATCCTGATGCCAAAGTGGAAATACAGGGCTTTGAACAGACCCGCATACCTAACGGCAGTGTGGATTTGGCTATTACCAATGTTCCTTTCGTTACAGGACTCCGTGTGAACGACACCACAGGCGACAAAGACCTGTCGAAGAAATTCCACAACATACACGATTTCTGTATTGCAAAGAATGTGCGCAAACTGCGTGAGGGCGGTTTGGGTATCTTTATCACATCCAACGGTACGCTTGATAACAGCAAGAAACTCCGTGATTGGATTGTGAGCGAGGGAGGAGCAGATTTCGTGGGTGCTTTCCGTATGCACAACAAGACTTTCGGTGGCACAGGGGTAACCTCCGACATCGTTGTTATTCGCAAGCGTGTGAACGAACAGAAGTCTGCCCATGCCATTGATGTAAGCGATGTGAGCGGAGAGCGCATGGCTGAATATGACACCGGGGAAACACGTAAGGTAAAAGGCAAGGAAACACCGGTCATCAAGCAGCTTTCGATGGACTACAACCGCTATTTCATTGAACACCCCGAAAACATGGCGGGTGAAATGCACTTTGCATTTGAGAAAGGCGACACATTCCGCCCGACAAGCAAGGGCTTATACCCTAAACAGGATAAGAAACAGGAAGAAATGTTGGCTGAATTTGTCCGCTCGTTCCGTGCGGAGGAATTTGGCGAGCGTAACACAGAAGTTATCACTGATGCAATGCCCGGCAAGAAGATTGGCGAAGTGTTTGTCAAAGACGGAAAGCTGTACATCAACTCGACAGCAAGCGCACAACCCCTCGAAGTAAATGCTAATAAGGTAAAGGGGCATACGAAAGTGGAATGTTTCGAGGCGTACACCGCTATCAAGGAAGCCCTTGCAGAAGTCCTTTCCTATCAGACCGAGAATGAAAGCGATGAGGGGCTGAAACCCTTGCTTGACAAACTCAACAAGGCATACGATGATTTTGTCAGCACATACGGACACTTCAACAAGAACACCGCCATTGCGTTTCTCCGCAATGATGTAGACTATGCCAATGTATTTGCCCTTGAAAAGTTTGAAGAAACGGCAGATGAAAAAGGAAATCGGATACAGAAATTTGACAAGACCGATGTATTCAGAAAACGTGTCGTTGAAAAAGAGAAAGAACCCACCCCTGCCAATGTCAAGGACGGTATCATTGCAAGTATCTTCAAATTCGGCCGTGTGGATATACCTTACATCGCTGAACAACTTGGTACAGGTATCGGGGAGGTGAAGAAAGAAATCATCGAGAACGGCTACGGTTTCGAAAATCCTGTAAGCCGACAGATAGAAGCATCGTATCAGTACTTGAGCGGAAATATCCGTGAAAAACTGCGTCAGGCAGAGGAAAACAACGAGAATGGAGAATTTGACCGCAACATCAAGGCGTTGCAGGAAGTTATGCCAATGGAAATACCTGCACACTTGATTGACTTTACCCTCGGCAGTTCTTGGATTGCCCCGAAACTATATGAAGATTTCGTAAAGGAACGAACGGAAGTAGATGTCCGTTTTACAGCAGTAGGCGGTACTTGGTTTATGAAAGAGCCATATTTTACCAACTACGAAAAGAACCGTGCCATGGGCGTAACCAGTGAAATGCTCGGTCGAACCATCATGGGACACACCCTTATAGAAGCCGCTATTCAGAACAGAAGCATTACAGTTTCCACCACCAAGAAACACTATGACGGCACGACAGAAACAATTACCGATAAAGAAGCGACACAGGCTTGTGCCGCCAAGATTGATGAAATCCGTCAAGATTTCAAGGACTGGGCAAGGCAGAAGATGCAAAGCGACCCGGAAATGTCGGAACGTATGGAACGTATCTATAACGATATGTTCAACAACTTTGTGCCTATGAGCATACCGGACGAGTTTGTGCCGGAGTATTTTGGAGGTGCTTCACACAAATTCAAGATGCGTCCTCATCAAGGCAGAGCCATCGTGAGAGGCACACAGCAACCGTTGTTACTTGCCCATGAGGTAGGAACAGGAAAAACCTTTACCCTTATTTCCACAGCGATGGAAATGCGCCGTTTAGGTACTGCCCGCAAACCGATGATTGTAGTGCAGAATGCCACCGTCGGTCAATTTGTTGCAAGTGCAAAGGAACTGTACCCGAATGCCAAGATACTGACACTCGAAGAGGCAGACCGAAGTGCGGAGGGCAGAAAGAACTTCTATGCCAAGATACGCTACAATGACTGGGATATGATTGTCGTTCCGCAATCGACCTTTGAATTTATTCCCGACAGCGAGGAAAGAGAAATGACTTTCGTGCAGGACAAGATTGAGGAGAAGATGCTCATTCTTGAACAGATGAAAGAGGAAGACCCGGACGGAAAGAACATGATTACCCGGCAAGCCGAACGTGAAATCGAATTGTTGGAGGAACAGCTTGCCGGACTTGCAGACAATGCTTCAAAGAAACGCACCGCCAACGATGAGAAAAAACGTGCCGTAGCCTTGCAGAATGCAGAAGTCAAGGCAATGGAAATGCTTGACCGCCGTACTGACGATGTGGAGAACTTTGACGACATGGGCATTGATGCCCTGCTTGTGGATGAAGCCCACGAATACAAGCACCTTGGATTTGCCACTGCCATGCAGCGTGGAGTGAAAGGTGTGGACCCGTCATACAGCAAAAAATCACAAGGCGTATTCTTGAAAACACAGGCTGTTTTAGAAAAGAACAACGGACGAAACGTAATCTTTGCCACAGGTACGCCTATCAGCAATACCGCTGCAGAGATTTGGACGTTCATGCGCTATCTCATGCCTGCCGATACAATGAAAGAATACGGTATCTATTACTTTGATGACTTTGTACGCAACTTCGGTAACATTCAGCAAATGTTGGAATTCACCACAAGCGGAAAGTTCAAGGAGAATAATCGCTTTGCCGGATACGTGAACCTGCCCGAACTGGTGCGTATATGGTCTGGAGTGTCCGATACTGTCCTTACCAAAGAAGCCGGTGGCGTAAAGGACAAAATACCTGAAATGGAGGGAGGAAAGGCACAAGACCTCTATCTGCCACAGACACGTGCATTGCGTAGTATCATGAAGTTCGTAAAGAGCGAACTTGAACATTATGAGCAGATGAGCGGCAAAGAGAAGAAAGAGAACAGCCATATTCCGCTCACGATGTACGGTATTGCCAAAGCTGCTGCCGTGGATGCCCGATTGGTGCAGTCAGATGCAGAGGACGACCAAAACAGCAAGACCAATGAAGCCGTGCGCCAGACTTTGCGCTCACTGAAAGAAACAGCCGACTACAAAGGTACGGTTGCCATTTTTGCCGACAATTATCAAAATAAGCAGAGCGGCTTCAATCTTTATGATGACATCAGAAATAAACTGATCGCAGAGGGAGTTCCTGCTGATGAGATTGTAGTAATGAGGTCGGGAATGACTGTCAAGAAGAAACTTGAAATCTTTGAAAAGGTAAACCGTGGTGAGGTTCGCGTGATTCTCGGTTCGACCTTTACGCTCGGTACAGGCGTGAACATTCAGGAACGACTGCACACGCTGATACATTTGGATGCGCCCAACCGTCCTATGGACTATACCCAGCGCAACGGACGCATTTTGCGACAGGGAAATTTGCATAAGGACATGAACAAGCCTGTACGCATCTTGCGTTTCGGAGTTGAGGACAGTTTGGATGTTACCGCCTACCAACGCTTGAAAACAAAGGGAGCGATTGCCGACAGTATCATGAACGGCAAGCAGATGATGAACAACAGCATGACCAACCGTGTGCTTGAAGAGGAAGAAGATGTGTTTGGCGATACCGTTGCGCAGCTCTCTGGCAGTGAATATGCCATGCTGAAAAACAATGCGGAAAAGAATGTGCGCAAGTATGCAAGCCGCAAAAAGCAATGGGAAACAGACCAAACCTATATCCATAATGCCAAGCCAAGACTGAAAGCCTTTATCAAGGATGCGGAAAAGCGCATTGAGGACAACGGCAGGTACTTGGAGGCAGTACGCTCGTCATTCCCCGATGGACAATTCAAGGAGATTGTAATCGGCAAACATCGCTTTACTTCTGTTGATACAATGGATGATTTTTTCAAGGAATACAACAAGAGTGTCCTTGCCGAAATGAAGCAGATGAAAGACGGTGAGATTTCAGGAGAACAAAAACGGGAACTGATTATACAGATAGGCGATTTTTCATTTGTGGTCACAACAAAACTGGCAAGGAAAACCATGAGTGACGGTGCAACACTTTTCAATGATGTTGAGCGTAGAATGACCTACTCTTGTCTTGAACTCGGCATTGAAGATGTGCCGGTACGCCAAAACCTGCTTCGCAATGCCGTTGAGGATATTACAGACAATGTGATTACAGGAAAGGATTTTGCCGAGATATTGAGTGCCGGAGAGCGAAGCAAAAAACATAATGAAGCCGAATTGAAAGAACTCCTGTCAAGAGAGGGCAAGCCATTCGAGTATGAAGAAGAATTGGCACAGGCGAAAGCACAGTTAGAGGAATATGCCGAACTGATGAAAAAAGAGTTGGAGGAAAAGGAAGCCAAGTATGCTGAAATGGATGCCACTGTAGAAACGGCAAATAATATTTCTACCTCAGAAGAAGATGATGAATTAAAACGCGAAGGTGATGGTGCATATACCGATGATGAAGTCAGTTATGAGAATGATCCGATAGCAAAACAGCTCAGCCAGTCAAGGAGAACGGCAAAGCAGCGGAGGGAATTTGCACGGCGTGAACGCCAAAGAATGGCAGAACGTGTGGAAAGCCTTGCAGAGAAACTGCATCTTGACAATGTGGAGGTTGTTACTGATGCTTCCGTCTTGGATGGAAAGAAGCAGCGTGCAAAAGGCTTCTACTCGAAGAGTACAGGGAAGATAACCATTGTCATTCCCAACCATACAAGTACGTTTGATGTTGAGCAGACACTGCTGCATGAGGCTGTGGCGCACTATGGTTTGCGCCAGTTGTTCGGAGAACATTTTGATACATTCCTTGATAATGTATTCAACAATGCCGATGAGAACATACGCAGACGCATTGTAGATATGGCTGCAAAAAACGGTTGGGATTTCCATAAGGCTACTGAAGAATATCTGGCTTCGCTTGCAGAAGATACCGAATTTGAGAACATCAACGCAAGTTGGTGGCAACAGATAAAGGATTTCTTCCTGAATATGCTTCATAAGATAGGCTTTGAGGATTTCAGAGGGGTTACTCTATCGGATAACGAACTTCGCTACATCTTGTGGCGCAGTTACGAGAACCTTGCGGAACCGGGCAGATACAGAAACATATTGGGAGAAGCCGCTGATGTGGCAAAGCAGTATGAACTGAAAGTCGGAAATTATGCGGTTTCCGACCCACATCATCTGACTGTTGCAGAAAGTGATGATGCACTATACCGTACCGGTGACCCGGAAATACATGAAAGGGAGTTGGCTCGTGACCGTTATGAAAGGCGTGTAAAAAGCGGTATGTTCCAATCACGGGAAGCATTACAGGACAGTATGCTCGGCTTGAAAGAAGCCATGACTGCAATCCTTGGCAAGGAAACAAACATTGAGGATGTGGACGGATTTGAAAACGCATACTTGGGAGAAAACCGTCTGTCAAGTGTGAACAAAGCCGAAGCCGATGCATTTGCCCACACCCTGTTCAAGCCCATGCTTGATGAGGTTGCCAAACTTGCCAGGACTGAGGCAGAGCGTGAGGAATTGATTGATTACATGATGGCGAAACACGGACTTGAACGCAATACATATATGCGTAATGAAGCAATCAATAACGGAGCAACCGATGCAGACCAAACCGACTATGCCGGACTTACAGCCCTTACAGGTATGGATAATATTACTGATGCCGAAACGGAAGCACAGATAATGGTTAACGATTACGAACAGGCACACGACACTACCGACCTTTGGAAAAAAGTCAATGCCGCGAGCAAAGCAATACTTTCAAAGTCATACGAATGTGGTATGATGAGCAAAGCGACCTTTGACAAGATTTCAGATATGTATGATTTTTACATTCCACTACGTGGTTTTGACGAAAAGACCAGTTCTGAAGCATACGCATATCTGACGCACAAGCAAAGTGCATTCAATGCTCCTATCAAGAAAGCGGAAGGACGCAGGTCGAAAGCGGATGACCCGTTTGCCAACCTGCAATCAATGGCAGAAGGTGCTATCATGCAGGGCAACCGGAACAAATTGGTAAAACAGCGTTTCCTTAATTTCGCCCTCAACCATTCGAGCGACCTTGTCAGTGTGAGCGACATTTGGGTAGAATACGATACGGTGGCCGACGAATGGAAGCCAGTGTTTCCTGACAACATAGACAGTACAGATACTCCCGAAGTGGTAGAACGGAAGATGCTGGACTTTGAAACTAAAATGGAGTCATTGGCGCAGCAATATCCTGACCGGTACAAGCACGGCAAGGATACCGTGAATATTCCTTACCGTATTGTGGAAAGCCGGGATATGAGGCAGCACCAAATTGTAGTGAAACGTGGCGGCAGGGACTATGTGATTACCATTAACGGCAATCCTCGCGCAGCACAGGCACTGAACGGACAGACAAATCCCGACAATGATATGTCGGGGGCAATCGGAGCTATTCTCCGTGCAGGAGAAAATATCAACCGACAGTTGAGTGCGTTCTATACCACACGTAACCCAGACTTCATTGTATCGAACTTCATGCGAGATATGCTATACACCAATACCATGACTTGGATAAGGGAAAGCCCGAACTACGCACTGCGTTTTCATCGTAATTATATGTATGCCAACCCTGTAAGAATAAAGCAACTCTTGGCTAAGCACCGCAAAGGGACACTTGACATGAGTAACAAGACGGAAGCGATGTTTCATCAGTTCATGATGAACGGAGGAGAAACAGGCTATGCCAATATCCGGGACATTGAACAACATAAGAACGACATACGCAGGGAACTGAAAAAATCGAACGGCAAGATTCCTGTAAAAAAAGCATGGGACTTGTTGGGCGAACGTTTCGATGAGTACAACCGAGCCGTTGAGAACTGCGCCCGTTTTGCCGCTTTCATGACATCACGCGAAATGGGCAGGAGCATTGACAGAGCCATCTATGATGCAAAGGAGATAAGCGTAAACTTCAACAAGAAAGGCAGCGGAGCAAAATTCTATGACAGTACAGGGCAGACAAAGGCTGGTAATGCCAGTGCATTGGTATCGGGACTTGGTCGTAGCGGCTATGTGTTTTGGAATGCAGCCATTCAAGGTACGGCAAACTTTGGACGACAGATGAAACGCCATCCTGCCAAAGCTTTTACAGGTATTGCGGCGATGTTCCTTCTTGGTGCCATTGTTGCCTACTTGGGTGGCGATGATGATGACGATGATGACAAGAACGCATACTATAATCTTCCCGAATATGTAAGGCGCAGCAATATTCTTTTCAGGGCAGGAAACAGTTGGGTATCAATTCCTCTTCCGGTAGAATACAGGGCTGTTTACGGCATGGGCGAACTGATGATTTCCGTTCTTAACGGAAAGGAACATCTTACAGGCGAAGAAATTGCCGAAGCCATAACAGGACAGGCTACACAGATATTACCTATTGATTTCTTGGAGGGCGGCGGAGGATTGAATGCCTTTGTACCGAGTGCCTACAAACCCTTGTGGGAAGCCTACGTTGCAGAAAAGAGTTGGACGGGTATGCCACTTTATAAAGACACACCTTACAACAAAGATATGCCCGAATGGACAAAGGCGTATAAGAGCGCAAATAAATACATTGTCGGATTGGCCAATGCCATGAATGAAGCTACGGGTGGAGACCCATATACAAAAGGAACGATTGACTTTAATCCGGCAAAGATTGAATATATGCTGAACGGTTATTTCGGTGGCGTGTTCGGAACAATCGACAAATTGAGCAAGACCGCAGAAACCATTACAGACAACCGAGAGTACGACCCTCGCAGCTTCTTGTTGGTAAACAGACTGGTCAAAGCCGGGGACGAACGCACCGAGTACAGGGCTGTGAACAATGAGTATTTCCGATTGAAAGAGGAGCATGACCGATTGAAATCCCGATTAAAGCACTATGAGGAAGATACCGACAACGACATATTTGACTATGCGGAAAAGATTGATTTCCTTTACAATTCACCCGAATACGAGCGGTATGAAATTTTTGAGGATTATCGTAGGGATATTGACGACCTCTATAATGAACTGAATGACACAGTTGATGATGAGGAACGTAAGAATATTGAGGCTGAATTGAATGAACTCAAAAAGGAAATGATAGAAGAAATGAACAAAACCCGTAAATAGTTAAACATAGGATGATTGCCCGGAGCAGTATATTTGTTCCGCGCAATCATTAAAATGATAAAAATATGCATATAAATAAAAGCGAAAGAAAATTGCTGCCAATGAGCCGTATAGCTCCGGGAAGAAATGATGCCGCCGAGATAGATACTGTTGTTTCTGCAAAACGTTATGGTGACCGCAGGGCATTTGACATTCTTATGGAAGCACAATACTATTGGAGCCAGATGGACGACTTTCGGAAAGACCGGGAGCGAAACAAACGCTATACCTATGGTTTCCAATGGGACGATATGATTTGTGTGGACGGAAAATCCATGAGCGAGGAAGAATACATTAAAAGTCAAGGCAACGTGCCTTTGAAAAACAACCTTATCCGTAGGCTTGTGCGAAGCGTGCTTGGCGTGTATCGAAGCCAAAGTAAAGAACCGACCTGTACCGCACGTGATCGGGATGAACAGAAACTTGGTGAAACGATGAGTACGATACTTCAATGCAACATGCAGCTTAACCGAATGAACGATGTATATGCCCGAACTATGGAAGAGTTCCTGATAAGCGGTTTTATCGTTCACCGTAAATCGTACGGTTGGCGTAATGGAAAAGAGGATTGTTGGACGGACTATGTGCAACCCAATAATTTCTTTATCGACAACAACATGAGAGATTTCAGAGGTTGGGATGTTTCCGTGCTTGGAGAAGTTCACGACATTTCTTTCGGACAGTTGTGTGAACAGTTCGCATCAAGTCCGCAGGAATACAGACAATTGCGTGACATTTACAAGTGGGCGGCAAGGAAAGATTACATAGCCACATACGCGGAGCGTTTCGGGTATAGCCGCTTGGAAAACTACGATTTTCTATTCACAAGCGAACCAGGACGATGCCGTGTGATAGAGATATGGCGCAAGGAGCAAAAACCGAGATACCGTTGCCATGACTACCAAAACGGCGATATTTTCAAAATAGACGAAGAAGATTACGCACAAGTGGTGCTTACTGAAAATGAAGAACGTATGCGTATGGCCAAGGAAGCCGGTATGCCGGAAGATGAGGTTCCGTTGATAAAAGCTACTTGGTTTGTGGACGATTATTGGTATTTCTATTACCTTTCTCCTTTTGGCGACATATTGAGGGAGGGGGAAACGCCTTACGAGCATGGAAGCCATCCATATGTTTTCAAGGCATATCCGTTCATTGATGGTGAAATCCATTCATTCGTTGCTGATGTAATCGACCAACAGCGATATACCAACCGATTGATAACCCTCTATGACTGGATAATGCGGGCGAGTGCCAAAGGCGTGCTGATGATGCCCGAAGATTGCTTGCCTGATGGTGTGAGCATTGACGATATTGCAGAGAGCTGGACAGAATTTAACGGTGTCATCGTATACAAGCCGAGCAAAAGCGGAAAAGTGCCGGAACAGGTGGCCAATAATTCCACAAATATAGGCATTGCGGAACTGCTTAATATGCAACTCAAATTTTTTGAAGATATATCGGGAGTTACGGGCGCATTACAAGGAAAGCCCGGGTATTCCGGTGAAAGTGCATCGCACTATAACCAACAGACAGAAAACGCCACGAAGTCATTGCTCGACCTGCTTGAATGCTTCAGTTGTTTTGTAGTGGACGGAGCATATAAGGATGTGAAGAATATGCAGCAGTTTTATGATAGCAAACGTGTTTTCAATATTGCAGGTAAGAGTGGTGCACAAATCGAATATGACCCGAAGAAAATACGTGATGTAGAATTTGATTTAAGCATTACCGAAAGCACTTCAACACCGGCATACAGGCATCTTGCTAACGATATGCTTATGCAGTTGTACCAGTCTCAGGCAATCAGTGTAGAGCAGCTGCTTGAGCATGGAGATTTCCCGTTTGCAGATGAATTGTTGCAAAGTATCAAATCACAGAAGGAACAGTTGGAGCAGGGCAAAGTGCCCGACGGTCTTTCTCCCGAACTGATGGCGCAAGCGCAGCAAGGAGCGAATATGCAGGCCGTGAACAAACTGAACAATGCAATGAGGTAATAATTTTAATTTAACGACATCATGGAACAGAAAACTATTTGTATAGACTTTGACGGTGTCATACATGACTACAGCAAAGGTTGGCAGGGTGAAGATGTATTCGGGCAGATAATACCGAACGCAGATACAGGTACAGCCACCCTAAAGAAAAACGGGTGGACTATCATCATATTTACGACACGCAAGAAAACTGAAAAATTAGAAAAGTGGTTGGAAGAAAACAATATTTCATACGACCATATAAACGAGAACCCGAATCAACCTGAACATGCAAGCGGAAAAATCATAGCCGATGTGTACCTTGATGACCGGGGTATCTGTTTCAGAGGACGGTGGGATTCATGGCTTATGAGAGATATTATAGAGTTTGAGCCTTGGCAGGAACAACAAAAGAGAGAAATAGAGCAACTTGCGACATATGGCCAAACCGAAGATGATATTTGGTCAAGAGGCAACGAGAAAAGAATCAAACAAGCCCATGTTTAGCGGATAAAGTATGAGGGTGTATCAACTGAAGATATTTGGCACACCCTCATGTCTAATTATTATTATTCTTTGGACAGTTGGAATTTCTCTATCCAGACATCTTCCTCTCCATTGTCGAAATCAACAACACAGGCTTCATTCGGAATATCCAATTCCTTGACCGTACCAATGACACCATTATCGTTGCATATTACCCGGTCCCCAACTTTGAACTTATTGATATTGTCAAGTGCGAGCGGGTCGTTGGTCAGTGTGGCTATACCGTCAATGTTTCCGTACTTTCCCATTCTCTTTGGTATTTGAAAATGAATCAAGCCATGAGAAATACTGTTTTCGTTTCAATGCAATAACAGCAGAAGGAAGCATAGCTGAACCGTTTCCATAAGTCGTGCAGTAGAAGCATTCGCGTTCAAGGTCGCCCACAAACGTATTATGATTGATGTAGCCTTTCTGTTTCAACTTACGGAAATTCTTTCTATCCATAATGATAAGTTGACCTTTTTTCCCACCGGCAGGCATAACGTAGTAACGTTCTCCAGTTTCTTTGTGTTTTTCGTCTGCCTGTCTGACTGCTTCACGTAAACGAAGCGAAGCTCTGATTTTTCTGAAAATGTTCATTGTTCCTTGTTTTTATAGTTAAACTTATATTGTAGCTGCTGAAACAGCTTTTTTCTTTTTGATAACAAATCGTCCGATACGAAGCACAATCTTTGGAATTTCCATTTCAAAGAAACATATATGCAAGCCTATGGCTCTTGTCATTAGCAAGTCATCATGTTTACCGGTAATCGCTCCGAAAGCTCCGTTCGGTTTTTTCTCGTAACACAAATATTCGTCCAGGCAACGTTCGTCACGTTCTGTGTATAAATTCTCACGAATAACCTTGACTAAGGTTGATATAATCATTGGTTTGGTTGAGACATTGGTATGGAAGCCGTATTTGGTAGGCAATCCCTCGCGTACGGCTTCTTCGGACTGACCACGTGCATAGAGATTAGGGTAAATCTCTTTGATTTGATTAAGGATGAACTGTGACTGGTCGCCATCTACCTGCCGCTCCTTGTCATGCGTTTCCAAGGTGTTGCTTTCTATCACCAAGAGTGAATTGTCATAAAAAGCCGCTATTTGTGCCGCTTTCCACGCAAGCTGGTCGATGTCGCAATGTCCGTACCATTGTGCCACTACGACAGGCTTGCCACCATCAATCATAAACAGACGGTCAAGCACAAGAACAACAGAGAAGTCTGCTTTATTGGAACGTCCACCCACATCGACAATCGTGAGGTAACGATTTGTAACAACTTCCTTTTCATCTGTTTCCGGCAACTCCCAAATATGCAACAATCCCTGTTTGTCTTTCACAAAACGCAAGTTCTGCAAAGCGTTCTTGCCCTCATCCGCATCGGCACAGACTTCACCGACATATTTAGGTTTCTTGCAGGTCTTACGCATTGCATCGACCTTGTATTTGTCGAACACACGTGCTCCCGAATGTACGAAGGCTTCCACATCATCAGACGGAAATTCGGCAGCCATCTGCCCATGGTCATTGTACTTCCTGCGTTCGGCTATGTACCAATGGATAGCTTCGAGCGTAGCACCTTTTTCCCACAGCGACCAAAGATACTTACCGCATTCCTCACGTTCGGAATCTGTATTTTCATTGTCCCGATTCTGATAAAGCCATTCTGCAAAATCCCATTTTTCTTTGTCCGAATCAAAAGCGAGTGTATATTGCTCGATGTCGAACCATGAAACGAACATTGCCTCGAACTGGGATTTCCCTTCTTTTGCGGCAGTATATTCGCGATGAAAGAAGTTCCCGGTGCCATTTGCTGTGCTTTCATAAACAATCATGGTGTAGGGCTTGAGGAGAATACCCGAACAGGCGGAGCGCACAATGTCTTCCGGTTTCTTTCCCTCCGTAGCCTTCCATATTCCCACTTCGGAGAGATGTACAAGATTGTAATCACCGCCACGACACGAATCCGGGCGTTCAGCCGTACCAATCTTGATTTTGCAGTTACGCTGCGGAATACGCGATATACTTCCCGATTTTCCCACTCCTACAATCTTCGGCTCGTTCTCATTGTAGGCTTCATCAATTTTATAGAGCATTTCGACAGGATAACTTTTAATCATCCGGTCGAACATATCCTTGATTTCATCGGAGCCTGCGCCCTGATGTGCAATGATAAGTGAGTTTAAGCCGGTTTTGTGAAGCAACTGCAACCATGCCATATAAAGCTGTGAAGTGGTGGAACCACCCCATTGCCGTGCTTTAAGCAGGATGATGCGTATCGGTTTCCCTGCAATACGCAATTTCTCAAGCCGATCCACAAAACGCCGTTGAGGTCTTGTCAGACGAAACAGGACATCCTCACCGCCGCCTTTGGCCTTGATATAGACAAATGTTGCCGCCCAAAACGGAAAATCCTCGCGGCTGCGTATTCGTACAAACTGCTCTATGACCTTCAAGCGATCATCCTGATTGTCTTCCACGCCCATGTAGTCCGTGAGAAATTTGGAAATAGAACCGGCTTCGATGAGTTGGCGTACAAGCGGCACTTTCATGATACGTTCCGGTAACCACTGGGTATGTATAGGAAAGTCACTGATGGTACACTTTACACGTTTACCGACAGAACCTTCTCCGGTAATTGGATTGAACTTTGCATATACAATCGCATTGCGGCGTTCATTCTCTGTCAATATGTCCTTGATGGCCTTATCTTTCATGGTGCATGATTTTAACAGGCTTGTTTAGCAGAGCCATGATGAGTCCCAATACATAACACCAAAGATGCAATACGGCATTTATGCCCGGAAACAGGAAGCCTGCCACAAGGTAAAACAGCATCCATAACTGATAATACCGTTTACGTAATACCTCAAACGATATTGAACCAAACAGGGCGAAAACCAATCCGGACAATCCTACCGTTGGCGAATCCATTGTCGTGAAATATCCAAGGGTATCAACTGGAACTGTAACAGCAATCATATAGGCTGACAGCAATCTTCCTATCCCAATATCGTAAATGAAAATAATCGATAATAAACACCATGAATTGAGCAAGGCATGAAACATATTCGTATGGAAAAACGGATACAGCAAGCGTTCTGGCATATTACTTCCAGCGTAAATGCCGACAGTTT
>ENA-OQKC01000239-OQKC01000239.1-human-gut-metagenome-genome-assembly--contig:-NODE-239-length-24070-cov-3.009523_pt1 | contig 24070 bp, 21 predicted proteins | sample MGYA00242774_ERZ504790 | MGnify/ENA primary metagenome ERZ504790 (study PRJEB26092, sample SAMD00036419) | human gut metagenome | host: Homo sapiens | study: EMG produced TPA metagenomics assembly of...
GTTAAATACAAAAAAATCAGCAGAAAACACCTTCTATAAAGTCCGTTTTCTGCTGACTTTTCTTCTTAATATTAGTCAAGCGGATGTTCGCAATCCGTTTCGCTACTTGCTCATAACCAAATAACTGCTTCGCAGCTTATCAGGAGTGACTTGTACCACTCCTGATACAAACAAGTCCCAACCCACTGCTTATTGCTCCACGCAATGGAAGCAGGGAACTTACTTGATTCGATTAAATCACTTTCGTCGTCCACTCCGAGCAGTCCCATACGCTGGTTGCCAGGCCATCATAAAATTCCGGCTCATGGCAGACCATAAGAACAGTTCCTTTGTACTCTTTCAGTGCGTTTTTCAGCTCCTCTTTCGCGTCCACGTCAAGATGGTTCGTCGGCTCGTCGAGGACAAGGAGGTTAGTTTCGCGGTTGATGAGTTTGCAGAGGCGCACTTTTGCCTGCTCGCCGCCGGAAAGGACACGCACCAGGCTTTCAATGTGCTGTGTGGTAAGACCGCATTTGGCGAGCGCTGCGCGGACTTCATACTGGGTATAGGATGGAAATTCTTCCCAGATTTCCTGGATACAACTGTTGGTGTTGCCTTTTGGCATTTCCTGCTCGAAATATCCGATTTCCAGATAATCGCCAAGCTCCACGTTTCCGCCAAGGGACGGAATCAAACCGAGGATACTCTTTAAGAGTGTTGTTTTTCCGATTCCGTTGGCACCGGTGAGCACGATCTTTTCGCCACGCTCGATCGCAAAGGTCAGCGGTCTGGAAAGCGGTTCTTCATAGCCGATCACAAGTTCTTTTGCAGTCACAACGAAACGACCCGAAGTGCGCGCAGTGCGGAAATGAAATTCCGGCTTTGGTTTTTCTTTCGCAAGCTCGATCACATCCATCTTATCCAGCTTCTTCTGCCGTGACATAGCCATGTTTCTGGTTGCCACACGGGCTTTGTTTCGTGCCACGAAATCCTTCAGTTCACTGATCTCCTGCTGCTGACGGTTATAGGCAGCTTCCTTCTGCGCTTTTTTGACCGCATAAACCTCCTGGAAGTGATCGTAATCACCCACATAACGATTCAGCTCTTTGTTTTCCATATGATAGATCAGATTGACAACACTGTTCAGGAATGGGATATCGTGAGAGATCAGAATGAAGGCATTTTCATACTCTTCAAGGTATCGTTTCAGCCAGGTGATATGTTCCACATCCAGGTAGTTGGTCGGCTCATCTAAAAGAAGGATATCCGGTTTTTCCAGCAGCAGTTTTGCCAGAAGGACCTTCGTTCTCTGTCCGCCGGAAAGCTCAGTGACATCGCGTTCGAGACCGATCTCCTCGAGGCCGAGTGCACGGCCGATCTCTTCGATTCTCGAATCCAGAATGTAGAAATCGTGTGCATCCATCATCTCCTGAATCACACCAAGTTCCTCCATCATCTGATTCAGCTCGTCCTCGGAGGCATCTCCCATGGAATCGCAGATCGTGTTCATCCGCTCTTCCATCTCGTACAGCCAGGAAAAAGCGCTTTTTAACACATCACGGATCGTCATACCTTTTTCCAGAACGGTATGCTGGTCCAGATAGCCGACACGGACATTTTTTGCCCACTCAACCTTTCCCTCATCCGGCATCAGCTTTCCGGTGATGATGTTCATAAAGGTTGATTTTCCCTCACCATTTGCGCCTACCAGACCGATGTGTTCCCCCTTTAAGAGGCGGAACGATACATCTTCAAAAATCGCACGGTCGCCGAAGCCGTGGGACAGATGTTCTACATTTAAAATACTCATGCATAAATTCTCCTTCTTCTGTTGTATTGGAATTTTCCGATCTCCTGATCGTTTTCTTTTTCATATGTAACTATTCAGAGCCATGCAAAATGGAAGAAAATTGCGAATCATGCTTGCATGAATGAGCGGTTTTCTTCCTTTTCATATGGCGAGAAGCAACATCGAGATGCAGCGTAAGCGGAATCGAGATGGGGCTCTGAATAGTTACTTTCCTATTATAGTCTGAATCATTATATAGGGAAATTCCCTCTTTTGGCAAGCTTTTTCTATACCGTCCCAGGCTTTTATCCCATATCCGGAAAGTATCCTTTTCCGCAGCAAAAAAGAAGAACTCCTTCGGAAAAAGGTTCTCCTCTCAGAATTCTTCTTTTGTTTTTTGTTCCAAAACCATAACCATTTCGGAATTTTAAGAGCATTTCTTTTTTTGTCCATACACCCAATCCGCATACATTTCCTTCACGGATGGATAGACATACTCCACAAGATACTGCGAGTTCTGCATTTCTTCGCGTGTAGATTCGCCTGAAAGCACAAGGGCTGCAGAAATATCCGCCATGTTTGCGCACGCAATGTCCGTATAGAGACGGTCTCCCACAAGAACAGCCTCATCGCGGGTTCTGCCTGTCATATCAAGTGCCATCTCAACCATCCGTGTACCTGGTTTTCCGATATAAGTCGGCATGCGGTGGACCGCATGTCCGATCATCTCGCAGATGGAACCGCAATCCGGCACGTAGCCGAATTCAATCGGACAAGCATAGTCCGGGTTCGTTGCAGCGTAATCGAGCTCCGGGCGCTCTGTCAACAGCCGACAGATATCCGTCAGTTTTTGATACGTCAGTTCATTGTCATAGCTTGCAAGCACACATGCAATTCCTTCTTTCTCCGGATCGTGGGTGGTACACACACCGAAGCTCTCCAATTCCCGGATCAGAGAGTCCGTTCCCAGCACATAGACGGACGGGATCCATATTTCTGCTTCAGATAATGCGCTGTTGCAACAGAAGCCGTCAGAAAGTTCGCGCTTGTTGTCGGGATGCCCAGCTTTGCAAATTTTTTCCGGTAATCTGCTACGCTCATCGTCGTATTATTTGTGATAAACACATAATCTCCACCGTACTCGGACAGTCCGTTTAAAAATCGGTCTGCTCCCGGAATCAGACGGTTCCCCACGCAGATGGTTCCGTCGATATCCAAAAGGAACAGCTTTTTTTCTCCAATCGGTATCACTTCGCGTTGCGGCAGGAAACGGCCACATCCGGATAATTAGTGATGACTGCGTCAACACCGGCCTCCATCAGACGCTCGATCTCCGCCTTATCATTGACCGTCCACACATGCACCGCAAGATCGCTTTCCACATACTGCTGAAGAAAGTCTGCCATCTGCACATGAAAGGTTGCCGGATGAAGAGCTCCTGTTCCGATTTTTTTTCGCATAATTCACGACATCATAAATAATATCTGCGTAGAGGATGCCGGTGCTGGCTTTCGGATCCAGTTCCAGAATTTTTGCAATGCTGTAATGGTTAAAGGAAGATAAATCACGCGATCTTCCATCTCCATCTCTTTTGTCAGCTCGAGTACCTTTTTTTCCAGGTCTTATACCAGAAATACCGGTTTTCAGCTCGACATTGATCGTCATTCCCGTTGGCTTTAATGCTTCATATACTTCGCGAAGCGTCGGAATTTTTACATTCTGATATTCCAGATGTGTCTTATTAAAGTTCAGGTTCTTCAATTCCGCAAGCGTATAATCTTTGACAAATCCGCTTCCGTCACTGACCCGGTCGATTTCTTCATCGTGGACAACAACCATCTCGCCATCTTTCGTCAGCTGTACATCCAGCTCCACACCGTCTGCTCCCTGCTCTGCCGCAAGAAGAAACGCTTCCAGTGTATTTTCCGGTGCATATGCACTGGCTCCTCTGTGTGCCCATACTTTTGTTTTCATCTCGTATCTGTCCTCCATTTTCCGTTCCCATTTCCAAATCTGCACTCTTTTCTATCTTTTGTCCCGACTGCAGCTTTTTTCCTTTTATCGTAAGCCTGAAAACAAGTGAAAAAAGCGGTGCTGATTTTTTTACATCTTCTGCGGGATTGCTATAGATTCGGAAGCGCGCCGGATTTTTGTCTCCGACGCATTTCCAGTCATATCTGAAAAATCATTTCCGTAAATCGGATCTTCCCATTCACAAAACCGTTCAAACACGCTTTGGGAACTCGTTTTTCTTCACTATAGGACGAAATCTTATTTTTGTAAAGCCTGTCTCTTATTCATTTACCAGATTATAATCCTCGATGGAGCTGTTGATCTGGGAAGCCATTGATTCTACTGCTTTCTCCGGGGTCTCATTTCCGTTGATCATATTCTCGATTTCTGTTTCCACAATCTGTCTTGCCTCCGGGAATACAGAGAGAAGTGCGCCGGCGTACTGCGGCTTGGAATCGTGCAGCTGATCAATCGCGGTCTGGAACTGTGGATACTGTGCCACATTATCTTTGAAGGTCTGCTCCTCATCAGCAGCTGTTGTTACTGGGAAGTAACCAGTCTCGGCATTCCAGTATGCCTGAGACTCCGGGGAAATCAGGAATTTGATAAATTTCCAGGTGGCGGCTGCTTTTGCATCATCGTTGTTGTTCAATGCCCAGAGAGATGCTCCTCCGATGGAAACACCGCCCTCATCGCCGTCCTTGATTGTCGGGAAATATGCGGTTCCAACTTCGAAACTTCCGTTGACATCCTGTAAAATCTGTTTCAGGGATGCGGTAGAGCCAAGAGTGATCGCTGCTTTTCCGGAAGTAAAGTCTGTTGTTGCGGTATCGCTTCCGGCACGGCCTACGTTTGGTGCAACGTCGGCATCATTCAGGGCTTTCCACGCATTTAAGATGTTGAGCGCTCCGCCGTTGGAATCAAATTCAACCGCAGTAGCAGCAGCATCACGGCCATTTCCATTATCCGCATAGGAAAGTCCCTGTTTGCAGAGCCACTGTTCGAAATACCATCCATAGATGGAGAGTGCCAGCGGTTCACCGGCTCCGCCCTTTGTTTTCAGATCATCACCGATGGCAAGAATTCCTTCCAGGCTTGTAGGAACCTCGGTGATCCCTGCTTTTTCAAACATATCTTTGTTGTAATACAGAATCGGTGTGGACGAATTGAATGGCATCGAGTACAGCTCATTGTTTACCGTATAATAAGCAGCGATATTCGGCTCGATCTGGGAAATGTCATAGCCATCTGCATTAATCAGCTCCTGCATCGGAATGACCCAGCCGGAATCAATCATAAAGCGTGTTCCGATATCATAAATCTGTACCAGGTCTGCTCCCATATTTCCGATCTGTGCACTTTTCAGTTTGTTAATCGTATCATCATATTCTCCCTGATAAACCGCCTCAACGGTAATGCCATCGGTATTCTCTTCATTGAATTTATTGACAAGATAATCCATTGCCTCGCCATTGACACCGCCCATGGAATGCCAGAAGGTAATCGTGGTTCCCTTCGTATCCTGGTTTAAATCCGGTGCTTCTGCGCCATCTGCCGTACTTCCTGCCTCTGTGCTGGCTGTGGTTTCATCCGTTGTTGCACCCTGTGCCTCACTCGTTGTTTTTCCGCCTCCACATCCAGTAAGCGCCATAGCTGCCATAGAAGCCGCAAGAATCGATGCAATCACTTTTTTCTTCATTTTTTTCTCCTCGTTTTTCATACAGTTTTCTATTCTTTTTTCTGTCACAGGAATCAGCCCTTGACTGCTCCTGAAAACATTCCTTTGATTAAGGCCTTCTGGCCTACGATAAAGATGGAAATGGATGGAATGATAATCATTACCACGCCCGCCAGCATCAGGGTAATCGACTGTGCGTCGACGCTGTTCAGCATACTGATACCAATCTGTACGGTACGCTTGCTGTCCGAACCTGTAACCAGCAGCGGCCACATGTACATATTCCATGCATTGATAAAGGTGTAAACCGCCATTGCTCCCATTGCTGACTTTGTCAGCGGCATCAGGATTTTTACGATAAACCGCAGATTCCCGCAGCCGTCCAGCTTCGCCGATTCATAAAGCGAAATCGGAAAGGTCATGTAGAACTGGCGGAACAGGAAAATTCCCATTGCAGAGGTAAGAGAAGGCAGGATCAGAACAATATAGGTATCGAGCAATCCGAGACTTCCTACTGTCAGATAATTGGAAATAATGGTTGCCTCACCCGGCACCATCATGGTCGCCATGACCAGCATAAACAGAACATTTTTCCTTTGAAATTCAGGAAAGAGAAGGCAAATGCCGCAAGAGAACACGTTACAATCTGACCCAGCGTAATGCTGCCCGCAACCAAAAATGAGTTCAGGACAAAGCGTACCAGCGGAATTTTATGAAATGCTTCCACGAAATTTTCCAGCGTCGGATGTTTTGGCACGATGTTCATTGCCATTGTGTAAAGCTCGCCGGACGGCATAAACGCTACACTGATGGTATAAAGCAGCGGAAACAGCATAAACAGACAAACGATCAGGTTCATGGTAACCAACGCTGTTTTCTGAAGCATTTTCTTTCTTTTTGCTTTTGCATTCATTGCCAGATGCAGTGCCTGCAGCTCCTCTGCAGAATAAGTTTTTGGTCCGGCAATCGTAGTTGCTATTGTAGACATCAGTATTTTACTCCTCTCTTTTCCACGCGGAACATAACCAGGGTAAGCGCCATGACAATCAGAAACAAAACAACGGACTGTGCGGCTGCGCTTCCAAACCGGTAATTAAAAAACGCATCACGGTATATCGAATATACAATCAGGTTCGTGGATTCTCCCGGTCCTCCCTGTGTCAGGATTTTCACCTGTCCGAATGACTGGAATGCCTGAATAATGTTAACAACCAGTGTGTAGAACATGATCGGAGAAAGCCCCGGCAGTGTCAGCTTAAAAAATTTCTGTACTGCATTCGCTCCATCTACAGAAGCACGCTCATAAATCGAATCATCAATGTTTCCAAGTCCCGCCGAAAAATACAGGAAATTGATGCCACTGTTCAGCCATGCCGTAAGGACAGCCACACAGATCAGCGCATATTTCGGATCACTGACCCAGTTAATGCTCACATGCAGCAATTTGTTTACGATACCGATCGTGGGATTTAAGATAATCTTGAAAATCATGGCACCTGAGCTCGATGCTACTGCCATTGGGAGTGCATAGGAAGTACTGAATACCCGGATTCCCGGAAAAGCCTTGCTGCAAAGAACTGCTCCCAGAAGGCCAAGCGCCATACTTCCGACTACAACAATCGCCACAAATTCCAGTGTAACCCAGAGACTGTTGTAAAAGGATGGATTCGATAATAAGCTTTTATAGTTGTCCAGTCCCACATACAATTTCGCTTCTCCAAGCTTGTTTGTCTTATACAGGCTCAGATAAATGGTTTTAAAAAACGGATAAAACAGAAAGATGCTAAAGATCACCATACTCGGGATCAGATACATATAAACTTCTGCTTTTTTACACTTTTCGATTACTTTTTTCACTTTCTGCTCCTTCTTATGCTGTTGCACGTTCTTCTTTTTCAACCGGCCGAGATAAAATATTTTCTTCTGTAAACGGATCAAAGATCTGTGCTTTTTCCATATCTGCATACAATGTAATGCTTTCCTTTGCAGTAACCGGCACCTCGGAAGGCACTCTTGCTGTAATCAGATTTTTTCCGGTATTCATATGCAGATACGCTTCTGCACCTATCATCTCCCGCAGGTCAACAAATGCCTTCAACTGATTCTCTTTATAACAGATCCGATGTGCGGAAGCGGTTATTTCGTCCTGTAAATCCTCCGGTCTCAGGCCTAAGATCACCATTTTTCCGAGATAAGTGCGACGAAGCACCATTTCGTTCTCTCCTCTGGCACGAAGGGTAACTCCTCCGTCTCCTTCCAGATAAACCGCTCCGTTTCTTTCCGTCACCATCGTTTCCATAAAATTCATACTCGGAGCTCCGATAAAACCGGCCACAAATTTGTTTGCCGGATGGCGGTAAATCTGCTCCGGTGTATCCGCCTGCTGCACAACACCGTCTTTCATGACAATAATTTTTGTACCAAGCGTCATTGCCTCCGTCTGATCATGTGTAACATAAATCACCGTCGTTTTCAGTTCCTTATGTAATTTTGCCAGCTCCACCCGCATCTGTGCCCGCAGCTTCGCATCCAGATTCGAAAGCGGCTCATCCATTAAAAATGCTTTCGGCCGTCTCATAATTGCGCTTCCAATCGCAACTCTTTGTTTCTGACCGCCGGAAAGGGCTGCCGGTCTCCGGTCAAGTAAATGCTCAATTCCAAGCATTTTAGCTGCCTCATGTACCTTTTTATCAACTTCATCCTTGGGCTGTTTCCGGATTTTCAGAGAAAACGCCATGTTTTCATATACCGTCATATTCGGATAAAGCGCGTAGTTCTGAAATACCATCGAAAGATCGCGATCCTTTGCTTCTACATAATTACAAAGCTGTCCATCAATCCAGAGCTCCCCGCTCGTAATCTCCTCAAGACCGGCAATCATCCGAAGCGTCGTCGATTTTCCGCAGCCGGAAGGTCCAACAAAAATCACAAACTCCCGATCCGGTATTTCAAGCGAAAAATCCTGAACCGCATAATGTTCCTTATCATAAGATTTACAGACATTCTTCAACACAATATTTGACATTCGTTTTTCTTCCTCCTCGTCTTGTCGAGATTCATTATACCTTTCCTTCCGTAAAGCCCACTACCACCGCTTTGTAAAATACCCGTTAATAAAATAACCGGCTACTTTACAAAAATCTTTTACATTTTCTCTCATCTCCGTCTCCATCCCCTTCTTTTCCAGCCATTTTTCCAGATCACTCTTTGTAAAATCCCCGAAAATCACCCGCAAAACCAATTTTCAAAACGAGTTCTGAATAGCCATTCCTTTTTTCCAATACCAGACAGATATTTTTAACACACAAAAAAAGACGCCGTAACTATCAAAGTCACCGCACTTTTTCATCACAATATCTATATTCTTCTCTCATCTCAACGCAGTTGGCGCTCCCGCGCCCACGTCCGTGTCCGTCCTTCGCACAGCCCCGTAACGCACACAAGGGTGGTGCGCATTTGCAGGGAGCGTGTAATTCTTAGGTTCTGGTATTTGCGTTATGCGACCAAAATCAACTATCTGAGTGACAGCGTAGTTTTGAGTTTTTGGCGCATTGGTTTTAAGCAAAATGACAGACGACCTTAGAATTACTACGCTACCCGTAAACCGCGCATCACCTTGTGTGCGTTACGGGGCGTCCGTCCCCACCTCAGAGCCTATTCCACCGGTTCCGCCGGCACAAACACCCTGCTGTTTTCCTGTTCTTTCGGTTTTTCCGCTCTTTCCGTTGCCTCCCTGCAGAAATACTCCTGTGAATTCACCAGCATCTTTCCGCGCTTATCCGGCTTTGTATACGTTCCGTCTGCCTGTAAAATACTGGCTTTCACATTATCCTTCATCTGGATATCAAGAATATGCATTACTTCTTTCTTGATCTGCTCATCCTCAACCGGGAACACGATCTCCACCCGTTTTTCCAGATTTCGCGGCATCCAGTCCGCGCTTCCCATAAACACCTCTTCATTTCCACCACTGTAGAAGTAGAAAATCCGCGCATGTTCCAGGAAATTGCCGACAATCGAGCGAACGGTAATATTCTCGCTGACACCCGGGATTCCAACCTTCAGGCAACAGATTCCCCGGATAATCAGGTCAATCTTTACTCCGGCTGCCGAAGCACTGTAAAGCGCCGCAATAATATCGCGGTCGCATAACGAGTTCATCTTCGCAATAATATGCGCTTTCTGTCCCTTCTTTGCGTGCTCCTCTTCCATCGCAATCAGATGCAGGAACCGGTCCTTCATCCAGAGCGGTGCAACAATCAGTTTGTTCCAGCGATCCGGCTCCGAATAGCCCGAAAGCATGTTAAATACTGCTGTTGCGTCCTCACCGATCTTTGCATTGCATGTCAGCAGACCACAGTCCGTATACAGCTTTGCCGTAGAATCGTTATAGTTTCCCGTGCCAAGATGTACATATCTGCGAATACCTGTCTCCTCACGCCGAACCACCAGTGTAATCTTACTGTGTGTTTTCAGTCCCAGAAGACCATAAATTACATGGCATCCCGCTTTCTCCAGCATCTTTGCCCAGACAATATTGTTTTCTTCGTCGAACCGTGCCTTTAATTCCACCAGTACGGAAACCTGCTTGCCGTTTTCCGCCGCCTGCGCCAGTGCCGCGATAATCGGAGAATTGCCGCTCACACGGTACAGCGTCTGTTTGATTGCCAGTACATCCGGATCCTTTGCTGCCTGTTGTACAAATTGCACGACCGGATCAAACGTCATATAAGGATGATGCAGTAAGATGTCTCCTTTTCGGATGTTTGTAAAAATGTCATCCTCATTCATCAGCGCCGGAACTGCTGCTGGAATGTATTTTGGAATTTTATACTCATCAAAGCCGTCGAGCCCATACATTTTCATTAAAAACGTCAGATCGAGCGGTCCCGGAATCCGGAACAGGTCGTCTTCATCGATGTCAAACTCTTTTTCCAGCATCTTCAGGAGCCGCTTATCCATCTTATCTTCCACCTCCAGACGGATCACTTCGCCCCACTGACGTTTTTTAAGCTGCTTCTGGATCTCTTTTAACAGGTCGGAAGCCTCATCCTCATCGATCGAAAGATCTGCATTTCGCATAACACGGTACGGATGCGCGCAGACCACATCGTAGCTTAAGAACAGCTTTCCAATGTTCCGCTCGATGATCTCCTCCAGAAGAATCACATACCGCTGTCCCGTCTTTTCATCCTGCGGAAGCAGATAAAACGCGGCAGTACCGAGGAACCTGAACCGTCGCAAATTCCAGTTCTTTTTCCTTTTCCTTCTCCTTGCCTTTCTTCTCTTTCTTATCCTCCGCACGGCTCAGAAGCGAATCCTCTTTCTTCTGCACCAGTGCACCGATATTCAATGTTTTGTTCCGGATCAACGGGAACGGGCGGGCCGAATCCATGGCCATCGGGGTCAGAACCGGGTAAATGTTTTCCTCAAAATAGGAATCCACATACTCCGCCTGCTCCTTCGTCAGCTTCTCGTGCTCACTGATAATCGTAAGGCCAACGTGCTCCATAGACGGAACCGCCGAGCGATTGTACGTATTGTACTGCAGCTGCACCAGCTCATGCGTCCGTTTGCTGATCTCGGTAAGCTGCTCCTTCGCATCCATGCCGGACAGATCCTTTTTCGTATAGTTTGCATGCACCTGGTCTTTTAGTGAAGCCACACGGACCATATAAAACTCATCCAGGTTGGAGGATGTAATGCTGATAAATTTCAGACGTTCAAACAGCGGAATACTCTTATCCCGCGCCTCGTTTAAAACACGCTCGTCGAAGCTGACCCAGCTCAACTCCCGGTTGCGGAAATATTCCGGTTTCTTATATGGTGCAATATCCATCTTTCTTCGCCTCCTTTTACATCTGCCGTTTCAGTTTGATGACCGGCTGTATGCTGAATACCTCATTGAAGAAATCTAATTTTTCCTGGCACAAACCTTGCTCAAGGGTAAAATCGCGGTTGACCGTGAGCGAAAGCTGCAGCTCGCGCTCCTTTAATGTGGCGCGGATCGCCTGAATCTTCTGCAAATGACTCCGGTCGAGCGCATTCGCCAGACGGACGATTGCGGTCAGTTCGGATACTGTCAGATACTGCTCGGCACTCAAGGACGATTCCATCACCAGCTCATCGTAGGACGGGAGCGTAACCGTGTTGTATCTTGCAATCAATGCCACCATCTCACGCTCAATGTGCGACAATCCGATGATTTCATTTGACATGATAATATTATAGGAAGAATCCGCCACATTATTGAAACTGATGTATTTTCCAACGTCATGCAGCATCACTGCCATCTGGAGAAGCAGCCGTTCGCGCTCTTTCATACCGTGCATCTTTTTCGTCGCATCAAACATGGCAAGCGCTGTCATCTCCAGGTTCTGGACATGCGGACGGTTCACTGCGTACCGTTTTCCGATATTTTTTGCCGCCATCAGAATATCATTTTCGAAATTATGACCGCCTTTCAGCAGTTTCATCTGCTCCGCATACTCGTATGCAATACCACGTGTCATATGCACGCCCGGAATCCAGATATGCTCCGCACCCATCATATCAATCAGACATTTATAAATCACAGCAGACGGATACATCAGTGAAGCGTTTTCCAGCGGAATACCAAGTTTTACGGCGAGCTCCATCGGTGACTGGCGGATAATTTTCTCATACCAGGTATTAAAGTTTTCGCGGGAAATGATTTTTGTCGTTTTTTCTTCAATGTTCTGATAAACACTGTCGGTGAAAACATCGCCGATCAGCATAATGTTTTCAATTTTGCGGTCTTTCAGATACATCTTTTTAAAGCTTGATACTTCGTTCCAGATCAGCTCCTCGACCATCTCTTCGTAATGTTCCGTCTCACTCTGAATTCCGGCAAGACGCTCGCGGATGCGAAGACTTCCCATGCGGATGTTCTGTGTTGTGACAAGTGCATCCTTGTCGAACAGGGAAATCTGAAAACTGCCACCGTCAAGATCGAGAATCGCAGTTCCCTTTTCAATGATCTTGTTAAAATTGTCCTCCATCGCCGCGAGCGCTTTATAGCTAAGAAAACGCTGCTCCGAGTTGGAGAGAACAGTGACAGAAAAACCGGTCAGCTGATGAATTTTTCCAAGGACATAGAGACTGTTCGACGCCTCACTGATCGCACTGGATGCCGTTGCACGGTAATCGTCCACGCGATAGCCTTCCATAATCCGCACAAAATCTGCGAGTACACGGCACAGCTCTTCTTCCATTTCAGGGCGAATTTTTCCCAACGTGTACGTATCTTTTCCAAGCTCCATCCGATGACAGATCTTATCCACGCTTCGGATTCCCTGTTTTTTGGAGATCTCGAAAATCTCCAGAATGACGTCGTAGCTGCCGATATCAATGGCAGCAAATGTGGAATACTGCATATACGCTTCTCCTCTTTCTTTTTCAAAGGATATCCCAAAAATCCCGCTCCCAATACCAAGCGGACTTTTTGACCTTTTTCTTTTTACTGTTTTCCGAGCAGATAATCGATAAACTGCTGTGCGGTACGGCCGGAAAGACCGCCGTGGGACAGTTCCCATTTATTTGCTTCTGCTAAAAGCTCTTCCTCGCTTAACTTCACGCCGTAGCGGTCTGCCAGAACGGAAACGATCTTCTGGAACTCTTTCTTATCCGGCGCACCGAAATAGATGCTGACACCGAAGCGGTATACCAGGGACAACTTCTCCTGTACCGTATCGGAGGTGTGCATATCCTGTCTCGTTCCCTCTTTGTCGCTGTAGTTCTCCTTGATCAGGTGGCGGCGGTTGGAGGTCGCATAGATGAGGATATTGTCCGGGCGTTTTTCCAGACCTCCCTCGATCACAGCTTTCAGGTATTTGTACTCGATCTCAAACTCCTCGAAAGAAAGATCGTCCATGTAGATAATGAATTTATAATTTCTGTTTTTGATCTGCGCAATCAGCTCGTTCAGATCCTGGAATTGATGCTTGTAAACCTCGATCATACGAAGTCCCTGATCGTAATACTCATTCAGGATACCTTTAATGCTGGAGGATTTTCCGGTTCCGGCATCACCAAAAAGCAGGCAGTTGTTGGCTTTTTTGCCCTCGACGAACGCTTTCGTGTTGTCGATCAGCTTCTGCTTTGGAATTTCGTAGCCGACAAGGTCGGAAAGGCGCACATCCGGGATGTTGGTGATCGGGATGATCTCAACATTTTCGCCAACGTGTGCGATGCGGAATGCTTTGTGCAGTCCCAGTTTTCCTACTCCAAAGTCTTTGTAGAACTGAATCATATCATCCATAAATTCGTCGACAGATTCTGCTTTTGCAAGACGGATGGCCAGTTCGCAGATGCGGTCGCGGACTTCTTTGTTGAACAGCTTGTTCGGGCTGTCGGTGTTCTCGTAATCGCTGATGACGGAAGCATCGCCGGATTCGAAAATTTCGTCGAAAACACAGATATCGAAATCGAACAGCTCTTTGAAACGGACAAAATCATGTTTTGCCATCTGGTTGATGCTTCCCTCGACTTTTCCGACAATCTCGCAGGAGGTAGAAAATGCATTTTCTTTGTTGACCAGAAGATATGTCAGATAATCGTGCCAGAGATTTCCGGAGAAGCCGTAGCGATTTGCCATCTCGACAAGGCGGTTCAGTGCCTCATAAAACTGCGGCTCATATGCGCTCATATTCTCACGGAACCGGCGGTCCTTCAGGGAAATCTGAGCATTGACCAGTTTTTTGTAGGTCTCCACCAGTATCGTCATATCGCGCAGTACCTCCCCCTCTGCGAAATCGCGGTAGAGGATACATTCTTCTATTCTAATCATCTTTTGTCTCTTCCTTCCTGTCATTTTTCATTTTATTTATGCGAAAAGGCCGCTTGGTACGGCCCTCTCTTCTGGATTAATAATTTCCGAAAATCCGGAATTTCGCGGATTCTGCCTGCAATCCGCGCAGTGCGTTTTTGACTGCCGGATCGCTTAAGTTCCCCTCGAAATCCACGAAGAAACGGTACTCCCATTTCCGCTGCGGAATCGGGCGGGACTCGATTTTGGTCATGTTCAGATCGTTGTAAATAAAATGTGCCAGTGCGTTGTAAAGAGAACCGCTCTGATGCGGCAGTTCCATGCATACGCTGATTTTCTGTGCATCTTTTACAAAGCGTTTCTGCCCAGAAATGATAACAAAGCGTGTCGTATTTCCCTGGGCATCAAAAATACCTTCTTTTAAGATCTGCAGTCCGAAATGCTCTGCAGCGTACGGACTTCCGACGGCTGCCATCGTAAGATCACCGCTCTCGGATACTTCTTTTGCAGCGGCGGCTGTATTGAGACGCTCTTCCGTCTTCCAGTTTTTCATTGGAATCCAGGAAACGCGGCACTGCGCCAGCGCCTGCGGATGGGAAATCACGGTGCGGATCTCCTCAGCCTTTGCTCCCGGCAGTGCCATCAGCACATGCTCCACCGGCAATTCCTGCTCACCGACGATGTAGTGCGGATATTCCACCAGAAGATCATAAATATCGGATACAATGCCTGCTGTGGAGTTCTCGATCGGAAGCACGGCATAATCGGCTTCGCCCCTCGTAATCGCCTCCATCGCCTCTTTCCAGGTATCTACGTGAAAGCTTGTAATCGTATCATCGAAAAATTCTTTCATCGCACCGAAACTGTAGGCGCCCTCCACACCCTGGAAGACAACTCTTTTGCCGTGTGTCGGGAGGTGGTCAACCTGCGTGTAATCGGTCATCTCCTCGCCGCCGTTTTCTGTCAGCAGCTGATACTGGCGTTTCCGGCTGATCGACATGATCTGCTGGAACAGCTCCTGGATGCCTTTTGTATTGAATGCATTTGTTCCCTCGCCTGTCAGCTTTTCCAGCTTCTGGCGCTCACGTTCTGCATCGAAAACGGCTTTTCCTGTCTCTATCTTGTACTGCGCAACCTCCGCCGTCAGCGCCATCCGGTACTGGAACAGGCGGACGATCTCGTCATCGGTGGCATCGATCTCGTCGCGGATTTTTCCTAAGTCTAGCATATCTGGTCCTCCTGATACTCTGCATTTGTTGCAGATATCAATATTTTACTCCATCTCCGCTTAATTTACAAGAAAAGATCTTCCGAAATTCGGCTTTTGTACAATCTTTTCCTTTTGACTGCTATTTCACTTTATTTTTTCACATTTCATATTACTCTGCTTTTCGACCTTTTTCCTGCCATTTTTTATCTTGCATTTATCCTGTTTTTGTGTTAAGGTGGAACACAGAAAAAATAAATTACTGTTCACTCAGCAGTGAAACACCTGCTGTTTCGCTGCGTAAGAAAGTGATTCAGGCGTGAGCAGCCCTCCTTTTGCGAAGCAAAACTTTAAATGAGGGCTGCGAATGTTACCGTTCGCAGGGAACCTGTGAACGGTAACAAAAATAAGGATCTTCATAGGAGGTAATATATGCGACACTTAATGAGTCCCCTTGATTTCTCGGTCGAAGAACTGGATCAGTTAATGGATCTGGCGAACGATATTGAAAAGAACCCGGAGAAATATGCACATGCCTGCGATGGCAAAAGACTTGCTACTTTATTTTATGAACCAAGCACACGCACCCGTCTCAGCTTTGAGGCTGCCATGATGAATCTTGGCGGTACTGTTCTTGGTTTTTCTTCTGCCAATTCTTCTTCCGCTTCCAAAGGTGAAAGCGTAGCCGACACCATCCGCGTGGTATCCTGCTTTGCAAATATTTGTGCCATGCGTCATCCGAAAGAAGGCGCTCCGCTCGTTGCATCGATGTACTCCCGTATTCCTGTGATCAACGCAGGTGATGGCGGACATCAGCATCCGACGCAGACTCTTACCGATCTTCTTACCATCCGTTCTTTAAAGGGTCGCCTGAACAATCTTACCATCGGCTTCTGCGGTGATCTTAAATTCGGCAGAACGGTTCATTCCCTGATTGAAGCGCTGGTTCGTTATACCGGCATTAAAATTGTATTAATCTCCCCGGAGGAGCTTCGTCTCCCGGATTACATCCGTGATGATGTGCTGCGGGCGAACAATGTTCCATTTGAGGAAGTTATTAAAATGGAAGATGTTCTCCCGAAGCTGGATGTTCTTTATATGACCCGTGTCCAGAAAGAACGTTTCTTCAACGAGGATGATTACATCCGCATGAAGGATTTCTATATTCTGGATCAGTCCAAAATGGATCTTGCTTCTCCGGAAATGCTGGTTCTGCATCCGCTGCCGCGTGTCAATGAGATCTCCGTTGACGTGGATAATGACCCGCGCGCTGCTTACTTTAAACAGGTTCAGTACGGTGTTTATGCACGTATGGCCCTGATTCTGACGCTGCTGAACATCAAAGTCGATTAAGAAAGGAGCATCTTTCGCTATGCTGAACGTAGGACGTATTGAAGAGGGCTTCGTGCTCGACCATATTAAAGCAGGAAAGGCTATGACCATTTACCATGATCTGGGACTGGACAAGCTGGACTGTACCGTAGCCATTATTAAAAATGCCAAAAGTGAAAAAATGGGAAAAAAGGACATTCTGAAAGTTGAGTGTTCGGTTGATAAGATGGATCTTGACATCTTAGGCTTTATCGATCACAATATCACTGTCAATGTCATTAAAGACGGCGAGATTACGGAGAAAAAAGAACTTCATCTGCCGAAACAGGTGGTTGATGTGATTAAATGTAAAAACCCGCGCTGTATCACCTCTATTGAGCAGGGATTAAAACATGTCTTTATCCTGGCTGACCCGGAAAAAGAGGTTTACCGTTGCAAATACTGTGATGAGAAGTATACAGGAAACAGAAATAAATAAGAGCTGTACGGCAAAGCGCCCGGAACCACGTTCGGTTTCGGGCGCTTTCTTTTATCTTTCCTATGCAGTTTTTAGCTTCTTTCGAACCGAGGCACACAATCAGCCAGCCGATGAAGGCCGCAAGAGATGCGCAGATCAGCATCGCGCCAACACCGGCTGCATCGATAAGCCAGCCGCCAAACAGGGAGCTCATTACATTTCCTGCGGTGATGGTCATCGCCATATATGCCTGTCCTTTAATCGAATCCTGCGGCTCCATGATGCCGTCCACGTAATAGACGCAGGCGACGTTGATCAGCGCCCAGCCGAACATCTGGAACGGCTGAGCAGCGTAGTATGTCGGAATATTAAAGGCCAGGAAGGTTCCTATGCTTTTCAGGACAAAAACAGGCCGGAGAGGCGGAACCAGAAAACACTGCTCTTCTTTTTCAGCAGATAGCCGAACAGAAACATCGTTGGCAGCTCGGAAACTGCAGAGATGGTCATCGCATTTCCCATCTCACCGCTGCCACCACCTTTTGCCATTGCAATCTGATAATTGAAGCTGTTAATCAGGCTATGTGACATAAAGATCAGAATGCAGCCAAGCAGTACTACCGCGAAGGACGGATACCGTTTCAGAAAATCGACCGGACCGGCTGCTCTTGTCTCTTCTTTTTCTGCTTCTGCTTTTTTTCTGTCCTTTTTAAACGGAAAACGAAATACACAGGCGAGAAAAAGAATGGTCAGCGCGATAGCCCAGATCGGAATCATGTCTGCTCCAAAGGATGCGGTCAGCCGGCCGAGCAGCCATGATGCAATCGCATATGCAACGGAACCCATGCCGCGCCCGATTCCGTAATCAAGTTCCTCTCCCTGGCGGATCGTCTCCATACCAAGAGAATTAACGAACGGAATCATCAGCATCAACATCGTAATGCTTGCGCCGTACAGCAGTGTCCTTACCACCATAGAACTGCTTTCTGCCGTTGCAGCAAGGGAAATGACAAGAACAAGCTGAATCAGGTTCGCTCCAAGGAGCATTGTTCGTACGGACGGGCTTTCTGGCCGATCTGCGTAGGATGCCAGCGCAGGCTGCAGAACCGCTGACACGATACAGCCAACTGCCGTCAGAAGGCCGATTTGTGTGTTTGTGAAGCCTTTTTCAAGAAGATAGACGCTGGCATACCCCATCAGTGCCGCGTATCCCATCCAGTAGCAGCCCTGAATCGTGCCATAGCGCACGGACAGGTGTTTTTTCATGTTTTTGTCCCCCTTTTTCTACAACTTTTCCCTTATCGTAGCGTATTCTGCAGAAAATAGCAACTCAAAATCAACATAAAACTATTTAGAATTTTTTCGAAATGCTTATTGACTTTTCACTTTCCCTGTGATAAAAAGTATTTAGATAAATTTCTAATTAACGTTGCATTCATACTGTCGGAAAGGAGGTTTCCGTGGCATTCGCAGAAACGTTTAAAGCTCTCTCCGATCCTGTCCGGCGAAGGATTCTGGAGCTTCTGAAAAACGAAAGACTTTCTGCCGGGGAGATCGGATCGCACTTTGATATGACAGGTGCAACCATCTCCTACCATCTCGGTATTCTGAAAAAAAGCAGACCTTGTGCTGGAATCCCGGGAGAAAAATTTTATTTATTATGAACTCAACACTTCCGTCCTGGAAGAAATCATGCTCTGGATTTCAGAGCTCAAAGGAGGCACTTCTGATGTGGAAAAAATATAAAACAACACTGATTCTGACAACACTCATTTCTCTTTTTCCGATGGTGATCGGACTTCTGCTCTGGAATCGCATGCCGGACACCATTGCCACCCATTTTGGCACAAACAACGTTCCCAACGGCTGGAGCAGCAAAACGATGGCAGTGATCGGTATTCCTCTGCTTCTTGCCGCTCTGCAGATTTTTACCGCTGGTTTTACTTTTTCTGATCCGAAGCGGCAGAACATCGGCCCGAAGATGATCCGTCTTGTTCTGTGGATCATACCTGTAACCTCCCTGATCGTCTGCTGCTCCATCTATGCAAACGCAGTCGGCATTGCAGTTGATATCGGTTTTGTTGTCAATGGAAGCGTTGGTCTTCTCTTTATTCTCATCGGCAATTACATGCCAAAATGCAAACAGAACTACACAACCGGCATCAAGGTTCCATGGACCCTTCACAGTCAGGAAAACTGGAACCGCACTCACCGCCTCGCCGGCTGGGTTTGGATCATCGGCGGCGTTGCCATGATCGTAAACAGCTTTCTGCAGCTTGAATGGATTTTATTTCTCACGATCGCAGCGCTGGTTTTGATTCCGATCGGATATTCCTTTCTCCTGTTTAAAAAAGGAATCTAAACCCGGAGAATTTTTTATAAGAAAATTCAACGAAGTTTCCTGTTTAAAAAAGCTTCTGTTCTTCCCTTTTCCGGGTAGGAACAGAAGCTTTTTATTTCGCGATTTTATATCTATAAGGAAATGATTCCTATTTTATACTTATTCTATTGGATGCAGATTTTTCAATGATACGTCAAGAATCGGTGCAGAATGGGTCAGCGCACCGCTGGAAACATAGTCTACGCCAGCATCGAGGATCGTGGCGATATTTTCTTTTGTCACATTTCCGGAGCACTCGGTTTTTGCTCTGCCGTTGATGACGGCTACCGCCTCTTTCATCTGCGCCGGAGTCATATTGTCGAGCATGATAATGTCGGCACCTGCATCTGCTGCTTCGCGGACCATATCAATATTTTCGCACTCGACTTCAATCTTGCGCACAAACGGAGCATAATCGCGTGCCATCTCGATCGCTTTTGTGACACTGCCTGCAGCTCCAATATGGTTGTCCTTTAACAGAACGCCATCGGACAGATTGTAGCGGTGATTCTGGCCGCCACCGATTTTGACTGCATATTTTTCAAAAATACGCATATTCGGGGTCGTTTTTCTGGTATCGAGAAGGGTCGTTTTGGAACCTTCGAGCAGCTTCGCAACGCTTCTCGTATACGTTGCGATTCCGCTCATCCGCTGCAGATAATTGAGCGCGGTTCTCTCACCGGACAGCAGAACACGGATATCGCCGTTTACGGTTGCGAGCAGATCGCCTTTTTTGACTTCATCGCCGTCTTTCACATACGGAATAATCTCGGTTTTCTCATCGAGCAGAGTAAATACTCTTGCAAATACTTCCATACCGGCAATGACGCCGTCCTGTTTGCAGAGAAGCTGTACCGTTCCCTGGCAGGCTTCTGGCATGACAGCATTCGTGGTTACATCTTCACTGGAGATATCTTCCTGCAGTGCCAAAAGCAGCAGATTATCCACATTTAGTGTTCTTGTGATTGGATTCATATTCATCTTCCTTTCTGATCGCATCCCAGATGCTCTCTTTGCAGCGTTCTGCATATTCTTCCATATTCTGGTAATCTTCTTTTCTAATATCGTACCGTTTTGCAAGGAGCTTCCATTCATCTTCCTTCGGCTCCGTTGCCGTTTCTTTGCGGTCTGCGTTCTCTGTAAGACCCTCTGCGGCCCATTCGGCAGCCATCTTCTTTGCCGCGCGTTCTGCGAATACAAGGCTCTCCAGCAGAGAATTGCTTGCCAGACGGTTTGCACCGTGCACGCCGTTGCAGCTCGTCTCACCTGCTGCGTACAGATGATCCATCGTCGTTTCGCTATTGCTGTCTACCTTGACGCCGCCCATAAAGTAATGCTGTGCCGGTACAACCGGAATCGGTTCTTTCGTGATATCATATCCCTCTTCCAGGCATTTCTGGTAAATATTCGGGAACCGTTCTTTTACATCGAGCGGAATCGTTTTCAGGGAAAGCCATACGTGCTTCGTGTGGTCCTTTTCCATCTGGCGGTGGATCTCACGGGATACCACGTCACGCGGCTGCAGTTCATCGGTGAAACGCTCGCCGTTTTTATCGAGCAAAACAGCGCCCTCTCCGCGGACAGATTCGGAAATCAGGAAACGGCGGCCTTTCTTTTGGGAATACAGCGTTGTTGGATGAATCTGTACGTAATTGACATTTTTCAGTGCTACGTTCCTGTGGATTGCAATTGCAAGTGCATCTCCGGTCAGATGCGGGAAGTTCGTGGAATTATCGTAAATTCCGCCGATGCCACCGCATGCCCAGATCACATCCCTGGCATAAACCGTAATCAGCTTTCCTTCTTCATCCCGGATCAAAACACCCTCGCAGACATTTTTGCTGGAAAGAATATCACACATTTCCGTGTGCACAAGAAGCGTCACGTTCGGCAGCTTTTTTACCTGCGCGAGAAGCTTGCTCGTAATCTCCTTTCCGGTTACATCGTCGTGGAACAAGATGCGATTGGTAGAATGTGCGCCTTCTTTCGTATAGCAGAGTTCCCCGTTTTCATCGCGGCGGAAATCCACACCCCAGGCGATAAGCTGATTGATGACATTTCGGGAAGAACGGATCATAATGTCGACGGATTCCGGCGTATTTTCATAGTGCCCGGCATGCATCGTATCTTCATAGAACGCATCGTAATCGCTCTCGTTTTTCAGAACACAAATACCGCCCTGTGCGAGGAAGGAGTCGCTGTCCTCGGTATCTGCTTTTGTTATCATCAGAATATCGGCTTCCTGGGGCAGATGAAGTGCCGTAAAGCATCCTGCCACACCGCATCCTACAATCACTGCATCATAATACTTTTTCATTTCGTTTCCTCTTTTCCGCTTCTGCGTTCTGCTTATTTTGTTACTTTGCAAGCTCGAGCATTCTTAACAGCGGCGCATGTGCGTCTGAAATTTCCTGTTCGCTTAACAGAACTTCATTCTCCTCATTTTCCAGTGCTTCTATTAATTTGTCCAATGTCACTTTTTTCATATTTGGGCAGATCTGCGTATTTCCCACTGCATAAAACTTCTTATCCGGGCAGCGCTTTTTCAGCTCTGCGAAAACGCCAAGCTCGGTTGCAACGAGAAACTCGGTATTTTTACTTGCCTCGGCATATTTGATGATGCCTGCGGTGCTTCCGACGTAATCGGCAAGTGCAACGACTTCACTTCTGCACTCCGGGTGAACGAGAAGCTTTGCCTGCGGACGCGCTTCCTTTGCAGCCTTTGCAGCTTCTGGACGGATGGCAGCATGTACGTGACAGAAACCGTCATTTAAGATGATATGTTTCTCCGGCACCTGCTCAGCCACATAGGTACCAAGATGCTCGTCTGGGATAAAGAAGATGTCGTGGTTCGGCAGTTCTTTTACAATTTTTACTGCATTGGAGGATGTGACACAGACGTCGGAATGACTTTTTAATTCCGCGGTGGAATTGACATAGCATACGACAGCCACATCCGGGTACTCTTTCCGGACTTCCTCGATTTTTTCAATCGCTGCCATGTGAGCCATCGGGCAGTCGGCATGCAGATCCGGGAGCAGTACTTTTTTGCCCGGGTTTAAGATTTTGGCGCTCTCACCCATGAAACGAACGCCGCAGAGAACGATGACACTGGCGTCCACTTTCGTCGCCATGTCGCTTAAGTAATACGAATCCCCGATGTAATCGGCAATTTCCTGCACCTCATCCGGCACGTAATAGTGTGCCATGATAACGGCATTTTTTTCTTTCTTTAATGTTTCCAGCTTTTCTCTTCTGGTATCCATTGGTTTTGTTTCCTTCCTATTTTTACTATAACGATTCAGAACCCTGAATAGTGATATTTTTTTAACACTTTAGCGCTTAGTATACCACAACTTTTGTCATGTGACAAGACAGTTGTAATATCAATTGTCCATTTTTTTCTTTCCTGCCTTTCCCTTCCCTGTGGCCTATCATAGGAAGTACTTATCTAAGATATAAAAATCTGTGACGCAGTAATTCACGTTCTGCAGCGCTGAAGTTTTGCATTATTTTCTGGGACTGCTATAAAAACACCCGGAAGTTTGACGGTTGAATAATGATCCACAAAAAAAAACGGCCACAATACCCATATTTACTGGGTTTGTAACCGTTTTATCACCATACAGCCGTCAAAGTACGGGATTCTATCATTTCACCTCTGGTATGTCACTATTTACCATTTCTTCCGCCGTATCTTCTTCTATTTCTGTCTTTGTCACCTGTTTGATATGCTTTTTTTTCAGATGCAGATATACGAATTCCCGAAAAATAGTATAGAACACGGAAAGCAACGGAATGAAAACAAGCATACCTACAATTCCCATAAGGTTTCCGCCGATCGTAACTGCTGCAAGAACCCAAATCGACGGAAGCCCTACAGACTCACCCACAACATGAGGATAGATCAGATTTCCCTCGATCTGCTGCAGCACCAGAAATACTATAATAAATAAAATTGCCTGTTTCGGATTTACCATAAAGATCAAAAAGCTTCCCACTGCACACCCGATGAAGGCTCCGAAAATCGGGATCAATGCCGTAAACGCAATTAAAACTCCAATCAAAAGTGCATATGGCATCCTCAAAATGCTCAATATCACAACAAACATACAGCCAAGGATCACGGCTTCCAGACACTGACCTGTAAGAAAATTTGCAAATGTCCGATAAGTCAGAGAGCAGACTTTAAGAAAAGCATCTGCTTTTTCCTTTGGAAGAAAAGCGAAAAATACTTTTCGAATCTGCACCTGCAGCGTTTCCTTCTGAAAAAGGACATAGCAGGCAAAGGAAAATGCAACAAAAAAGGCTGCCAATCCACTAACTATGGAACCCACTGCTGACATTGTGGTATTCATCATATTTCCTGCACCGTTTCCAAGAAGGCTTATCCCCCACTTGATCGCCTGATCCGGATTAAACTGTACCTGATCTACCAGCTTCATGATTT
>ENA-OQKC01000240-OQKC01000240.1-human-gut-metagenome-genome-assembly--contig:-NODE-240-length-24062-cov-2.656027_pt1 | contig 24062 bp, 26 predicted proteins | sample MGYA00242774_ERZ504790 | MGnify/ENA primary metagenome ERZ504790 (study PRJEB26092, sample SAMD00036419) | human gut metagenome | host: Homo sapiens | study: EMG produced TPA metagenomics assembly of...
GTGGGAAGCGACGTGGCTCGTCTTTTCCTGCTTCTGCATGCCGAAGAGCGTCTGCCCGATTATCTTCCGGAAGAGCTCTCCTATTCGAATGCCGAGCAGACGCCGAAACTGCCAAACCCGCTGGATACCTTATATATAGGCAAAGGCAAGAAAGACAAAACTGAACAAGGTGGACATTGTGGGCTTCCTGTATAGAAAGGCGGACTGGTGCGCGAAGATGTAGGACAGGTGGATGTGAAGGAGCACTATGCTTTCGTGGCAGTCCGCCGCAGCAAAGTAAAGCAATTGCTTACACTGCTGCGCGGGGAAAAAATCAAGGGGATGAAGACTTTGATAGAAGAAGCTCGTTGACAGTATGTTATGAAGCATATCCGGTGATGTTATTAAGCATGGGAAAATAGCTTGTTTTTGATAATCATGCACTTTTTTTTCAGTTTTTATTCCCGGTAGAAAGTTTTTTCAGCTTCTATCTTTCAGTTTACTTTTTAATACTTTCCTTGTTAAGCGTACATAACAGTTTGGCGTATATTTCTTGTATATACCAATAAAAAGTAAGGCAAATACGCGATAAAGAAGAAAATTTATAAGGAAAGATTTGCAATGCAGAAATAATTCCGTAATTTCGCCATGTCGAAAGACATAAACGAACGAAATTGTATAACCAAAACAAACTTCAAATGAAAAAGCATAATTTCAACGCAGGACCTTCCATTCTTCCGCGTGAGGTGATAGAGGATACGGCGAAGGCTATTTTAGATTTCAATGGATCCGGTCTGTCTCTTATGGAGATTAGCCACCGCGCTAAAGACTTCCAGCCCGTAGTGGACGAAGCCGTAGCACTGTTCAAAGAACTACTTAACATTCCGGAAGGCTATTCGGTGCTGTTCCTGGGAGGTGGTGCAAGTCTGGAATTTTGCATGATACCTTTCAACTTCCTCGAAAAGAAGGCCGCTTACCTCAATACGGGTGTGTGGGCAAAGAAAGCCATGAAGGAAGCCAAAGGTTTTGGCGAGGTTGTAGAGGTTGCCTCTTCTGCTGAAGCCACTTATACTTACATTCCGAAAGATTATACGGTACCGGCCGATGTGGACTATTTCCATATCACCACCAACAATACTATCTATGGCACGGAATTGAAGGAAGACCTGAACGTAAACGTTCCTATGATTGCCGATATGTCGTCCGATATTTTCTCCCGTCCTATTGATGTGTCCAAATACATCTGTATCTACGGCGGTGCACAGAAGAATCTGGCTCCTGCGGGCGTAACATTCGTCATCGTGAAGAATGATGCGGTAGGCAAGGTGTCCCGCTACATCCCGACCATGCTGAACTATCAGACTCACATTGACGGCGGTTCAATGTTCAATACTCCTCCCGTTGTTCCTATCTATGCGGCATTGCAGACATTGCGCTGGATAAAGGCTCAGGGCGGTGTGAAGGAAATGGAACGTCGCGCCATCGAAAAGGCGGATATGCTGTATGCCGAGATAGACCGCAACAAGATGTTCGTGGGTACTGCCGCCAAAGAAGACCGTTCACGCATGAACATCTGCTTTGTGATGGCTCCCGAATACAAGGAACTGGAAGCCGACTTCCTGAAATTCGCTACCGAAAAGGGTATGGTAGGTATCAAGGGACACCGTTCCGTAGGCGGTTTCCGTGCATCTTGCTACAATGCCATGCCGAAGGAAAGCGTACAGGCTTTGATAGACTGCATGCAGGAATTTGAGAAACTTCATTAATAATATTTGTTCACCACAGAGGGCACAGAGTCCCACAGAGATGAAATGAAAAGGAAAACTCTGTGAAACTTCGTGCGGTTCTGTGGTGAATCTTTTTTTAATACCATTGAATCATGAAAGTATTAGTTGCAACAGACAAGCCGTTTGCAAAAGTTGCAGTAGACGGTATTCGCAAAGAAATTGAAGCAGCAGGCTATGAACTTGCCTTGCTGGAGAAATATGGCGATAAGGCAAAATTGCTGGAAGCCGTGAAAGATGCCAATGCCATTATTATCCGTAGCGACATTATTGATGCCGAGGTTTTGGATGCCGCCAAAGAGCTGAAAATCGTAGTGCGTGCCGGTGCGGGATATGACAATGTGGACTTGGATGCCGCAACCGCCCACAATGTATGTGTGATGAACACTCCGGGGCAGAACTCAAACGCTGTGGCCGAACTGGCTTTCGGGCTTATGGTAATGGCTGTCCGCAATCTGTACAACGGTACTTCCGGTACGGAGCTGAAAGGCAAGAAGTTGGGCATTCATGCTTACGGTAACGTAGGCCGCAATGTAGCCCGCATAGCCAAGGGTTTCGGCATGGACATTTACGCATTCGACGCTTTCTGCCCGAAAGAGGTTATCGAGAAAGACGGTGTAAAGGCTGTGGCTTCGGCCGAGGAACTTTATTCTGCCTGCGACATCGTTTCGCTGCACATTCCCGCAACGGCGGAAACCAAGAACTCCATTAACTATGCTTTGGTGGGCAGGATGCCGAAAGGCGGTCTGCTGGTGAACACCGCCCGCAAGGAAGTTATCAATGAAGCCGAGCTGATACAACTGATGGAAGAACGTGCCGACTTGAAGTACATGACCGATATTATGCCCGCAGCCAATGATACATTTGCCGCCAAGTTTGCCGGCCGTTACTTCTCCACACCGAAGAAGATGGGTGCGCAGACGGCCGAGGCCAATATCAATGCCGGCATTGCCGCTGCCAGACAGATTGTGGGCTTCCTGAAAGACGGCTGCGAGAAGTTCCGCGTAAATAAGTAATGGATTTATACTCTGACAACCATGGCAACATAAAACCTTTTAAAGGGATTCGTCCCCCTCAGGATTTGGTAGAGCAGGTGGCATCCCGTCCGTACGACGTCCTGAATTCCGCCGAAGCGCGTGAAGAAGCGGCAGGAAACGAAAAATCCCTGTATCACATCATCAAGCCCGAAATAGATTTTCCGGTCGGTACGGACGAGCACGATGAACGTGTGTACCGGAAAGCAGCCGAGAACTTCCAAATGTTCCAGGACAAAGGCTGGCTGGTGCAGGACGATAAGGAGAATTATTACATATATGCCCAGACCATGAACGGTAAGACGCAATATGGTTTGGTGGTGGGCGCATACGTGCCCGATTACATGAACGGCGTTATCAAGAAGCATGAGCTTACCCGCCGCGACAAGGAAGAAGACCGCATGAAGCATGTCCGTGTGAACAATGCCAACATCGAGCCCGTATTCTTCGCTTATCCCGACAATGCAGTGCTGGATGCGGTCATTGCCCGTTACACGGCACAGAAGCCTGTTTACGACTTTGTGGCTCCGGACGACGGTTTCGGCCATACATTCTGGATTATCGACCGGCAGGAAGATATTGAGGTCATAACCGAAGAGTTTGCCAAGATGCCTGCACTTTACATTGCCGACGGGCACCACCGCAGTGCAGCCGCAGCCCTGGTGGGTGCGGAGAAGGCCGGACAGAATCCCAATCATCGCGGAGACGAGGAGTACAACTACTTCATGGCAGTCTGTTTCCCCGCCAACCAGTTGACTATCATCGACTACAACCGCGTGGTGAAGGACCTGAACGGGTTGACTCCCGGAGAATTCCTGGCTGCCGTAGGCAAGAACTTCACGGTAGAAGAGAAAGGACGGAAATCTACAAGCCGGCAGGCCTGCATAACTTCTCCCTTTACCTGGACGGCAAGTGGTACAGCCTTACGGCAAAGCCGGGCACTTACAACGACAACGACCCTATCGGCGTGCTGGATGTTACCATTTCGTCCAACCTGATACTGGATGAAATTCTCGGTATCAAGACCTCCGTTCCGACAAGCGTATCGACTTTGTCGGCGGTATCCGCGGGCTGGGCGAATTGAAGAAGCGGGTGGACAGCGGTGAGATGAAAGTGGCTTTGGCGCTTTATCCTGTGTCCATGAAGCAGTTGATGGACATTGCCGATACCGGCAATATCATGCCGCCCAAGACCACTTGGTTCGAACCGAAGCTGCGTTCGGGACTGGTAATTCATAAACTGGACTGATTCAGATATAATTTCAAAGAACGGATAAGAAGAAGGTGCATGGAAACTTGGCAGGTTTTGATGCACCTTCGCTATTTTATATTGCCATTCCCTTTTCCGGTATACGGAAAATACCGACCTTTGCCGTCAAAATAAGATACCGTTATTCGGCATTAGTTATTAAAACCAAAAGAACGATATGGGCAAAAAGGAAGAATACAAACTGAAGAACGAACAGTTCCTGCAAAATCTGCGTACCGAAGAAGGCGTAAAGGAGTTGGCTGCCGGCGTGCTTTACCGTATCCTGGAAAGCGGGCAGGGCAGTAGTGCTACTCCTCGATTAAACAGTATTGTGTCGGTGCATTACAAGGGAACGCTCATTAACGGCAGGGAGTTTGACAATTCCTGGAAGCGCAACTGTCCGGAGGCTTTCCGGCTGAACGAAGTAATCGACGGCTGGCAGATAGCCTTGCAGCAGATGCGCGTGGGCGACCACTGGATGGTCTACATCCCGTACACCGTGGGATACGGCACACGCACCAGCGGGCCTATTCCGGCTTTCTCCACACTGATATTCGAAGTGAAACTGCTGGGCATTGCCTGAGAGAGGGTGTGAACAATCATGTTACGGAACGGAGACCTTACCCGGGGTGGCATAACGGGTACGCTGTTGCGTTTCACCCTGCCTATGATGGCGGGTTCGTTGCTGCAACAGTGCTATAACATAGCCGATACGCTGATTGTAGGGCAGTGCATCGGTGCGGATGCACTGGCGGCGGTAGGGTCGGCGTATACGCTGATGGTCTTCCTTATCTCCATCCTTCTCGGTTTGTCTATCGGCAGCGGCACGGTATTCTCGTTGCATTACGGTGCGGGAAACCATTCCGCCCTGCGCCGCAGCATTTTCGTGTCGTTCGTACTGATAGGGGCGGTCACGTGCGTGCTGAATATGGCGGTATTCGTATGGCTGGACCCCATTCTCCGTTTGCTGCAAGTGCCGCAGGACATTTACGGCATGATGCGCGGTTACCTGTGGATAATCTTTTGCGGTCATTGTCTTTACGTTTATCTATAATTTCTATGCGGCATTGCTGCGTGCCATAGGAGATGCCGTCACTCCTCTTTGGTTTCTGGCGGTTTCCGTTGTACTGAACATCGGGCTGGATTTGTTCTTTATCTTGCAGTTGGATTGGGGAATCAAGGGAGCAGCCATCGCCACGGTAGCCGCACAGGGAACATCCGCTTTGGGAATTATGGGATATGCCTACGTGAAATACCCCGAACTGAGATTACACCGCAACGACCTGCATTTCGACCGTCACTGCCTGAAAGAGATCACTTCGTTCTCCGCACTGACCTGTGTACAACAATCGGTAATGAATCTGGGCATTCTCATGGTACAAGGATTGGTCAACAGTTTTGGCACTGTAGTCATGGCCGCCTTTGCGGCAGCAATAAAAATAGACTCGTTCGCCTATATGCCGGTACAGGAATTCGGAAATGCCTTTTCCACCTTTATTGCCCAGAACTTCGGAGCGAGAAAAGAGGAACGGATCCGCAAAGGAGTGAAAAGTGCCTTGATTACCACCGTTCTCTTCTCTCTGGTCATTTCCATTCTGGTCTTTTTATTCGCCAAACCATTGATGCTGATTTTTGTCCGCCCCCACGAAACGGAAATTCTGAACATCGGTATCAGTTATTTACGCATCGAGGGAGCGTTTTATTGCGGAATCGGGATTTTGTTCCTGTTATACGGATATTATCGTGCCATCCGTATGCCGGGAATGTCCGTAGTGCTCACAGTGGTATCGTTGGGAACCCGTGTAGCCCTTTCCTATTGGCTTGCCGGCATTCCTGCCATCGGGGTCATCGGAATCTGGTGGTCTATTCCTATCGGATGGTTTATAGCGGACGTCATCGGCATCATATATTATAAACAACTTAAAAAGGAAACAGCAAAGGAAGTACCAGCACCATGACAATGCCCATAATAATCTGCAACGGCAGCCCTACCTTTACATAATCCATAAAGGTATATTGTCCGGCGGGCATTACCAGCGCATTGGGCGGAGTGGAGAATGGCGAAGCGAAACACATACTTGCCCCCAGTGTCACCGCAAAGAGAAAAGGTACGGGACTTACCCCTATCTGCGTTGCACTTTGCATCGCGATAGGAGCCAGAAGCACTGCGGTAGCCGTGTTGCTGATAAACATCGTCATCAGGGAAGTAGTGAAATAAATACCCGCCATCAGTGCCAACGGTCCGTATGTTCCCAGTTCACTGACCAGACTGTTCGAAATGTATTCGGAAGCCCCTGTCTTTTCCAATGCCAGCGACATAGGCAGCATGGCCGCAATGAGTACGATGCTTTCCCAGTTAATGGTTTTTGTAAGCCGCCTCCACATTGCGGAAACATCCTGTCAGTACCATCAGGATACCGGCAATCATCACTGCCGTCACCGGAGCTACCGGAATGAAGTCGAACACCATCATTGCCACCATCAGCACCATGATAACGGCAGCTACCGGTGCTTTGTAATCCAGCGTGACCTTTGCAGCCTCGGCCAGCGGTTGTCCCAGTACCACCCAGTCGGCATCCTCCTTGCTCAGCCGGGCGATATTGTTCCATGTACCCTGCACCAGCAACACATCCCCGCTATGAATCCGCTCATTGCCCAAGTCCTGCAACAAATATTCCTTCTTCCGGCGGATACCCAGTACATTCACATTAAACTTGTCACGAAAGCCCGCCCCCTTTATCGTCTGGTTTATCAGATTGGAGGAAGGCATCAAAACGATTTCAGCAATACCTATGTCATAAAAATCCAATGAATTGGCTGAGTTTTTCGCTTCTTCGGTAGTATGCTCGTCCAGCATCTCCAGCAGATAATCTTCGGCAAACAACTTTATTTTCTCAAAATCCCCCGTCACATACAGAATATCCTCTTTCTGAAGAACCGTACCGGGATCGGCCAGCTTCTGAGTAATTGTTTTCAGGAAGCGGTGTTGTGACATATCCCCACGACGCACCTCCAGTATATTCAATCCATACTTGCGCCGGATATCCAACTCTATAATCGTCTTTCCATGCAGCCGGGAGTCACCCACCACCCTCAACCGGAACAAATTACTGGATAGCCCGTATTCCTTCACCAACTGTTTCAGGGATTTGCCCGAATGAACATTGTCTTCCCCGTTTTTCCCCCGTTTCGAAAGAAACCATTTACTGAGCGGAAGCAACACCAAAGTACCCACTGCCACACAAATAATCCCTACCGGAAAAAAAGAGAAGAACGAAAGCGGAGGAAAACCGGCCGAAGTCAACGCATTTTGAATAACAAGGTTGGGCGGCGTACCAATCAGTGTCATCATACCTCCCATACTGCTGGCAAACGCCAACGGCATAAGCAGACGACTGGGATTCATGTTGGCACTGACTGCCAGACTGACCACGATAGGCAACATCAGAGCCACCGTACCTGTATTGCTCACAAAAGCCCCGATGGCAGAAGTCACCAACATTACAAGCAAGAATAATTTCAATTCACTCTTACCCGCTAATTTCAGAATGTGTGAACTGATCATTTTGGCAAGTCCTGTCTGGAAAATCGCTCCGCCAACCACAAACAGCCCCACCATCATAATGACGACCGAATTGGAGAATCCGGACAAAGCCTCGTCAGGAGTCAATATCTGAAAAATCAACAAAGCCACTAAAGCACAAAGAGCCACAAGATCCGACCGTATCTTGCCATTTACAAAAAATACTGCGGACAGTACAAGGATAATAATCGTAATGAGCATAGGTATTAAATTATTGTTTCATTCATTCGTTGTTGCATTTGTACAAGTTCTTTTTGCAAAATAAAAAATATATTCCGATAATAGAAACAAACCCCGAATGTTTTTGTTCTTAAAAGAACAACATGAACGACATTTTCATCTAAAATTTATGTATTTTTGTAGCCCTATAGAAAAGAACAGACATACAAATGATGGAAGAAACAACCTGCAAACCTGATTATTCGAATTCGATGGCGGAACATCTGGGTATCCGGTTTCTACCCTCCACCGAGGATGCGGTACATGCCGAAATGCCTGTAGACCATCGTACTTCACAACCCTTTGGTATGTTGAACGGCGGCGCGTCACTGGCTCTGGCCGAGATTGTGGCAGGGCATGGCTCCATGTCGCTATGCCGGGAAGGCGAATATGCCTGCGGAGTACAAGTAAGTGGAAATCATCTGTCGGCCGTGCCCGTCGGAGGCAAAGTATTCGCCACCGGCAAACTGATTCACCGCGGCAGATCCTCGCATATATGGAATATAGATATCACCACTCCACAAGGACAACTGGTTTCTACTGTTCGTGTCGTTAATTTCATACTGAAAAAGAAATGAATCTACCAGATATACATACGCAAAAATTATTGGATTGCCTGACACACAGCCGCCTCGGTTTCGCCCTCTACCGGTTACCTTGGACAGACGAATGCTACCTGGTATTGCAAACCTCGGGCGATGTGGAACAATTAGCGGACATTCAGGAACTGAATGGAAAGAAAGGATTTGTCATGGCTCCTTTCCGGATATCGGAGGAACATCCCTTGGTACTTATCCGTCCGGATGTCACCGCATACGACTGGAGCGAAATCAGCGAAGCACTGTCTTCACTGGAATGTGCGGATGCCCTGCTCACCTGCAAAAGCCGGCAGAGTGAATTCTCCCCTTTTGTTTCCGAAGAAACGGATAAAGAACAATATACCCGCGCATTCGGGCGTTTCATCACTCCCTTACAAGAGAAGCGGTTCCAGAAACTGGTTCTGTCACGTTCTTCCGCCAGACATATCGGAGATGATTTTTCACCACTCGGCGCTTTTGTCCGGGCCTGCAACAACTATCCGCGCATGATGATTTACCTATGCCACACCCCTGCTTCCGGAACCTGGCTGGGCAGCACACCGGAAATCTTATTAAGCGGACACGGCAAAGAATGGCACACCGTGGCCCTGGCCGGTACCATGCCGATGCAGAACGAAGTGATGCCGACAGACTGGGACAAGAAGAACCGGGAAGAGCAGGGCTATGTGGCTGATTACATCCGCCGGATCGCCAAAAGATTCGGCAACAAGATGACGGAAAAAGGTCCTTATACCGCCCGTGCCGGACAATTGGTACACCTCAAGACCGATTTTTATTTCTTGTTGAAAAATACAGACCATATAGGCGATTTATTGCAAGAACTCCATCCCACTCCCGCCGTCTGCGGCCTGCCCAAAGAGGAGGCTTTCCGGTTTATTCCGGACAATGAAGGGTACGACCGCAGTTATTATTCCGGATTCACCGGCTGGCTGGATACAGAGGGGCATACCGATATCTACGTCAATCTGCGCTGCATGGAAATAAAGCCGGGTGAAGCCATCCTGTATGCAGGAGGAGGAATACTGGCTTCCTCGGAAGTAGAATCGGAATGGATGGAAACGGGAGACAAGATGAATACGATGCGGAGCATCCTTCATCCTGACTTTATAAGTAAATAAATGGAAACAATTAAAGTAGAAGAATAATGTATTCAGACAAAAAGAACATACTTCAGTTGGTGGCACTTCTCAAAGCGCACGGTGTGCGGAAAATAGTGCTTTGTCCCGGCAGCCGTAATGCTGCCATCGTACATACTCTGGCCAATATAGAGGACTTCACTTGTTATTCTGTAACCGATGAACGCAGTGCCGGTTTTTTTGCCATCGGCCTATCTTTACAAGGGGGAGGCCCTGCCGCAGTATGCTGCACTTCCGGTTCGGCCCTGCTGAACCTGCACCCTGCCGTAGCCGAAGCCTTTTACCAACAAGTACCTCTGATTGTCATTTCCGCCGACCGCCCCGCTGCCTGGATAGGACAAATGGACGGACAAACCCTGCCCCAGCCCCATGTGTTCGGAACGTTAGTCAAGATGTCTGTCAACCTGCCCGAAGTACATACTGAGGAAGACGAATGGTTTTGCAACCGCCTTATCAACGAAGCCATACTGGAAACCACCCACCACGGCAAAGGGCCTGTACATATCAATGTACCCATTTCCGAACCCATTTACCGCTTCACCGCCAAAACACTTCCCGAAGTACGTGTCATCACCCGTTATCAGGGACTGAGCGTGTACGACCGTGACTATAAGGAACTGATCGAACGGCTGAACAAGTACAACAAGCGCATGGTTGTGGTAGGCCAGATGAATCTGATTTACCTGTTCGAGAAAAAATATGTGAAACCGCTTTATAAACATTTCGCCTGGCTGACGGAACATCTGGGTAACCAGACCATCCCCGGCATTCCTATCAAGAATTTCGACGCCGCCGTTTATTCCATGACACCGGAACGCCAGGAAGACATGGCCCCCGAAATACTGATTACCTACGGCGGACACATCGTATCCAAACAATTGAAGAAATACCTGCGCAATCATCCCCCGCGCGAACACTGGCATGTTGCCGCCGACGGGAAGATAGCCGATTTATACGGTTGCCTGACCACCGTCATCGAGATGGATCCGTTTGAGTTCTTGGAAAAAATAGCTTTCCTGCTGGACAACAAACCTACCCATTATCCGCTGATGTGGGAAAACTATTGCAAAACCATTCCGATGCCGGACCTTGCTTATTCCGAAATCTCCGTTATCGGAAAACTCATCCGGGCATTGCCCGAACCCTGTGCCCTGCATCTGGCAAACAGCTCCACCGTGCGCTATGCACAGTTATTTACAGTTCCTCCCCAGGTGGAAATCTGTTGCAACCGGGGAGTGAACGGCATAGAAGGCTCCCTGTCCACCGCCATCGGTTATGCCGCCGCTTCCAGTAAGCTGAATTTCATCATCATAGGCGACTTGAGCTTCTTCTATGACATGAACGCACTGTGGAATCAAAATTACGGTGCCAACATCCGCATCCTGTTACTGAATAACGAAGGAGGAGAAATATTCCATACCCTGCCTGGAATGGACAAATCAAGCCGTTCCAGGGAGTTTATCACAGCCGAGCATTACACCACCGCCAAAGGCTGGGCGGAAGAACGCGGCTTTATTTACATGAAAGTGACCGGAGAAGAAGAGCTGGAAGAAGCGATGCAGCCATTCACCTCACCCGAGACACGGATGCAACCCATGCTGCTGGAGGTGTTTACCGACAAGGAAAAAGACACCACCCTGTTAAGAGAATATTATCACGGACTTAAAAATAAAAATGAATAATGGAAACAAGAGAATGGAAAACCATCAAAGAATATCAGGATATTCTGTTTGACTTTTACAACGGAATAGCGAAAATCACCATCAACCGTCCGCGTTACCGCAACGCGTTCACCCCCACCACCACTTCGGAAATCAGCGACGCCCTGTATTACTGCCGCGAGTGCCAGGATATCAATGTAGTGGTTCTGACCGGAGCAGGCGACAAAGCCTTCTGCAGCGGGGGAGATATGCACGTAAAAGGTCATGGCGGCTATATCGGCACAGATGGAGTTCCCCGTCTGAATGTGCTGGACGTACAAAAGCAAATCCGGTCACTGCCTAAACCGGTCATCGCCATGGTAAACGGTTACGCCATCGGCGGCGGTCATGTGCTGCATGTGGTATGCGATCTGACCATTGCCTCAGAGAATGCCATTTTCGGACAGACAGGTCCCAAGGTAGGCAGCTTCGACGCCGGATTCGGCTCTTCCTATCTGGCACGCATCGTAGGGCAGAAGAAAGCCCGTGAAATATGGTTCCTTTGCCGTCAATACTCCGCACAGGAAGCACTGGAAATGGGATTGGTCAATACAGTCGTTCCTTTCGACCGCCTGGAAGACGAAACCGTGGCATGGGCAGAAAAGATGATGGAGCACAGCCCGCTCGCTCTTCGTATGATCAAAGCCGGACTGAATGCCGAACTGGACGGACAAGCCGGCATACAAGAACTTGCCGGAGATGCCACCATGCTGTATTACATGACAGAGGAAGCGCAGGAAGGAGGAAAGGCATTTTTGGAAAAACGCAAGCCACGGTTCCAGGATTATCCGAAGTTCCCATAACCAGTGGTTCATTTTTCCGGTGGAGGACAACCCAATAGTCCTCCTTGCTTCCCATTAACCACTAATCACTAATAAGAATGTTCCAAACCCGAATTATAAAAAACAATTACACTTCAAGCAACCGGCAGGTACTTCCAGAGGAGTATATACCACCCGGGATGTATGGTACATCCTCCTCACCGACACCGGCAGCCGCCACTATGGCGTGGGTGAATGTGCCCCTCTCCCTGCCCTGAGTTGTGACGATATCCCCTCATACGACGAGGTGTTGGCCACTGCCTGCAAGAACCTGGAAAAGAACGGGGAAATAGACCGGGAAGCCTTGCTTCCCTATCCGTCCATCCTGTTCGGTATGGAAACCGCCCTGCTGCATTTCCGGGCACGCAGCCTGCAATTCTGGCACACCCCGTTCAGCAAAGGCAAAGAGGGCATCCCCATCAACGGACTCATCTGGATGGGAAACTTTGACGAGATGTACCGGCGCATCGGGGAAAAGATGCAGCAAGGCTTCCGCTGCATCAAACTCAAAATAGGCGCCATCGACTTTGAAAAGGAACTGGAGCTGCTGGCGCACATCCGCCGGCATTTCACCCCAGCCCAAATCGAACTGCGTGTAGATGCCAACGGTGCTTTTTCTCCTGCCGATGCCCTCGAAAAGTTACATCGTCTTTCCGAATTCCAGCTCCATTCCATCGAACAGCCCATCCGTGCGGGGCAATGGAATGAAATGGCCCGGCTCTGTGCCGCCACCCCCTTTCCCATTGCACTGGATGAAGAGCTGATAGGCATCAACCGGCGCGACCGGAAAATAGAATTGCTGGAAACCATCCGTCCTCAGTACATTATCCTGAAACCTTCTCTGCACGGAGGAATCAGCGGCTCCGAAGAATGGATGGAACTGGCGGCTGAAAGAGGCATCGGCTCATGGGTCACTTCCGCTCTGGAGTCCAATATCGGACTGAATGCCATCGCACAATGGTGTGCCACCTTGCAGCCCGCCCTCCCCCAAGGACTAGGTACCGGCTTGCTGTTTACCGACAATATAGACTATCCGCTTCACATCGAAGGGGACTGCCTTTGGTTCCACCCCGAAGAACAAGAACCCGACTTACTAAACTGGCTGAAACAATGACAAAATTCTGCACCAATAGAAACAAACAGACCATTCTGATAGAAAGCATCCCCTACTCCAACTGGGAAATTGAAATGGTAAGAATGAATATCCCTGCCGACAACCGAAGTTTCCGGCAGGAACTTTTCTCCTTTCTTTCCGAATGGTTTGATCCGGCAGACACCCTGCCGGTACATACTTCAGGCTCCACCGGCAAACCCAAGGAACTGTATGTAGAAAAAGAACGCATGATGGAAAGCGCCTGCCTCACCTGTTCCTTCCTCGGACTGCAAAAAGAAGATTCCGCCCTGCTTTGTATGCCCTTGCAATACATTGCCGGAAAAATGGTGGTAATACGTGCCTTGGTAGCGGGACTGGACTTGCTGCCTGTCACCCCCTCCGGACATCCTTTAAAAGACCTGACAAAAGCACCCGTCTTTGCCGCCATGATCCCCATGCAAGTCTATAACTCACTGCAAGTTCCCGAAGAGAAAGCGATATTGCAACAAATCAGACACCTCATTATCGGAGGCGGTCCTATCGACTCCCAACTGAACGCTGCGTTAAAAGATTTCCCCCATGCCGTATGGTCTACCTACGGCATGACCGAAACCTTGTCACACATTGCCCTACGCAGACTGAACGGTCCTGAAGCTTCAGACTGGTACACCCCTTTCGAGAGCATACAGATCCGTCTGAGTAAAGAAAATACCTTGGTGATATACGCTCCCGAAATTTGCGAAAAAGAACTGGTGACCAATGACATAGCCGAGATAAACGGACAGAACCAATTCCGCATTCTAGGCAGAAAAGACAACACGATCAATACAGGAGGAGTAAAAGTGCAGATAGAACAAGTAGAGGCCGCATTGAAAGGACACCTGTCCGTTCCTTTCCTGATCACCTCCGCCCCCGACGAAAAATTCGGAGAAATCATTGTACTGCTTGCCGAAGGACAACTGCCCGACGACATAGAACAGACCTGCACACATCAATTACCTCCCTACTGGCGTCCCAAACGTTTTGTTCCGGTATTCAAACTTCCCCTGACAGAAACCGGGAAACCCGACCGTGCCATAGCCAAATTACTGGCGCAAAAATAACTCCGATCCATTCATAAAGGGTGAATTCAAAAACCAATCAAACGGTCTTTTTGAATTCACCCTTCTTTCTGTAAAAAAGAATAATTTTCCGTGTTCTCCTACAACTTACGGAAAGCTCAAATTGTTTTCCTATCAGTATATTAAAAAAATCAAATACACGTAGTTTTTTTCCGTTTTATTTTCCCTTATGTCCACTACTCCCGGTGGAATGTATCATTAAATTCTAATTTTGTGAAGCTAGATTTGATACAAAGTATGTTATATAATAACCCAAAACCACAGGATACCAAAGAAGGACTGTCCGACCAAGATTTCAGTATTTATATGGATGCGCACACAGTGCCTTTCAGCAAATACCCCTCTTATATGCCGGCAGGAGTTTTGGGTATATGTACCGAAGGAAATGCCGAGATCCAGGTTGGCCTCCGGAAATATGTTATTTGCGCAAACGATATTCTTATTTTCATGCCGGGATTCCTGGTTTCATTTATAAAATCCAGCCCGACTTTCACCATCGACTATTGTACTTTTTCAAATGTCCTTTTTTATGACGTGATCAATGGAAGTATCAAACGTTTTCCGACCGGTTTTCATACCTACACCCAGACCCACTGCGTCCATTCGCTATCCCAAGAGAAAGCGGAACAGTTCTCCATCTATTTCCGGTTATTATACAACAGAGCCACTTCGCCAACTTATTTATTTACAAAAGAATCTATTACCAATCTGCTGAAATTACCTTTTCTGGAACTTTATGCAGACTATTACAGCACGGTAAAAGAACATAAAGTCACCACCTTGCATAAAGAAGAAATCGGATACTTTTTTCTGGATTTGCTGTTAAAGCATTACAAAGAAAACAAAGAAGTGGCGTTCTATGCCGAAAAGTTGCATGTTTCCTCCAAATACCTGACTGAAGCCTTGACCCTGGTAAGCGGAAAATCCCCCAAAGAATGGATTATACATTATACCCTGCAAGAGATTTACGCACTATTGGAGAATCCATCCATCAGCATACAGGAAATCGTTCAAAGAACCCGGTTTGCCAATCTTGCCACCTTAAGACGTTTCTTCAAGCGGCATACCGGAACATCCCTGTTGCAATACCGGAAACAGGACTTATACAAAAATAATCAATAGGTACCTCAATAAAAAAATCAGCCCGTTCCACACATCTTCCGGAACGGGCTGATCCCTCTATCTACCAAAACTTGTTGTTTTCCTTACTATACTCAAATCCGGCCGCCTTCAGTTTTTTCACCAACAGCTCCTTGTCTACATTCATATCATCACAAAGCTCGTCCAGCGAATGATAGCAGTCACGAAGTTTCATATTCACCATGCTGAAAAGCATCATCGGGTCATCAGGTAATTCCATATCAATATCTCCTTTTTAAAAATCGGATGCAAAGTTACAAAACTTTTCATAATGATACGTATTCCATCGCCAAATATCGGTTTGACAAAAAGTTATCCCCTGCTTTTTATCCTATCAGTCCGTCAGCTTCACCGTTTCCATCTTCCCCGGAACCAAAGTAAGACGCGCCGTTCCATCCCTGTCTATCTCCACCTCCATATACCGGGCCCGGATAATGATCCTTCCGTCTACAGCCAGTACCCCCCACTGGCAGGAGCTGTCCTGATAGGCGCAATAACCACCCACCGGATGCAATATCCTCCGATAGACAGGTGGAATCAAAATCCGCTCCGCTGTCCTCAGCCCCCATTTCACTCCTATTTGAAAAGGTACGGCCTCCACACTCCTGCTGATTATACGCTGCCGTTTCCGTTCATACTCGCACTTCTCCTCCCGCAAGCGTTTCTCCACACGCTCGTCCGCCTGTCTTCGGAGCAATGCCACCGCCTCATCAAAATCCTCACTCCGGTCCGACGGACGGTTACAGGCCACATAACGCTTTCCATGCCCTTTCTCCACATGATAATACCGTCCCTCCTCATCCATCACCACAATACTTTGATCCGGCAACCGTCCGCTCAGGTAATAAGCACGCTCCTCATCCCCCTCCAACAGACAAACCTGCGGTTCACAACAAAAGCCTCCATCTTCCATGCGGCGGCATCGGGAAGGCACTCTGCCATCGTACATCTTCACATAAAACCCCATCCACACGATGGACGAAAAAGGCAACCCGCATGTATTGGCATACACCTGCCTTGTCCTGCTGTAATAAGTACGGTTCACCTGTAACAATTCTATGCTCCCGTATCTGAGGACACGCGGGCGGACAGAATAACACCGGCCGTTCCGTAAATCCACATAAGACACCGAATTCCCGGCATGACGGACTTGCAACAAATCATCTTTCAGAAACCTCACCTCACGGCAATGCCCCGGTTCGGCCACCAAAGCCCCCGTATCATCCAGTACCCGGACACCCCCGTTCCGAAGCCTCCCCACGGCAAAACGTCCTTTGATACTCAAAACCTCTTTAAACGAAGCGTCCGGCAACATCTCATCTCCCTTTTCCAATCCCCAAAGACCTGTTTCCTTATCTACAAATGCCCTCAGCCTGCATGACGGTGACTGCTCCTTCTCATCCGGCAAAGCCTGCTCTCTGATGGAAGAAAGCAAACGCCCGTGCTCCATAACCACCACCAAGTCCCCACCGGCTTCAGCCGGCCTTTCCACCACCGGAAAAGCGGTAACGGAAGCATCACAGTTCATCCGTCCGGGCAAACTCCCCTTTCCCGCCATCCGTCCCCGGAACATAGCATCCCAGTTCCATCGCTGTGTAGGAAGCCCGAAAATGCGGTACAGCCCCACATTGTCTATCAGCATACACGCCTCCTTGCCCTCCGATCTCCGCAATCCGCGCCCTACCTGCTGCAAATATTTAGCCAGTGACAAAGTAGGACGGGCCAGTTGTACAAACTCCACATCGGGACAGTCGAACCCCTCGCTGAATACATCCACATTCACCAGCACCTCGATTTTTCCATGTCTGAACTCCTCCACCATCCGCTTACGCTCCATAGCAGGAGTCTTGCTGTCCACAGCCACCGCATTCACTCCCCGCCTGCTGTAATACTCCGCTATCCGCCGGGCATGTTCAATGCTGATGGCATACACCATCCCCTTCTTGCCGGAAGCAAACTGCCTGACACTGCGGTACAGGCGCTCGATACCGGGACGCCTGTTCAGTACCGCATCCATCTCTTTCACCTGATAATCCCCATCGGCCCCCCGTTTCTCCAGACCGTCAATGAGCCGCTGCTCCTCGCTGCCGGGACGGATGGATACATAATCGAACACAGACAACACGCCTTTTTCAATAAACTCGGCAATACTCCACGAAGTAACCAGTACCTCGAACAGTTCCGTGAACCCCCTACGGTTCAGGCGGCAAGGTGTGGCAGTCACACCCAGTTTCTTTGCGGCAGGATAACGCTTCCACATCTCCGTGTAAGAAGCGGCCAAGGCATGATGAGCCTCGTCTATCACAATCAGTCCCGGAGCATCACCCGCCTCATTCCAGTGCCGGGACAGCCATTGGACAGACATCACCCTGACCGGAGTATCCTCCCTCCGGATACCATATTTAGCCAGCGTTTCCTCCATTTGCGCCACCAGTTCCCTACGATGGGCAATAAGCCATACCCCGCTGCCGGCAGAAGACACGAACTCACTGACCACAGATGCCAGCAAATGTGTCTTGCCCGTACCGGTAGGCATCTGCACCATCACACTCCGGTGAGCTTTCCACGCTTCCATCAGACGTGTTTTCATCTCTATCTGATAATCCCGCAACATAAATAATTTGCCGATTTGCTAACGTGCCAATGGAGTAAGAGGATAACTGAAAAAATTATTTACTAGCCAGCATATTATTAATCTGCGCCCGTATATTGGCTATCGTACCGCCCGACACAAGCCGTTTGGCAAAAGGTAGCAACGACTTGATGAAAGCCGCTTTCACCACCGTGTGTTTGTCTACATTCCTACAGTTCTCATCGGCCAGCATCTTTCCTACCACCACCGCCAGTTCGCGTGCCGTGGTACACTCTCCCAAAAGTATCTTGTAAGCCCTCATCACCTTTATATCGGGTATATAGACCGATACGTAAAATTCATCATCCGACAGTTCCGCCGGCTCCTGTGCCGGCTTCTCATCCGTCACACTTTCTGTACTCTCCGTTTTCTCAGAATCTTCCGGTTGGTCGGCGGCCTCATCACCCCGGTCGCCATAAAAGTTCTGAATGGCGGAAGACGCCACAGGGGCAATCAGATTGTTTCCGCCATAAATATTTATCATCATATCAGGTTTTTCATTCATATACTATTTCTTTTCTCTATTCTTTAATTATTATCAACAGATCGTTAATCAAAATCCATATTTTATCAATATATAATCAATAGCATGCACCAATAGTAAACAGATAGTAAACGGTTATGAACCGATTTCCATACGTCATTCCCTACCCGTATATTTGTGCAGATAAATCAAAATCAATTTCTTTTATGAAAGAATACATCATGTCATTTTTCAATGCACCCGTCACCAATAAAATACCCACATGTATATGCAGTGTGGCAGGGCTTCATACCTACATCAGCACCAATCCGCAACTGGAAGAACTGACGCGTAAAGTCAGAGCCGGACTCGGAGACAAGCAAGTGTTCCGAAAGAATAAACAGACCCTTTTACCGTATGTCACTCCGGCAGGTATCTTCTCTTACTGCAAAGAGCAATGCATGCAAGTTCCTTCGGGCCTCTTTGTCATAGATATTGACGAACTGGCTTCCACCGAAGAAGCGGCAATGTGGCGCGACCGCCTCTTTGCCGATGAAGTGCTGCACCCCGTACTTTCCTTTGTCAGACCCCGGAAACCAGGGAGTAAAACTGTTTATCCCTTACCGCATAAACCCTTTCCTGAGCGTGGAAGAATCCTTCGACAATGCCCTGCACACCGCATGGGAGTATCTGGAATGGAAATACGAGCTGAAAGTGGACAGGGCCAATGCCGACTTGTCCAGAGCCTGTTTTCTGTCGCACGACGGAGAAGCGAAAATCAATAACCATAAATATTAAAAAATGAACGATTCTATTTCTATCTTGGAACAGCTGGTAACAGCCATCGAACAAGCGGGAGTCAATGTGGCCCCCACCTATCAGGAATATATGCCGCTGGCCTTTGCCATAGCCAACAGTTGCGGAGAAGAAGGACGCACCCGGTTCCACCGCATCTGCCGCATATCCGAAAAGTACCACCACGATGAAGCAGACAAACTGTACGGACATGCCCTGACCAAAGGAACAGGCAGAAATTCCCTGGGAACCGTCTTCCATCTGGCAGAGGTGGCCGGGGTGAAAATGGACCCGAAACTTGCAAACTTGCAGAACTTGCAGTCTCTCCACACCCACACACGTGCGCGCGTATCCTATAATGCCCATCCGGATGCTTCCGACGGGACTCCGCCCGATGCCGTTTTCACGGACCCAGCCTCCCCCCTGTCCGACGGCGTGTCCAAGACCATCCTCCCTGCCCGACTTCCCTCTTTCCCCGACTACCGCTGGCCCGCCTTCCTGCAAGGAATCATAGACTGCGGTAACTCTCCCGCCCAACGGGATATCCTGCTGCTGGGTGCGGCAACCGTGCTGGGAAGCACCCTCAACAAACTGGTAAGTTTTGTGTACGGACGAAAGCATAAGTATCCCTGTCTGCAAGTATTCGTCACCGCGCCTCCCGCTTCCGGCAAAGGTGCGCTGACCTGGGTACGCCGTTTGGCAGAACCCATACACAACGCGCTGCTGGACACCTACCGGGAAAAATAAAGACCTACCGCATGGAAAAGACCAAATGGGACACTTTGGGGAAGGAAAAGGCAAATACCCCCGAACCCGAACAGCCCCAGCTGAAAATGCTCCTCATAGCCGGTGACAATACCGGTACAGGCATACAGGAAAACCTGATGGACTCCGGAGGCGTAGGACTGATATGCGAAACCGAGGCCGACACCGTGAGCACCGCCATTGGAGGCGACCACGGACACTGGAGCGACCTCCTCCGGAAATGTTTCGACCATGACCGGCTGGCCTACAACCGGCGCACCAATCACGAATACCGCGAATGTAACGTCACGTTCCTCTGCGTACTTCTCAGCGGCACGCCTGCACAAATCAAGCCCCTTATCCCATCGGCCGAAAACGGATTGTTCTCTCGCCAGCTGTTCTACTATATGCCTGCCATTGAAGAATGGGGAAGACCAGTTCAACGAAGCGGATACAGACTATGACTCCCGTTTCCTGGAATGGGGGGCACAATGGAAAGAAGTGCTGGACGCCATCACCGCTTCGGTGAGCAACATCAACATGAAGCTCACCCACGAGCAAAAAGAGATATTCAACTTCCACTTTGCCCGCGTATTCGGACGAGCCTCCGCCATTCACGGTAACCAGATGAAAAGCGCCGTAACCCGTATTGCCATCAATATCTTCCGCATCATAAGCATTATCGCCCTGCTGCGCTCTCTGGAATCCCTGCTGCCGGGAGGCGAAAGGAGCGGTGAACCACAGGAAAACATCGTGCGTACCCTGCTGAACTGTCCCGGACTGACCCCGTCGGCCCATATTCCACAAGAAAACATAGCAGACGGAATCGTACCGCAATTCAACCTCTCCATCCGCACCGACGACTTTTATGCCGTGCTGGCCCTGGTGGAACCTCTGTACCGCCATGCATGCCACATTCTCTCGCTCCTGCCCGCAGGAACCCCCACCGCACCATCGGCGAACATGACTCCCGAAACCCTGTTCGACTGCCTTCCCCTGCGCTTCACCCGCAACGAAGCCATCGACAAAGGAGAACAGGTAGGAGTTCCGGCAGGCTCGGTGGACTCGCTGCTGAAACGTATGACCGAACGCGGACAGCTGGTCAAAGTGGGGCGTGGCGAATACGAATTCAACGCGCGCATGCACACACGTACGTGTGTGGGTGTGAGAGAGAGTGCAAGTTCTGCAAGTTTGCAAGATTCCTGAATTTAAAATGTATAAATATGAAAGATTTCCTTTATTTCCCATCCATGACAAAAGGTAGCCTGGCTCTGCTCTATTTTCCCGGTTCAAATCCCCGGATAGCCACCCGGCATCTGATGAGGTGGATAAACGGCTGTCCCCCTTTGATGGAAGAGTTATCCGCAACGGGTTACCATACCTCGCAAAAAGTCTTCACGAGCCGCCAGGTGACACTGATCAACCGGCATCTGGGCAGCCCCGGATAGCCCTGCAAGCTCTTTGGAACAGGATGAAAGCCATAAAGTGCCACAAGGTGTCATAAAGCGTCAGCACGCATTTCACAGTACCTATCTTTGCAATGTCAACAATGAGGGAGCCGATACGTTACTAACCTTCGGCCTAGCATGTTACTAACATGTAACCCCATACGTTACTAACCTTCAGCCTTACACGTTACCTACGTGCAATCCGCAAGAAAAGTAAAGTATTCTCCCTCTTCACTGACGAAATTCATTTTTTATTTTTCATCTCTTAAAACCCTATTTATCATGATCAACTACAGCACCTGCATGCGTGGTAACCCCACCGACAAAGACGCGGCCAAGAAGGCGTATGCCAACGCCCAGTACTCACAAGTAATGACACTGGACAAGTTCTGTTACCACATTGCCAGCCACGGATGTGTATACTCGCGCGCCGATATCCAAGCCATCCTTATTCTTGCCGTGGACTGCCTGCGCGAGCAGTTGTTGAACGGACAGCAGATACAGATGGGCGATCTGGGCGTATTTTCGAACAGTATCCGAAGCCTCGGCGCCCATTCGATGGCAGAGTTCACTGTGGAGAACATCACCGAGGTGAACGTACTGTGGGCTCCGGGCGTCCGTTTCAACAACCTGCGCCAAGATGCCGAATTCCAACTGGTTCCCACGCGCAAGGCAGCCGCCGAAGTAGTGAAGGCATTGAAGGCCGGAAAGACTACGGTAGACCTGACGGGCAATTCTTCTGCCGCCGGCATTGCCGCTGACGACGCTGACGCCTCCCGCATTCCAGCCGCCTCCGGCGAACCGGCAGACGAAAATAGCTGACCGGCTTGTTCCGCTCCACAGAGATAGCATGATGTGATTATGGAACACGGGCGACACGGATTCTTCTTTCACTCCCCCGTGTCCGTCCGCCAGTTCCGTAACCTCCTTTTGTTCCATTCGCATTTTAAACTGACAAAAAACAGATATTTCCATGAATGAATCCAACCACGAATCCAAGAAAATCACCTGGACACAAATCCTCCGGGCAGTTATCCAGGCAGCCATCGCGGCACTCACCGCTTTGGGCATTACCAGTTGCGCATCCCTCATCTAAAGAACAAACACAACATTTTCCAATTCTCAATTTATTATGATACAAGAAACATTCCCAATGATAATCGGTGAGGAAGAAATGAAAAACGAACGCCAACTCCTCACCGTAGAGGACGGACCGCTGATGCAAGGACGCGAATCAGTGCGATACCTCATCCTCCACTGTAGCGCCACACGTTGTGACAAAGACTATACTGCCGAGCAATTACTTCGTGACCATAAGACCCGTGGTTTCCGGACTGTAGGTTACCACTTCTATATCCGTCGCGACGGCACCATCACCCAGCACCGCAAACTGCTGGAAGTGGGGGCACACTGCCGTCCCTGGAACCGTTGCAGCATCGGCATCTGCTACGAGGGCGGTCTGGATGCGGACGGACATCCGGCAGACACCCGGACCGCAGAGCAGACAGAACAGCTTACCTTGTTGCTGATGCGTCTGGCAAAGCTCTTTCCCGGTGCCCGGATAAGGGGACATAGGGATATGAGCGGAAGCATCCCGAAGGCTTGTCCGTGTTTTGACGCGGAAGGGGTGTTCGGATATTTGGAAAGGTAATTTCTTTTTCCAAGGTTTCCTTTTGCCAGTGTTCGTTTCTGCTCTCAAGTAGAGAGTGATACTACTGGCAGAGGGAATTTTTTACTAAGATCATCCGGTCGGTACCGACATACCGAAACAGACTATCATATAGATAAAAATCCTTCCTGTTACGGGTTATTGTATAATCCGCGTTTATTTTAAAGCTGAATAAATCCTAATCGGATAATCTTCTTTATTATTAAAGCTCCGGGAACAAGCGCTCTCGTTCCCGGAGCTCCCCCTGCACTTTTCACAAAGGACAAGGGTTCTGATCTAACATTAGTGCCGGCTATGTTCCATTTCCGGCCGGCAGACGGAAATAACAGGCTGCAAAAACAAAGTTTTTTAACTGCTAAATTACTAAGGACCCTCATCGAGAAGGATCGTTAAGAACAGCCCGTTTTACTAATAGGCATTCTTCTCGCCACGGAAGACATTCGCCACCGTCCTGTACATGATGTAAAGGTCCAGACCGAAGCTCCAGTGCTCCAAATACCAGATATCACCACGGATACGGCCCTCCATGTCTTTTAGTTCCTTCGTTTCCCCACGGAACCCGTAACCTGGCTCCATCCCGTTATACCCGGTTTCACAAAATGCCGCACCATATATTTATTGATCAGCCTTGAATATTCCTGCGTATGGAGAAGCATGTGAGGACGAGGCCCCACGATACTCATATCCCCCAACAGCACATTGATAAACTGGGGCAGCTCATCTATATTCGTCTTACGCATTATATTGCCCCAGCGCGTCTTGCGGGGATCATGCTCCGTGGCCTGTATCCTGTCGGCATCTGCATTTACTTTCATACTGCGGAACTTGTAACAATAAAACTCCCTGCCGTTCAG
>ENA-OQKC01000242-OQKC01000242.1-human-gut-metagenome-genome-assembly--contig:-NODE-242-length-24029-cov-3.590746_pt1 | contig 24029 bp, 26 predicted proteins | sample MGYA00242774_ERZ504790 | MGnify/ENA primary metagenome ERZ504790 (study PRJEB26092, sample SAMD00036419) | human gut metagenome | host: Homo sapiens | study: EMG produced TPA metagenomics assembly of...
ATGTTATTTCTTAAGTGAGGGAGAGAAGAAATTAAAATTAGATTAAATTATTCCAGCGCCATATTAAACATAATGCTGATATTGGATAGAAACCATATATACCTATATTCAACACCTAATTCGGTCTTCCGTAAATTACCAACAATGGTGTATCAGAATGGAAAATCATCTTTCTGGCAATGCCAGGGTTAAATAAGCGCGAAAATATATTTCTTTTATAAGAAGTTAATGTTATAATATCAATATGATTACTTTTGATATAACTGTCTAAACTACTAAGCAGATTATCGTTCTTTACCACATCATAGTATATTTCCAATTGTGGATATTGTTTTTGAAAATATTCCTTAATACCAGCCAGTTTTATTTCATTCCATGTATTCTGAACATCTGAAAGATGTATCAGAGACACTGAAAACTTAAATGATTTCAGATTATTTATTAGCGAATCAAAAGCTATTAAATCACGTTGATCAAAATTAGTAATGAATGCAATACGCTTAGCCTCAGAAAATTGCTTGAATGGAGTATTTTCAGGAATGGCCAATACCGGTACACGGCTACGTTCAATCACTTCAGCCGTTACACTACCGATCAAATCAATATCCTTCTGACTTTTACCACGAGTTCCCATTATGATAATGCGTGGTCGATATTCCTTGGTATAGCGGAGTACCTCTTCTTCAGGAATACCTTCACGCAAAACACAAGTATATTTAATATCTGGAAACTCGCCGGAAGCTACCTTCTCTTTACTTTATCAGATAATGCATTCAAATCAGCATGAACTTTTTGTAAGATACTCCTTACATTCTCCTCATCACTTAGCTGATAGTTAAATACGTCTACCGTATGGCAAAGAAGTTGCATATATAGGAGTAAAATAAACATGTAGCAAAACAACTTCTGCACCTATATTCTGAGCGAAATTGAAACCGAACTCGCAAGCCTTCAAAGAATAATTGGAAAAATCCACTGGAATCAGCACTTTATTACTAACCTTCTCCAGTTTAGGTGACTTCCCCCCACTACCTCTTCAGATAACCACGCAGAGCTTTCAGTAATTTTCAGAGCATGAGGTAAGTCACTCTCCTTAATACGTACACGTACGCCAGAAGAAACAACCGGTTGTATCTGGTTTACATTGTGAATATAAGTCTCAATACCTTCATTTTCAAGAACATTTTTCAATATTTGAGCTTTCGCGTACGTTAAGATTGCCAAAGTAACTAATTTATCTTCCATATATCATTGATTTTGAGATTAAAACAAACAAGAAATCCCAATTGTTGTCAGCAATTGGGATTCTATCTAACTTTCTCTTCTTAAGCTCGAACAGCTTCTTCAGTCTTACCTGCCATTTCATCTAAAATTTTTAAAGCTCGCTCTAAAACAGTAGTATCATCAATCATACCAATCCACCATCTGGTCCAGGTTCCAAGTGAATCCCAACACTTTTCCCTCCTTAAAATTGTGTCCACCGAAAAAATTTCTTACAGTGTCAACATTCAGTCCAAGTTCATCGGCTATTCTATGCATACTACCACTAGGCAATGAGTCTTTAATCTTACGTAATTCATTAAATGTTATTGTTCTCATATTCATAAATTTAATGGTTAATACTCTGTACTTTTTATTATCACGCTATAAACTTAAGGAAAAAAAGGATTAAAACAAACTATTTCTTTATCTTTTTTCAAAAAGAATATTGCCTCTACCAAAAAATAATCATTTTCAAGTATGCAGAATTATAAGTACAGAGAAAAAGCTCCTAAAAATAGACAGAAACAGCTCGTATAAAGCGGAATTATCGGTTTATACGAGCTGTTTTTAGAATATAGAAAAAATTAAATACCTTCTATGGCAGAAGCTGGAACCCATCCTACTTTACCGTCTTCCAAACGAATTTCTTTCCATTCACGCATAGAGTTGTCTTTTATCTCAACTTTACGTCCCTCATGAAGAATGAACAGACTTGTACCACTCTCACTGGGAGTACTACGCACTGTGACACTAGGTGCTAACACTATAGCTTCGTTACATTCCATCAGTTCGCCTTTTTGCTGAGCAGCAAACACATTACTCAATATAACAAGAGCCAGGAATACTATTCCTGCAATAAATCCCACTTTCTTTCCCATAATCTGTTTTGAAAAGAAAAAGAGATAGAACGAAACGAGTAACAGTATAAAGAATACAATCCCCAACTTAGCCCATGCATCTACGCTAAGACAATTAATCAACGATTTAGTCCAAGATACAAAGAAAACCTCAGGAACTGGGATTACCTTATCGATTGTCTTAGAACGTGCTATCTCCAAATTTGCACGAATATCAGCATTACCAGGTTCCAACAACAAGGCACGCTCATAATTCAATATAGCTCTTGCTATATCATCTGCCTTATAATAACTGTTGCCAAGATTATAATAGACCTCTGCAGCCTCTCCCTTCTTTAACAGATTCTCATATATTTGAATGGCAGAAGCATAATCATTCCGTATATAGGCGCTGTCACCTTCAGCCTTTGTCACATTGCTTTCTTGTCTTGCAGCAGAGAATTCCGCATGTGAACCGACGGATGTAGAGTCACTAGCAGTCTGTAATGTATCTACAGATGCAGAATTCTGCCCATAGGCAGTAATTGCCATCACTAGACTAAGAGTAAAAAACAATATTTTATTCATTACCATTTCCTCCTGATTAATGTTTTATCGAGTTTTCCATTTTACTGATAACTTCCAAAGAAGCTGAATATACCTTATCCATAGCCTGGTTATCATCACCCGGAGCAAAGCGGGCAAACTCACAGTTATTCAATGCATCGAGGAATTCCTTTATCAACGCATCATTCACACCATAATTACGAAGTTCCTCTTCGATATTATCCTTAGACAAACGGGATACCGGAATGTTCAGTTTATCACTGATATACCCCCAAAGAGCCTTCAAAACCTCATCATAAAACGCATCTTTCTTATTCTCAGCCAATAATTTACCAGCTTGTTTCATACGTTTCACCGCCACTTTATTGGCTTTCTTGGTACGCATCTTTGCTACATTTGCATTGGCTGCTATTTGCTTACGATAGATGATAAAGAATGTAATGAATGCAATACCCGGTATCAAATAAAGCAACCAATACGTCAACGAACCGAAGAAGAAATCACCTTTGGGAGACAGAGTAACATTATTCTGCTTGATAAAACGAATATCCTCATTCAATACTTTCAACTCTTCCTTGCTTGTAAAGTTTGCAATAGTCTGAGCAGCATTACCTGCTCCCTTTTCCACATGCAATTCATACTCCTCCGTAGTCAACGTTTTATACGAACGGGAATTAATATCAAAATAACTGAACTTTACGGCAGGAATCTCATAAGTTCCAGCATTACGAGGAATTGCCAGATACTCAATGACCTTGCTACCGGAGAGGCCCGAATTTGTCAGACGGAATTTATTGTCCACCTTCGGATCATATACTTCAAAATCCTCGGGGAATTTAACTTCCGGATTAGAGAGCAATTTCAGATTACCAGTACCAGAAATGACAAGTTTGACAGTAACAGCATCATTGGTCTTGACATTTGTACTATTGATAGAAGAAGTTATATTGAACTCTCCCACTCCTCCCGAAAAATCGGCTGGCTTACCTGCCGGCAAGGGCTTTACGTCAATTGTCAGTTGCGGAGTCAAAATTGTCTTTTTAACTTCTACGTAATTGCTTCCTCCATTGAAAAATGCCTCGAACGGATCAGCAACTTGTGTAGCCTTTGCAATGGAAGCATCAAAGCGTGCAGCATCAATTGTCAGCTTACCGGCTTGTTGCGGGAACAACACAAACTGACGATAGATTGTAGACTGATAATTTCTACCTTTATAATGCTCCAATCCCCATCTTCTGTCATTAGGCAATTCTACTTCCTGAGAATGGAATCCTTTGAAGTCAGGCAATTTCACATTATCAAACATACGTAAGTCCACCAAGGTATATATCTTGTATGTCAGCAGCAAAGCCTCTTGTTCATACACCGTCATCTTACTGGCAGTAGCTGTAATAAACAAATCACTATTCGATACAGATGTCCCGGAAGAAGCGCGGCTGGCAGTGCCCTCACTCTGTTTGCCACCATTTCCAGAAGCTCCATTAGCAGCCTGATCTGCCGGAAGAACCCTTACTTGTACAGAATTCGAAACCATTTGGTTACCATCAGCAGTGATAGTGGCTCCTGGAATGGTAAAATCACCTTCTGCAGTCGCCATTAAAATATAAGTGAATGTAATACTGCTGGTTGAAGTCGTCTGCCCATTAATCATCTGCACGCTACTCTGTTGCGAGCGGCTGGGCCCCATCAACACATCAAATCCCTTCATAGAAGGAGCACGAAAATCCCTTACCTTTTGTGTAGTCACCGTATACGACAGTCTGAACTGGTCTCCTACCGCCACAGCGTCAGGAGCAGACGCAGTAAACGATACCTTGCCATCGGCAAAGACATTCATACCGACTGCAATCAGTGCTATCCATAAGAAAACTATTTTTCTCATATATTATTCCTATTATGTTTGTTACCAATCTTTTTCCAGACGACCTCCTTGAAGTACCTGCTGCTTTTTCACTTTATCCTGCACATCCTTCTCGTCTTGCATGACAGAGTTCAATAGCTGTTCTGCATTTTCCTTAGACATCTCATTATCTTTCTTTTCCGGCTGAGAAGGTTGTTGTTGCTGGTCTTGATTCTGTTGCTGGTCTTTCTGCTGATCCTGCAGTTTATCCTGCTCCTTCTGTTGGTCCTGTTTATCCTGATCTTGATTCTGATCCTGGTTCTGTTGCTGGTCTTGCAACTGTTTCTGTGCCAAAGCAAGGTTATAGCGCGTTTCATCATCTTTCGGATTATTACGTAACGACTCCTTATAGGCTTCTACCGCCTTTGCATAATCCTTCTGAGAATGAAAGATGACTCCCATATTATGATAAATCTGTGCTAAGTTCGATTTGTCCTTTTCTATCTTGGTAGCTCCCACATATTGCTCCATCGCTTCCTGCGGCTTGTTCTGCTGGGTCAATGTATTTCCCAGGTTGAACATGGAAACCGTTGACTTCGGGTTTACCTCCAAAGCCTTCCGATAGTTCACTTCTGCATCCACATATACGCTATCCTTAAAAAAACGGTTTCCCTTACGGATATAATCGCGTTCCGCCTTCTGTGCAGAAGCTGAAACTGCCACTAATAGCAGCAAAACTATTCCAATATATTTTTTCTGTAACATACGCATCATTTCTTATTAGAGAATAAATGAATGTTGCGGAACAGAGGATTCTTGCGCTCCAATATCAACATCTCAGCCAGTAACAACAGCAGAATAATCCATGCCACTGCCTGAAACTGTTCATTGAATTCCGTGTACACCTGTGTTTCCACATCTGCCTTTGCCATCTTGTTGATTTCCTGACTAATCGCTTTCTGTGCACCGTTGGTATTGTCTACGCGCACATAAATACCATTTCCTGCCTGAGCAATTTCCTGACACATCTGCTCATTCAAGCGAGTAACGATTACATTACCTTCACGGTCACGACGATAATCATTAGTACCCTCTATTGGAATAGGGGCACCCTCAGGCATACCTACCCCTAATACATTGACCTGGATACCTTTCTCTGCAGCAGCCTTAGCTGCTTCTACGGCACCACCTTCATGGTTTTCACCGTCGGTGATGACAATAACAGTACGTCCCACTCCTTCTTGAGGTGTAAAACTCCGGGCAGCCAGATTTATTGCAGCTCCAATTGCCGTACCTTGCTTGGAAATCAGCGAAGGTCGATGGACTCCAAAAACATCTTGGCAGAAATATAATCACTCGTAATAGGCAACTGGGTAAATGCGTCACCTGCAAAAACAATCATACCGACCTTGTCATTCTGCATCTTATCTACCAACTGCGCCACCAGCCGTTTTGCCTTCTGCAAGCGGCTTGGCTGTACGTCTTGTGCCAGCATGGAATTGGATATATCCAACGCAATCATCACTTCCACTCCCTGGCGTTTTACCGTCTCCAGTTTGGAACCAAACTGCGGACGTGCCAGCAGTACCGTGAACAACCCGATAGCCGCAAAAACCAACCAAAACTTCACATCCGGACGGTATTTGGAAACATCCGGCATTAGCTGTGCCATCAGTATAGGGTCACCAAATTTACGAATGGCTTTCCTCCTCCGATAATTGGAGTACAAGTAGAAGGCCGCCAATAAAGGCAGCAGCAGCAACAAGTACAAATATGCAGGTTCTTCAAATCGAAACATCTTTTTATTTACAATTTAGCAATTTACAATTTACAATTTGGCTACGCAATGACTGATACACTAAAAGACATTCTCCGTTTTTACGGTATCTTCTTCAATATAGAGTTGCGTAACAGTACCTCCAGTAATACGCACAAGAAAGCAGCCAACGCAAACCAGCGGTACTCTTCCTGGCGCTTGCTGTATTCTTTTACATTCAATTTTGTTTTCTCCAGCTTGTCTATCTCCTCGTACACTTCCTTCAACTTCGAGTTGCTGGTGGCACGGAAATAGTTACCTTCCGTTGTTCCGGCAATCTGTGTCAAAGTCTTTTCATCAATTTCGACGGGCATATTGACATATTGCACTGTTCCGCCTACCGGATAAGGATAAGGAGCCATACCATTGGTTCCTACCCCAATAGTATAAACGCGAATGCCAAAACTCTTGGCTATTTCAGCAGCCGTCAAAGGAGAAATATCACCTTTATTATTGACACCGTCCGTCAGCAGAATAATGACTTTCGACTTTGCCTTGCTATCCTTCAAACGGGTAACGGCATTGGCAATACCCATACCGATTGCCGTTCCGTCTTCAATCAGCCCGCACTTCATATCTTTAAGCAAGTTCAACAATACGGCATGGTCTACTGTCAACGGACATTGCGTAAAGCTTTCTCCAGCAAACAAAGTTATACCTATATTGTCATTCGGACGTCCGTTAATAAACTCTGCCGCCACATCCTTCGCCGCTTCCAACCGGTTAGGTTTCAGGTCTTCGGCCAGCATACTGGTAGAAACGTCCATAGCAAGCATGATATCAATACCCTCAATCTCACTGTTCTGCCAGCTATCGGTGGTTTGCGGACGTGCCAAAACAAGAATAATCAGTATCAAGGCAATTATCCGCAATACAAACGGTACATGCAACAAATAGTTCTTATAGCTTTTAGGGGTATGGGCATACACACGGGCATCCGAAATCTGAAGCGTAGCTTCACTATTCTTCCGCTTCATAATATACCATACTATATAAGGTATAAGCAACAGCAGCAAAAATAAATATTCAATATTGGCAAAAACCATATTTATGTACGATTTAACGATTTACAATTCAGCTTCGCTCCAAACATCCCTCACTTTTCACTCATGTATATCCGATTGAAGTCACTTTTCCTGTATTAAGCAAAATAATTATACAACTCCAATCCGATATATATCAATGAACTGACAAGGGCTACAGCCAACACTACAATACCCGTTCCCAGCAAAACCTTGGTACGCAAAGAACGTTTCTCGATAATGGTAATCTCCGTAGGCTGCGGCTTGGCATTCTCCTCTTCTTTCTCCTTGGTTTCATTAATAAAGTCAATGGCATTAATCAGGTTAGCGTCATTTTCGTTCATCAATGGATTATGCTTGGCAAATTTCACCAAATCAGCAGTCTGGAACAATTCACGCAAATCCGATATTGCTTCCTTATCTTTCATTTCCAGCAACTTGTCTATGATTTCCGTAGAAGTCATTTCCAAAGCATTGAAACCAAAACGGTCTTTTATATATGTACGAAGAGCATCAGTCAATTCCGTATAATATTCCTTCGGTTCCCCTTTCTGCCATACCTTCTCATTCTTGATACGTTCTATCTCCTGCATAGCCAACTGATGGGGAGGCAGCTTAGGTTCTACCTTCACCTTACGGATAATAGGCTTATTGTCGAAGAAGCGCATTATCAGATAGACAAGTAATATCCCTATCGGGATAATCAGCGCACCACAAGCCATAAGACCATACCAGTCTTCCCAGGCAAAAGGCGCTTGCATCACTGTTTTGGGACCGAAGAACTGTTCCGGATTCTCCGGGTCTAACGGGACATTCACCGAATATACTTTCAAGGCCAACGCTTTGGAGCGATACTTCTCATTATCCACTGTCACTTCCATAGGCGGCAGATAATAAAGAGCCGAGTCGAAAGAGGTAACTGTATACTCTTGAGTTATCAATGCACGCCGGCCATCATTCAGCAGTTGCGTATCCGGCTTGGCCACATCAATAATTTCAACCCCATTCACCAGCGTATCGGTATATACCGGGAATATGGCACGCTTATCGGCATCCAGAGATACTTGAAGCTTTATCTTTGCCTGCTCTCCAATAAGAATCTGCAAAGAGTCAATCGTAGCATCTACCGTTACCGACTGGGCTACTACCCTTCCCGACCATGCTATCAATAACGCTATCAGAAATAAATATCTTTTCATTTTCCGATTAATTTCGTTTCGCAAACAAATTCATCAATGCCTTGACATAATCCTGGTCGGTACGTACCGACACATTGTCGACATTACTCTTGGTAAACGTTTCATTCAATTCCGCCTGCTTGTTCACCCACCAATCATGATGGGCACGGCGCACGGCACGCGAGGAGGTGTCAATCCACTGCTCATGTCCCGTCTCGGCATCCCTAATCTTCATCAGTCCTACGGGTGGCAATTCTTCCACACGACGGTCGTACACCTGAACGGCAACCAGGTCATGCTTACGATTGGCAATGGTCATGGCGTTCTTGAAACTTTCCTGGTCGATGAAGTCGGACAAGACAAATGCCGTGCAACGGCGTTTCATCACATTCGTCAGATATTCCAATCCCAAACGGATGTTCGTCCTCCGGCTTTCCGCATGAAAATCTATCAGTTCGCGGATGATGTAAAGTATATGCTTACGTCCCTTCTTGGGCGGAATAAACTTCTCAATCCGGTCCGAAAAGAAGATGACACCAATCTTGTCATTATTCTGAATGGCAGAGAATGCCAGTGTAGCGGCAATTTCCGTCACCATATCCTTCTTCATCTGCTTTACCGTACCGAACTCCAAACTACCGGAAACATCTACCAACAACATCACTGTCAATTCGCGCTCCTCCTCAAACACCTTGACGTAAGGCTTGTTGAAGCGGGCGGTCACATTCCAGTCAATGTCGCGTATGTCGTCGCCAAACTGATACTCGCGCACCTCGGAGAATGCCATACCTCTACCCTTGAAGGCAGAGTGATACTGCCCGGCAAAGATATTGTTGGACAATCCGCGCGTCTTTATCTCAATCTGACGGACTTTCTTCAAAAGTTCTGTTGTTTCCATTGATTTATTTTAATAATCTCATTTAAGCACACAAGCGCAATTTAGTTTATAACAGAAACTTCCCTATGAAAAGGGGTGAGGTTTTCGGTACTCAACCCTAAGGTTTACGACGCTAAACCTCAGGTATAGGATTGTAAACCTCAAGTTTACGAAAACCTCTATTATGCGTTAGGGCACTTCAACCTTGTTCAGTATCTTGCTGACGATTTCATCAGATGTCATATTGCTGGCTTCCGCCTCGTAAGTCAAGCCGATACGGTGGCGAAGTACGTCGTGTGCCACAGCGCGCACATCCTCCGGAATGACATAACCGCGACGCTTGATGAACGCGTAGCTACGGGCAGCCAAGGCCAAGTTGATGGAAGCACGGGGCGAACCGCCGAAACCAATCATGTCTTTCAGTTCTTTTAAATCATATTTTTCCGGATAACGGGTAGCAAATACAATATCAACAATATATTTTTCTATTTTCTCATCCAGATACACCTGGCGAACCACTTTACGAGCTTCAATAATTTCGTCTGCCTTCAAAATGGGCTTCACTTCAAATTTATCACCATTGATATTCTGACGGATAATCAGTTTCTCCTCTTCCAGCTTCGGATAGTCTATTACGACTTTCAGCATGAAACGGTCCACTTGCGCTTCGGGCAGCGGATAAGTACCTTCCTGCTCGATAGGATTCTGTGTGGCAAGCACCAGGAATGGTTTGGGCAACCCGAAAGTTTCATTGCCGATAGTAACTTGACGTTCCTGCATGGCTTCCAGCAAAGCACTCTGTACTTTGGCCGGAGCACGGTTGATTTCATCAGCCAAAACAAAGTTTGCGAAGACCGGACCTTTTTTACTTGGAACGTTTCATCCTTCTGGCTGTAAACCATTGTACCTATTACGTCGGCAGGCAACAAGTCAGGCGTAAACTGAATGCGGCTGTATTGCGCATCAATCAACGAAGCAAGCGTCTTGATAGCTAAAGTCTTTGCCAAACCGGGCACACCTTCCAACAACACATGTCCATCGGACAACAAACCAATTAACAACGACTCTACCAGATGCTTTTGTCCTACAATGACCTGGTCCATACCTGTGGTAAGATTGGTAACGAAAGCACTTTGTCTTTCAATCCGCTCATTCAGTTCGCGGATGTCAATTGTTTCAGCCATAAATCAATCTATTTTTTAATGTTTAATTTCTTCATTTATCCGGTTTTGAACCGGCAATTATTTTTTTCGCTCCCAAAAGTACGGGAATAAATTAACCATACCAACTAATTTTTATTAAAAAACTATGCGAAACCTTTTAGATTAAACTACTTTCATAGAGTTTAGTATTTAACAAAAAAGAAGCAGTAATTTTTTACTGCTTCTTGGCTAATTTCGGTATCTTGATAGTGGTACCATAAGGTACATTATCCGGATTCTTGATTACGCCGGGATTATGCTTCACGATATAAGGCCAAAGAGCTTTTGTCCCATAAAAACGAAGCGCTACCCTAGTCAGCGTTTCCCCTTCCTTGATGGTATAAGTGGTTTCTGTTCCCACAATCGTATACCCCACAGAATCCGGCTCAAACGGTGCAACTGTCTTTTTCTGCTCTTTTTTAGGAGCGGGAGACTGTGCCTGTACATTTTCCTTTGGAGTTGTTGTAAGCGCAGGAGTTGTTGTAGCAACAGTTTCTGCCACAGTATCTGTCCGGGCAGGAACTACAACATCTTTTGAAACAATGCTGTCTGTCAAGGCAATATTGTCTTGACCGGCAGGGACATCCACCTTTTCAGTAACAGATTCCTTCACATCCGAGTCTGCAACCTCTTCTACAAGAGGCTTTGCAGTAAGTTTGTCAAGCAAGTCCGGATAATACATGAAAGCTACGGCACCACCACACAACAACACTACAAATACAACGATGCCTATAAAATATTTCATAGTCGAAGAATCTGCCGTATCTTTTATCACTGGCTCAGACGGTTCCGGTTCAACAGCAACTATATTTTCAGGCATTGCTTCAGGTTCAGTTTTTTCCGGTTTCTCCTCTTCAACTCCCGGTTCGGGCTCAACTAACGGCTCTTCGACTACAGTTTCCACCAAAGGTTCTTCTATCGTGGCTTCTTCCACTAAGGCAACCTTCTCCTCCACCTCTTGTTCCGGAGTTTTGATTTCAGTATCTTCATCATCTTCACTGTCATTTTCCTGCAGGGTGTCCTCAAGCACCGTAGCGTCATTCAAAACTACAGTTTCAAAATGCGAAAATGGTCTATTGATAATATCTTTCAAAGCCGGTTCCGGTGTAAACGACACTTTTGTATGCCCTTGTATCTCAAACCTTTCCCCCGTATTCACATTAACGCTTTCACGACTCCCGACATCTATCAGCTTGAAAGTCCCCAAACCTCGTATCTTCACATATTTGTCCTTCTCCAAAGACTCCTCAATCAGCTGGAAGAATTCTTTCACAAAACTATCCGCATTCTTCTTGCTCATGCCATGCCTTTCAGCCAGCGTGTCAATCAGGTCTTGTATGTTCAGTTTCTCGTTCATAATACGGGAGATTTTTTAAAAGCCGGTTACTTAAACTTATCCTTTAACAATGTACTCGGCTTATAGGTCAATACCAATTTGGGAGGCACCAGCATACGTTGCTTTGTAGTCGGATTCACAGATATACGCTCTGCCTTCTTTTTCACTTCGAATGTACCGAACCCTTGTATAGAGATAATATTCCCCTCCTCCAACTGCCGTGTCATATCTGCCAGCAATGAAGCAACCAGCTCAGAAGTATCTTTCAATGTGTACCCTAACCTCCGCGACAATTCAGAAGTAAACTCTTTGTTATTCAAAATGTAAGCCTTTAAATTGAACTACGGTGCTATATTAGCAAATCTTCTTCACATATGCAAGAAGATAAGGAAAAATCTTTAAATTATTCGTCCAAAAAGGTCGAAATCATCGGAATTTACTATCTCTACGTGGTAAAAGTTACCTATATGCAACGCCCTGTCTCCACGCTCAATCAAAACCTCAGGATCCACTTCGGGAGAATCAAATTCTGTACGTCCAATATAATATTCGCCTTCCAGCCGGTCAATGATTACTTTCATCTGCCTGCCTACTTTCTCCACCCACTCCCACGTGTTAACGAGATTTCTGTTGAAGTGGATTCTGATCCACGTGCCGCTTATTTCAAACAGGTCCAGTATGGTGTGTATGTCCGTATGGCCCTGATTCTTACATTACTGGAGGTGGAACTGCCATGTTAAACGTAGGTGCTCTTCGTGAGGGTTATGTTCTGGATCATATCAAAGCCGGCAAGGCAATGACGATTTATCATGACCTGAAGCTGGATAAGCTGGACTGTACGGTTGCTATCATCAAAAATGCCCGCAGCCAGAAAATGGGAAAAAAGGATATCATCAAGGTTGAATGCCCCATCGAGGATCTGGATCTGGATATCCTTGGTTTTATCGATCATAATATTACCGTAAATATCATCAAGGACGAAAAGATCGTTGCAAAGAAAGAGCTGAAGCTGCCGAAGCAGGTTGTGAACGTGATCAAATGCAAGAATCCTCGCTGCATTACTTCCATCGAGCAGGGGCTGGATCAGATTTTTGTTCTTGCAGATGAAGAGAATGAAGTTTACCGGTGTAAATATTGTGAGGAGAAATATAGAGGTAAACGGAATAAATAGGGATTCAAGGATTCCTGCGAGAATTATTGACAAACAGACGCGTCCGGCTCCTGCGAAGGCCTGAATATCGAAGCGGGAACCGGGCGCTGTGTTTTCATAGAAAAGTTTTTTACAAAAAAGCAACTGATATTTTACAGAACATATCTGCAAAATACAGTTGCTTTTATTATGTGCTTATTATCATACACAGTCAGACCGATAAGCCGGGTTATGTCGTTGGGTGATCATCTATCTAGGCCTTCCGTTGCCAGAAGGCTCCAGCGACCTACCTGAAAGCACGACGGGCCGCCGTATGGCTTTCTTCTCGGTCTTGCTTCGAATGGAGTTTACATGTGCCCGCTCTGTTACCACAGCGGCGGTAGTCTCTTACACTGCCTTTCCACCCTTACCCCGCAAAACGGGGCGGTTTATTTCTGTTGCACTGGTCTGGGAGTTACCTCCACCGGACGTTATCCGGCATCCTGCCCTGTGAAGCCCGGACTTTCCTCGTCTGGACCCTTTCGTCTGTCCAGCCGCGATCACCTGGCCTGGCTGCGCACCTGCTATTTTAACACAGGTGTATAGACTTGTAAAGTTGGAATTTTCTTGGTCTCCTATGTCTTTTACATGGAAATCCATCCAAATGCATTTGCCACAGAACTGAAAAGAATGATCGCCGCAAAGATTGGGCAAAGATACTGGATCATAAAATTAAAGATTCTTTTTCTGCGGAAAGTACCACCTTCCTGCAGTACTTCCTCTTCAATCTTCTTTGTACCAACTACTCTGGATATCAGAAGACAGGTAGCAATCGCTGCGATCGGCATCATGACAGAGTTCGTCAGGAAATCAAAGAAATCAAGGAACTGCATTCCAATGATCTTAACACACGCCAGAGGACCATAGCCAAGAGAAGAAAGACTTCCGAGAACAACCATGATAATTCCGACAAATACTGTTGCCTTCTTGCGCCCCCATTTCAGTTCATCCTGAAAAGTAGATACTGCACTCTCAGTCAGTGCAATAGAACTGGTCAAGGCTGCACAGAGAACCAATACAAAAAACAGGATTCCAACCAAAGTTCCAAATCCCATGCTTGCGAATACCTTCGGAATCGTAATAAACATCAGTGCCGGTCCCGCCTGTAACGTATCCGGATTTCCACCGGAGAATGCAAACACAGCCGGAATGATCATCAGACCTGCCATCATTGCGATCGCTGTGTCAAAAATTTCTACATTTTGTGTAGACCCTTCAATAGATACATCCTTTTTCATATAAGAACCAAAAGTTACCAGAATACCCATTGCGATCGACAGAGAATAAAACATCTGTCCCATTGCCGCAACCACTGTCATCCAGGAGAAGTTTTTGATATTTGGTATCAGAAAATATTTCACACCTTCCAGTGCTCCTGGCCTCGTTACCGAATAAATGACAATGACCACAGACAAGAATACCAGTATCGGCATCATTAATTTGGAAACTCGTTCCACGCCATTCTGCACACCTGCATAAATGATCACCAGCGTAAGCAGTGTAAAAAACAGGAAACAGGTTTCTGTAGAAAATCCATCCGCTATAAAAGCAGAAAAATATCCGTCTTCAGCAAGAATCTGACTGCCTCCCTTTACATACTCCACCAAGTATTTAATTACCCAGCCACCGATCACGGAATAATACGGCACGATCAGAACCGGTATGATCGCATTGATCCAACCGCCCAAAGACAGCCACTTTGATTTACCAAAAGTTCCAAACGCACCTACCGGACTTTTCTTTGTCATACGTCCCAGAGCTGTCTCTGCCACGATCATAGAATATCCAAAGGTCAATGCCAAAATGATATAGATCAGTAAAAAAATTCCACCGCCGTACTTTGCCGCCAGATAAGGGAATCTCCATATATTCCCAAGCCCTACCGAAGCACCAGCTGCAGACAGTACAAATCCAATCTTCCCGGAAAATGTACTCCTCTCATGTTTATGTTTCTCCATAATTCTTCCTTTCCCGTCACATTTTTCATATTCTTTCTTTATGTCTTCTCAATTTCCGCTCATATGATAATACCATGCTTTTATCCCTTAGGCAAACAATATATAAAAAATACAGAGCATATATTTCATGAATTACTGTTCACTCCATTCTCAGTAACACGCTTCGCAATGCACAGAATTTATGCTAATCACATAAATTCGCGCAGTATGGCTCGGGTTTTCTGTGACCTTCGCTCACAAAAAACACCTCGCGGAATATTACCAGTAAACAGTAATTTTCCTGTTCTGCATCCCACAACCATACTCTCCACACATTTTATGTTTTTCCTACCAGCTGGATGCACCAGCCTGGGGGAGAGGATATCGGTTTGGGCTGCTGCGGAGGAGGGGTGATAACTACTTGGGCTGCGGGAGTCGGCGTTATTGCGGCAGGGACAGCTGTCTGAGCCAACGGCGAGTTCTGACCCTGCCGCAATGCTTTTAGCCGACTCACGGAGTCCTAGTAGTATCCCCCGACGGAGTCCCTGCCCGGACCGATATCCTCTCCCCCAGGCGTCCGCCATCCGTCATTCTGCTACCACCACTTTCCCCAGCAGTATCCCCCTACGCAACCATCCACTCTGACGTTATCGTCCAAACATTCGTTCGTAAATTAATTTCCTACCGGATCTCCAACGTCCACTCCCGCCGATCCACAACCTCACCGATCACCCCAGCCTGCAGACCAGCCGCATCCAGCCGCTTCATGATCTCCTGCACATCCCTCTCCGGAACCGCCGCCAGCAATCCCCCAGAAGTCTGCGGATCAAACACCAGATCCTCCCGCCAGAGCTCTGCCACACTTTTCACTCCGGTTTTCTCAGCAAACTCCCGGTTCCTGTAAGCCCCACCCGGAATCAATCCCATAGAAGCAAACTCCTCCACATCCGGAAGCACCGGCAGCTTCTCCGTATCGATCACAACCGTCCGGTCACTGGCCACAGCCATCTCCGTAGCATGTCCCCCAAGACCAAACCCCGTCACATCCGTACAGGCATGAACCTCAAACTCTTTAAAAACCTCACAGGCATCCCGGTTCAGTTTCTTCATGGAAGCCAAAACCGCCTTACGTGCACCTTCCGTCACCAGATCCGCCTTGATCGCCGTATTCACGATCCCCGCACCCAGCGCCTTCGTCAGGATCAGCTTATCTCCGGTCTGCGCTCCAAAATTCTTCCAGAACTTCCTCGGATCTACAAAACCCGTCACACTGAGCCCATACTTTGGTGTATCATCCTGGATCGTATGGCCACCGGCAAGAACCGCCCCGGCCTCCATCACCTTATCCGCACCGCCACGCAGGATCTCCCCGAGGATCTCCACATCCATATCCTTCGGAAACGCCACAATATTCAAAGCTGTCTTCGGAGTTCCACCCATGGCATACACATCACTCAATGCATTTGCCGCCGCGATCTGCCCGAAATCATAAGGATCATCTGCCACCGGAGTAAAAAAATCCAATGTCTGGATCAGTGCCAGATCTTCGGAAACCTTATAAACGGCCGCATCATCCGAAGTGTCCGTTCCAACCAGAAGATCCGGATCACAGAACTTTGGCAGCCCGCCAAGAACTCCCGCCAGAGTCCCCGGTCCTACCTTAGCTGCACAGCCACAGTTTGGAGCCAGTTTTGTCAATTGTATTTTTTCTTTCATGATCATTTTCCCTTTCCTTTAAGTCCTGTAAATCCCGTCATCCATCCGCAGCACCACAGAGGACTTTAACTTTTCCGATTCACACTCAAAAGGCTCCACACACCACAGATCCTATGCACAGAGAAATCCTAATCTTCTCATCTTTGTGCCAACCGATATCTGCATTGCATAGAGCCTTATATCTACACATAGCTTTTTTTATTCATACAATTAATTTATACATTAAAACAACTACCGCCAATAAACTCCCTCAGAAGCGAATTAAACGGAACGCCTTCACTGGGCACCGGCACAAAATAATCCAGGAACTTCAAAAGCCGCTTCGCCTCCTGATACTCCGGTTCACTCTTGTCAATTCCAAAAAGCAGCGGTTCCGCATAAACCTTCAGGCAGGCAAGCTCATACACAAGAGCTGAATTAAACATCACATCTGCTTCCTCCTGGAACGGAAAAATATTCTGCTCCTCGCCTCTCCGTACAGAAGGCCACCTTGCAATGGTATCCTTTGCGGAAGTTCCACGTGTACGTGCATCACGGACAATTCGGCGTATCAGTCTTCCATCCGTTGTGGGGATCCGGTTATGCTCATCAATGTTCAGCTGTGTCAGTGCACTGATATAGATCTTAAACTTACTCTCTTTTGGAAGGGCATAACTCAATTTGTCATTGAGCCCGTGGATACCCTCAATGACCAGGATATCATCTTTTCCAAGCTGAAGCTGGTCTCCCCGGTATTCCCTGCATCCGGTCTTGAAATTAAATGTAGGAAGATCCACGGTTTTTCCCGAAAGGAGATTCAGCATATCTTCATTAAACTGCTGCGTGTCAATGGCTTCCAGACACTCATAATTCTTTTCTCCGAATTCATCCAGCGGCGTATGTTCACGATCCACAAAATAGTTATCCACAGCAATGGGATGCGGCTTCAGACCATGAGCAGAAAGCTGAATAGATAATCTGTGAGAAAAACTGGTCTTTCCGGAAGAAGACGGACCTGCGATCATTACGAACTTTACATTGCCCCTTCTCCGGATCTCCTCGGCAATCGAAGAAATCTTGGCCTCATGGAGTGCCTCCTGAATCAGCATCAGGCTCTGCACACCTTCTCTTGTGATCCGGTCATTGAGATCTCCTACAGTGGCAACATCCAGCTTATCGCCCCACTCTTCCGATTCCTTCTGCACATGGAAAATCTTATCCTGGGGTTCAAAAGGCTCCAGCACATCCGGGTTCTTCTGCCTCGGAAGGATCAGCACAAAGCCTTCATCATAAAGCTGCAGATCAAAATGCTTCACATAGCCGGTATCCGGTGCCATAAATCCATAAAAATAATCCTCGAAATTTTCCAGGCTGTAAATATTCACTCTGGAAACCCGCCGATAACGGAACAGCTTTTCTTTATCATACATATGATGCCTGTGGAACATGGAAACGGCATCATCCGTGCTGACACTGCGTTTGCAGATCGGAAGCTTCCGGTCTACCAGTTCCCACATCCGCACTTTTACCCGGTCAAGAAGCTCCTGATCCAGGGTAGCACTGCCTTTCATGGTAAAATAAAGAGCATTTCCGATAGAATAATGGATCACAACATGATCCACATTCTCTTTTCCAGCTACATCAAAAATTGCCTTCAAAAGAATAAAGATCGCACTTCTCCGATAGGTTTTTCGACCGGCACTGTCCTTTGCGGTTATAAATCCCAGTGTACAGTCATGCTGAAGCTTCTTGTGAAGCTCACGGAGCTTTCCGTTCTCAGTCACAAGTATCACCGGATACTCTGTTTTGCCCTCATAATCCCTTATGATCTCAGAATACGGTGTCATTTTGGGGTATTCCCTTGTTTCTCCGTTTATGGTCACTTTAATCATTGTCTGTTCCATAACGATCCCCTCCACAGGCTTATATATTTATACAGCTGCCCGATTTTTCGGACAGCCATGTGTTTCACAATTCATTTTTCCGAAACAGATAATCGTATTCCATCCCACTACATATTCATGAATACAAGCACTTTTTGCAATCCGCTTTTACAAAACAGTATATGGATTTTTCACACTGGCGCAGGTTGTCTTAAGCGCAGAGAATGCCGCATTCAGTTCCTTCTCCATAGCTTCCGCAAAAATATACTCCGTACCGTAATGTCCGGCATCTACGATTGCCAGACCATCTGCCATAGTATCGATGGCAGTATGATAATCAATATCTCCGGTCACATATACATCCGCACCGGCGGCCATTACATCACCGATCATACTCTTTCCGCTTCCTGTACAGATCGCCACCGTCTCGATCTTCCGATCCAGATCACCGTAAACCCGCACATCCGGAAGATGATTGCATTCTTTTACATATTTTCCAAACTCATCAAGAGTCATAACATGGGGAAGCTTTCCCACTCTTCCGAACCCCTCCGGCTGCTCCCCGGATCCATCGGTAACTGTAAGCACCCTTGTATCCTGAAGCTTCAGATGCTCTGCGCTTAAATCTGCCATTCCGATCACATCATAATTGGTATGCATGGCAAAATACGGGATATCCTCCTTTATCAGACGGAGGATCTTTCTTCCGGTAAAGGTATGATTGTTGATCTTTTTGATTCCAGAAAAGATCATTGGGTGATGGGTAAGGATCATATCCGCACCAGCAGCCACCGCCTCATCCAACACCGGTTCCGTAAGATCCAGTGCAAGAAATACATGGGAAATCTCTTTCTGGTCATCTCCCACCAGCAGTCCCACATTATCCCAGTCCTCCGCAAATTTTTGCGGATGGTGCTCATTCAGCCATTCGATCAGTTCATATGCTTTCATATCGTTTCAGAGCTGTATGGATCAGCTCCATTTCCTCCTTTACTTCTGCCAGACGAGTTTTTGCGGAAACAGACTCTGCCCCGGAAAGACCGGCAAGTATTTTCTTACGGATCATTTCCTCCCGTAGAAGATACTCTTTAAGGACCGGGTGACATTTTTTCAGAAGGAGAGGTCCAAACCAGGCCTCTTCCTCTGTGTAAACAGTCTTTTCTCCCGCATTGTTACGTACCGCTTTCATCATAGGATAAAATTTTCCGTCTTCTTTTATCATTTCTTCCCTTACGATCTCCCAGCCGATCTCAGAAAGAAAATGCCGGAAATGAGGAAGGTCCGACTGAGGCTGCAGGATCAGTTCCTGAAACCCCTCCCGGACCTTCGCTCCATCCTTTAATATCCTTTCCATCAGAGGACCACCCATTCCCGCGATCACCAGGGTATCACCTTCTCCCGGCTCAAGCTTCGCAAGCCCGTCGCTCAAACGGGTCTCTATGTAATCTTCAAGGCCATAACGGGTAATATTCTCCCTGGCTCTTGAAAGCGGTCCCGGACGTACATCCATGGCAATGGCTGACGGAACTGTTTTTTCACTGACAAGCCAGATCGACAGATAGCCATGGTCACATCCTACGTCTGCCAGCCGGTTTCCTTTTGTTACCATACCGGCAATGGCACGAAGACGCATGGAAAGCTGTACGGATATATTTTTATCAGTCAAGATAATCCTTCAGCTTGCGGCTGCGGCTGGGATGACGCAGCTTGCGCAGAGCTTTTGCCTCGATCTGACGGATACGCTCTCTTGTGACATTGAACTCTTTACCAACTTCCTCCAGAGTTCTGGCACGTCCGTCGTCCAGTCCGAAACGGAGGCGGAGAACCTTCTGTTCACGGTCAGTAAGCGTACTTAAGACTTCTACCAGCTGCTCCTTCAGAAGTGTAAATGCAGCTGCATCTGCAGGTACCGGAACATTATCATCCTGGATGAAATCGCCAAGATGACTGTCTTCCTCCTCACCGATAGGAGTTTCCAGAGATACCGGCTCCTGAGAGATCTTAAGGATCTCACGTACACGGTCTACCGGCATGTCCATCTCCTCAGCAATTTCCTCCGGCGTAGGTTCACGTCCAAGCTCCTGGAGCAGCTGACGGGAAACACGGATCAGCTTGTTGATGGTCTCAACCATATGCACAGGGATACGGATGGTACGTGCCTGATCCGCAATGGCTCTTGTGATAGCCTGACGGATCCACCAGGTTGCATAGGTACTGAACTTGTAGCCTTTTCTGTAATCAAATTTTTCAACAGCTTTGATAAGGCCAAGATTTCCCTCCTGGATCAGGTCGAGAAACAGCATTCCACGTCCAACATAACGCTTTGCAATGCTGACAACAAGACGGAGATTGGCCTCTGCCAGACGTTTCTTGGCAGCTTCATCCCCCGTTTTCCATTCTCTTGGCAAGCTCGATCTCCTCATCTGCACTTAACAGACTGACTTTACCGATTTCTTTCAGGTACATACGGACCGGATCCTCGATGCTGACACCTTCCGGTACAGAGAGGTCGATCTTATCAAGCTCTACCTCTTCTTCATCTTCCATCCCATCCATATCCATATCGTTATCAACGGAGGAGTTCGTCACCGCAGTTTTCTGTGATACGGAGAACGTCCACACCGCTGGCCTCCAGGAAGTCAAAAACCTTCTCCATCTGATCCACTTCCAGTGGAGAGTCCTTGAAAAAGTCGACTGATCTCCTGATATTCCAGCACATTCTTTTTCTTTTTTGCAAGTTCAAGAAGCTCTACAAGTTTCTCGCTGAATTTTGCCATATTCATTTCCATAGGTGCTCTATACCTCCATATAGTGTTTATATTTTATCCTTAATTGAAAGAAATATGCAGCTGCTGCCTCTTTCTTCCAAGGTCTTCCAGTTCTTTTTTTAGCTTTTATCAGTTCCTGAAGCCCGGCCATGTCTGACGGGTCCCAGGTACGGTTTTTTTCTTTGAGGCTTTCTTCCTTGATCCGCAGCAGCGCATCGGAAAAAGCCCCTCTGCTGTTCTCCTTCGTTTTCCAGATGAATGGTGGCGTTAAAAAAGAGATGCCACCTCCCGCTGCTCCTCACTGTCTGTAAAGGCGTTGAGAAGCTTTCCCGGATTGGTCTCTCCCTCCTTATGCTGTTCAAACAGCATCTGGGCTACCTCTTTATACAGCGGTACCACAAAATCGGAAGGGGAAATGTATTTTTCCACCTGTTCAAAAATACCCGGATAATTTACAAGCCAGGTCAGCATCAGCTTCTGTGCTTTGTCTGCGGCGGATTCCTTTTTCTTTGTTTCCGGAGTCCCGGACTTTGGCTGGATCCGTTTCTCTGCAGGCGTTCCCTTCAGAGCCAGCGTGTTGACCCTTTTCCGGATATCCTCCGTGCCCACTCCATAGCGGCCGTATTCCTTTACAATGGCTTCTATATAAAGATTCCTCTCCAGTTCATCGGAAAGCTCCAGAAGCATCCCGGCACACCGCTCAAAAAACTGATTCTGTCCCTGGGGTGCATCCATGGCAAATTCCTGTTCCGCAATATGTACACGAAACATAAAGCTGTCCATGGCCCGGTTCAGACGTTCCTCAAAGGCCTCCGCTCCTTCATTCTTGATGAACTCGTCCGGATCCTTCCAGGGCTTCAGGCTTACTACCCTGGACGTGACTCCCGCCTCCCGCAGGATCGGGATCGCACGAAGTGCCGCCCGGATCCCTGCACCGTCACTGTCATAAAGAAGCAGGACTTCCTTGGTGTAACGTTTCACAAGACTTGCATGTCCGGAGGTCAGTGCAGTTCCAAGCGACGCCACTGCATTGGTAAAGCCTGCCTGATGCATGGCGATCACATCCATATATCCCTCACAGAGGATCAGATAATTCTTCCTGGTGGTCCTGGCCACATTCAGCCCGTAAAGATTCCGGCTCTTATCAAAGATCTTCGTCTCCGGCGAATTCAGGTACTTGGGCTTGCCATCTCCCATGACACGACCTCCGAAACCAATGACCCGGTTGTTTACATCCATGATCGGGAAGATCACACGGTTCCAGAACTTATCATACATGCCTCGCCGCTCATCTACATTGAACAGGCCGGATTCCCTGAGAAGTTCATCACTGTAGCCCTTACCCTTAAGATATTTGTACAGATCATCACTGTACTTGTCCGAATATCCAAGACCGAATTTACGGATGGTTTCCTCGGAAAGACCTCTTCCTGTCAGATATCTGTAAGCCGCCTTTCCGCCTTCTCTCCGGAGCTGATAATAAAAGTACTGCGCTGCCAGCTTGTTGATCTCCAGAAGATTTGCTCTCTGTTCTGCTTTTTCTCTGGCTTCTCTGGAATACTCGATCTTCGGAAGCTCTACCCCTGCCCGGTCAGCCAGATGTGACAGTGCCTCACCAAACGAGTAATTCTCATATTCCATGATAAAATTGTATACGTTTCCTCCTGCTCCGCAGCCAAAGCAGTAATACATCTGCTTGGATGGTGTTACGGAAAAGGAAGGGGTTTTCTCATTATGGAAGGGACACAGCCCAAAATAGGAACTCCCCCTCCGTGTCAGTTTCACATACTGGGATATCACGTCTACAATGTCATTTTTCATTCGGACTTCTTCTATGATGTCATCTGAATAACGCATGCTTATCCCTCTTTTCCATTTAATAGACCTCCCAGGCTCTCGGTATATAGATCTCCCTGAATTTCTCCATGGAATACTGATCCGTCATTCCCGAAATATAATCACATACTGCCTGTTCCTTAGGTACTCCCCGGTATTCCACCAGTTCCCTGTATTCCCGGGACATTGCCTCCGGATGGTCAGTATAATATCCGTACAGTTCACTCAGCATCTGGATCACTTTATCCTCTTCCTTCCTGGCAACCGGATTCTCATAGACATTCCGGAACATCAGCGCCCGAAGCTCCATCATCGCCTCAAAAACATCCGGCGACATGGAGATGCTGTCTTTCCCCATACTGTTCTCTATAATATTATGTACGAAAGTATTCAGCCGTTCTCTCGTGGTATAGCCCAGAAAAGTTCTCATTGTGACAGGAATATCATCTTCTGTGATGATCCCTGCCCGCTGGGCATCGTCCATATCATGGTGGATATAGGCGATCTTGTCAGAAAAACGTACCACCTGTCCTTCCAGTGTGAAAGGATTTCCGCTGGTGCGGTGATTCATGATCCCGTTGCGGACTTCCCAGGTAAGGTTCAGTCCGTTTCCGTTCTTCTCCAGTACTTCCACAACCCGGACGCTCTGCTTATAGTGTGCAAAGCCACCCGGATGTACCTGATCCAGTGCTCTCTCTCCTGCATGTCCAAAAGGCGTATGCCCCAGATCATGTCCCAGAGCGATGGCTTCCACCAGATCTTCATTTAAGCGAAGTGCCTTGGC
>ENA-OQKC01000244-OQKC01000244.1-human-gut-metagenome-genome-assembly--contig:-NODE-244-length-23934-cov-3.977990_pt1 | contig 23934 bp, 25 predicted proteins | sample MGYA00242774_ERZ504790 | MGnify/ENA primary metagenome ERZ504790 (study PRJEB26092, sample SAMD00036419) | human gut metagenome | host: Homo sapiens | study: EMG produced TPA metagenomics assembly of...
CAGAACGGCAGCATAAGCGCCGTCGTTGCCTGCGCTCTCGCCCTGTGCGCGGCGGGTGCCGAACTCCATGACGCTGCGGGGGGTGTGAGTGTTGAGGCCGGTGATGCGGGTGGCCTTGGTGGCGATGCCTTTTTTCCAGAGCTGTCCGTTTCCGCAGCCAATCTCCAGAATCCGGCGCGCACCGTCAAAATCCATCTGTTCCAGAAGCCACGGGAACCATCCCTTTTTATTTTGGGAATACTGCTCGTGCAGCGAAATACGGATATTCAGGTTTTCCCCGTTTTTGTACTGCTCCACCAGCATCTTTTCCATATCGGTCAGATGAATCAGGTTCAGAATGCCGGTCCAGTCGATCTGGTTCGTCTCCTCCAGAATCTGTGTCGTATTCTGCAGCGCCTTTTCCATCTGCTCCAGATTTTCCATCTTCTTGTGCACAAGTCCGATCTGCATTTTCAATGATTTCAGAATATCCGCACTCGTATCGTGAATCGTCATATTTCCGATCTCATTCAAGGAAAATCCGAGATATTTCAGCGATAAAATTTTCTGCAGCTTCAGAAAATCCTCATCCGAATACATCCGATAACCGGACTCGTTGATAAAGCTTGGCTTCAGCAGCCCTTTTTTGTCGTAATAGCGAATTGTCCGAATGGTCACATGGGCCATCCGGGCAAATTCACCAGTGGTATAATATTGATCCATATCCACCACTCCTTCGCAAAAGCCGCTTTTTTGCGGCCTTTGCATTTCACTTTTCTCTCTTACAGACGGTCTTTGTACATCTCAGCGAAGTAGTTCTGATACTCACCGCTGATGATGTGTTTCCACCAGTCTTCATTGTCCAGATACCACTGGATTGTCTGTGCAATTCCGGTATCGAAATTGTATTTTGGTTTCCATCCAAGTTCAGTCTCGATCTTGGTCGGGTCGATTGCATATCTTCTGTCATGGCCCGGGCGGTCTTTTACGTATTTGATCAGAGATTCCGGTTTGTCCAGAGCTTTCAGGATGGTCTGTACTACCTGAAGGTTTGTTCTCTCGTTGTGTCCGCCAATGTTGTAAACCTCGCCTACTTTACCTTTATGGATAATCAGGTCGATTGCTTCACAATGGTCGGATACGTGCAGCCAGTCTCTGACATTCTCACCGTTTCCGTATACCGGAAGCTCTTCGTCTGCCAGTGCGCGGCTGATCATAAGCGGAATCAGCTTTTCCGGGAAGTGATACGGGCCGTAGTTGTTAGAGCATCTGGAAACGGTAACCGGGGTACCGAAGGTTCTGTGGTAAGCCAGTACAAACAGGTCTGCGCTTGCTTTGGATGCAGAGTACGGGCTGGAGGTGTGGATCGGGGTATTCTCTGTAAAGAACAGGTCCGGGCGATCCAGCGGAAGGTCTCCGTAAACTTCATCGGTAGATACCTGATGATATCTCTTTACGCCGAATTTTCTGGAAGCATCCAGCAGTACACGGGTTCCCATTACGTTGGTCTGAACAAAGATGCCAGGATCCTCGATGGAACGGTCTACATGGCTCTCTGCTGCGAAGTTGACAACAACGTCAAATTTCTCTTTTTCAAACAGATCCATGATGAAAGCTTCGTCTGCGATATCACCTTTTACAAATTTGTAGTTCGGTTTGTCCTCAACCGGTTTCAGAGTCTCCAGGTTTCCCGCATAGGTCAGCAGGTCCAGGTTTACGATCTGATAATCCGGGTATTTGTTTACCATGTGATGTACGAAGTTTCCGCCGATAAATCCGGCTCCGCCTGTTACTAATACTTTCATGCTTTTTCTCCTTTTTGGTGTGTTTATCGTCTCAGTTTTATGTCAATTCAACTTGTTGTACCCTCACTATAATGGGTGACGTTGCGTCATGGTCAAGAGGAGAATGAAAAAAGTTTGTGAAAATCTTGTTTTTTCCCCTCCTACCTGTCTATCTTAAAATTTTTACGGCGATTCTCGTAATATACTGTTCCATTTCCTGACTGGTCAGCGCGTCCACCATATATTCCTCATAAAAGCGGTCATCCAGCAAAAATTTCTGTTCCGTGGCATATCGGAACAGCTTCCGGTACGCCGCTTCAATTCCCTGCCACGGTCCTTTATAATAATAGCAAAGATACTCTCCCTCCGGCCGAACCGTGTATCGCACTTTCGCCGGCACACGATCAAAAATCAGATAGAAATCACGGTAATCCAGAAAATTCCCCGTTTCCAGTGTTTCCCGTTTCTGAACAAACCCCACATTATACGAACTTCGATTTCCGTATTGCCCGCAGTAAGCATAGAGCTCTCCGATTTTCTGATTGACTGCCAGATTATCCGCTGATTCGCTGTGATTTGTGACAAGATACTGTAATGGCAGGGTATGAATCCCTACAGGACAGAAGGGATCTTTTTCAAACGCCTCACGGCATTCCGCCGATGCCTGTGCCAGAAACCGCTTCTTTTCCCCAATCCAGCGCTGCATCTCGCGGAGCCGCTGCATTTTTTCGCGCACCACCTTCTCCTCCTGTTCCAGCAGTACTCCGAATTTTTCAGGACTTCGCTGTTCCAGATAATTTCGAATCTCTGCCAGCGGCATGCCCAGCTCCCGCAGCATTCCGATCACATCAAACGTTTCCATCTGATCCATCGCATAATACCGGTAGCCGTTTGTCCCTCTTCTTTTTGGTACGAACAGCCCAATCTCATCATAATGGAAGAGCGTTTCCTTTGTCGTGCCTACCAGCGCTGCAAATCGCCCCGCGCTTAAATACTCCTGTTTTCCCATTTCTGACTCCTTTTCCTGAATATGTGCTCTCGGAATTTTTCCTGTTTTTCACCTTTTTTGCACTTGACTATAGGGTTACCCTATCCTTTATAATAGCAAACGATTCAAATTTTCACAAGAAATCTTTCCCATCTAAAGCGTGTCTGAAAAAGGCTTTTCACACATAAAAAGGAGGTTTTTGATTATGAGCCAGTCACTCGCCAAGGATTTCAACTTCCACTCTCTGCTGAAGTTTGCGTTTCCATCGATCATCATGATGATCTTTATGTCTCTCTACAGTATTGTGGATGGCTTTTTCATCGCACAGTACGTGGACAGCATGGCGCTTTCCGCCGCCAATATCGTCTATCCTGCCGTCAGCATTCTTCTTGCCGTCGGCATCATGTTCGGTACCGGAGGCAGCGCCGTTGTCGCCGCAAAGATCGGACAGGAAAAACAGGAGGAAGCCAACCGTAACTTTTCTGCCCTTACCCTTACCACACTGATCATCGGTATTCTGGGCGCAGTGCTCGGCAACCTGTTTTGCCGCCAGATCTGCAGTCTGCTCGGTGCAACGCCGGTGCTGATGGATTACGGTACCGCCTATCTGCGGACGATCCTTTCCTTTGCCCCGGTCTGTCTTCTCCAGGCGCTGTTCCAGTCCTTCTTTGTAACGGCAGGACGCCCGGGACTCGGACTTTCCCTTACGGTGTCCGCCGGCATTACCAACATGCTTCTGGACTATCTGTTTGTCGTTCCGCTCCATCTTGGTGTTGCCGGAGCTGCCCTTGCCACCGGCCTTGGCCAGTGCATTCCGGCCGTTGCCGGCATTTTATACTTTACCTTCGCCCGCAAAGGCCTTCGCTTCACCCGTCCGGAATTTTCCAAAGGCCTGCTCTCCACAAGCTGCTTCAACGGTTCCTCCGAGATGGTCAGCAATCTTTCTGCAGCCGTTGTCACTTACCTTTCAACATGCTGATGCTGAAATTTGAGGGCGAAATCGGTGTTGCCGCCATCACGGCGATTCTGTACGGACAGTTTCTCTTTGTTGCGCTGTACCTCGGCTACAGTATCGGCGTTGCACCTGTGTTCAGCTTCAACTATGGCAGCCGGAACAAACAGCGGCTGATCCGGCTTTACCGCATCAGTATCCGCTTCGTTGTGGTAAGCTCTGTGATCATCGCACTTGTGGCCGCCTTCGGCTCTCCGGTCATTTCCGCCGTTTTCATGCAGAAAGGCACGTACGGCTTTGAACTGACACGCCACGGCGGATATCTGTTCTCCATCGCTTACCTGTTCTGCGGTACGAATATCGTCGCCTCCGGCATTTTTACGGCACTGTCAGACGGAAAGACCTCTGCTTTGATTTCTTTTTTGCGAACCTTCGTCTTTATCGTTCTCTCCGCGCTGCTTCTGCCGCTCGTGCTTGGCACCAACGGTGTGTGGCTGTCGATTCCGGTCGCCGAATTTCTGACGCTGTTCATCTCCGTGCCGAAGCTGTCCCGCTATTTCAAGGATCCGAAAGTCGCAACGGAGACGCAAACAAGTCCCAACTGATCTTACCGACTTCGCTGATTCTCAAAACCCCGCACAGGGATCCGTTGTTTTCACAGGATCCGCTGTGCGGGGTTTCTCTTTTGCTACCACTTTTTCCCCGGGCAGTCCCGCAGTGCAATCGCTGCCCGCATCTCCACGTAGCAACCGCACATGCGGCACATGCCGGACAGCAGCTTTTCACACTCCTTACAGATGGAAAGCCGCCGCTCGTATTCCTCCTCCGGCGTTTTATCTTCCGCCGGAATTCTTGCAATATAATCATACATATTCTGAAAAAGCCTGCCTCGTCCATCTCACGAAGCAGGCATTTTTTACAGATCCTGGTATTTCCGTCCATCAAACTCCTCCGGAACCGAATCTTTTTTCATCCCAGATATCTTCTGGTTTTTATGGTTTTCCTATTTTACGGCGATATGAAGCACACTGCACGCCGGAATGGTAAAGGAAATTCCCTCTTTTGTTGCCTGCACACCGTCAAAGCCCTGAACGCCAACCGTCTCCGGCTCTTCAAAGGTGTTTTTATCCTGCATATGGCCGGTTACGATCTCGGCTTTGATCTCGCCGGCTTCTTTTCCGAGAAGTACCGCCTCTACCGGATATGCTTTCTCCAGATCCACATTCGTCATCGTGATATGAAGTACACCGTCTGCATCTACCGAAACAGATTCCGTCAGATTCGGAACCATGTATTCGTCTTCCAGACCAACCTGCTCCGTTTCCAGAGAGCTTGCCAGAAGATCATTTTCCTGATGTACCTGATACAGATCGAAAACATGATACGTCGGAGTTTTGACCATTTTTTCACCCTCTGTCAGGATCATCGACTGCAGAACATTGACCATCTGTGCGATATTTGCCATCTTGACACGGTCGCTGTGTTTGTTGAAGAGATTCAGGTTGATCCCTGCGACCAGTGCGTCACGCATGGTATTCTGCTGATACAGAAATCCCGGATTTGTTCCAGGCTCTACATCATACCAGGTACCCCACTCATCCACGATCATACCGACCTTTTTGTCCGGGTCATACTGATCCATAATGGCGCTGTGGCGGCGGATCAGCTCTTCCATGTACATCGTCTTTTTCATGGTCTTATACCAGTCTTTTTCCGCAAACTCCGTTGCACTTCCCTTGTGATCCCAGGTTTCCGGTACCGTATAGTAATGAAGCGACAGGCCATCCATCATGCCATGCTGCTGTGGGGAGATTCTGCGGAAGCATGCTTTCATCACTTCCTGCGTCCACTCATAATCATCCGAATTGGCGCCGCAGGCAATCTTCCGGATCTTTTTGTTTCCATCGTAATCACGCACAAAGGTCTGATATCTGCGGTACATATTTCCGTAGAATTCCGGATTCATATTTCCGCCGCAGCCCCAGTTCTCATTGCCGATGCCGAAGAAATCGACGGTCCACGGCTTTTCGTGGCCATTTTCCGCACGAAGGTCTGCCATCGGAGATACCCCGTCAAATGTCATATATTCAACCCACTCCGACATCTCCTGTACAGTACCGCTTCCCATATTTCCGTTGATATAGGTTTCACATCCGATCTGACGGCAGAGTTCAAAAAACTCGTGGGTACCGAAGCTGTTGTCCTCGACAACACCGCCCCAGTTGGTGTTGATCATTTTTTTGCGGCTTTCTTTCGGTCCGATACCGTCTTTCCAGTGATATTCATCTGCAAAACATCCGCCCGGCCAGCGCAATACCGGAACTTTGATATTTTTCAGTGCTTCAACAACATCGGTACGCATTCCGTTCACGTTCGGAATATCGGAATTTTCTCCTACATAGAGTCCTTCATAAATACATCTTCCCAGATGCTCCGAAAACTGTCCCTGGATTTCCTTATTGATTTTTGAAAGCTTTCTGTTCGCATCAATTACTAACTTAGCCATAACTTGTCCCCTTTCGAGATCTTAAATTTGGCTTTATTATAGGAGATGTATCTCACTTGTGTCAATGAGCGTACAAGTTGTTTCCCCATGATTTTTTCAAAAAGTGCGGCCGTCTGGCTGCTGACCAAAAGGCCGCTTGTTTTATTTTTCATTCTGCATACGAAAAAACCGCCCTGGTTTTCACCAGGACGGTTACCGTCCGTGCGTTAGAGGATTCGAACCCCCGACCTTTTGGTCCGTAGCCAAACGCTCTATCCAGCTGAGCTAAACGCACATTTCTTTGTCGCTTTAGAACTCTTTGTTTATCACTCGTTCCCGCTGACATCATGTATATTACACTATCCTAAGAGAAAAGTCAACACCTTTTTGAAAAATTTTAAAATTTTTTCGAATAACAGTTTTTTGTGAAAATAAGGGCTTTTTCCCCTATTTCACAGTCCGCACCAGGTAGTCTTTCTTTCGCAGTTCCTCTTCAATCAGATCCAGGGTCTGCGCCGAGTCTGCCGATACGGTATGAAAATGTTCCCCTGATGTGATATTCTTCAGCGGCCGTGATTTTCCCTGCCGGATTTCTTCCATAAACAGTGCCACCTTATTTCGTGAACTGATATTAAGTTCCGCCCGCAGTTCTCCGTAAACCTCGTGACGCACAATCACATCCAGCACAACGCCGCCGAAATCCACAATTGTATTCAGCTCGTCCTGCATCTGCTCATCCGTGTGATTCACCTCAAAGACCCGCGTCTCTCTCACCGGGCTGCTGCAGATGTAGCCGCGGTTTGTCGCAATCACATCGTATCCGGCAGCGCGGATCAGGGCAATGTCCTGGACAATCACCTGACGGCTGACTTCACAGCTCTTTGCCAGCGCTGCACCGGAGACCGGCGTCTTACTGTTTGTTATTCTTTGAAGAATCTCTTCTCTTCGTTCCTTTCCACTCATCATAAAACAAGACCTCGCATTTCGTACACTTCCCTTATCTTATCACACTTTCCGCCGTTTCTACAATAGCAGGAAATCATTTTCCAAAAGCTTTGTCAAGGACTAAAACTTTATGAAATTTTCCGGGCTCTCGTATATTCGTCCCGCCAACTGCCAATCATGAACGTATAACAGTAACGAACGGTAACCATACGTTCCATGTTTCAGGAGGATGCATACCATGGCGATCAATAAAGTTGAACTGTGCGGAGTCAATACATCACGCCTTCCCGTACTGAATGCCGAAGAAAAAGAGACTCTGCTGAAAAAGGCCCGCGAAGGAGATGCTGCTGCCCGCGAACGCTACATTCAGGGCAATCTGCGCCTTGTCTTAAGCGTGATCAAGCGCTTCTCCAACAGCAGTGAAAACGCCGACGATCTCTTTCAGATCGGCTGTATCGGCCTGATTAAGGCGATTGATAACTTCGACACGACCTTAAACGTCCGTTTCTCCACCTATGCCGTGCCGATGATCATCGGTGAAATCCGGCGGTATCTGCGTGACAACAATGCGATCCGCGTCAGCCGTTCCCTCAGGGATACTGCCTACCGCGCCATCTGCGCCCGCGAACTTTATCTCAAGCAGAACCAGAAAGAGCCTTCGATCGAGGAAATCGCCGCTGAAATCGGCATTGGAAAAGAGGATATCGTCTATGCCCTCGATGCAATCCAAAGCCCAATGAGTCTGTATGAGCCCGTCTACACGGAAGGCGGCGATACCCTGTATGTCATGGATCAGTTAAGTGATAAGAAAAATAAAGAAGAAAACTGGGTGCAGAACCTCGCCCTGCAGGACGCGGTCGCCCGTCTCAATGAGCGCGAACGCCAGATCATCCGCATGCGTTTCTATGAGGGGCAGACCCAGATGGAGGTTGCCCGGGAAATCGGCATCTCGCAGGCGCAGGTCAGCCGGCTGGAAAAGTCCGCCCTGCGCTCTATGCGGAATTATCTCTCCGACGAGCGGTAACGCCCGCCGTTCACTGAATTTCTGCAAACTCCAGCCGGTAATCCGACGGCGGCATTCCATAGTGTTTCCGGAACACACGGGAATAGTAAAAGGGATCTTCAAATCCGCACGACAGCGCCGTCTGTTTGACCGTCATCCCCATCTGCAGCAGCTTTCTGACTGCTGCAGCCGATATTCCAGCAGATACTGTCCTGGTGACCAGCCGATTTCTTCTGAAACAGACGGTTCAGCGTTGTGCGGCTGACCGCCATTTTCCGCGCAATTGTCTCCGCGCAGAACTCACTCCTGTGATACCCTGCGGCAATCAGAGCCATCGCTTCCATAATCCGCGGATCCTCCTTCTTTCTCTCCTCCCGCTGCGGCTCCGCCAGATCCTGGTACACGCCCAGAAGCGCAAGCAGCACACCGACGGCCTCCTGGCTGTTCCGGCGATAGAGTTCCATCTGGCAGAGACGCTCAAAATACGGCAGAAGCCTTTCCTGACGGAGAGGCGGCGCCGCCGGCTGCTGTGGGTTCAGTACCGACCGTGCCAGAATCTGCCGGCATTGTTCCCCGACAAAATCAACCCACACATATTCCCACGGCTCGTTCTCATCCGGCGCATACTGCACCACCTGCTCTGGACAGATTAAAAAGCTCTGTCCGGCGGTAAGTGTGTACGTCTTTTTCCCGCAGGTAAACGTTCCCTTTCCGCTTATAATATAATGTATAATATAGCACTGCCGTACACCCGGCCCCCAGGAATGCAGATCATGGCAGTCCTGCCGCCCGGCATCGACAGGCCGGATCCCGTTCATTTCTGATACAAGCATATTCTTTCCTTTTCCCGTATTTTATTCTTTATGAAGCAAAAATCCATGCTTTTGTCTTAAAATTCCATGGTTTTGCTCTGGAAATCCATCTATACTCAAAGTACATCAAAACTTACGGGAGGTCAAATACTATGATCAAACTTACACCGCCGATGGGCTGGAATTCCTGGAACACCTTCGGAGAAAATATCAATGAAAAAATGATTTTTGAAACTGCTGATGTCATGGCCGAGAGCGGCCTGCGCGATAAAGGATACGAATATCTTGTCATCGACGACTGCTGGTCCTTACGTGAACGCGATGAAAACGGCCATCTTGTGCCGGATCCGGAAAAATTTCCGCATGGTATGAAAGCCGTTGCCGATTACGTTCATTCCAAAGGGCTGAAATTCGGTATGTATTCCTGCGCCGGAAACATGACGTGTGCCGGCTACCCTGGCAGCTATGAGCACGAATTTGTCGATGCGGAAACTTTCGCATCCTGGGATGTTGATTTCTTAAAATACGACTACTGCTACCACAGCCCGATCCTGCACGGAAAATATCTGTACCGCCGCATGGGACTGGCACTCGAGAACTGCGGCCGCGACATTCTCTTCTCTGCCTGCTCCTGGGGTGCTGATGAAACGCATGAGTGGATCAAAGAAACCGGCGCTTCCATGTGGCGTTCCACCGGCGACATCTTTGATACCTGGGATTCTGTCAAAGATCTCGTGGCACAGCAGGAAAAACTGCATCCGTACAACGGCGTCGGCTGCTTCAACGATATGGACATGCTGATCGTCGGCATGCATGGAAAAGGAAATGTTGGACTGGCCGGCTGCAGCGATGTCCAGTATCAGACACACTATGCACTGTGGGCATTCCTTGGCTCCCCGCTGATGATCGGCTGCGACATCCGCCAGATGAGCGACGAAACCCGCCGCATTCTCATGAATGACGAAATGATCCGCATCAACCAGGATCCGCTCTGCCGTCAGCCGTATAAAGTGAAAAACCATGCATGGAATGACAAGGTTCTGATCTATGTGAAGGCACTCGCAGACGGAGATCTCGCCATCGGTATGTTCAATCTCAGTGATGAAAAATCACGTGCAGCCATGAATCTGGATGAGATCGGCCTTCCGTTCTCCACCGGCCGTACTCTGGAACTTACTGAGGTCTGGACCTGCGAGAACCTGTGTGCAAACAATGCATCCCTTGTCACAGAACTCGAGCCGTTTGCATCAAAAGTATACCGTGCAAAGGTCGTAAAACTCTGATGGCACGCTGTATGCAGTGCGGCAAAGAACTCACACATAACGAGATCGGCGCCCACCGTAAATTTATCAACCGCGGCGCAGAACAGTTTTTCTGCAAGCAGTGTCTTGCCGAGCATCTCGGTGTAACGCCGGAGCTCATTGACGAAAAGATCGAACAGTTCAAGCGACAGGGATGTACCCTGTTTGTATAAGGCCGCTGCATGTAACGCACAGAGTCAGATTTCCATGCATCAGGAATCCGGCTCTGTGTTATTTTTATGTTTTATGAAGGTTTCCGTCCGGCATCAGTTCCACGCAGGCAATCTCGGGAATGTTATTGAACCGCGGAACCAATTCCGTATTTCCAAGTCCGGACGACAGCACCAGATGCCGTTTTCCATCCTCCGAGTCAAAAATCCCCTTCAGCTGTCCCGGAAACCATCCCATGTCCGGCGCATAAACACCGCCAATGCCAGGCAGAATGACCTGGCCGCCGTGAAGATGGCCGGAAAATACGCAGTCAATGTCCCACTCCTCCAGCCCATCATTTTTCAGCCAGGCAATCGGAAGATGGCTGAGCAGGATTTTGTAACGGTCAGTGTTCTCAAAATCCCACAAGAACTTACACTCTCCTGGATCCGCTTCGCCAGTTTCCAGATATTTGTCCGGGAGACAGTAACCGTAAATGCCGCCGATACGGAGGGGCTGGCTGTTGATGGTGATGTCTTTATATTCATAGTTCAGGACGGTGGCGCCGGCAGATTCGTAGAGAGCGGTAATGTCTGTACCGTAGTTCTGCTCGTATTCCAGTTCATGGTTGCCGAGGGAGATGTATGTTGGGGCGATTGCAGATAATTCTGCCAGCAGCGTTACCGCAATATTATTATCTGGCTCATTTGCATTTAGAAGATCACCGGTGATCATAATCAAATCTGGTGACTTCATTGCTGCTTTAGAAATCAGATATTTATTATCTGAACCAAAGATGCTGTTATGGAGATCTGTTATTTTGTATCAGACAAATTTCTTCCGAAATTTTCTTCGATTGCAGTATATATGTTATGCTGTTTAGATTATATTTCGATTTTATAACACTTTTTCCTGTTATGAACAGAGGCATAAACAACCAATATGACCCACTACCCTGCGCAGCTTGTACCCGTTTTTACATCGTTTTCTCATTCTATTTTCTAACCATCTTATATTTTAGATCGAATCATTCTCAGCAGATTCTGCCATTGTCTTCTCACTCTAAAAAAGTTGACTTTTTCAGGATATGCTAATACATAAAAATCATAATTATTTTTAAAGCGTACAATCCCCTCTTTTTCTGCCTGCTCCAGTGCTTCTCTATACTGCTGTTGAAATTTTTCTCCTCGTTCTTATCAAAACCTTCTTTCCATTTTTGGCACTTTATCAAATCCCACTGCGCTGAATTCAGCAGTTTTAACAATGCCGCCTGATAAAGTTCTTTACACCTTTTTTTCTTAAAAAATTTTATTCTTTCTTCCTGTGCATCATATTCATCAAATCGTTTATTGAGCGTCAAATTTTTTGTTATTCCACACGGATTTGTAAAATAGAAATAAAATACAATATCTGTTACTGCTATTCTCTCACTTCTATAATACAATTGATACGTAATATATTCATCTTCAAATAACCTCCCTTGCGGAAAACGGATTCCATTAAATACTGTTTTCTTAAATAATTTTCCACAACAGGATATATATTTTTCCACGTTTTGACCACAAAAAAGTTTGCTTTCAATTTCCAATCCAGACTGGATTTCCACACAATTCTTGATTTGTAACTCAGCGCATGTATCTACTTCTTCTATCTCAGCAAAATGTTTTAATCCGCAGATAAAGATATCCGCATTTTCCTCTTTCAAAACTTTCAGCTCTGTTTCAAGCATTTTACTATGCACCACATCATCCGCATCAATAAACATTACGTATTCCCCTGATGCAATTTCTAAGCCCGCATTTCTAGCAGAAGAAAGCCCCCCGTTTTCTTTATGAATCACCGTTATTGTCTTCTGTTTTTCAGCATATTCATCACATATCTCGGCCGAACCGTCTGTTGAACCGATCATCCACTAAAACTAATTTCATATTCCTGACAACTCTGTGCCAGCACACTGTCGATACACCGTTTTAAATAGCTTTTCCCTTGATAAACCGGAATTATAATACTAACCGTTATCATATCTGATCCATCCTTTAGTTTTCAAGTAGATTTTTTCTCCCTAAAAGCTTTTTAATCATACGATTCGGAAGATATTTCCAATTCATTTTCTTTCCTCTAACAATGCCTGACGATGTTTTTATGATACTCTTTTCTGCTCTTTCCATCCAGCTTGCATGAAACCAATGAACCGTAAATTGTTTTTTTGATTTTCTTCTATATCCTGTTTCAAAATCAATGGGGCACATACAAATGGATGGTAAAATCATAATATTTCCCTCTAAAATCTGCTGCTTATCCTTTTGTTCCAGTCCGTGTTTCAAAAAGATTTCTGTATTAATAACCGGGCATGTCTTCTTATTTTCTGATCCGTCCTCTAAAATAAACGGGATCGTTTGATACATCTCCATCATTTCATACAACAAACCGCATCCCCGTTCAGCGCCAAATCCAAGTCCCGTAGAAATATATTTTTTATTTTCAAATCCAAAAAAAGCACTGTATTTTAGCAGAAAATCAATCTTTTTCACTAATTCTACATCTGTATCAAAATATATCCCTCCATATTCATACACAACCCGGAGTCTTACATAATCTGTAACAAATGCCCACTTTTTCCTATGATATGCGTCAATTACATACTGCGGGCATTCTTTTATATTAAAATTTTTTTCATTCCATTCTACAATAAGATAGTCTGGACAAAACTTCTGCCAGCTTTGCATGCATCGCCTGACCGAATCTGGAATTGGCTTTCCCCCAAACCAGCAATAATGTATTTTTTTAGGAATCATCTCTTTCACCCACGCATTTCAAATCGTCTAATCGAATTTTTCCCCAGGCATTTACGTTCCAGTTAATCTTTAAAGCATGTTTACTATCCTGAATTTCAAATGTAAATGCTGGAAACACTGCATCCAGGTCATCGTAAGTTCCCATTTCGTTTACATTATAAATCACCAGCAATACGAAATATTTTCCCGGTACAAGTCCACGCAGCAGCAATTCCATTTCCAATATTTTGCTTCTTCCTGCAAAAAAGGATGTAAATTCCTGCAAAATTCCCGCTGCAACAGATCCTCCATCTGCTGATCTTATTTCTGCCCTCACGGATAGATTTGAAATATTTGTTTTGGCCTCAACCGACAAATCAAATTTCAGCTTTTCCTCAAATTCATATACCGGTACCTGTTTGTCCACAAGATGCACATGTGTCATTTTCGCCTTAATAACTGGCGGCAGATGTGCCATTCTCTTATTTTTCAGATCAATATCTACACTTCCGTTTTTAACAGCTGTATCCATATACAAATCAATTGCTCTTTCTACCCCGCCGTCAAATATCAGTTCGCCGTGATCCAGTACAAGGCAGCGGGTGCAAAGCTGACGAATGGTATTCATATTATGACTCACATAAAGAATCGTTTTTTCTTCTGAATTTGCCGCTTTTCCCATCCGTCCAAGACACTTCTGCTGGAATTTCATATCTCCGACAGCCAAAACCTCATCCATAATCATAATTTCACTATCCAGATGAGCTGCCACAGAAAATGCAAGTTTAACATACATCCCACTGGAATATCGTTTTACAGGCGTATCGATAAACTCTCCACATTCGGAAAATGCAATAATCTGATCCAGTTTTTCTCCGATTTCTGCACGGCTCATCCCCAATATTGCCCCATTCATATAAATGTTTTCACGTCCCGTTAATTCCGGATGAAATCCCGTTCCTACTTCAAGCATAGATGCCACACGGCCATTCATTCCAATGCTTCCTTTTGTTGGTGCCGTTACTCTTGACAGCAGTTTCAGCAATGTCGATTTTCCTGCTCCATTGTGTCCGATAATCCCTACTGCTTCTCCTTTTTCTACCTCAAATGAAATATCCTTCAGCGCCATAAAACGTTTTCCATACTCTGGTGTTTTCTGGCCTATTTTCAGTGTCGGATCTTCTTTTTTTCTTATTTTTGCATGGAATCGTTCCAGATCTTCCCGTAATGTTGTTCCCCCCGATTGCACCCAGTCTATATTCTTTTGATACATGATCTATTTTGACCATAATCTGTTTTTCTGCCATCCTGTTCTCCTTAAATGGTATCCATAAATGTTCTTTCCACTTTATTGAATAACACAATTCCAAGTACAAATAAGATCATTGTGCTTCCCCACCCCATTCCATAGTATCCTGCATGAAAATATCCTGTTCCGAAAAAAATATAGCGGAATGAAGTGATGATCGGTGTCATTGGATTCAGCATATAAGTCTTCATATATTTTTCAGGTACAAGCCGCAATCCATATGCAACTGGCGTTCCATACTGCCATAATTGTAATCCAAAGCCTATCAGCATCGCCAAATCACGATATTTTGTTGTAAGCGCTGAAACAATAATTCCAACTCCCATCGCCAGCATCATCATCTGAATGATCAATATTGGAAATAGAAAGAGATACCCGGACAATCGAATTTCCATTTTCCCTTTCCATATAAAATACAGCAAAAAAATCAAAAACATGGCAAATTGAATACCGAAGGAAATCAAATTAGATATGGTTGACGCTGCCGGAGATACCAGCCTTGGAAAATATACCTTTCCCATAATAGAACTGTTTGTTATAAATGTGTTTGCCGTACTGCTGACCGTCGATGAAAAATAGCTCCAGCAGATCGTACCTGCCATATAGAACAGAAATGCCGGAATTACGGTTTCTTCTGTTGCTTTCACATCCAGCGTAGTCAGGTTTGCCAGTGAACCAAAAATCACAGTGAACACTATGGTTGTTAACAGGGGCTGTATCACCGCCCACAAAGGCCCTAAAATTGTCTGTTTATATTTTGAAACAAAATCTCTTCTCACAAATAAAAAAATCAGGTCTCTATACTCATATGTTTCCTTTAAATGAAGATTGATCCATTTTGAATTTGCCGTAATAACTGTTTTAAATTGTTGTTCCATCTTTTTCTCTCTAACCTTAAACTTTGATTTTTCTTATAAATATTTTGATTCTTTTCGGTATCATGGAACGAAGTTTTCTCACAAACAGAATTCTGTTTCTTCGTTTCTGATACCACCGTTCCACACATGCATAGTTCTGTTTTTGCAGTTTCATTACTTTCTCCCGCTGCCGTTTCAGTACAGACGGCTGTACCAGCTGTGCATTATATTTTGCTGCCCGCTGATAAGATGACGGATATTTTATAATGTTACTTCCATATTTCGCAAGCATAGTCCTTCCCTGATCATTATTCACAATCAGACAGGAGACTCCTTTTTCTTTCTCTATTTCACCTCCATATTTTTTCAAATATTCCGGGTGCACCAGCTCTATCCCCCAATAATCTCCTATGGTAATATCACCCTGACGATATTCTGATGCAAACGGACAAAAATAGCAGCTTTTCCGGTATGTGTATCCATTTAAAAACATTTGATAATAGGAGCTTTCTTCCGGTTCAAAATATCTTTCTTTCTGACTTCCATCCCTGTTCTCCAATATCATTTTTCCGTATAACTTCCACCCGCTGCTTTTATCTCGAAAATAAAATCCTGCTATTTTTTTTCCTTCTTTCGATTCTATGTATCCTAAATAATTCTGGAATAATTTTGCGCTCGGTACACCATGACATATAATTTCTATTGTATATAAATTTGCATACGTTCTCTGAAGGTATCCTCTCAGTCCTGCTATCTGACAAGGCGTTCCACTAAACAACACAGTCTCGTTATGTTCCAGATGCCGCTTAATTTCAACATATACATTTTCCAAATTGCTTTGTACATATTTTGAACCCTTTAATTTACAAAGTTCCTCTATCTTATCTATCCCGATATGTTTTATTACTAAGTTTTGGTTTTCATAAAGCATAGCACATCCATAGACAATTCCTTTTCTTTTTAACACTTCCTGCGCCAGCACGGTAAAGATTCCCCCCGAAGCATTTTCTTCCAGATCAGCGTCCTTTGCCTGTGCCGCATACGTTTCTTTTCGTGATTGCTCTTTTTTCTCAAAACTGCAGACTTTTAAACATTTTCCGCACTCCGTACACTTCGATTCATCTATTTTAGGATAATCAAAACCATTTTCATCCTCTTCCATGTAAATCGCATGTCTGGGGCAGCATTTACTGCAGGCTCCACATCCACAGCAATTTGTCTCATTCTTTTCGGAAATTATATTTCTCATTTACCCTTTTCCCTATTCTAATGCTTCTTTTATTGCTTCAAGCTTTCGATACTGATATCTTGTGTCCGGTTCCAGAAAAGCACCTTCTCCCCATTCATTCCATGCATTAATAAATATTACCGGCTTTTCCTCTTTCCGTGCTCTTTGTACCAGTATTTTCATATATTCAGCAAACTTTTCTACGGAAAATCCACTGACCATAACTCCATGTTTATTTCTTGGCGTATTATCCCAATCCACAAAACACCCCGGCCAAAAATTTTTCTTCCATTTCGCATTTAAAATCAAATCCCATATCTCATCGTAAAAATACATTCCCAGACTCTGCTCTTTCTTCCAATACATTCTTCCTTTCTTCTTTCGACATTTTCGATAAAACGACACCATTTCCTCTCCACAAAAGTTTCTGATCAAAGAAATTTTTCTGCTTGTTCCAGGCAGCTCCTGGCTTTCGATATTTCGTGAATATACAGGCTCAAATTCAATTTGATAATCAAAAATATCGTTTCTGTAATACATATCTGAATAATACGCCGGAAATTGAAATGCCAGACATAAATCCGGAAAGCCTTCTTCTTTTGCTCTTCTTCTAAAATACGATGCCATCTTATAAATATCGATCATTTGTTCCGGCTTATAAACAACGAGCAATGGGCGCCCATCTACTGTTATATATCGTTCATCTTGAAAAAAATTCAGCAGATACTGAAAGTGCCGTTCCCACTCTTCTTTTCCGCCATAATCCTGCTCCATGATGATTTCCTGATCTCCACCATCCCAGTTCTTACTCCAGTTTTCATTGGCCCAGCAAAAGCAAAATGGGATCTCTATTTTTTTGTTTTTCAGCATTTGTTCCGCCGGTTTTTCCAACAACTTCTCACCATGTTTAAACCAATAATGATAATAGCAAAATCCGAAAATCCCATATTTTTTTGCCAGATTACTCTGCCAGATCTTTACCTGATCATCCATTAAATCATAATAGTTAAGATCCAGTGGGATTTTGGGCTGATCATGCCCGGAAAATAATGCTTGTGCTTTTCGTACATTTGTCCATTCGGTAAACCCCTTGCCCCAGCATTGGTCGTTCAATGGTATTGCATGAAACTGAGGCAGGTAAAATGCAATCAGCTTAACTCCTTTCCCATCTTTAACTTCTGCCATTTTTCTTCCCCTCACCTTCTGTTTTTTCCATGATTTTTTCAAAACATTCCAAAAGACATCTCAAACGAGTTTCAAACTGAAAGCTCACACCGCTTTTCTTCTGAATCTCAGCAATTTTTTTGAGTCTCTGATATCTTAATGCACGAAATTTATAAAATTGATATATGCCTTCTCTCCCATATCGTTTCCAGAAATACGTCATCGTTCCATTTATTCGAAGGGTGAATTGTTTTTCATTAAAATCATGCTGTTTCTCTAAAGTCGCTCCCTCCAGATGAATAATCTTTGCCTGTGGTATATTATAAATTTTTTCACCTCTTTTTTTAATTCTCCAGGACAGCTCTTCCTCCTCTGCATACATAAAAAAATCCTCATCAAATCCTCCCAACTGCTCAAAGAGTTTTTTCTTCACCATCATGTCTGCCCCAAATATATAGGCAACTTCTATCTTTTGATTCGTATCGTTAAAATCTTTTCTTCGTATCTGCAATGCAGGATGTTTTCTGTATAATTTTTGTTCTGCTTTTGACAGCATCAAATACCGCCAGGATGCATATCTCTTTTCCGTTCCCAAATCATCAAACCTTAAACAAAAAGACGGACACGGCATTCTCTCCGGTGTATATAAATTTCCGCCTGTACATCCCATATCTGGATTGTTTTTCATCTCTTCCCATAAAATTTTTACTGCATTGTTCATCAAAACCGTATCGGGATTAAGAAAAAATACATAATCCCCCGCTGCGTATTTTGTTCCCAGATTGTTCGCTTTTCCAAATCCAAGATTTGTTTCTGCCTCTATCATCTTAACGCTGTTTTCAAATTCCGCCTGTAATCTTTCTGCTTCTTTGTTCTTTGATGCATTATCCACGATAATAATCTCAAATTTTACATCCGCAGTTTGTTGAAATATTGAATTGACACAATCGATTGTTAAGTCTATGGAATTGTAATTAACAATAATAATTGAAACATCCATACGCTATCCTTTCCATTTTATTTTTCCTTTATGCTCTCATACCTCTCTTTTCCTAAAATACTTCTGCATATTCTGTTCGGCAGATGAATCATACAGTCCATATTTCTTAGATATTTTCTTTTTTTACTTTTCTTTTTCTGTTAAGCCATGATGATTCAAAATGATGAATCGAATATGTATTATCTGTCAATTCACACTTATGATTTTCCAATTGATCGGGCAGAATACTCTGCTGGATAAATATGAAACTTACAAATTTCCTGTTCCACATTTCTTTCTTCATTCCCAGTTTTACCAGTGCCGCTGTGTTATAATAAGGACACGGTTTTTAAATTTCTTTTTCCTGCTCAGCAAAATCAATCTCTTTATAAATATCCATCATCGCCTTCACGACCGGATGAAAAGCAGATGCGCCAAACCCCTGTCCCGTATTCACATAAACCTCATCACATTCTTCATCCACTTTCTTCTCAAATCCGATATAGCCATCTGTTTCTAACAAATCATCCAGTGATCGAATTAGTTCGACATCCGTATCAAGATAGATTCCTCCATACTGGTAAATAATATCCAGTCTGGCATAATCAGATACAAACCCCCAGCGTTTTGCCTGATACGCCTGCTCCATATATTTATTTTTATGAACATCATAATTCTTGCTGTTCCATTCCATAATTTCATAATCCGGACAATATTTCTGCCAGCTCTTAATACATTCAATTACCAGCAATGGTTTTTCGTTTTCCCCAAACCAACAATAATGAATTTTTTTCGGTATCATATAAACTCCTGGCAATAAATAGAATATTTTGCATAATCTTTATTTAAAATTGCTTTTGCAAGAAAATAATATCTGTCCTTTTTTTTCAAATACTCTTTAAAATTAGTACAGACAAATTCACATTCCCCTGCAAATACAGCCTTTTTTATTTTTTCCGGCAGCATAACAATCCTCCGGCAGGTAAATACAATCTGTCTCATTACCCTTTGATAATTCTCGTAGTCAAAAGGAATCTCCATTTTCTTTTGAATCTCAGCCATTAACAGCATAATCCAATAAGAATCTACTCTTTTTAGATTTTCATCATGCTTCTGTGTAATACTCTCTCCATGAATTCGATATGCATACACTGCATCAGACAAACAATCCACTTTATTCGCCATTGGAAAAATCACAGCTCCGATAATTGCATCCTCATACCAATAGCTCTCCGGAAATTTCAATCCTTCCCACAGTTTTGCTTTCATCACCTTTAAACAGGGGCCTCCCCAATATTGATTTCTTTCTTTTGGCAAATGTTCTTTTTTTATCATTCCAAGAAAACCATTTTTATCAAAGCGATAGCCATTTCCCTCTACAATATCCGCATCTTCCAGATACGCTTTTGACAGCAAACACTCTATTGCATTCGGTAATAAAACATCATCCGAATCAACAAACATAATGTATTTGCTTTTTACTCTTTCAAGTCCTGCATTTCTTGCACCCGAATACCCTTTATTCTCCTGCCGAATAACTTCTACACATGGATTTTTTATGTATTGATTTAAAATTTGCCCGCTTCGATCCGTCGATCCATCGTCAATTGCAATTATCTGAAAGGAATATTTTGTTTTTTGCAGGACGATCGACTCCATACATTCCTTCAGCCAGTTTTCCGAGTTATATACAGGCACTATAATCGTGAGATCATATCGAATCGCTCTGCTCCTGTTTTCAGAAAATACATCCGGCGACACGGGCGGTGCAACATCCATCAGTATTCTCTTCGCATCCTGTGAAGAAAGTGTAATCTTTTCTTCCCGTATCTCATAAGCAATCCATGCCGCTATTCTTTTAAAAATCATTTTCAACCTCCCTTTAAATCAGGCTGAATATCCACCACCAGTTTTTCTTTATCATATACAACAATATTTTTTGTTTTTCGGGCACATCAAATTCCTGTATTTTTAATGGACATCTTCTCACTACAGGATCGTTCAGTAGTTTCCTACAATACACTTTTCTCTCACTCCTGTCTGTCATTTTACCTCTTTCCTTCAGTCCAACTAATATAACAAACCATGTCAGCCAGTTCAATTGCTGCTCAAAACAATACTCTTTTCTATTTTTGAATTCTATCTCTGCATGTTCTATTATTTTCTTACACGATTCCCATCTTCCCTCTCGAAATGATTTCGAAATAGAATCTGGATTATACCAGTAATGATAAATTCCGGCTTCTTCTTTATAGTAAAATTTTTGTGTACATAAAATCACTTTTGCACTGAAAAGGATGTCTTCACTAAACTTAATCTCTTCGAAAAAAAATATCTGATTTTTCTTCAAAAAATCCGTTCTATACAATGCTCCCCATGCCCCAACAACAGGTCCCAAAGTTAATTGCCTCGTAGCCAGCAGTCTTGGATATATTTCTTGTAAAATTCTCTTTCTATCATAAATTCCTCCCTGCATTTCTCTTACTGTTTCCACTCGACATGGAACATTTCTTTCCATCCCTGGCCATTCTGTCCGAAATGCTCTATATCTGACGAAATCTACCTGATATTTCTGCGCCAGCTCATAGAGCTGCTGCAGACCGTCTTTTTCCAGCCAGTCATCACTGTCCAAAAAGAAAATATATTTTCCAGTTGCCACTGTTATTCCCCTGTTTCTTGCAGACGCAAGTCCTCCATTTTTTTTATGAATCACTCGCACTCTTCTATCTTTTTCCGCATATTGATCGCATAAAACCGGACTCTGATCCGGTGATCCATCATCAATCAATATGATTTCTATATTTTCTACCGTTTGATTCCGCACGCTGTTTACACAACGTTCTATGTAGGCTTCGACGTTATAAACGGGGATAACAACAGATATTATCGGCCTATTCATTTTTCTTTTCTCCTGTTATTTTCGCTAAATATTCTTCTGCTTCTTTCCTCTCTTTCTGCAGGATGAACTCGATCCTTTGCCAGTTTATCTTTTTTGCTGTCTGCAGTTTTTTCACATGATCCATCTTCCTGTCCTCCACTCCAAATACTTTCAATAAATCATTCACCCGCGTATTGATACGTTCTTTTCTTTCGATCACAAAAAATTCTTTATGGAAAATTATTGCAAACACTGTTGCATGAAATGAATTAGAAACTACAGCTTCCGCATTTAAAATTAAATTTACAAATTCCAACGGCCCAATATCTGCACATACTTTGTCACAGATTTCTGTTTTAAAAACCGACCAGATCTCTGTTTTTGTTTTTTTAGAAATTTTTTCCGCAATTTCCTCTGCCACGCAGTTTTTATCAAAATCATAAAGCAGCACATACTTTTTATTCGTCTCTGTTTCCGGCAATATTTTTTTCCACTGACACTGTTTCAGCAAAAAAACGGGATCACAATTTCTTTGAGACTGAAGTCCCATTTGCTTCACCAATGCAGCTCCTGTCTGCTCTCTGACCGAAACAGCATCAAAGGATTTAAGCCATTCCTTCATACGCTGTCGGTCTTCTTCTTTTAACGCATCAACTGCAAAACTCGCCGCATACGATGCCCTTCTTCCCTTTTCCGTAAATTGCAGAAAGAATGCAGGATCTTTTCCATTTGGAAAGATTGGATTCCATATCTGATCGCTCCCTGCCAGATACAGGTCTGCTTCTTCTATATTTTTTAGTTCTTCACACGTTCTATATGTTGTATCTGTCAGTTCTAACGCATTTTTCCGGAAAGCATCAAATCTATATTTTCTTTTACTGAATAATTTTTTTATTCTTCTTGGCATCTTCACCAGCAAATAAATCTCTCGAATTCCTGCCCTGTCATATTCTGGATTATTTACCGCTTTCAGACTATAATGCCTGCTTAGGTAGTCCGGCTTATAGTCAATAATTTTCACCTCATGACCGCAGTCTTTCAAATATTGCATTAATGCATATGCCTGTAAGCTTGCGCCTGCATTATATACATCATGGCAAGTGATAATTCGTATTCTCATTTCTATCCTCTGCAAATACACTCTATTTTGTTGATTTCCTGCCTGTTAGAATAATCCTTTTTCCTGCACTCCTGCACCAGCTTTTCAAGCCGCTTCGGTTCCCGTAATATTTCACTGATTTTTTCTCCACACGCTCTGTTTTCCAGCGGCACTATGATTCCATCTATTCCGTTTCTCAGCTGACTTTCTGCTGTTGGATATCCCGTAATAATCACCGGTTTTCCAAGCATTTGAGCTTCCCTTACAGCTACACAATTCCCCTCATATCTTGATGGCTGCACATAAACATCACACGCCCTGATATATGGATATGGATTCTCTTTTTTCCCCAGAATTTTTACATATTGTTTCATTCCTGTCTCACATATTCTTTTACGGATTTGCTTTTCATTTTTTCCAAAACCAATTAAATACCAGGTTACTTCCAATCCATTCTGCCTGATTTGCCGACATATATCCGGCACATTATCAAAATTTTTAGCATAGCAGAATCTGCCAATTGACAATATTTTTATCCCCGATGCATTCATTTCTTTTTCCACCGAAAAACTTTCTGCCTGTCTTTTGATGAGCTGTTCCGGCAAAATATTTTTTATCAATATCATTCTATTTTTTAATGTAGGAAATTTCTTCAAAAATTCTTTTGTAACTGCCTCTGAGATAGATGCGATATAATCATATGCCTTCCACATTTTTGTTTCGGATAAAATATCAATCTGCACCTGGGAATAGTCCGTATGGATCCATGCGATCTTTTTCTTGGCATTTACTTTCTTCGTTACAATATAATGTGGTGTCAGAAAACTTACCGCCAGATCATACTCCTTTTGGGGTTGTATTCGCGGCATAAAAGGGCTGGTATATTTATGGCTATATTCTAAGTTCACATCACTGTCTCGGTAATTATGCTTATGATCATAAATCACCGCCGCTGTTTTTCCATATAGCCTTGCCATTGTTAATAAAACATGTCCCTCTTTTAAAGTTGCCTTCATTGGGTGCGCCAAAACTGTATACGCAGCTTTTTGCGGAAGCAGATGGACTTTATCCGGAATCGCATCCATTAATCTCCTTCCTGACGAAGCAAAAAAGATCTATTTCCCATTTGCTTTCATCCAGTGCTTCTAAAAATCCTATCAGACTTCTTTCCGCACCTACCCAATTCCAATGCATGTGATACAATTAACATTGTTCTCTTCATACTTCGAAACCTCTTAAATACATCT
>ENA-OQKC01000245-OQKC01000245.1-human-gut-metagenome-genome-assembly--contig:-NODE-245-length-23845-cov-5.370773_pt1 | contig 23845 bp, 24 predicted proteins | sample MGYA00242774_ERZ504790 | MGnify/ENA primary metagenome ERZ504790 (study PRJEB26092, sample SAMD00036419) | human gut metagenome | host: Homo sapiens | study: EMG produced TPA metagenomics assembly of...
GCACCATCATACAAGCTATAATAAAAAAACATATTTGCATAAAACTTAACTGCATTCTCCTCTGGATCTTTTATTTTCATAGTTTTTGAAGAGATCCTTCACGTATCCCTGCCGGTCCAGATACCAGATATTGCTGATATAAATTCTGCATCTCTTCACTACGAAACTGCTCTATTGTCAGCATCTTCCAAAACGATGATGCAAAATCATCCTCTGTCCAATATTCAAACATAGACTTGCTGTATTCCACAAAATCATCCAATGATACTGTCTCATACTTTTCAGGCGTTTTCTCTTTATCCTCTTGTGGCATATCATATTCTGTTGCCTGTTCGCCATCCTGTTGCTCCATACGCTGCACAATACAGTCAAAAATATCTCTTTTGCTTTTGTAGTGACGGTACAATGCCCCTTTTGTCATATCAAGTTCTCCTGCTATCTGGCTAACAGAGACAGCCTCGTAGCCATCTCTGGCGAACAGATGCAGTGCCACAATTAATATTTCTTCTTTCCTATTACCCATGCACATTTCCTCCAAAATAAATAAACGACCGTTTACATCTTAATAACAGTAAACGATCGTTTATTTGTCAATACTTTTCTTTTTGTTTATATTATCTCTTTTTATAAATCAGAAGTTCTGGATTTTCACCATCTTTTTCATATGTACATATGATGATAAAATCCACATCTGCCAGAATACCAAAACACCGGTCTCCTCCGTCATCTTTATCATATCGATAAATCTGCAGTCTGAAAAGCAACCTGCTGTTGCCATAATCTATCTATTTCCTTCCAATCCAGGCATCTCACAAAGCTTTCATCTGGAAATTCCACCTGCTTGTTCCACGGACGATCATATACAGCTACTTTACAATCTTTAAAATGCTGCACATGCTCAAACGCAGCTGGTGAATCTTCGATTGCAAAATCAAAATGCATGCAATAAAGTTCTTCTAATGTCAGATTATAGGTATGATCCTGTTTGAACATTTCTCGTCCATATTTATCAACAAAATAAATAGGAAGCCTATTTAAGTGATGTTCATCCAACCATCTTCTAGATGGTTCATAAGAATCAAATGGTCTTCCTGTGACAACAAAAACCTCATGTCCTTCATCAACCCACTTGTTGATCACTTCTGAAGCTCCCGGTGTTTCTTCATAATCTAGTAAATTTTCTGGAATATGCCCTGCCTTCATCAATTCATCATACTGTTCTCCACTTAGATCAAATGATTTCTGAAGATTAAAGAACTGTACTTCCCTATATGGCACATCAATATTAAATAATTCTTTTGCAATTTTGGTGAAATACTTCGCTGTTTCACAGATAACGTCATCGAAGTCTATATATATTTTCATCGCTACATCCTTTCCAGTCTACATATATATTTTAGACATCCCTTAAACATGATCAAACTATATTATCGGCAATAATTCTATTATTCCTTATTGAGTTTCATCATTTTTGCCGTACCTTTGCCTCTCGTGATCCAGCAAAATGTACATACAAAGATAATTCCTTTTACAATTGATGTCACAGAAAATGCCCACCAGATACCTTCCAGTCCAAGCAATGCTCCACCCAAAATGATCGCAAGCGGAATTCTTGCACTGGTAAATAGGATGCTGATCACACTGCATAAATGTGTTTTTCCTAATCCTGATAACGCACCTACTGTCATCAGTTCTACAGCCATAAACGCTTCACTCACCCCAATGATCGTCAAATATCCGATCGCGATCATAATTACCTTTGGTTCATGGAAGAAAATCTCTGCGATTGCCTTTGGTTGAAAAACAAACATGATCGTAATAAAGATTCCCCATATTCCAACGCTGCACAAAGAGGCTTTGTATCCTTTTCTGACACGATCCATCTTTCCTGCTCCATAATTTTGCCCGATAAATGCATTTAGAGCTGTCCCAAATCCATCGGCTGTATTCCATGAAACAGATTCAATCTGCCCTCCGACTCTCTGGACTGCAACTGCTTCTGCTCCAAACCCTGAAACCATACGAGTTAATACCATGGAAATTCCACAGTAAACCATTCCCTGAATCGCTGTCGGAATACCAATCTTGCAGATTCCACTTAGATATTTAAATGGAATTTTTGTAAATAACTTGATTCCTTTTAATACATTTTGTTTTTTCTGTCGGATAATTCCAAGGATCAAAATAGTCATAACAATTGCCTGTGCACTTACTGTTGCAATCGCAGCTCCATTTACCCCAAACTTGTTTACTGGTCCAAGCCCCAGGATCAGTAATGGATCCAAGATCATATTCGTTACAAGTCCTATAAAATTGGCTATAAATGGCGTCTTTGAATCTCCTTGTGCTGTATAGATTCCAGTTAAAGTGAGTGTCAAAAATGAAAACACGATCAATCCACAGGCTATTTTTGTGTAAGATAATGCTGCCTGCAATGCCTCTGGATCTTGTAGCTGAAAGAAACCTACCAGCGGATGCAAAAACAGTAACATCACTGCTGCAAATAAAAGTCCCATAAGCGTTGCCAGCTGAACTGCTGTCTGTGCATACTTATGGGCTTCTTCTTTGTCTCCTCGTCCAATGCATTGTGCTACCTGTACCTGTCCTCCCATTCTCGACATCGAAGCTAATCCTTGTGAAAACCACGTAAACATGCCTCCGACACCAACTCCGGCAACTGCTTTTGATCCAAGAAGTCCGATCCATGCCATATCTGTAATATTGTATAATGTTCCTAAAAATGACGATGCCATGATTGGCACCGCAAGTTTCGTTAGTGTTTTTAAAATTGGTCCTTTTGTTAAATTTCCTTCCAATTACTTTTCTCTCCTGTGAATTTATTTTTGCGACCATATCATTACATATTCTTTTACTAATTGAAAATTGTTCTTCCAATACTTGGCAGGAATAAAATCATGTGCTTTTAAATTTGTATCTAACCATATATCTGCAACTCTATTTATATCTGTTTTCTGTAATTTCCTGATCATAAACCACATACGAATCCTCCTGGCCAAAAATAAATTTTTAAATATCCAGATCTTCTAACACTTCTTTCAAGGCTTCTGCTGATTTCTTCAATGCTTCCTGTTCTTTTTCATTCAGCTTAATCGCCAGTTGTTTCTCAATACCATTTTTTCCTACGATCGCTGGCATACTTAATGTAACACCTTCAATTCCATAGGTATCATGTTGGATAGAAGATACTGGTAATACAGATTTTTCATCTCGGATGATTGCTTCGCAGATTCTTCTGACAGCCATTGCAACTCCATAATATGTTGCTTTTTTCTTTTCAATGATCTTATATGCACTGTTTTTGACTCCCTGTGCAATCTCCTCCATATGCTCGTCGTGTTCTGTGTAACCTCTCATCTCGCAAAATTCTGAAATTGGTACGCCTGATACATTGGCACTTGACCATGCTACGATTTCAGAATCTCCATGTTCTCCGATGATCCATGCATGAACAGATCTTGCATCTACCTGTAAATGTTCTCCAAGTAGATATTTTAATCTGGCAGAATCTAGGGTTGTACCAGAACCAAAGACTCTGTTTTCAGGAAATCCTGATAGTTTTACTGCAACTTGTGTCAAAATATCTACTGGATTGGCTACGATCAAAAGAATCCCTTCACATTTTCTCTGTGCAATCTCTGGAATGATTGATTGAAAGATTGCTACATTTTTCTTGACAAGATCAAGTCTTGTCTCTCCTGGTTTCTGTCCTGCACCCGCTGTCACAACAATGATCGCTGCATCCACGATATCATCATAATCGCCTGCTGTGATCTTCATTGGTCTGGCAAATGGGAGTCCATGGGCAATATCTAATGCCTCTCCTTCTGCACGATTCTTATCAGCATCGATCAACACCATTTCAGTAAATAATCCACTTTCCATTAATGCAAATGCAGAAGATGAACCTACAAATCCTGTTCCGATCACTGCTACTTTTCTGCTGTTTATTCCTTTACTCATTATTGGGTCTCCTTTTACATTTTTTAGAATGACAATATTATCACCCAATTCCATTATATCAATTCATGCAAAAAGATTTTTACTATATTGTTTATTATATACTCTTGTGAATACATTGTACTAATGTTTTTTCAACCTTATCAATCTGAAATGGTTTCGCTAAGTGTGCATTCATCCCTGCTGCAAAACATTTCTTTGCATCTTCTTCAAATGCATTTGCTGTCATAGCGATGATCGGTATCTGTGCTGCATCGTCTCGTTTGATGGATCGAATCTCCTTGGTCGCTGTCAATCCATCCATAACCGGCATCATAATATCCATTAATATCGCATCAAATGTTCCTTGTGGAGCATTCTTAAATTGATCCACTGCCTGTTGCCCATCTTCCACAACAGTGACATTGGCTCCATCATCCGTCAGAAGTGTCTGTATGATTTCTGCATTCAATTGATTATCCTCGGCAACTAATAAGTTTAAACCACGAATATCTGCTTGCTCCACTATCTTCTCAGCCACTGGCTGTTCTTTCTTCTGTGCGATTTCAAATGGAATCGTGATCACAAAGGTAGATCCCATTCCTTTCTCGCTTATCACTTTAATTTCTCCATGCATCTGTTCTATCAGTCCCTTGACGATCGACATTCCAAGCCCAGTCCCCTGATATACACTTCGGGCATCCGTCTTTTCCTGTGAAAATGGCTCAAAAATATGATCGATATAATCTTTACTGATACCAATTCCCGTGTCTTTGATCGTCCAACGATACGTACAGATCTTATCATGAACATCCATTTGTTCCATCTTTGTAGAAATAGTTCCACCCGGATGATTATATTTAATACAGTTTCCATAAATATTCAATAAGATCTGACGAAGATGCAATGGGCTTGCATATACATATGAATATCTGTCATCTATGTTATCTTCTTCATAGTTCCATCGGATTCCTGCCTCTAGAACCCGCTCTCTGATCATCGTCTCAACTTCCCGCATCAGTTTCTTCACAGCAATCTCTTGGTGTGCCAGTGTGATCTGACCTTCCTCGATCTTACTCATCTGCAATACATCGTTGATCAGAGAAAGCAGATGTTTGGCAGCAGTTTCCATTTTCTTATGATTCTCTAATACCAGTTTCTGATCATCGAAATGTTTTTCATTGATATTTAGAAGTCCAATGATTCCATTTAATGGTGTTCTGATATCATGACTCATACGGCTTAAGAAATCGGTCTTCGCCTGACTTGCTGTACGCATTTCGTCAAATGCTGCCTGTAAACGTGCGTGTTCTAATTCTTCTTGTTTATGTCTTTGCGATGTATCCTGTAAGAGCGTGATCGCATAAACTGTCGGAATCTCGCTCATTGTCTCTTCATCGTATACCACGATCTGTGTCATAAGAATCGTTTTTTGTACCCAGCGAATACTTCCATCATCTTCATGAAAACAATATTCCACAGAAATATTTGTGTCACCATTGTTGTATCTCTCCAGCAGTTTTTTCGTATCATTTGTCATATTATACTCTGCTTTTGTCTCCTTCGTGACTTTTTTCTCATATTCTGCGCAGTAATCCTGATAATTACATGGTAATGGATAATCAAGAAACAGCTCTTTGTTCTTTTGCTCTTTTCCCTTTAGAATAATATTTCTCTCCAGAGTATCTGTCTTTAGATTGACCGTATAGATCACATCGGATAATTCCAAAAGTGCATCGACATAACTGTCATTTTCAATGATTGATTGTTTTAGCTGTTCATAATAAACCTGTAACTGTTCTCTGGCCCCTGTCTGATTGTCAGCTCCTTTTCGGATGATTTCAAATGCCAGAAGAAAATGATGTAATTTCTTATCTTCATCCCAGTCAACTGGGATCAATGTCATACGCTTATAGAATCCTTCTTCCTGCATATCATATTGATATTCCTGTACATCCTGTTTCTCCTTCATCTTCTCTTGAAGCCTTGTGATCTGAAGCCTTTTCCAAATGTTCTTCTGCTCATCTTTCCCAATCTTTTCCTGTACGATCTGCTCTACTGCACTGGAATACGCACCATCTAAAGCTAAGAAAAAGTTTTCACTGGAACGGATCACACGATATGTATCCAGCTTAGCATCACAATATAAACAGTCTAAAAAGTTCTTTCCATGTTGATTCAGCAGTTTTAATAATTGATAATTCAACCGCTTCTCTTCAAGTGCTTCTTCCCGTTTCACATGGTTTTTATTGATGTACATATTTTTATCTGCATCATTGAATAATTCTCTCATTGTTTTGCCAGGATAATCACTTGCCATAGCAAAACCCGCTGCATAACTTAACGGAATCTCTCGATGTTCTTTGGATTCTGCTGCCATATCTTTGCGAAGATCTTCAAATAGCTTTCTCACCGCTTGTTTATCAAGCCCCTGCAGCACTGCGATAAATTCGTCTCCCCCAAGTCTTCCGACAAAATGTTCCGATGGTATGGAAGATCGCAGACAAACAGCAAACCGATAAATATACGCATCTCCTGCATCATGTCCCATACTATCGTTGATCCGACGGAGATTATTAAGGTCAAAACTGCATACGATAATATCCTCTGGTGAATTCAGTTCACCTAATATCTCTTCACATTTATTCTTATTCGGAAGTCCTGTTGCATTATCTAAATAAGCTTTATGCCGCAATATACGGTTCATCGCCGCAAAACGGACCGCTTTAATAAACTCATATCCGATCAGCAGCATCAATACAACGATATCTGCTGTGATGAATTTCTCAAGAGTTGCTAATGACGTTGCTTTTCTCTGTGCATATACTTCCGCAAGACCTGTTGCCTCATCACAGATCTTAAAGAATCTCTCGCTCTTTGAAATGATATCTGTATGCTCATAGCCGACCGTCCGCACACGATAAATTTCTTTGTGTAAGGAAATAAAATATTCATCCAGTTCCTTCATCTTATCCTGAAAATCATCATCCTTTAATCGTACGAGTTTTAATTGGTCATTGCCATGACGCAGCCCTTCGATAAAGGACTGCACTTCCTTGATCAGCTCATCTTCTCGCTGTCCGGAATTCTCTAGCTTAATGATCCTTTGTGTTTCTCCCCTTATTAACCCCGCATAATTTACAACGCGGGCTGTTCCCTGAATGTTCGAGACCAACTGCATCAGGATGACGATAAAGACCACTAAAAGTACCGTCAGAATACCGATGCCGATATGGATCATATTTGGTTTTTTTCTTTTTGTCGTATCAGACATAAACTTTTATTCCCCTATCACTACTTTAGAAAATTTCTTATAACATGCAATCCCGTACTTGATGAAATTTTCTTTGGCAACTGCTGTATCCCTTATACTGATCGTGTTCCAGAGATAATCTCCAAAAATCTGTTCTATCTTTTTGGAATCCTTTTTGATAAATACACTGCAAAATTCCTCCAGTGTCTTTCCATCTTTTCTTGAGACATCCGAAAACCACTCTCTGATCTTCTTTACAAAAAGATTCCTGATCTCTCGGTTTGGGATTACCAGATGGTATTTTCCACTTTCTGTACGGCCTTTGTGTGTCAGATATCCTGTGGATCCATTGACTGATCATACTTAAGCTGATCTATATAATTTATGACATCCCATGGGCAGTATATATCAGCATTACCAAAATGATATCCATCATACCATTCCTTTATTTCTTTTAAATGTGATGTCAATCCATAATCATCCAGTATTTTCTTTACCTCATGATCTGTAAAACCAAAATCCCTCGGATCATAGAAATCATTTGTTGATAATAACGCTTCACAAAGGGATTTGTTTTTAGCAATATACAACCCTTCAAACAATAAGGCATCCGCTTTTTTCGAAACTATCAACACCTACTGGTAATTTCAAAGTGTCTGCCATATACACCTTCACTATGCTCGCCCATGGAAATCTTTCTTTTATGCTATAATTTACTAAACATTATAACATGATGCGTAGTGAGATACAATCAAACAAAAATCTTCCGTTTATACACGATTGGATCATCATATCCAAATGTTCTTCTTCCATTTACTTCTATGATCTCTGATACCTCCAGACTATCCTCTGAAAATCTTTCCCATAACTTAAATATCATAACTGGTGAAAACTGACTTGTACTGCCGCCTTCCCAGACACCATCCTTCTCGCGATAAAGTGCTGGTGTGAATTTTTTTGATTCGTTCAGTTCACTGTAATCTACTGCTTTCATAGAATCATAAGAAAATGTATTCTTATCTTCTCCATTCGGAATATCGTAGGAAGAAAGCACAATTCCTTCATTATTTTCTGAAATAAGAAAAAGATGTGGTGATGCGTGGCTTTTTCCATCTGTTTCGTAATAACTTTCTTCTACAACAAATGTACCATTGAAGTTTTCTGGGAGATTTTTGATTTTATCGTTACATGCTGTATTGATGTGTTTTGCATATGGATATGTTTTTCCTTCTGTCTGCATTTTGTCAAATTGTTCTTTGTTGTCAAAATGACCAGTCATTAACTTTATAAAATCTGTAAGTTTGCTCATGGTCTTCCTCCGTAAATTTAAATTTCTTTAATTATACTCTTGTGAAATTTTTTTGTAAAATATTTTCCTATGTATTTATTGAATATCCGCTAATTTCTTTGTAACTCTAACCTGAATTTCCGTATAGTATGATAATTCATCACTATTTAGATTATCATTTTTGATTTTCTGAAATTTCTCCACAGCATCACTATATTTTTCCATGTAATCCGCATAATCTTTTATCATAGAAGATGTATCACTGGATTTGTTGTATTTTTTCATAAATTCACAATAAGAATCCATAACTTTTTCGTAACTGTCAATTGCTTTTTTGATCCTTGGCCTGATTCCACTTGTCTGTGTATCTTTCTTTTTCACTGTTGTCGTTACTTTTTTAGCAGCAGTTGTTGTTGCTTTTTCTACATATGCTTCAAATTGTCTACGACTACTCCCATATCCATTAAACGAAAAATAAGCATTATCATCGCTATTAACCACAACACAATCGAAATTTGGTTTTGCAGTTTTTTTCGCCATATCATTTGATGACCATTGATATCACTGTTTGTAATCATCTAGCACCATATCTTTGTTTTTGAAATACATAATTAAACTATATAAAACTTTCGATTTTTAATCACTTTGATGATAGCATTATCTGGTGTCATTAAAGTGTATTGATCTTGCGTAACATCCGTCCATAATCCATCATCTGCGCCACAAGATATATTATTTTGATTTTTGACCTGATTTTACAAATCTATAACTTTCCGTTACAATATTTATTTTTTTAATATCATTCTTAGAATAATCATCATTTTCATATTGTTTAAAACCATTTAACATCTCTTGATCACTTACAGAATCTTTCCTTGTAAATGTCAGTTTAATATACATTATAGTATAATCAGTATTATTTTTACAAGAAAAAGCCAGCTTGCGTTCATCATCAATGATTCCTCTTTTCACACTCCAATCAATATCTGACATTTTGATCTCTGGCGGATTATTATCGTCTTTTTCACTACTACCATTGCTGCTGCATCCGGTAAAACAACATAAAATAAGCACTAGTCCTAACAATATTTTCTTCTTCATATTCATTTCTCCTTCTTTTGTTTGGTTACAATTGTACACTTCTGAATAAAAAGAAATCCCCACCATAATGGTGAGGATGTAATAAATCCGTTATTCAATATCTTTTCTGCAATGTAAGATTTGCATCACAACGAGGACAGAATTCATCGCCCTCATCTGCTGCTCAAATCAGTCTCTTCTCCAAACAATAATGATAAATTCCATCCTCCGAAACATCTCCACAGATTTCATCTGCCACTGCTTTCAGATCATCGGATGCATTTGCCATTGCAATTCCATTGCCAACTGCTTTTAACATTTCGATATCGTTATTGCCATCCCCAAATGCCATAGCCTGAGATTTATCTATGCCATAATGTTTTAACATTTTCTCAATCCCTGCTCCTTTTCCTGCATTGACCGGTATGATGTCAACTGCTCGATCCCACCATGCCGTAATCTCAGCTCCCTGGACACCTTTTAAGATCTCTTGATACTCTTCTACTCTTGCACCCATCAACACTTGATAAACTTTTTCTTTTTTATATCTTCGAAATCTTCTGCTACATCAACTTCGGCATTCCCAAATGCATAGTAATCGATCAAGTCCTGATCTTTTCCATTTGCAGCCATACGGTCTTTCGTTGCTAATGCAACTGGCTTTCCCATTTTGTCTGCATTTTTAATGATCCTTTCAATATCTTTTAATGGAATACAATTGCTATAGAGTGTTCCACTGTGATCATAGCAATAAGACCCATTGTATGTAAGAAATGCATCAAACTCAACTCCTTCAAAATGTGGGACAAGCATCGGTCCTCTTCCTGTTGCCAAACAAAGTTTGACTCCTTTTTCCTGTAGTCGCTTTAATGCTTCTAATGTTTTTTCTGAAATCGTATCTTGATCCATAGCAATCAATGTACCATCAATGTCAAAAAATATGATTTTAATATCTTTCATGTCTTTCTTTTCCTTCTATATTATGATGTGAGTTTACGCTAAATAACGAAATGCCTGTATGATATAAGACAAAATCTTGATCATACCCTGCTTTTTGCTATCCATCGTGCGTTCTGCTACATCCTTGTCATTTTGATAACTTCCATCTTGATTCACTTTCAAAGATCCGCTTTTTAATCTGCTAAAATCTTCTTCCAGCTGTTTTGTGATCTCTTTTCCTTGTACAACAAGCATCGTTTCTGTGTCTACATAGGTACTTCTGCAATCAAAGTTGTAAGAACCAACCACTGCTATATCATCATCAATGATCAGAGATTTTCCGTGTGTGGAATGTCTGCCCATATATTCATACAGTGACACTCCTGTACCTAAAATCTTTGATCGGTTCTTTTGATAATCTGCTGATGCACAAATATTATCTCCTGATGCAATTGAATTCAAGATCATTGTTGTGTTCGGAACCTGTTGTTTCACCTGTGCGATCCCTTCGTACATTTCTTTGGAAAACACTGCATATGGTGTATGAATGATAACTTTGCTTTTTGCCTGTAACATCAACTGCTTCAGCGTTTCAAATACAACTGGTTCTTTTCCATAAATTGTTGTCGGATTGGTTACCAGTGTTGTTTTCTTCGTTGGAACTGTAATCTTTTGATAATCATAATCTGGAACTTTCACTTTCTCTGCATGGGATAAAAGGCGCTTGACTTCCTTCTCTTTTTTATTCTTTGAGCATGTACTAAATTTTGTTTTGCAGACTTCTAAGTTCCAGACTTTTTGAAAATATCTTCTGATCTGTCCGACTGCACCTTGATCTTTTGATCCTTGATTGACGATCAGAATCTCCCTGTCTATACCTTTGCTTTTTCCTTTGTGTGTTCCAAGGAAATAATCAAACATATTTCTGCCACCCATTAAGAGATACTTATGATCTGCCACAATATATTTGTCATGCAGACATCCATTGATCGTCCATGGTTTCAAAAGATTTGGCGTGTTATAAAAACGAATTTCAACATTTGGCTCACTTCCAACTGCCGCAAAAATATCCTTTCCTGTCATATGGATTGTTCCATAAAGCCCATCAACCAGAATCTTTATCTTGACGCCTCGTCTGGATGCTTTGAGTAATTCTGAAAAAATATCATCACTGCTGCTTCCTTCACGGATATCAAAAGTTGATAGAATGATCTCTTTCTTTGCTTTTCGTATCATATCCAACCGCAGATCAAGTGCTTCCTGATTATCACTGACAATCTTTGCTCGGTCTGATCCATTTTCGTTTGATGTTGAATAAAACGTTTCCGTATGAATCTTTGACTTATTTGTTTTGCTTACCGATTGCATATGTACAAATGGTACAAGCATTCCAATGATCACATACAAAATAACAAAACCAGAATGATTCCTGCTATTTTAATTTTTTCATTGTTCTAAAATCCTTATTTAATTTAGATAAATAATTTTACTGTCTTTATTTTAACATCTTTAATAAAGATTTTAAACTATTGATTTCATAATCAGGTTTTGGTTGTGGATCTTCTGTCAGATCTTGTGCTCTGTGAAACCAGATTGTCTTGATCCCTGCATTGATCCCGCCTTGAATATCAGAACTCAATCTCCCTTTTTAATATATAGTAATATTATAACATGATGTAAGTGTCAAAAGTATAAATTGTGTTTATTTTTGCACATATATCCAAAAAGAGATTCACCATAATTGATGAATCTCCACGGGAGTTTGACAGTTGGATAATAGGATAATAGGAAAATACAAAAAGGAAAAAGAAGCCAAAACGGTTCTCATCCCTTTTCATGCCGACAGACAATTAGATTATAACAAACAGGTCTTTTACCGCGGCGGATACCTTTTCCTTCAGTCTATCAAGGCAATGAACTTTGCCAAGATACAGGAACAGGGATTCATTCCATTGTATAAACGAGAAGCAATCACTGATGCTCTTCATGAAGTCAGTGGTTTTCGAACGAAAAAAATCAATCGCAAATATTTACGATTGATTTTGTGCATTTTTTAATATTTACTTTCTCATCCAAGCTTTATAATTCGATAGAATCTATAATCTTCTTCAAAGCATCCGCTGATTCCTTCAGTTTCAATGCTTCCTCCCCATTTAAATTCAATGGAATATCGGATTCTACTCCATTTGCCCCTACAATCGCAGGCATACTTAGTGAAACTGCATCAATGTCATAAACACCATGCATCACATGAGATACTGGAAGGATTGATTTTTCATCTCTCATGATCACTTCACAGATTCGTTTTACTGACATCGCAATTCCATAATAGGTTGCGTGTTTTTTGTTGATGATCTCATACGCACTATTCTTTACTGCTGCTGCGATCTCTTCTGTATTTTCTTTATGTTTATAATGACCACGCATCTCACACATTTCGCTTAATGGAACTCCTGATACATTGACAGATGACCATGCAACAACTTCACTATCACCATGTTCTCCAATGATAAATGCATGAACACTTCGACTGTCTACAGACAAATGTTTTCCTAACTCATATCTAAGTCTGGCACTATCTAAAACAGTTCCTGACCCAATAACTCTGTTTTCTGGAAGTCCTGATAATTTGATCGCTACTTGTGTCAAAATGTCAACTGGATTCGCAACTATAAGCAAAATTCCTGCAAAATTTCTCTTTGCTATTTCTGGTATGATTGACTTAAAGATTGCTACATTTTTCTTAACAAGGTCAAGTCTTGTCTCTCCTGGTTTTTGTCCTGCACCTGCTGATATGATCACAATTGCAGCATCCGCAACATCATCATAATCCCCAGCATATATTTTCATAGGACTGGTAAATGGAATTCCATGGCTGATATCCATGGCTTCTCCTTCTGCCTTATTCTTATCTGCATCGATTAGGACAATCTCTGTAAATAATCCACTCTGCATAAGTGCAAATACAGATGCTGAACCAACAAACCCACATCCTACCATGACTGCTTTTTTTGAATTGATCACCTGTTTTTTCATAGTAATTGTCTCCTTCTATAATATAATAAATACCATTCTTACCTCGCACACATGATTCAAATGACTCGAACTTATTCTTTAAATCATATTATGTGTGCAATTTGCTTTATTTATGTAAATGCTTAATTGATTCGGTTCTGATACTGCTTGAATTATCACCACTCTCGTAAAATTTCATAGCTGGTCTCCTTTTTATCTTTCCATACATTTCTTTGATAGTCTCCAAAAATTTTAGAGATCATTATCCAAGTGCCACATCGAGAACCATCATCAAACTAAATCCAACTGCAAAAAATACTGTACCAATATTTGAATGTTCTCCCTGCGACATTTCTGGAATTAATTCTTCCACCACAACATAGAGCATTGCTCCTGCTGCAAAGCTTAGTAAATAAGGAAGTACCGGAATGATAAACTGCGCAGTGATCATTGTCAGTATTGCCCCAACAGGTTCAACCACACCAGATAGTACACCTCCAAGAAATGCCCTTTTCTTATTTTCTCCTTCTGCTCTAAGCGGCATGGATATGATCGCTCCTTCTGGGAAATTCTGAATGGCAATTCCTAATGATAATGCAAGAGCGCTTGCTGCTGTAATCTGTACATTTCCTGCAACAAATCCTGCATACATGACACCGACTGCCATTCCTTCTGGAATATTATGCAACGTAACTGCTAATACCATCATCGTAGTTTTATTAAGCTTACTTTTAGGACCCTCTGCCTCATCACTTCCAACATGAAGATGCGGTATCAGATGATCAAGTAAAAGTAAAAAAAGTACACCGATCCAAAAGCCAACGAACGCTGGAAAAAATGAGAACACTCCCATATCTTTCGATTGCTCGATCGCCGGAATCAAAAGACTCCAGATGGAAGCGGCAACCATCACACCTGCGGCAAATCCTGCAAGCGAACGCTGTACGGATCTTCCAAATGATTTTTTCATAAAGAATACACACGCTGCGCCGAGCGTTGTTCCAACAAAAGGAATTAATATACCAAGAAATGTTTCCATTTATCTAACTCTCCTTTCTTGTTAGCTTTACCTAACTATTATTTATAAAATAAACCGTGTAAAACAGAACGATCATTTCACACGGTTCTTTTTTCTACACTTTCAGTATAGCATTTACGAAATTCTATAACAAGAGCATCTTACTTATATACAAAAATATATCAATTAATCCGTTTCTACTGACTGATATTCTTTTCTCAATATCTCATGAGGTGCCTCTATTTCATTGGCAATCGTATGCTCTGTCAATTCAGATAACAGCTTTATCTTTGCATTAATGATCGGTCTCATACAATTTGGAACATGTTCTTGATGTGCTCTGTGAATCGCAACACATTCCTTACAATTTCCATGATACCGACACGCCTTCTTGCAAGGACAATGATCCTTATCTTTATATTCTTCCCTGAAAGCTGCAGCAAATTGTTCTTGTAATCGTAATCCTTCCTGCCTGTTTCCTTTATGAAATTGTTCCATTGCTTCTATTTCTTTTTTATTTCCTTCGATGTTCATGATTCACTCCTATAAATTTACATGGATTGGTTCATGTATTCCGATTTTGCAAATGACAGGCGAGATGATCCAATCTGCTTTTCATTTAAGTATTTTTTTATATTTTACCAAGAAAATATGATTTCTTCTAGTTTTATTTTGCATTTGTTTGTGTTGATCTTGCAGAAATAAAAAACCAGTCAGATAAGAGTATCTCAACTCTTTCCAACTGGTTTTCATGGAGTTTTTATAATTCACTTTTATTGTGAAAAAGGTAAATTTATATATGGACTAATTTTAAGGATTGTTTATAGACTACTTTTATGAATTAAACTGCCTGGTCAGCTGCAATTAACGCTTGCATTTTTTCAACTGCTTCCTGTGGCATTGGATCATAGTTTCCAAGTGTTTTTGCAATTACTGTTGTCTGTGCCATTTCTTCTGTGTAGACTGTTGCATGCATAGCACCTTTCATATCTTTACCACAAGAGAACATTCCATGATTTTTGATCAGGCATACTCGACCATTTTCTCCAATCTTATCTGCAACTTTTGCAGCTACATCATTGGAACCAGGCATTGTGAAACTTACGATTTCAACTGGTGTAAATTCACACTGTGGTGGTGTGATAGGTTTTAATTCTGGATTTTCACCCATTGCACAGATTGTTGCATACATGCTGTGTGTATGTACAGTCGCATTTACGTCTGGTCTTCTTCTCATGACTTCTGTATTCATTGGAACTTCTGAAGATGGTTTATAGTTTCCATCGATCCATTCATTTGTTCCATCTTCTTTCCTTTCAACAATCGCAATATCTTCTGGTTTCATACCTGTGTAAGAAATTCCTGATGGTGTGATTGCTACGATGTTTCGATCTTCTGAATCTCTCATTGCAATATTTCCAGAAGTACCATTGATTAATCCTTTTTCTACTGCTTCTAAAATTGCTTCTAATACTGTTTTTCTGATTGCTTCATATTTCATTGTTCTATCTCCTTTATCGTAGGAATCTTGATATTTTCACTTGATCGATAACTTCCATCTGGATGAACTTTTAAAGATTCTGTCTTTAGCTCATCAAAATCGTCGTTTAATTGTTTTGTGATCTCTTTCCCTTGAACAACTAACATCGTTTCTGTATCAACATAAGTACTTCGGCAATCAAAGTTGTAAGAACCGACCACTGCAATATCATCATCGATCACTATGGATTTTCCATGTGTAGAATGCTTTCCCATATATTCATAGAGTGAGATTCCTGTATCTAAGATCTTTCCTCGATTTTTCTGATAATCAGCGGATGCACAGACATTGTCACCAGATGCAATAGAATTTAAGATCATCGTAGTATCTTTCACCTGTTTTTTAACTTCTGTGATTCCATCATACATATCGTCTGAAAAGACAGCATATGGCGTATGAATCGTTCCATAAAGTCCATCGACCAAGATTTTACTTTGACTCCTCTTCTTGATGCTTTTAAAAGCTCTGAAAAAATATCGTCACTGCTATTTCCTTCTCTGATATCGAAAGTAGATATGATAATTTCTTTCTTTGCTTACCGTCTTCATATGTACAAATGGCACAATCATTCCAATAATGATATATAAGATAAATAATACAAGGATGATCACTGCGATCTTTATCGTAACACGTCTAATAATAATTTTAAACTTCTGATTTCATAGTCTGGCTTTGGTTCTATCTTCTCTGTCTGATCTTGTTGCCTGTGAAACCATATCGTCTTGATCCCTGCATTTTTTCCACCTTGAATATCAGAACTTAAGCTATCTCCGATAATTGCAGTGTTTTCTTTTTTAAAATCTGGAATGTGTGAGAAACAATATTCAAAATATTCCTTGCTTGGTTTATTGTATCCAACTTCTTCGGAGATAAAAACGCCTTGTAAATATTTTTTGATCCCGGAACTTTCAATTCTTCCTTTTTGAACGGATAAGGTTCCATTTGTCACTAAATAAATACGATGTGTTTTTGATAATTGTTCTAAGACTTCTTCAGCATCTTTTATAAAGTAGTGTCCCTGCCCTAAATATTCTTGATAGTTTCTTGCTACTTCTTTTGGATCAGCATTTAGTGAAAATTCTTCAAACAAAATTTTAAATCGCCGAAGTTTTATTTCTTCTCTTGTGATAATTCCTTTTTCAAGTAGTTTCCACTGGGAACTATTGATCTTATTGTAACGGATGAGCATCAGATCATCCACTTTAATATTCACATCATGTAGTGCTTTTGATAAAGCGTTTGCTTCTGCTTTATCAAAATCCAATAATGTATTATCTAAATCAAATAGTAATGTATCAATCATAAAATATCTCCTGTTTATGAACTAAAAAGAGGTCCACCATAATGATGAACCTCCTTTTATAGAATGAATTGTTATAGATTGTATGAATAAAAACGGATTATTTGTCTTTCAATACTGCCTGAGCTGCTGCTAATCTTGCAATTGGTACACGGAATGGTGAGCAGGATACATAGTCTAATCCGGCTCTGTAGCAGAATTCTACAGATGATGGATCTCCACCATGTTCTCCACAGATTCCTAAGTGGATATCTGGACGAGTTGCTTTTCCTTTCTTAGCTGCCATCTCGATCAGCTGTCCAACACCTTTCTGGTCTAATTTAGCAAATGGATCAGATTCGTAAATCTTGTTCTCATAGTAAGACTCTAAGAACTTACCTGCATCATCACGAGAGAATCCAAATGTCATCTGTGTTAAGTCATTTGTTCCGAAAGAGAAGAATTCTGCTTCTTCGGCAATCTCGTCTGCCAATAATGCTGCACGAGGAATCTCAATCATTGTACCAACTTTGTACTTAATGTCAGATTCATAGTAAGCTTTTACTTTCTCAGCTGTCTGTACAACAACTTCTTTAACATATGCTAACTCTTTCTTCTCTCCTACTAATGGAATCATGATCTCAGGAACGATATCATATCCTTTTTCCTGTTTTACTTCGATCGCTGCTTCCATAACGGCTCTTGTCTGCATCTTGGCAATCTCTGGATAAGTAACTGCCAGACGGCATCCACGATGTCCCATCATAGGGTTAAATTCATGAAGAGCTGCACGTCTCATATTGATCTCTTCTACTGTAACTCCCATATCTTTGGCAAGAGCTGTGATCTCTTCCATTGTATTTGGAAGGAACTCATGAAGAGGTGGATCTAAGAAACGGATTGTGACCGGTCTTCCTTCCATAACCTCATATAAATCTTTAAAGTCTTTCTTCTGATAAGGAATTAACTGATTCAATGCGATTTCTCTTGCTTCTTTTGTTGTAGAGAGGATCATACGACGAATCTTTGGAATTCTCTCTGCATCAAAGAACATATGCTCTGTACGGCAAAGTCCAATACCCTGTGCTCCGAATTTCACTGCATTCAATGCATCGGCAGGTGTATCTGCATTTGTTCTTACCTGTAATGTACGGATTTCATCGGCCCATGTCATGATACGATCGAAATTACCACTGATACTTGCAGGTACTGTACGGATTTCACCCAGATAAATCTTACCTGTGGATCCATCTAAGGAAATATAATCTCCTTCCTGTACTGTCTTTCCACCTAATGTGAAAGATTTGCCATCTTCAGCAAACTTGATATCTCCGCATCCTGCTACACACGCTGTTCCCATACCACGTGCTACAACGGCTGCGTGAGATGTCATACCACCACGAGCTGTTAAGATACCTTCTGCTGCATGCATTCCTTCGATATCTTCTGGTGATGTTTCTAAACGAACTAAGATAACTTTCAGTCCTGCTTCATGATGCAGTTTCGCCATCTCAGCATCAAAATATACTTTACCAGCAGCAGCTCCTGGAGATGCTGGAAGTGCTTCTCCGATTGGAAGAGCGGCTTTCAATGCTGCCTGGTCAAAGTTTGGATGCAGTAACTGATCTAATGCTTTCGCATCGATTCTTGAAACTGCTTCTTCTTTTGTGATTTTTCCTTCATCTACTAATTCACAGGCGATACGGAGTGCAGCTGGGGCTGTTCTCTTACCATTTCTTGTCTGTAAGAAGTACAGTTTTCCTTCCTGAATTGTAAATTCCATATCCTGCATATCACGATAATGTTCTTCCAGTGTATGAGCAATCTCCATAAACTGTTTATAACAATCTGGTAAATCTTCTGCCAGTTTAGTAATTGGCTGTGGTGTACGAACACCAGCTACTACGTCTTCACCCTGTGCATTGATCAGGTATTCTCCGTAGATCTGTTTCTCACCTGTAGATGGGTTTCTTGTAAATGCCACACCTGTTCCTGATGTATCTCCCATGTTACCAAATACCATTGTCTGAACGTTAACAGCTGTTCCCCAGTCTCCTGGAATGTCGTTCATTCGACGATAATAGATAGCACGTGGGTTGTCCCAAGAGCGGAATACCGCTTTGATTGCTTCAAATAACTGGTCCTTTGGATCCTGAGGGAATTCTTCATTCAAAGCTTTGCGATAGATACCTTTGTATCTCTTGATCACTTCCTTCAGATCATCGGCATCTAAGTCTGTATCAAACTTCACACCTTTCTCTGCTTTGATGTCATCTAAGACATCTTCGAATTTCGCTTTATCCACTTCTTTTACAACGTCTGAGAACATCTGGATAAAACGACGATAAGAATCATATGCAAAACGACGGATTGCCTGTCTCTTCGCAAATCCTTCGACAGCTTCATCATTCAATCCTAAGTTAAGGATCGTATCCATCATACCCGGCATGGATACTCTTGCTCCTGATCTTACTGATACTAATAGAGGATCTTCAAGGTCTCCGAACTTCTTCCCTGAATCTCTTCCAAGTCTTTCATTGCTTCAATTACCTGTGATGCTACTTCATCACTGATCTTTCCACCGCAGTCATATAGTTTGTGCACGCTTCTGTTGTAACTGTGAATCCCTGAGGAATTGGTAAATTAAGTCCTGTCATCTCTGCTAAGTTTGCACCTTTTCCTCCAAGAAGGTTACGCATCTCGGCATTTCCTTCACTAAATTTGTAGACCCATTTTGTTGCCATGTCAATACCTCCTAAAATTAATTATGTCACATTCATATGTCATTGAATTTATTGTACCACAAATTTCAGATTTTGCAAAACTTTTTTGTGTATTTTACATAATTTTTTTCATTTTTCTCGTTTTTCATTATAAAAACTGCACATTTACATGATTTTCGATGCAATTTATGCTGTTATTTTTGTCTTATTTTAACGATTTTTGTGTTTTATTTTTTATATACAATATATAAAAATCCCAGAGTCTTTTCACTGAAAAGATCCTAGGATTTCATTTTTATATCAAAATTATTCAGTTTTTTAAGAATGTTTTCTTTTTATAGTCTGGTTTTTGCTGCTTCTTTTTTTCTTTATCCAAAATTTCTAATTATTTATTCTTTAAACAGATTCTCTCCATCCTGTTTGATCACATCTTGATACCAATAAAAACTATCTTTCTTATATCGATCTAATGTAGCGCCCTCTTCTTCTTCGCGATCTACATACACAAATCCATATCGTTTTTGATATCCATTCAGCCAGCTTAACAAATCCGTAAAAGACCATGTACAATATGCAAGCACTTCACAGCCTTCCTCGATGGCTTTTCCTAATTCTTTTAAATGTTCTCTTAGATAATCAATTCGATATTCATCATGAATCTTATGATCTTCCGTCTTCTTATCAAATGCTCCAAGTCCGTTTTCCGAAATGATGATTGGCAAATCATAACGACTTGTGATCTCACGACAACAATAGCGAAGCCCAACTGGATCAATACTCCAATCCCAGTCTGTTGTCATCAAATATGGATTGCCTGGATTTTTATAAATTCCAGGGACTCCAAGTACCTGCGCAGAACCTTTTACTCCTGTTGTATTCATTGTACCATATGGTGTTACTCCATCCATCGGATTATACTCGCATACACAACTTTGATAATAATTAACTCCCATAAAATCAATCTCTGCCGCTGCTGCCTTTAAAATTTTCTGATCGTCTTTTGTGACAACTGGTGCAAATCCTTTTTTTCTAAATAATTCATGGCTGCTTTGGGATATCTTCCATATGCATAGACATCCATCCACCAGAAATTCTTCAGTTCATCATAATCATGTTTTGACATAACATTTTCAGGTTTACAATCAAGTGCATAAGATGGTGTATAAGCAAAGCTTGCACCAATCTTTCCTGTTCCGCCCATCTCGCGATATGCCAAAACAGCCTTTGCATGTGCCATAAAGACGTGATGGTTCACTTGATAAAATGTTTTCTGATCGTCAAACTTTCCTGGAGGATGCTGTGCTGTCAGCCATCCAAGTGATGTAAAAATATTTTGTTCATTAAATGTAATCCAGTATTTTACCTTACTTCCATATGCCTTAAATAAAATCTTGGCATAATTTACATAATCCTCAATGATCTCCTCAGATTCCCATCCTCCATAGAGATCCACTAATGCCTGAGGAAGATCCCAATGGTAGATTGTCACCATTGGTTCAATCCCATATTTTAAACATTCATCAATAATATTTTCATAAAACTCAATTCCTTTGGGATTGACCTCTCCTCTTCCTTCCGGATAGATTCTTGCCCATGAAACAGAAAAACGATAGGTTTTTAATCCCATTTCCGCCATCAATGCGATATCTTCTTTGTAGCGATGATAATGGTCAACTGCAACATCTCCAGTTGTCGCTTTATATGTTTTTCCTGGAATCCTTACAAATTGATCCCAGTTTGTGATCCCTTTTCCATCTTCTCTCCAGCCGCCTTCAATCTGATAGGCAGCTGAAGCACTTCCCCACAAAAATCCTTCTGGAAATTTTGTAACTTTCATTTCTTCCATAAATGTTACGCTTCCTTTCTGCTACTGTACACTTAATAATTTACTTTCCTTTGTTACTACTTTATCTTCACATGCTTTAACTTTTGCAAATTGTTCTGTATTGGAAATAATGATCGGTGTTGTTACATCGTATCCATCTGCTTTAATCTTGTCAATATCAAATTCTAGTAAGATATCCCCTTTTTTCATTGTATCTCCAGATTTTTTCTTTGGAGTAAAATATTTTCCTTTTAAATTTACTGTATCGATTCCTACATGTACCAAAAGTTCTACTCCATCTTCACTTACTAATCCTAATGCATGTCCTGTTTCAAAAACAGCATCCACTTTTCCGTCAAATGGTGCATAGACAACTCCTTTTTCAGGAATGATCGCTGCTCCTTTTCCTAAAATTTCTTGCGAAAATGTTGGATCTTTCACTTCTGTTAAAGGAATCACTTTCCCTTCAAGTGGACTTGTAATGCTGATCTCATTATCTAATAACTGTGCATTAGATTCTTCTACAAAATCTAAATCATCATCTTCATCTACAATATCTTCAAAGCCAATAATCAGTGTTGCAACAAATGTAACAACTACTGTGACCAAAATTGTGAGTGCTGCAAATAATAATGTCTGTGGTTTTTCCTTTTTCTACATACTGAACAATCGTTACGATTGCTGGTGTTGCAATTCCAAAACATTTCATTTGGAAAAATCCACCGACTAATCCACCAACAGCACCACCAATACATGCTCCTAACATTGGTCGTTTTAAACGAAGTGTTACACCATAAAGTGCAGGTTCTGTGATACCAGCAAATAATGCTGAAAACGCAGAAGATCCTGCGATCTGTTTAAAGTCTTTGTTTTTGCTTCGAAGTGCAACTGCAAGGGAGGCTGCACCCTGTGCCATATTAGAACATAATTCTCCGATACAGATAAAGTTCTCATATCCTGTTGTTGCGATCATCCCTAATTTAATCGGTGTAAATGCATGATGCATACCTGCCATAACAACGAATGGATAAACGCCAGCCACAAGACCAATGGCAATAAATCCTAATTTATCATGAATTGCATAAACTACTGTTGATAATCCATTACCACAAATAGCTCCTAAAGGTCCAAGAATGATCAATGCGATCGGTGCTTCAATTAAAACAACTAACATTGGTTTTAAGAAGTTCTTTGTGACAACTGGCGTAATTTTATCTACAAAACGTTCTACATATCTTAGAGAATATACTGCCAAAATGATTGGGATAACTGAATAAGAATAAGATGCATAAGTTACCGGAATATATTTCAAAAATTTCACAGTCTGTCCTGCATCATGTGCTGTATTCATCAGTGTGATCAAGTTTGGATGTAACATGATCAGTGCAATACTTGCTGCATAATACATATTTGTTCCAAACTTTTTGGATGCTGAAATTGCAATCAGTACTGGCATGAAGAAAAACGCACCATCTCCTATAACACTTAATAACTGATATGTTTGCCCATTTGTGCTTAACACACCGATCATAGGAAGTAATGTAAGCAATACTTTGATCATAGCTGCACCAATGATTGCTGGAATAACAGGTGCCATGATACCTGAAATCGTATCCATCAGCATTGTAAAGATATTTTTCTTTTCATTCGATTTTGCTGGTACTTCTTTTACTTCATTAGAAAAATTCCCAAGTTTATTTAATTCGTTAAATACGTTTCCAACATCATTTCCAATAATGATCTGATATTGTCCGCCCTTTTTCATGATTCCCATAACACCTTTTGTTTTCTTTACTGCTTCATCATCAACGATGGATTCATCTTTTAATGTGAAACGAAGTCTTGTCATACAATGTACCAGATTGATGACATTATCTTTTCCTCCAACTCTTTGAAGGATCTTTTTTGCTGTATTTTCATAATCCATT
>ENA-OQKC01000246-OQKC01000246.1-human-gut-metagenome-genome-assembly--contig:-NODE-246-length-23819-cov-2.536975_pt1 | contig 23819 bp, 16 predicted proteins | sample MGYA00242774_ERZ504790 | MGnify/ENA primary metagenome ERZ504790 (study PRJEB26092, sample SAMD00036419) | human gut metagenome | host: Homo sapiens | study: EMG produced TPA metagenomics assembly of...
ATATCAGTCACGGTTCACTCAGGGCGTACCCCGACGGTCGGTTCGCCACGCCGCGACACGCGGGAACCCAGAAATATTGCCTCTTTCTTGGCTCCGCCACGTGCAGGTGGCGCACTTCACCTTAGAACATTGTATTAGCACTCCTTAGGCTTGAGTGCTAATGCGTTCGTTTGCAGCGTAGCAATGTTCACTGTGAACGCTAACAGAACACAAACTACCAAAACACGCCAAAATTGCTCCACAACGTCGCAAACCGACGCTAGCATGGTAATCGCAATGTGAGGGCGTCAAGCGCCCGGCACAAGCCGGATACGCGGCCCGACCAATTGGAAGGAAAGTAATCCATGACCGAATTCAAGGAGACCGAGCTCGACGAGCGCGCCATCAAGATGGCGAAGGTCCTTTCGGCTGACGCGGTTGAGAAGGCAGGCTCCGGCCACCCCGGCTCCCCCATCTCCCTGGCGCCCGTCGCCTACACGCTGTACCAGCACTTCATCAAGCACGATCCGAATGATCCCAACTGGGAAGGCCGCGATCGCTTCATCCTTTCCGGTGGCCACGCCTCCCTCACCCAGTACGTCCAGCTGTACTTCTCCGGCTACGGCGTGACCCTGGACGACCTTAAGAACTTCCGTGGCGGCGCTGCCACCCGCACCCCGGGCCACCCGGAGTACGGCCTGACCCCGGGCATCGAAATGACCACCGGCCCTCTGGGCCAGGGCTTCGCCTCCGCCATCGGCTTTGCCTACGGCGAGCGTTTCCAGCGCGGTCTGCTTGACCCGGAGACCCCGAAGGAAGATTCCCCGTTCTACCACAAGATCTGGGCCATCTGCGGTGAAGGCGACATCGAGGAGGGCATCTCCGGCGAGGCCGCTTCCCTGGCCGCCAACCAGAAGCTCGGCAACCTGACCGTGATCTTCGACGCCAACCGCATCCAGATCGAAGGCGACACCAACCTGGTGCTGGCCGAGGACGTGCTCAAGCGCTTCCAGGCCTACGGCTGGTACACCGACGAGTTCAGCTTCATCCAGCCCGACGGCTCCTACAAGGAGGACATCGAGGGCTTGGCTGACGTCATCGCCAAGGCCGAGAAGGCCGCTCCGGACCAGCCGAAGCTCATCAAGGTTCACTCCCTGATCGCTTGGCCGACCCCGGGCAAGACCAACGACCCGTCCTCCCACGGTTCCAAGCTGGGTACCGAGGCTGTTGCCGGCCTCAAGGAAGCCCTCGGCTACGATCCGGAAGAGAACTTCCACGTTGACGAAGAGGCTCTGGCTCACGCTCGCAAGGTTGCCGAGCGCGGTCTCGAAGCCCACAAGGAATGGGACGAGAAGTTCGACGCTTGGCGCAAGGCCAACCCGGACAAGGCTGCCCTGTACGACCGTCTGAAGGCCGGTGAACTGCCGGAAGGCTTCGACAAGGCTCTTGACGACCTTGAGGCCACCTTCGAAGTCGGCAAGGGTGTCGCCACTCGTGGCGCCTCCGGCTCCGTGCTCAACGCCATCGCCGCTGTCATGCCGGAACTCTGGGGCGGCTCCGCCGACCTCGGTGGCTCCAACAAGACCGATCTCAAGGGCGCTGCCACCTTCGCCCCGGCCGAGTGCGCCACCAAGCAGTGGCCGAACTGCAACGAGTTCGGTCGCCAGCTGCACTTCGGCGTGCGCGAGTTCACCATGGGCTGCATCACCAACGGCATCCTGCTGGGCTCCCACACCCGTCCGTTCGGCGGCACCTTCTTCATGTTCTCCGACTACGAGCGTTCCGCCGTTCGTCTGGCCGCCCTCATGGAGATTCCGAACCTGTACATCTGGTCCCACGACTCCGTCGCCGTCGGCGAGGATGGCCCGACCCACCAGCCGGTTGAGCACCTTGCTTCCTTCCGCGCGATTCCTCAGCTTGAGGTCATTCGCCCGGCCGACGCCTTCGAGACCGCCGAGGCTTACCGTTACTTCTTCGAGAAGAAGAACACCCTGCCTGGTGCCATGGTTCTGACCCGTCAGGGTGTTCCGGTTCTTGCCGAGACCGCCGCCAAGGCCAAGGACGGTGTCAAGAAGGGCGCTTACGTTCTGGTCGACACCGAGGGCACTCCGGACGTCATCCTCATGGCTTCCGGTTCCGAGGTCCAGTGGGCTGTGGCTGCCGCCAAGACCCTGGCCGGCGAGGGCGTCAAGGCTCGCGTCGTGTCCGTGCCGTCCATGGAATGGTTCGAGGAGCAGGACGCCGAGTACAAGGAGGCCGTGCTTCCGGCCGCTGTCAAGGCTCGTGTCTCCGTCGAGGCCGGCGTTGCCATGCCGTGGTACAAGTACCTCGGCTCCTACGGCAAGCCCGTCTCCATCGAGCAGTTCGGCCTGCAGGGCGACGGCGCTCAGAACATGATCGACCTCGGCATCACCGCCGAGCACGTGGTGGAAGCCGCCAAGGCCTCCATCGCCGAAGCCGAAGCCGCCAAGTGAGTCCCCTAACCTCCCTCTGACGAGGGAGGCTTGTACTCAAGACTCCACCTGATCGGCCCTCTCGTTAGAGGGGGTCTACTTAAAGATTTGTTCCAATACGGAATATAAGGAGAAAAAATAAATGACTGAAGCAACTCAGCGTACGTCTGACAACGGCGTTTCCATCTGGCTGGACGACCTGTCCCGCTCCCGCATCGAGTCCGGCTCCCTGCAGGACCTCATCGCCAACAAGAACGTCGTCGGTGTGACCACCAACCCGTCCATCTTCCAGAAGGCCCTGAGCCAGGTCGGCCCGTACGACGCTCAGCTCAAGGAGCTCGGCAAGGTTGACGTTGAGACCGCTGTCCGCGAGCTCACCACCACCGACGTGCGCAACGCCACCGACATCTTCCGCGAGATCGCTGAGGCTACCGACTTCGTCGACGGCCGCGTCTCCATCGAGGTCGACCCGCGTCTTGCTCACGAGACCGAAGCCACTGAGAAGCAGGCTGAGGAGCTGTGGGCCAAGGTCAACCGTCCGAACGCCATGATCAAGATTCCGGCAACCCTCGAAGGCCTGCCGGCCATCACCGCCACCCTGGCCAAGGGTATCTCCGTCAACGTCACCCTGATCTTCTCGCTCGAGCGCTACGAGCAGGTCATCGACGCCTTCATCGAGGGCATCGCCCAGGCTGACGCCAACGGCCACGACCTGAAGCACATCGGCTCCGTCGCTTCCTTCTTCGTCTCCCGCGTGGACACCGCTGTCGACAAGCTGCTGGAAGCCAACGGCTCCGACGAGGCCAAGGCTCTGGAGGGCAAGGCCGCTGTGGCCAACGCTCGCCTGGCTTACGAGCTCTTCGAGAAGAAGTTTGCCGAGGATCCGCGTTGGGCCGACCTGGCTGCCAAGGGTGCCAAGGTTCAGCGTCCGCTGTGGGCCTCCACCGGTACCAAGAACGCCGCCTACTCCGACTGCAAGTACGTTGACGAGCTCGTTGCCAAGCACATCGTCAACACCATGCCGGAGAAGACCCTGAACGCTCTGGCCGACCACGGCAACGGCGCTCCGTCCATCGAGGGCACCTACGAGGAGTCCCACGCCGTCATCAACAAGCTGGCTGAGCTGGGTATCAACCTCAAGGACGTCACTGACAAGCTGGAGGCCGACGGTGTCGCCGCCTTCATCAAGTCCTGGGATTCCGTGCTGGCTGACGTCCAGTCCGGCATCGACCGCGTGAACGCCTGAGATTATTAGCTGATGCGCATTTCGCGCATTAACTGATTAGCTCACAGAAGCTCCGACCCAACCGGTCGGGGCTTCTTACGTTTGTTGCTACAGTAGTACGAGCACATGAGAGAACGGCCGAACCGTAATGAACAAACTTGTCGCACGCCAGCGGTTGGTGATGACCTTTACCTTCTTTTCGATGTTCTTCGGAGCGGGCAACCTGATCTTCCCGCCGTTTGTCGGAGCTCAGGCCGGTTCCGCGACCATACCGGCGGCCATCGGCTTCATCGTCTCCGCGGTCGGCCTGCCGATTCTCGGCGTGCTGGCGGTCACCTTCGCCGGTGGCTTCGACAAACTCGCCGGCCGGGTCTCCCCCAAATTCGCCCTGTTCCTCGGCTTGGCGATCATGCTCACCATCGGCCCCTGCTTTGCGATTCCGCGTACGGCGACCACCTCGTTCGAAATGATGGTGGCGCCTTTCGTGCCGTCCTCCTACGGCTGGCTGGCCCAACTCATCTACTCGCTCGTGTTCTTCACACTGGCGTTCCTGTTCGCCCAGCATCCCGAAAAACTCTCCAAAGTGCTCGGCCGATTCATGGGACCGTTGCTGCTGGTGCTGATTGCCGTCCTGTTCATCGCCTGCCTAATCCACGGTATCGGTACCCCGGCCAAACCGATGGGCGACTACTCCACAAACCAGATTGCACGTGGCTTCCTCGACGGCTACCAGACCATGGATCTGCTCGCCGCGCTCTATTTCGGCATCGTGATTTCCGCGAATATCCGCACCCAGCAGGTCGATGACGAATCGCAAGTGCAGAAGGAGACCGCGTATGCCGGACTCGGCACCGGTGTGCTGCTGATCGTGATCTACGGCGCACTGAGCTACGTGGGCGTGGTGTCCGGCGCCATCGCCACCATCGATCCCGCCAAAGACACGGGCGCGACCGTGCTCACCAATCTCACCTCGTCCCTGTTCGGCGCGTTCGGTACCGCGTTCCTCGGTATCGTCTTCGTCATCGCCTGCCTCAACGTATGCACCGGACTGATCGGTACCTGCGCCACCTACTTCCACACTCGGTTCCAGACCGTTGCAGGGAGAACGTTGAGCTACCGCACCTGGCAGGTCATCTTCACCGTGTTCAGTTTCATCGTGTCCAACGCCGGGCTAAGCGCGATCATCAAGGTTTCCGTGCCGGTGTTGTCCGCACTGTATCCGATCGCCATCGTGCTGGTGCTGCTGGCGCTGACCCACAAGTCGCTCGGCGCGCGATTCCCGCATGTCTACTTCTGGACCGTGCTGCTGGTGGGCATCGACTCCTTCGCCAGCTGCATCTCCAGCCTAATCACCGTCTTCGGCGGCTCCATCGGCTGGCTGGACACGACGCTGGCCATGCTGCCCTTGCAGCAATACCAGCTCGGCTGGGTGGTCCCGGCTATCCTCGGTGTTGCCATTGGTATCGCCGATGCTCCGCGACGGTAGTTCTTCCCGGTCTGTGCCGGAGTCTGGCGGTCGGTCGGTGATGGCGGTTGTTGCGACGCTCAGCGGTGCCGGTGTATCGTTCGCACCACTATATGAGCGCATTTGGGGCGGCATGATGCTGCATCCGAACTGTCCGGCGATTGGCAGAATGCCCTACTATCTCTCGGGCCAAGCAACTGACGATTATGGAGTCTGCGTCACCTCACCACTGTGGTTTATGACGGTGACTGCGCTGAGTGTTGTCGCGATTCTCTGTCTGACCGTTGCGGGAGTACAGGGCTTTTCGCGCCATCGGCTCTGTTCCCGTTGCCCTGTTCTGGTCAGGTATCACGTTCTTTACCTACAGCTACAACACTGGTAGACACACCGATTTCTGCCCAGCGCTATCGGCAACTGACAATGCAGGTCTTGTCGCTTATTGCATCGGCCATGAAGCTTTGGGACTGCTGACCGTCGTGTTGTGCGTGCTGCCATTGTTCTCCCTGCTTTCGGCGATTATGGCCATCACGTTGGCTGCGCACGACGCGACACCACCGGCATAAAATCTCCTTCATATCACGAAACAACGGGCACCCGTTTTGCGAGGCATTCTATCCGTCCCGTGTTTCGCAACGCGTGAGACGGCACATCCATTGAATCAGGAGTCTAGACCATATCTCGCCGAATCTTGCGGTAGGTGGCATAGAACAGGAAGCCGGCCACGATGCCGGAGGTGGCGTCGGAGATGGGTTCGGCGATGAAGATGCCGTTGACGCCGATCCAGTGCGGCAGCAGCAGCGCGAGCGGCACGAGCAGGATGATCTTGCGGAAGATGGCCAAGAACACCGACTGTTTGGCCTGGCCCATGCCGACGAGTGCGCATTGCGCGCCCATCTGGATGCCGAAGATACCCCAGCCGCAGACGAAAATCGGCATCATGCGGGTCACGATGTCGATGACAGTCTGTTCCGAGGTGAACCATGAGGCGAAAAAGCCGGGGAATGTGGCGAGTACCGACACCAGCGCCGTGGCGGAGACGATCTGCGTGACGAAGGCCATGTGGACCGCCTGGCGGACGCGCTCCATATGCCGGGCACCGAAGTTGAACCCGATGATCGGCTGGATGCCTTGCTGGAAGCCGCTGGTCAGGACGCTCACGATCTGCATCAGCGAAGTGATGATGGTGATCGACGTGACGTAATCGTCGCCGCCGTAGCGTTGCAGCCCCACGTTGAACACCACGTTGATCAGGCATTCGGTGATCTGCATGATGAAGGGTGCCAGACCGAGCGCCAGCACGGGGATGATGATCCGATCGAACCGGATGTTCAACGGCCGCAGGCGAATCGCGCTGCGCCCGGAGGAGAGGAACAGTACGATCCATATGGTCGAGACCAGTTGGGCGAGCACGTTCGCGGCGGCCGCTCCCCTGACGCCCCATCCGAACACGAAAATGAACACGGGGTCAAGAAGGATGGATATGCCGGTGCCGATGAGTACGGAGACCATGGCCACAGTGGTTTTGCCCTGCGCCGAAATGAAGTTGTTGAGTCCGAGCGTGAGTTGCACGAATACGGTGCCGATCAGGTAGATGGTGATGAAGTCGACCGCATATTCGATGGTCGCATCGCTGGCGCCGAAGGCGTAGAGAATCGGCCGTTTCGCCAACTGCAGCAGCACGGTGAGGGTCAGGGCTATGGCGATGAGGAACGCGGCGCTGGTGCCGAGGATGCGTTCGGCTTTCTTGAAGTTGCCGCGCCCAAGTTCAATGGAGGCGCGCGGCGCGCCGCCTGCGCCGATCAGCGAGGCGAAGGCGGTGACGGCCAGCAGAATCGGGAAGCAGATGCCCACGCCGGTCATCGCCGCGTTGCCCACTTCGGGGATGTGCCCGATGAACAGTCGGTCGATGATCGTGTACGAGGCGTTCGCCGCCTGCGCCACGATGGTGGGGACCGACATGGTCAGGGCCAGACGGGGCACCGGTTTGGTGCCCAGCCCGGCATCGATCGTGTTCGCCTGTACCAAGGATCAGCTCTGCCAGTAGTAGCTGAAGAAGTCGGAGATCTCCCCCATGGTTTCGCGCAGCATGCCCATGCGCGGCAGGTACACCACGCGGAAGTGGTCGGGGCGATGCCAGTTGAACGCGCCGCCGTGGCTGATGAGGATGTGCTTGTCATGCAGCAGGTCGAGCGCGAACTGCTCGTCCGAGTGGATGTTGAAGCGTTTGACGTCGATCTTCGGGAAGATGTAGAACGCGGCCTTCGGCTTGACGGCGGTGATGCCGGGGATCTGGTTGAGCATGTCGTAGACGAGGTCGCGCTGGTCGTGCACGCGGCCGCCCGGCACGATGTAGTCGTTGACGCTCTGGTGGCCGCCGAGCGCGGTCTGCACCACGGACTGGGCGGGCACGTTCGAACACATGCGCATGTTGGCGAGCATGTTGAGGCCCTCGATGTAGTCCTTGGCAATGCGCTTGTTGCCGGACAGGATCATCCAGCCGATGCGGTAGCCGGCGATCATGTGCGATTTCGACAGGCCGGAGAAGGTCACGCAGAACAGGTCCGGGGCCATCGAGGCGATGGAGATGTGCTGCAGGCCGTCCATGACGAGGCGATCGTAGATTTCGTCGGAGAAGATGATGAGCTGGTGTTCGCGCGCGATGTCGACGATCTGCTGGAGCACTTCCTTTGGGTAAAGTGCGCCGGTGGGGTTGTTCGGGTTGATGATGACAATCGCCTTGGTGTTGCTGGTGATCTTGGAGCGGATGTCGTCGATGTCCGGATACCATTCGGACTGTTCGTCGCACAGGTAGTGCACGGCGGTGCCGCCGGCCAGGTTCACGCAGGCGGTCCACAGCGGGTAGTCCGGGGAGGGCACGAGCACTTCGTCGCCGGTGTCGAGCAGCGCGGACATGGACAGGTTGATGAGCTCGCTGACGCCGTTGCCGGTGTAGATGTCGTCGATGGTGACGTTCGGGATGTTCTTCAGCTGCGCGTACTGCATGATGGCCTTGCGCGCGGAGAACAGGCCCTTGGACGGCGAGTAGCCTTCGGTGTCGGTGAGCTGGTGGGCCATGTCGTAGACGACTTCGTCCGGCGTGCGGAAGCCGAAGGGTGCCGGGTTGCCGATGTTCAATTTCAGGATGTGGGTGCCGTTGGCCTCCATGCGCATCGCCTCGTCGGCGACCGGGCCGCGCACGTCGTAGAGCACGTTGTCGAGCTTGTGCGATTTGCCGAAGGTGCGGCGGCGGCCCACGGGAATCTCGCTGTCCGTCTGGGGCTTGGCGGCACCCGTGGCAAGCGGTGTGGCGGCGTGTTCGCCGTCCGTGACACTGTTGGAGGCGTCCGAGTTCAATTGCGTGGTGGATTCCTCGCCGCGCAGCCAGTTCATGTCGACGTCCAGTTCGCTGGCCAGGAATTCGAGCACGTCCTCGCGGGGCATGGTCTTGCCGGCCACGTATTGGCTGATGTGGCTCTTGCCCATCTTTACACCACGATGTTCGGCGGCGTGCACCAAATCGACCTGCTTCAGTCCCCTGCTGTTCATCGCATTGCGCAGACGTTCCGCAAACACCGATACGCTCATATCCTTATGCCTCCAACCGGGAGTTCAATTTATCTTTTGAACAACGGTTCAAAGCATACCCCCGGTTCAACACAAGTTCAATTTTGGCGTGTTCTCAAGTCTCGACCGGTTCAGCCCAACTGCGCTTCAATCCATTGGGCGACGCCGTCCTCGTTGTTGGACGGGCAGATCTCGTCGGCGACGGACAACACCTTGGGGTTCGCGTTGGCCACGGCCACGCCCCGGCCGGATTCGCTCATCATGTTGATATCGATGAGGTCGTCGCCGAAGGCGGCTGTCTGTTCAAGCGGCACGTCCAGTCGCTCGCACAGCAGGTGCAGCGCGTGCTCCTTGTTGGCCTGCGGGTTCATGAGCATCCACATCACGCCTTCGCTGATGGAGATGTCGAAGTCCGGCGGAATCAGCGCACGCAGCTCGTTCCACTGTTCAGGTTCGGGGAAGATGGTGATTTTTGTCCGCCACGCCTTCGGGCACGTCGTGGAAGTTCGTGTATTGGAAGGCCTGAGTTTTCCAATACACGCGCACATCGAAGTTGGTGTAGCGCACGTCGTTCATCACGATGCCGAGCTTCAGGCCGGGCATGCGATCGAGCAGGAACAGACAGACTTCGCAGGCACGCCGTGAGGAGAAGCCAATCTTGATCAAATGGTTCTCATCGGCCGGCGTGGCACCTGAGGTGAGCAGGTCGAAGTCGGAGTGGGCCGGGTCGAAATCGATGAGGGCGCCGTTCAGATAGATTACGGCGTCCACCGGCAGTTTTTCGGCGAACTGGAGACCGGTACTCACCGGCCGCGCGGTGGCGATGGCGAATTGCATTCCGGCATCGTGCGCGCGGTTGATGGTGTCGATGCTGCGCTGGGTAATGAACCGGTCCTCGAATACCTCGGCGTCGTGCAGCAACGTGCCGTCGAGGTCGGCGACCAGCAGTCGGGGTTGTTTCGGCGTGATGGCGTCGAGAATCACAGCAGCCCCTCACAGTGTTCACGCACGAGTTCGGCGGAATGGTGCAGTTTGGCCCGCTCGTCCTCGCTCAGATCGAGTTCGACGATCTCGTTGGCACCATTGGCGCGCAGTTCAGTGGGGACGCCGAGGAACACGTCATGTTCGCCGTATTCGCCGTCCAGCAGGGTGGAGACGGGCACGATGCGGCGTTCGTCCCACAGGATGGTCTGTACGATGCCGGCCACGGTGGAGGCGATGCCGAAGTTGGTGCCGCCCTTGGCCGCGACGATCTCATTGCCACGGGTGCGGGTCTTCTCTTCGATTTCGGTGGTGGACACAGAGGCGAAACGGTCTTGGTTGTCGGCCAGGAAGCGGGCGAATGGCTTGCCGCCGAGCGAGACGGTGGACCATGCGGTGAACTGGGAGTCGCCGTGCTCGCCCATCACGAAGCCGCCCACGTTGCGCGGGTCGAGGCCGGTCTCTTCGCCGATGATGGTCTTGAGACGCGAGGTGTCGAGCGCGGTGCCGGTACCGAGCACCTGGGTGCGAGGCAGACCGGAACGTTTCCAGGCATACCAAGCCATCACGTCGACCGGGTTGGAGACCATGACGATCACGCCGTCAAAACCGGAGGCCATGACGTTGTCGACCACTTCGCCCACAAGACCCACGGTGAAGCCGAGTTCGGCCATGCGGTTGGAGTTGGCCGGCGGCTTGCGGCCCACGGTGATGACGACGATGTCCGCATCCTTGCAGTCGGCGTAGTCGCCGGCGCGCACCTTGACGTGGCGGTCCTGGAATTCGCTGCCATCATCGAGGTCGCGGGCCTCCCCCAGGGCCTTGGCGGCGGAACAGTCGATGAGCACAAGCTCATTGCACAGGCCGTGCGTGACGATGCCGAAGGCGGCGGTGGCACCGACCTGGCCGGTGCCGACGATAACGACTTTGTTGCGGTTCATAGTGACCATGGTGATGTCCTTTCGTAATACTCGATAGAACGCATACGACCCATGACCGACGGTAACGGTCATGGGTCGCGAGCGACAAGTCTATATGGCGTGCAAGCCGATCAGCCGAGGTTGAACTTGGTCATCATGTCGAGGCCGATAATCAAGGCCACCCACACCAGAGCGATGATAACGGTCCAACGGTTCAGGTTCTTTTCGGCGACACCGGAAGTACCGGCGTTCTGGGTCAGACCGCCGCCGAACATGTCGGACAAACCGCCGCCCTTGCCCTTGTGCATAAGGATGAGCAGGGTCAGCACGAAGCTGAGCAGCACGACGATGACTTGCAGCGTGATCTTAAGAGCGGTCACAGGGTACCTCCGGATTGATTGGACTGTTGACCAGCATAGCGCACACACGGGAAAACCGTGGTATTAGTTCCGTGATTTCGTGGATTTCAGTGCCAGTCGAGCGATTTTGGCGAGTTCCTCAACGTCCAGGGCCGCCCCTCCGATCAGGAAGCCGTCAACGTCGGGCTGGGAAATGAGTTCCGCCGCATTTTTCGAGGTGACCGATCCGCCGTACAGGATACGTACGCTATCGGATACCTTCGTGCCAAAAGTGGTCTTCAAATCGTTGCGGATGGCGTTTGCGGCATCCTGGGCGGATTGCGGAGTGGCCACCATGCCGGTGCCAATGGCCCAGACAGGTTCGTAGGCCACGATGAGTTTGGCGGCTTGTTCTTCGTTGAGATCGCGGGTGACGTCACGTACCTGGCCCACGGCGAAATCGAGTTCAATGCCTTGACGTCGTTCCTCGAAGCTTTCGCCGACGCACAAAATCGGCTGCATGCCGGCGGCGAGCACAGCACGTACCTGATCGACGATATTGGCGTCATCTTCAGGATGGTATTTGCGGCGTTCGGAGTGGCCGACGATGACGTATGAGCAGCCGAGATGGGCGATCATGTCCGCGGACACATCGCCGGTGAAGGCACCTTGGGTGGTCACGGAAACGGATTGTGCGCCGTAGGCGACATGGAGCTTGTCGGCTTCGACCAGCACCTGCACGCTGCGCAATGACGTGAACGAGGGGAAAAGCGCGACTTCGCAGCGTTTAAAGTCGAAGTGAGCGTCACGCAACAGCCATACCAGCTTCTGCACGAAGTAAGTGGCTTCAAGATGGTCGAAATTCATCTTCCAGTTGCCGGCCACCAACGGAATGCGTTTGGACGCCATATGTTTCCCTTCTAAAAAACCGTAGCTCCCCTCAAGGAGGGGAGCTAGAAAATGGATTACTCAAGCACCTTCAGGCCAGGGAGCTCCTTGCCTTCGAGGAACTCGAGGGAAGCGCCACCACCGGTGGAGATGTGGGAGAAGCCGTCCTCCGGGAAGCCGAGGTTGCGCACGGCGGAGGCGGAGTCGCCGCCACCGACGATGGTGAACGCACCGGCTGCGGTGGCGTCGACCAGACCCTGGGCCACGGCCTTGGTGCCGGCGGCGAACTCAGGAACCTCGAACACGCCCATCGGGCCGTTCCACACGACGGTCTTGGAGTCGACGATCTTGTCGTGGAAGAGCTTCTGGGACTCCGGGCCGATGTCCAGACCCATCTTGTCGGCCGGGATGGCGTCGGCGGCAACGACTTCCGGAGCAACCGGGGTGTCACCGGCCGGGAAGCCGGCGTTCACGACGACGTCGGTCGGCAGCACGAGCTCAACGCCGTTCTTCTCGGCGGTCTCGATGTAGCCCTTGACCTTCTCAAGCTGGTCCTCTTCAAGCAGGGAGGTGCCGACCTCGTAGCCCTTGGCCTTGAGGAAGGTGAACACCATGCCGCCGCCGATGACCAGACGGTTGGCCTTGTCGAGCAGGTTCTCGATGACGCCGAGCTTGTCGGAGACCTTGGAACCGCCGAGCACCACGGTGAACGGACGCTCCGGGTTCTCGGTGGCCTTGGACAGGGCCTTGACTTCCTTCTCGACCAGCAGGCCTGCGGCGGCCGACAGATCGGCGGCAACGTCGTAGTTGGAGCCCTGAGCGCGGTGGACCACGCCGAAGCCATCGGAAACGAAGGCCTCGCCGAGAGCGGCGATCTTCTTGGCGTAAGCGGCGCGTTCGTCGGCGTCCTTAGAGGTCTCCTCCGGGTTGAAACGAACGTTCTCAAGCAGCACAACGTCGCCATCGTTCATGGCGGCGACCTTGGCCTGAGCGTCCTCGCCGTAGGTGTCCTTGGCCAGCGGCACGTTGGTGCCGAGCAGCTCGCCGAGGCGGGCGGCAACCGGGGCCAGGCTCAGCTCAGGAACGACCTTGCCTTTCGGGCGGCCAAGGTGGGCCATGAGGATGACCTTGGCGCCTTCTTCGCGCAGGGTCTTGATGGTCGGCAGAGCAGCCTTGATTCGACCGTCATCGGTGATGGTGGTGCCGTCCAGCGGAACATTGAAATCAGCGCGAACCAGAACGCGCTTGCCCTTGAGATCTCCAAGGTCCTTGAGTGTCTTCATGAATATCCTTTCCTTGACGAATCGCACGTCAAAGTGGCCAATTTTGCCACTTTGCATATTACAGGCATTCCGGAACAAAACACCGCATTCGTCTACTGACTGAATGCGGTGTTTTGTCACATCGTTGTCGCGTTTTGCCGAATAGGCACGGCAAATCGGATTGTCGGGTTACTTGCCTTCGGCTGCGCGAGCCTTCTCCGTCTTCTCGGCAAGTTGAAGCAGTCGGCGAATTCGGCCGGCAATCGCATCCTTGGTGATTTGCGGTTCGGCGATCTTGCCGAGCTCCTCGAGGCTCTTGTCCACGTGATCGATGCGCAGCTGGCCGGCCTGACGGAGGTTGTCCGGAATGTTATCGCCGAGTACTTCGAAAGCATGCTGCACTTTTTCGCTGGCTTCGGCGGCGGCCTTGGCGGAACGGCGCATATTGGCGTCATCGAAGTTGGCCAGACGGTTGGCCTTGCCGCGGGCCTCGCCGTCGGAGCGCTTGCCGGTCCATTCGCGGGCCGAACGGGTGGCGCCCATGAGCTTGAGCATGCGTTCGATGGCGTCGGGATCCTTGAGTGTTACGCGCTCGGAGCTACGCAGCGTGCGATGCTTGGCCTGGATGCCTAGACGACGGGCCACGCCACACAGGGCCATGGCGGCCTCTTCCGTGGGGCAAGCGATTTCCAGGAAGCTGGCCTTACCGGGATCGGACAGGAAGCCACGGGCCATGAAGGCGCCGCGCCATGCCGCTTTGATTTGGGCGATGGATCCGTTGACCACTTCAGACGGCAGTCCACGGACCTGCTGCTTGCGGCGGTCGACCAGTCCGGTCTGCAAAGCCAAGGCCACTACGTTGCGGGTGACGAGCACCACATAGGTCTCGACAGGGCCGTTCGGGGTCTGACGTGTGAGGTGATTGACCTCGGCTTCGTGCCCGAACGTGTTCCTCAACGTGTTCTTCAGCCATTCTGCAACGTCAAGCGAGGTGAATACGGCTTGGATAACGTATGTATTCTGTACCGGTCGAAGACCGCCGCCAAAACGGATCATGGCCGCAGCTTGGGCCTTGATCGCGGCTGGCGAATCGCCTTCAAAGGCTGCCAACTCGCTTTTGACATCGTCCAGAAGAGCCAAGATCTACCTCCTACAGTCCCGTTCTTCTCAATGCTTCAGGCGCTTCGTGCCGTTATCTGCTGTCACACGGTCGGAAGCCATCGGCTTTCTGTGATACCTAATCTGGTGGACAAGCGAACCCGTTTGATACGTATTATGGGCTCTGCTTTCTCGCAGTGTGGTCACCGAACGCTTGCCCGATGACCGCTCGACGCCTGCTTACGATGAGTGACGCTTGTGCTGTTCTCTCGCGGAAACGGTTACGTTGAGCCCATGTGCGCGTAAGCGGCGAGCCAGCTCTTCGCTCATCGCCACCGACCGGTGCTGACCACCGGTGCAGCCGACGGCGATGGTTACGTAGTGCTTGTCTTCCTGGGCGTATCCTTCCAACGCAATCTCGATAGCTTTCTCATAAGCGTCGAGAAATTCCTTGGCTCCCTTGCTGGAAAGCACGTAGTCGGCGACCGGCTTGTCGTGCCCGGTAAGCTCGCGCAGGTTGGGCACCCAGAACGGGTTGGGCAGAAAACGCACGTCGGCCACGAAATCGGCGTCGATGGGCATACCGTATTTGAAGCCGAAGCTGAAGATGTGTACTGCCACGGTGGTGGGGCCGGAGCCGAGCATCGCCTCGTAGAGTTTGGTGGACAGCTGGTGGATGCTCAGGGAGCTGGTGTCGATGACCCAGTCGGCTCGTTCCTTGAGGTCTTCCAGCAGGTGACGTTCCTCAAGGATGCCGTCGATCAGTCGGTTGCCGTGCTGCAGCGGGTGCGGGCGGCGCACGGATTCATAGCGCTTGATGAGCACTTCGTTGCTGGCGTCGAGGAACAGAATACGGGTTTTGACGCCGAGATCATCCAGATGGCCGAGCACGGCGGCCAGCTCGTCGAAATAGCTGGAGCGCACGTCGATGACGGCGGCAAGCTTGTGGACGCCTGACTCCGATCCGGAACCGGAGGTGGTCATCATGTCGACAAGCGGGATAAGCAGTTTGGGAGGCAGGTTGTCGACCACATACCATCCCATGTCTTCCACGCAGTCAGCGGCATGAGAGCGGCCTGCGCCGGACATACCGGTGATGAGCAGCACTTCGAAGGCATCAAGCGGGGTCGGCTGGTTGTCCGGAGTCGATGTGGATGTCGCGGATTCGCGCGCATCGTGGCGCGCCTCGCCGGTATCGCGGTTCGTGTCTGTTGATTCATTACAGCGCCTCCTCAAGAGCGTTTGCGCATCGCGAGTCTCCAGCTGGTCGTCTTCGGTGGTGGTGTCCTGCAGACGCTGGTCGGCATCGCTGGGCGGGTCGTCATCCCAGATACCGGTCATCAGCAATACCTGTACGAGAGCTTGGTACAGCAGCATTTCTTCGCCGCCGATGGCGTGACCGCCATGAGCGCGCCAGGCTTCCATGAGCTTGGTGGGGCGTGGATCGTAGATCACGTCCAACAGCAGTCCGGAGAATGGCTCGGTTCCGGCATCGGCGAGGGCATCCGCGACGTTGTCGGCCGCGTGTCCGGGAATCGTGTTGATGACATAGGTGGCGTTGCGGGCTGCCTCGAGCAGGGCCTGATCGTCGCCTAATTCGATTTCGTTGTACGGGTTATGCACGTTGACGAACTTTTCGGCCACTGGTTTAAGCCCGGTGTTTTTTCCGGGGTGACGGGCGGCGACGACGATATGGCCGATTTCGGGCATCATGCAGCATGCGGCCAACGCCGAAGTGGCGGTGTTGCCATTGCCGATGATCAGCGCGGTGCCGCTTCTCGACGCGGTGTGGTGTTCGCCGAGTTCGCGATTGGCATGGTCGAAGGCGAGTTGGATGCCGATGACATCGGTGTTGTATAGCTTGATGCCCGGCTTGCCGTTCGGCCAAGCGGGATCATCGGCAGCCACGCTCCAGTCGAATACCGCGGTATTCGCCACCTTCAGTTCCTTGGCCCACAAATTTTCCGGAACACCGTACGGTTGGATGGTCTTCTTCAACGGCATGGTCAGGCTCAGGCCAGCCCACGTCGAGTCAAGGCCTTTGAGGAAAGCGTCGAGGTCGTCTTCCCCCACCTCGTGCTTGTCGTACAGCCAATCGTCGAGTTTCAGCGAACGGTAGGCCGCGTTGTGAAGCACGGGTGACAATGAGTGTGCGACGGGTTTGCCGAGTACAGCGCAACGATGATTGGCCATATCCCCTCCTTGATGTCTGTTCCCATGCTAGCCGACACTTTGCTTCGAATATGTCAACCACAGGCCCCGCAACCGAAAATTTACTCTGGGCTGCTGGACCGGGCCGGCTCACTGCTCGTGCAGCGCGTTGTACAGCGCTTCGGCTTTGGCGTGGCCGATGCCTTTGACCTTCTCGAAGTCCTCGACACTGGCTTCGCGCATGGCTTTGACCGAGCCGAAGTGGTTGAGCAGCCGCTTCTGGTAGCTTTCGCCGATGCCGGGAATCTCGTCGAGCGCGCTGCGCAGGGCGCCTTTGCGCCGCTGCTGGCGGTGGTAGGTGATGGCGAAGCGGTGGGATTCGTCGCGTACACGCTGCAGCAGATACATGCCTTCGGACTGGCGTTTGAGGATGATCGGATAGTCGTCGTCCGGCACCCACACCTCTTCCAAGCGTTTGGCCAGTCCGCAGACGGCCACGTCGTTCACGCCACAGTCCTCAAGCGCCTTGGCGGCGGCCATGACCTGCGGCTTGCCGCCATCGACCACCACCAGGTTCGGCTTGTAGGCAAAGTGATGCCGGTTTGTGTTCTGCTGGACGATGTCGGGCGGGGACTCCCGCGCATCGTTCTGCACTCCGACCGGCACCGCGTGCCCCTTGCCACTGATGTCGGAACCGCCCTCACCATTGTCGTTACCGTTCGCAGCGATTGTCTCCGCCGCCACGGCAGTGGTCATCTTGCCGGCGGCCGAGGCCACACGCTGTTCCGCGTCGATGCTTTCGCCGGAGTCGCCGGCGATGTTGCCGTGCTTGAAGCGGCGGGTGAGCGTCTCGTAAAGCGCGGACAGATCATCCACCGCGCCTTTGCCGTCCTTGCCTCGGATGGCGAAGCGTCGGTATTCGGATTTCTTGGCGATCGCGTCTTCGAACACCACCATGGAGGCCACCTGGAAGGCACCGCCCACAGTGTTCGAAATGTCGTAGCATTCGATGCGCAGCGGGGCTTCCGCGAGTCCCAATGCCTTGGCCACATCGTTCATGGCCTGGGTGCGTGCGCCCATGTCGGAGATGCGGCTCATCTTGCTGCGTTGCAGTGCTTGGCTGGCGTTCTCGTTGGCGCGGTCCATAAGCTGCTTCTTGTCGCCTCGCGAGGCCACACGGATGGTCACCGCTCCCCCGCGCAGATTGGTCAGCCAGCCTTCGAGTTCCTCACGGCGGGCCGGTTCGACGGGCACGATGATTTCGCGCGGTACCGGTGCGATGGGTGCCAGCAGGTCCGCGCGCCCGGTGGTCTCCTGACGGGTGTTGCGTTCTCGGGTGGCCTGGGCGCGTGCCACAGCGTCCGTGGCCGTGATGGTTTGCGTGGAGCCGATGGCCTCGCGATTAGTGGAGATGGTCGCGGCCGACTGGGGGTGATTGTCCCCGGCGGCGTCCGAATACACCTGCACCAGAAGGTCGGCCATCAAGTCGGCGTCATCGATGTCCTCAACTCGTTCGACGCTCCAGTTGCGTTCGCCGCGAATCGAGCCGGCGCGCACATAAAAAGCGTGCACGGAGGCTTCGAGCTCGTCGCTGGCGAAGCCGAACACGTCCGCGTCCACATCCTGGTCGAAGACGACGGCGTTCTGTTGCACCACGGTTTCCAGCATTTGGATCTGGTCGCGCAGTCGGGCGGCTTTCTCGAATTCGAGTTCGGCGCTGGCCTCTTTCATGTCGCGGGTCAACTGGGCGATGTATGGCCGTCCGAGTCGTCCGGTCATCACGCCGACCAGCTGTTCGCACAGCCTCCGGTGTTCGTCCGCTTCAATGCGGTTCACGCAGGGTGCGGAGCATTTGCCGATGGAAGCGAACAGGCATGGCCGTCCGGTCAGTTGCGCCTTATGGAACACGTTGGTGGTGCAGGTTGCGTACCGGGGAACTGCGCAGCAACCGGTCAAGCTGTGCCGCAATTCCCACACTTTGGCATAGGGGCCGAAATCCGGGTATCCCGCCGTTTGCGCGACCGCGTGACCCACACGCGCGGAATTCGCTCCCCCGTGCTGACCGCGAGATACGGATAGGTCTTGTCGTCGCGGAACTGCACGTTGAACCGTGGGTCGAATTCCTTAATCCACGTGTATTCCAACGTCAGTGATTCCAGTTCGGTGGCGACGACCGTCCACTCCAGGCTGCGTGCGGTCAGCACCATGGTCTGCGTGCGCGGATGCAGCAGATACAGCGGCTGGAAATAATTGGTGAGCCTGTTGCGCAGGTTCTTTGCCTTGCCCACATAAATGACGCGCCCTTCCCCGTCGCGCCATTTGTACACACCGGGTTTGGCGGGAATATCCGAGGTCTTGGGTCGGAACAGGTCGCGAGAATCCCCCAGCAAAGGTGCCCCATTCGCATTCACCTTCGCCGTCGTTTCCCCGGCACCCACAGCTATGCTTTCCGACATTAACGCCGCCGCAGTCTTCCGCCACTCATCCGGACTATGCCGCTCAATATCGTTCGTCATAATCCTCCTCGCTATTAAGCAAAACCAATCATCAGGGATTGGGTGGGTTGGGGTGTGTGTTGCTGGACCGTAAAGACTTGACCTGAGCGGCCCGGAGCATGTCCAGCAACAAACACCCCAACCCACCCGAGGTCAGCTGCAATGGAAGGCTAAAGCATGGGTTTCAGGAACTTGCCGGTCCATGAGGCTTCGCATTCGGCAACCTGTTCGGGCGTGCCCTGCGTGACGATGGTGCCGCCTCCGTCGCCGCCCTCCGGACCGAGATCGATCAGCCAGTCGGCCTCCTTGATCACATCCAGATTATGTTCGATGACGATGACCGTATTGCCCTTGTCCACCAGGGACTGCAGCACCTTGAGCAGCTTGTTCACGTCTTCGAAGTGCAGGCCGGTGGTCGGCTCGTCGAGGATGTACACGGTTTTGCCGTCGGATCGGCGCTGCAGCTCGGTGGCAAGCTTGACGCGCTGCGATTCACCGCCGGACAGGGTGGGTGCGGGCTGGCCGAGTCGGATGTAGCCGAGGCCGACGTCCACGAGGGTCTTCAGGTATCGGGAGATGCCGGTGTACGCCTTGAAGAAGTCGGCGGCCTCCTCGATGGGCATGTTGAGGATGTCGGCCACGGTCTTGCCGTTGTACGTGACTTCGAGGGTCTCGCGGTTGTATCGTTTGCCGTGGCAGACCTCGCAGTCCACGTAGACGTCGGGCAGGAAGTTCATTTCGATCTTCAGCGTGCCGTCGCCGTGGCAGGCCTCGCATCGGCCGCCTTTGACGTTGAAACTGAAGCGGCCGGGGCCGTAGCCGCGCACCTGGGCTTCGGGAGTCTTGGCGAACAGGGTGCGGATCTTGTCCCACACACCGGTGTAGGTGGCGGGGTTGGATCGCGGCGTGCGGCCGATCGGGTTCTGGTCGACGTGGATCACCTTGCGCACCTGGTCCACGCCTTCCACGCGCGTGTGGCGGCCGGGTACGATGCGTGCACCGTTGAGCTTGTCGGCGAGCACCGGGTAGAGGATCGTGTTGACCAGCGAGGATTTGCCGGAGCCGGAGACGCCGGTGACCACGGTGAGCACGCCGAGCGGGAAGCTCACGTCGATGTTCTTGAGGTTGTTCTCGCGGGCACCCACGACTTTGAGCACCTGGGTCTTGTGGATCTTGCGGCGCTTGGCGGGCACGGCGATCTCTCGCCGGTGGGCGATGTAGTCGCCGGTGATGGAGCGCTTGGCTTCTATGAGGTGCTTGGCGGGGCCGGAGTAGATGACTTCGCCGCCGTGTTCGCCGGCGCCGGGGCCGATGTCGACCACCCAGTCGGCGCGGCGTATCGTGTCCTCGTCGTGTTCGACGACAATCAGCGTGTTGCCGAGATCGCGCAGGTGGTGCAGGGTTTCGATGAGGCGTTCGTTGTCACGCTGGTGCAGGCCGATGGACGGCTCGTCGAGCACGTACATGACGCCGAACCAGACCGGAGCCGATCTGCGTGGCGAGTCGGATGCGCTGCGCTTCTCCGCCGGACAGGGTGGCGGCCGCGCGCGAGAGGGTACAGGTAGTCGAGGCCGACGTCGTTCAGGAAGCCGAGTCGGGCCTTGATCTCCCTTGAGCACTTCGCCGGCGATCAGCTGTGCCGAGCCTTCGAGTTTCAGGCCGTTGATCCAGGCGAGTTCGCGTACGACGGGCATGTCGCACACGTCGAAGATGGATTTTCCGTCCACAGTGACAGCGAGCACTTCGGGGCTTCAGACGGCGTCCGTGGCAGACCTGGCAGGGCACTTCGCGCATGTACGACTCGTAGTATTCGCGCATGGACTGCGAATCGGTTTCGTCGTGGCGTCGCATGAGCGTGCGGATCACGCCTTCGAAGCCGGTGGAGTATTCGCGCAGGCGTCCCCAGCGATTGCGGTAGGAGACGTTGACCTTGAAGTCGTGGCCGTAGAGGATGTCGTGCTTGACGTCGTCCGGCAGGCCCTTCCAAGGGGTCTTCATGGAGAAGCCCATTTCCTTGGCCAGACCTTCGAGGATGTGGCCGTAGTACTGGGAGGTCATCTTGGTGCCGCTCCACGGTTCGATGACGCCGTCGGCCAGTGACTTGTCCGGTCGGAGATGATGAGTCCGGGTCGATTTCCAGTTTGAAGCCGAGACCGGTGCAGGCGGGGCAGGCACCGTAGGGGGCGTTGAAGGAGAAGGTGCGCGGCTCGACCTCGTCGAGTTCGAGCGTGTGCCCGTTCGGGCAGCTGCGGTGTTCGGAGAACGGCTGGCGGCGGACCGGGCTGCCTTCCTCCTCGTCCACGAAGTCGATGACGATGCTGCCGTTGGCGAGCTTGAGGGCGGTTTCCACCGAGTCGGTCAGGCGTTGGCGGATGCCGTCCTTGACCACGAGTCGGTCGACCACGACCTCGATGGTGTGCTTCTTCTGCTTGGTGAGTTTGATGTCGTCGGACAGCTGCGTCATCTCGCCGTCGATGAGCGCGCGGGCGTAGCCGTCGGAGCGCAGCAGCTCGATCATATCCACGAACTCGCCCTTGCGGCCCTTGACCACGGGCGCGAGAATCTGGAATCGCGTGCGCTCCGGGTAGCCGAGCAGTGTGTCGACGATCTGCTGCGGGGTCTGGGAGGCGACGGGCTCGCCGCATTCAGGGCAGTGAGGGATGCCGGTGCGGGCGAAGAGCAGTCGCAGGTAATCGTAGATTTCGGTGATGGTGCCGACGGTAGAACGCGGGTTGCGGTTGGTGGTCTTCTGGTCGATGGAGACGGCCGGGCTCAGGCCCTCGATGAAGTCAACGTCGGGCTTGTCCATCTGACCCAGGAACTGGCGGGCGTAGGCGGATAGGGATTCGACGTAGCGTCGCTGGCCTTCGGCGAACAGGGTGTCAAACGCGAGCGAGGATTTGCCCGAACCGGACAGGCCTGTGAACACGACCATGCGATTGCGCGGAATCGCCAGGTCGACGTTCTTGAGGTTGTGTTCGCGCGCACCCTGAATCGTGATCTTGAGATCGTTCGGGATGTGCGAGATATCAGCTACCAGCGAACCATCGTGTTCAATCAGCGGCGCCTTTTTGATCTCCCGGCTCAGGAAGGAGTCGCTGGTCATCACCTTTTCGACGATGACCTCACCGTTCTTGCCCTTGCCGGTTTTCGCGCCCGTTGCGCTTGTTGCGCGCCTTGCGCCAGTCTGCATTGCCGCCACAGCCACACCCCACCTTCCATCTCACCGTTCCCGCGCGCACGGTCATGCGCGCGCCAAATCTGTCCCAAGGATACCCGAACACACGACCAAATTCGAACGCTTGTTCGATGGCGTGTCAGGCCGGAAAACTGAACCAGAGTATGCAAAATTCCGGACCATCAGTGGACCGAAACGCAAGAGCCGGCCCCCAAGATACTCGGGGCGTCCGGCTCTCACTTCCATTTCCCCAGCGGGGTTGGCTTACCATGAAGTATACACGGTTTTAGGACATCAATCACTGTCGATGAACACTGTTCGAACATGGCCGAGGAATTCATCGTATCTTCCAGTACCGGCCTGGGCATCACCGTACGCTCCTAGCAGCTGATCAGGGAGCCATAGCCTTGCATCAGTCTCCCCTGCACAGAGTTCGACACGAATTGGCCCGATAAATCTGCGGCTTCTCAATCCATCGATGAAACGGATATCGTTCCTGTCCTGTGAAATCTCGCGCCGTTCAAGCACAAGCGTGTCCACGTTGTATTCTGTTTCCAGCAGAGGCAGAAGACGTTCCAAACATTTACGGCGAGCGCGTTCGGCGGTATTCCACTGGCTCATTGGTACCGCAGCCACAATGACATGATCAATGTCCATTGCAGCCATGGCATCAACGACTTTGCCACGCAATGATGGCCGCATGTCTCGCCAGTGCAATTTCCTTGCTCCTTTGGGCTTAAGCAACGCCAATCTTTGCCTTGTTTCGGTTTCCGTATCATCACATACGCATGCGCCCATCAAGTACATAGGCGAGGGAACTCCGGTTTTCCGCACACTCTCGTCGCCCCAAGCGGTTGCCATGTTTGTCCCTTCTCGCGCAACGCAAAACAACAGTTCGATAGTATCGGATAGCAGTGCCGGACCTTGCAGCTATGCAATGCCGTTGCATTATTAATCGGAAGGCATAATGTGAGACGAGAAAAAGCTAAGCCGTTCTAGCTCTTGGCAACATCCCCAATCACTCAGCCTAAATCGGCAAATCCTGATTTTCAATGGACTCCACGGGGATGCCAAGCTTGCGTAATTCGTCAACTGCATCACGCATGGGAATGCGTTCCTGTTCGATGCGCCGATAAGCGATGGTTTTGTCAGCACACAGTCGTTCATAAAGACGTCGCTCCGCCGATTGAAGGCCGGGCGTCGGCTTAGGCTCCCGCATAGCAATCTTCGCGCTGCGTTCAGTACGATCGGTACCAAATCTGTGGTACCGATCGTATGCATCGCAATCCATCAGGATGGAGTCGCATTCGATACCTGATTCACGTAATGTCGAAAGTATTTCCAGTCCATCCGCATCCATATCACCCCAATACACGATACGCATGTCACGCAGTGCAGGAACCGCAGGTACAGCATCGCTTACAGCGCGACCAGAACCCCATATGCAGATGCCCTGCGCAATCGGCGGCATAGTCTGATACGTGTCTTTGTTCTCAACGATGACAGCATATTTAATGCCGGATAACGCTTCGCCTTCCCACGGACACCATATGATGCGTTCGAGCTCAGCATCGTCGCGGACCGGATCGAGATAACGGAACCGCAGTTCGGTCGGCCGTTTTGACAGACCCAACGTTTCGACACCGAGCAGTCGGCAATGGCCTTACGACGATTGGTTTTTGACTCATTCAGCCATTTGCCGCTGATCCTGTCAGTGGAATCTGTCGCGGCGTCATACCGGTCACGTCATGATGCCTGAAATCTCGACTGCGCTGACAGCAGATCGAGTCGTCAGGCTGTTCATGGCCTGTCATGCGAGCGG
>ENA-OQKC01000247-OQKC01000247.1-human-gut-metagenome-genome-assembly--contig:-NODE-247-length-23818-cov-4.129374_pt1 | contig 23818 bp, 26 predicted proteins | sample MGYA00242774_ERZ504790 | MGnify/ENA primary metagenome ERZ504790 (study PRJEB26092, sample SAMD00036419) | human gut metagenome | host: Homo sapiens | study: EMG produced TPA metagenomics assembly of...
CTCATTTCTGAACCATTTTCTTCTTATATAATAGGTACTTATTTTATTCTTCCATATCGTCCACATCACCACTGATGATATCCGAGTAATCAAACAGTGTAACCTTCGTGATGTCATCCTTAACGATATCCGGTGCATCACCGGCCTTCTTTACGCGGCTTGCAAGCTGCGCTGCGGAATAAGACGGCATCGCAAGGCTTCCAATGGTAACCGGCTCCTCTTCCTCTTCCGGAACCTCTTCGACCTTTCCGGCCGGATGCGGCTTTCTGTTTTCTTCAACCGTACGTTCTGCCATTTCCAGTCTGGAAAGCATATCTGCTTCTTCTGAAGTGGCTGCTGCAATCTCTTTCTTAAGTTCCGCATGAGCCTCACTTGCGGCAGTCTGTGCAGTCTGCTGTATGGCAGCCTTCTTTTTATTCTCCGAATAGCCTGTAACATCCTCTTCGTCAATCTCATCTACGAAACCGCCCGTACGGACCTTACGCTTATCTGCTTTTTTATTTTTGTGTTTTCGTGCCTTTTCTTCCTGAATGATCTCTTTTTCTTCTTCCTTCATTCTTCTGGCACGTGCTTTTTCTTCCTGCTTCAGTTCTTTCCTGGACTTCACATAACCCGGTTCCGGATCGTTCACATCTTCCTCAATATCATCCGGCTCTTTCTTCCAGAGCTCTGCGATCACATACAGGATGATCAGGAACAATACGACCAGACCAAGAATGATCAGGCCTTCAATACTTTCTGTAGCCACCATAAGATATCCCACATAGCCAATGGTAACTACAACTTTCGGAACATAATCTCCAACCTTAATGGTAAAAGTCTTTCCTCCGGAAACGGACTGATCTGTTACTGTTCCGGTTCCCTTGGAGGCATCGAGATTGGTGATCGTATATTTATATGTCTCGGAATCTTTCTGTACAAGGATCGGAGTACCTGCGCTGATCGCAGAACTCTTCTCCGGGATCGCATATGTAACAGATCCGACTGGGAGGTTCGTTGCCTTATCGGATTTATCCACGATCACTGTTCTCACCCCGAAGAACGGCGGAAGAACAAGTCCCAGTACACAGATCAGTGTGCATATCACAACAAAATGTACGATAAATTTCAATACTTTTGACATAGGTAATCTTCCTCTTTCATATTTGTAGGTACTTTGAAGCGGAAAGGGATACAGCGGGAATCGGTCTTCCTTTCCGTCTGTATCCCTTTATATTCCACATCCGCAGGAATCTACCATTTTCCGCGGACTGCTCTGTTCCAACTGATTACTGGTTGCTTAAATACTGTTCAATGCTCTCCATCGCTGCATTCTCATCATCACCGTTGGCAGACAGTGTAATCTCTTCTCCAGCGTCAAGTCCCAGGGTCATCATTCCCATAATGCTCTTTGCATTGACTCTTTTTTTGCCAATCTCAACATAAATTTCACTGTTAAACTGGCTTGCCACCTGAACAAGCTGTGCTACAGGTCTTGCCTCCAGTCCAGTGGATAAGTTGATAGTGATTGGTTTTTTAATCATAATAGCTCCTCCTTGTTCTCCCGCAGCTCATCTGCGATCTCACTCAGCTTGCGAAGCCGGTGATTCACACCTGATTTGCCCACCTGCGGATTCAACATCATACCTAATTCTTTCAGTGTGGCATCCGGATACTGCAGTCTCAGCCTGGCTACCTGTGCCAGTCCATCGCTTAAGCTCTCAAAGCCGATAGTTCTGCTGATCAGCTGTATATCTTCCACCTGTCTCACTGCCGCATTTACCGTTTTATTGATATTCGCAGCCTCACAGTTCACCTTACGGTTTACCGTGTTACGCATTTCCTTAAGTATCCGGATGTTCTCCAGATCCATAAGGGCTACGTTCGCCTCCATGACTGCCAGCATGTCAACGATCTGCGCACCTTCCTTCACATAGACCACATATGATTTCTTGCGCACCACAATTTTAGCTTCTACGTGAAAACTGCGGATAATCCCCTGTAATTGTTCTGCTTTCCTGCTGTCCGGACACACGATCTCAAAATGATACCCTTTCTCTGGATCACTGATCGAACCGGACGACAAAAAAGTACCGCGAATAAATGCCCGCTTGCAACAGTTCATCTGAACCACAAGCGAATTATCCATTTCAAGTAAACCGGTTTCGTTATCCACAGAAAGCTTTGTCCCCTGCAGTACTTCCTCTGTTCTGGCAGGATCCGTAACCTCAACAAGATATACCTTACCCCGTTTGAGATGAGACCCTTCCCGGATAACAATCGCTGTCTCTATATTAAAGGTTTTTCGCAATAATGTAAAGCTTTTTCTTGCAACTGCTTCATTTTCTGTCTGGATCCATAGTTTTCTGTTTCCATCCGACATTTTTTCTACACGGCCGCAGCCGCAGAGCAGTGCCGCCAGTTCTGCCACCTGACAGTGCCTAGCCAGACTAAGCTGTCCTGCAAGTTCTTCTTTGACTTTTCCTGAAAATGACATCCCGAACCCTCTTTTACTGTTTCCCTGCCGCCCTTTTCATCGCGGCAGTTATTTTTTCAGAAGTCTGTCCTTCTCCGCATCCCTGTGCTCCAGGCGGATGCCGTATTCATCCGATTTGGAAAGCCTGGAAAAAAGTTCTCTGGCAATCGTAACAGAACGATGTTTTCCCCCTGTACATCCGATACCGATCACAAGGCTTGTTTTCCCTTCTTTAATGTAGTTAGGGATCAGAAAACGGATCATATCCTCCAGTTTGTCCGCGAAGGCTTTCGCCGTATCACTGGCCATCACATAATTGAACACTTCATCGTCAAGGCCTGTCAGAGGACGCAGTTCATCCACATAATAGGGATTGGGAAGAAATCGCACATCAAACACAAGATCTGCATCTGCCGGGATTCCATACTTAAAGCCGAAGGAAAGCACAGAGATCATGATATTGCTGAACTCTCTGTCGTCCACAAAGATCTTTTCGATTTCCTGGCGAAGCTCCCTGGTAAGCAGATGGCTGGTATCAATGATATAATCCGCACGTTTCCGGAGAAATTTTGTTTTCTCACGTTCCAGGCGGATTCCCTCATCCACTCTCCCTGCTCTTGCCAGCGGGTGGCTTCTTCTGGATTCTTTATAGCGTTTTACAAGGACCGAATCCTCTGCATCCATAAACAGGATCTCGTAATCATACCCTGTCTGCTTCATACGGTCCAGAACTACTTCCAGTTCATCAAGGGCACTTCCGCTTCTGGCATCGATCCCAAGAGCCACATTTCTAACATTTTCGCTCTGCATCTCAGGAAGAAGGGAAGCAAATTTTTCCAGAAGCTGGATTGGAAGATTATCCACGCAGAAATATCCCATATCCTCCAACATTTTAAGTGCAGCTGTTTTTCCTGCTCCTGACACTCCTGTAACGATCACAAAACGCATAGTCTCTCTTCCTTTCCATTTCTTCTTCCGTTATCTGCAAAGCGTACATACGCATTCCTGTTCCCTCTGTTTCGTATCCTGGGTACCTGAAAGCCGGACTACGCTGAGCCTTTTAGGTCTGTGCGATCGGATCCACAGACAAGTAAGTGGTATAATTATTTTGAAAACGATGTACCAGAAATGGTCATCAGGCTTCAAAATCACCCAGGAACTTCACCTCCGGTTCCAGCGTAACTCCATATTTCTTATAAACGATATCCCTGACATTATCCATCAGCGTGCGGACATCCCTGGCAGTTGCACCGCCTGCATTGATCACAAAGCCACAGTGTTTCTCAGAAACCTGTGCACCACCTACCTGATATCCAGCAAGACCGCTGTCCATGATCAGCTTACCTGCAAAATATCCCTCCGGTCTCTTAAAGGTACTTCCAGCACTGGGATACTCCAACGGCTGTTTGGTGGTACGACGGATCGTCAGATCTTTCATGGTCTCACGGATCACTTCCGGATTTCCCTCCTTCAGCTGCAGCTTTGCTTCCAGCACGATATAACCTGCGGTTTTGATGATGCTGGTACGATATCCCAGTTCCAGTTTATCTGCCGGAAGGGTAACGATCTCTCCCTCCTCATCCATCACAGTTACCTCTGTGAGAACATCCTTCATCTCGCCGCCATAGGCACCTGCATTCATCACAACCGCACCGCCCATAGTTCCCGGGATCCCGCCTGCAAACTCAAAGCCTGTAAGAGCTGCATTTTTTGCTGCTGCTGCCACCGATGAAAGCAGCGCACCTGCCTGTACGGTGATCTCTGTTCCTTCTACGGTAACGGCAGACATATTTTTGTAGATCTGGATAACTGCTCCACGGTAACCGCCGTCTCCTACCAGAAGATTACTTCCATTTCCGAGGATAAAATAAGGGATCGCACTTTCTTTACAGATTTTTACGATACGCCCCACATCTGTGTCTTTATCCGGCATCAGAAAATAATCCGCCGGACCTCCGATCTTAAAAGTTGTATGACGGCTCATTGCTTCGCCTGTAAAAACACGTTCTTCTCCAAGAAGATCGCAGAACTTTTTTATGATTTCTGAATTCACTTTTTATTTCCTCAGTCTTTCTGTTTTATTTCTGTAAAGCAGACATTACTGTTCCGCCTTGACTTATGCTCATGAACTGGATCTGTCCGTGATCTGCGCTCAATTTCTCATTTGCTGTCAGCTATGTGAAACGTTTCCGGCTGACAGTATATCCCGCACAACTTCTCCCGCCAGCAGATATCCCGCAGTCCCTGTCACAAAGGAAATATTTCCTTCGGCAGGCTTCTTCACCATAGTTCTTCTCCGTCTGAAAAGCTTTTCTTTTGCCGGTTGTTCTCTGGAATACAGTACTTTGAGTTTACGTATTCCCTGTTTACGCAGTTCTTTTTTTATGATCCTGGCCGCCGGGCATACTGTGGTCCTGCTGATATCCGCAACCTCAAGTCTAGACGGGTCTATCTTGTCCCCGATGTCCAGGCAGGAGATCACAGGCACACGTTCCTCCCTTGCTCTGCTGATCAGAAGCAGTTTTGACGACAGTGTTCCCATTGTATCCACAATATAATCAAAGGAACGCAATTCAAACATTCCCGCAGTCTCCTCATTATAAAAGGTTTCGTAGGTATGCACCAAAATATTCTCATCAATATCCCGGATTCTCTTCTTGGCCGCCTCTACCTTGCTCATTCCCAGAGTAGAATGAAGTGCCAGCACCTGGCTTCCGATATTCGTCAATGTGATCTTTTCATGATCGATCAGTGTCAGACTCCCCACACCGCAGCGCGCAAGTGACTCTGCCACCTGTGATCCGGCTCCGCCAAGACCGAATACTGCAATTTTCGCCCTGTCTGAGTTTTTTTACACCTGTATTTCCAACGAGCAATTCCATACGTGAAAAAGCATCCTGCATATCCGTCCTCCTGACACTGTTTTTCTTTTGATTTGAGAAAGCAGCGCCTGTCCGCGCTGTCCATATTCCTTTTTATTATACTATCTCTGTCCGTAAATGTACAGATATTCTGTTTTTTAAGATTTTCGCATAAAAATTTATATTTTCTCATACTATTCCCATACAATCCCACAAGGAGGTTCTGTCCATGCTTCAACAACTGATTCTGTGCTTTATCGGTTTCTGTGCCGGGATCATCGTTGCAGGAGGTGTCTCCGGACTGCTGATCGGCCTTTCCATTGTTCCCCGCTATGCAGGTATCACGCATACAGCTGACCAGATTTTTCTTTATGAAGATCTGACACTTCTGGGAACAGTTGCCGGAACCGTCGTCACCCTGTTTCCGATCAGAATTCCGCTGGGACCTTTTTTCCTGGCTGTCTGCGGAGTATTTTTCGGAATTTTCCTGGGCGGCTGGATCCTTGCACTGGCAGAGATCGCAAAAGTCTTTCCCGTCTTTGCCAGACGGCTGAAGCTCTCTCAGGGGCTTTCTCCGGTAATAATTTCCATTGCTGCCGGAAAAGCCCTGGGCTCCCTGTTTTATTATGCCATGAGCTGGATGTAATTCTTACTGTCACTCTACCATCTCACGAAAGGATTTTCCATATGCAAAATATCAACAAAAAAAAGTATGAACAATATGTCAAGCAGCTTACTCCCACCCACAGTCTGCCGCTGAATATGGCAAAAGCTTTTCTCACAGGCGGACTGATCTGTCTTCTTGGACAGGTTATCTTAAACGCAGCACAGGCTCTCGGTGCAGATGCTTCCGATTCCAGAACCTGGTGTTCTGTCCTTCTCATTCTCTTAAGCGTCCTTCTCACGGGCTTTGGTATTTATCCCAAAATCGGCAAATTCGGCGGTGCAGGAAGTCTTGTTCCCATTACCGGATTCGCCAACTCAGTGGCTGCATCCGCCATTGAGTTCCGGGCAGAAGGACAGGTTTTCGGCATAGGGTGCAAGATCTTTACTATTGCAGGTCCTGTGATCCTCTACGGCATCTTAAGCGCCTGGGGACTGGGTGTGATCTATTATATCCTAAAGATCCTGGAGGTGATATCATGAGCAAAAATCTCAGACTTGGCGCAGCCAGCATTGCATTTTCACAGCCTTTGTATATCGAAAGCGCCGCATCCATCGTCAGTCAGAAAGAGGCGGACGGTCCTCTTGGAGATCTTTTTGACCTGATCTGTGAAGATCCCATGTTTGGCTGTGACACCTGGGAATCTGCGGAAAGCACACTGCAGAAAGAAACTGCCACTCAGGCCATAAGCAAAGCCGGACTGAGCTCCGAAGATATCCATCTGATGTTCGCCGGAGATCTTCTCGCTCAGACATCAGCCACCTGTTTCGGCTCCGCTGGACTTGGAATTCCCTTTTACGGTCTTTACGGCGCCTGCTCCACCATAGGGGAAGCACTTTCTCTCGGTTCCCTTGCTCTGACCGCCGGATTCGGCACACGGGTCTTATGTGCCACCTCCAGCCATTTCGCAAGTGCAGAAAAAGAATTTCGTTTTCCTCTGGGATACGGAAACCAGCGGCCGTTTTCTGCCACCTGGACAGTAACCGGAAGCGGTGCCTGTATCCTAAGTACATCTCCTCCCGGAGAAAAAGCTCCTCTGCGCTCCGGCAAAGGCTGTGCTGCTATCACTGGCCTTACTGCCGGCCGTGTGATGGATTACGGTCTCAGGGATTCCATGAACATGGGAGGCTGTATGGCTCCTGCAGCCTGCGATACCATTGCACGAAGCTTTTCGGATTTCGGGCGGACGCCTTCGGATTATGATGCCGTCTTTACCGGGGATCTGGGGATCATCGGGCAGAAAATTCTCCTGGATCTTCTGGAGGAACAAAATATCCGGCTTTCTCCCATTCATAAAGACTGCGGTATCCTGATCTATGACAATCCTTCTCAGGACACCCACGCAGGAGGAAGCGGCTGCGGCTGTTCTGCTGTAGTCCTTGCCTCCTATATCCTTCCGAAGATTGTATCCGGAGAATGGAAGCGGATCCTTTTTGTACCAACAGGAGCGCTTCTTTCCAAAGTAAGCTTTAATGAAGGTGACAGTATTCCGGGTATTGCCCACGGAGTTGTCATCGAGCATATGGAGGTATGAGCATGGATTACTTTAACGCATTCTGGTTCGGTGGCCTTGTCTGTGCCCTGATCCAGATCCTTCTGGACAAGACAAAGCTGATGCCTGGCCGTGTGATGGTACTTCTGGTATGCAGCGGCGCCCTGTTAAGTGCCGTTGGCGTCTACCGGCCGCTGGTGGATTTTGCAGGTGCCGGGGCCTCCGTCCCGCTGATCGGTTTCGGACATGTATTATGGGAGGGTATGAAAAAAGCCATTGAAGAAGACGGCATCCTTGGGCTTTTTACAGGAGGCTTCACTGCCTGTGCTGCCGGAGTTTCCTCCGCCCTGATCTTCTCTTATCTGGCCAGTCTCTTCTTCCGTCCAAAAATGAAAAAATAATATTCCGGGAAAGGAGTTTTTTCTCATGAGTGATACTCTTTATCTGCAGCTGGATCAGAACATTGAAGTCACCAACCCACATGTATATCTTCAGGATATCGCTGCACTTTCCATGAGTGACCCCAAAATCCTCAATCGTCTGCGGGTCATGCCTGTGATCGTTCTGGATGTGAAAAAGCCCGGACGCTATGTGATGTCTGTCTCGGATCTTCTGAAAAAGATCCAGAAGCTGGAACCCTCCATTGATATTTCTCCCATCGGGGAAACGGATTTTATCATCACCTACCGCATCAGCTCTGCCACAGGGAAAATTTTCCGGTATGTGAAAATCCTTTTTGTATGCCTGGTTTCCTTTTTCGGCGCCGCTTTTTCCATTATGACCTTTAATAATGACGTAGATATGGGCAGCCTTTTTAGCCAGTTTTACACTCTTGTTACGGGAAAAAGTTCCTCCGGCTTTACCATCCTGGAGATTTCCTACTCCATCGGGATCGGCCTCGGCGTACTGATCTTCTTTAATCATTTCGGGCATCTGAAGCTAAGCGATGATCCCACACCTATGCAGGTGCAGATGCGGACCTATGAGGATGATGTAAACCGGACACTGATCGAACAGGCTGCACGAACAGAAAATCCAGAAACTGACTCATAACCAGAGCCCACTCTCATATCCGTACAATTCCGCCGCCTGTCGCACAAAAAAAGCTCCCTGCAGATTTCTCTGCAAAGAGCTTTTTTTATATAATATGGGTTTACTTTTTTTCTGAAATGATATTTACAGAAGTCCTCCGATGGATAAGAACAGAGGAGCAAATACCAGTGATACAATAGTCATAAGCTTGATCAGGATGTTAATGGAAGGACCTGATGTATCTTTGAACGGGTCGCCGACTGTATCGCCGACAACGGCTGCTTTGTGCGCCTCGCTGCCTTTTCCGCCATGATGTCCTGTCTCGATGTATTTCTTAGCATTATCCCATGCACCACCTGCGTTGGACATGAAGATTGCCATCAGTACACCTGTTACAAGAGCACCGGAAAGAAGTCCACCAAGAGCCTCAACACCAAGAACAACACCTACGATAACCGGAACAACGACTGCCATGATTCCAGGAAGCATCATCTCGTGAAGAGCTGCTGTTGTGGAGATTGCAACGCATGATTTGTAATCCGGTTTCTCGGTACCTTTCATGATACCTGGTTTCTCACGGAACTGACGTCTTACTTCCTCGATCATCTTGTAAGCAGCCTTGGAAACAGATTCCATAGTGAAAGCTGAGAAGAGGAATGTAAGCATACCACCGATGAAGATACCGATTGTAACACGAGGAGCAAGGATATTGATTGCATCCATGCCTACTGCATTTGCGTAAGATACGAACAGTGCAAGTGCTGTAAGAGCTGCGGAACCGATTGCGAAACCTTTACCCATAGCTGCTGTTGTGTTACCTACAGAGTCAAGCTTATCTGTGATCTCACGAACAGACTCATCCAGACCTGACATTTCTGCAATACCACCGGCATTGTCAGCGATGGGTCCATACGCGTCAACGGCAACTGTGATTCCTGTTGTGGAAAGCATACCAACTGCTGCAAGAGCGATTCCGTATAATCCATCCACACCGTATGCTACAAAAATACCAACACAGATCAGCAGGATCGGGAATGCTGTAGATTTCATACCTACTGCGATACCACTGATGATAGTTGTAGCTGCACCTGTCTCAGACTGCTCGCCGATTCCCTGAACCGGTTTATAATCTGCAGATGTGTAATACTCTGTAATGTTTCCGATGATGACACCGACAACAAGACCTGCGATCACAGCAATGGCTGCCTTCATGTCTCCGAAGAGAATCTTGCTGAGGATCAAGGACACGATGATAACAAGTGCTGCAGATACATAGCTTCCTCTTGTGAGGGCTTTCTGCGGATTGGAATTATCATCACCTTTTACAAAGAATGTTGCAATGATGGATGCGATCAGTCCACAGCCTGCAATAGCCAGCGGATAGAGAACACCGGAAACTGCTCCGGCTACCGCACCAAGTGTAAGGGCAGATACCAGAGATCCTACATAGGACTCAAAAAGGTCTGCACCCATACCGGCAACATCACCTACGTTATCACCTACGTTATCCGCGATAACAGCCGGGTTACGAGGGTCATCCTCCGGGATTCCAGCCTCAACCTTACCTACAAGGTCAGCTCCTACGTCAGCTGCCTTTGTATAGATTCCACCACCAACACGTGCAAACAGTGCGATGGAAGAAGCACCAAGGCTGAATCCAGAAAGTACGTCAACGTTCTTTGTGATGATATACACAACGCTGACACCCAATGCACCAAGACCTGCAACACACATACCCATAACAGCACCGCCGGAGAATGCAATGGAAAGAGCCTTGTTCATTCCTCCCTCTTTTGCTGCATTTGCTGTTCTTACATTAGCCTTTGTTGCAACGGTCATACCGCAGTATCCTGCGATTGTTGAAAACAGAGCACCTACTACGAAGCAGATTGCTGTTACCCAGCTTCCAACTCCGATTCCGATCAGTACAAAAGTACGGCTACAAAAATAACCAGGATCTTGTACTCTGCTGTTAAGAAGGCGCGGGCACCTTCTGCGATCGCACCTGCGATCTCCTTCATTCTGTCTGTTCCTGCATCCTGCTTGCTGACCTTCGCTGCAAGGTATGCTGCGAACAGAAGTGCCAGTACTGCTGCCACCGGCACCAAATACATGTAGTTTTCCACTCTTTTTACCTCCGTTCATGTATTGTTAATACTTTATCACATTATTTTGCATATTTCAAATAGAATTTTCACTTAGTTTTTTGTTAATATTGTGATATAATAAAAATTTATATAAATGAAATAAAAATTTTTTATATTATTGCTCGCATTTTTTTCAGTTTCAGACAGCTTATATAATAGGAAGTTTTTTATATCTCTATTTGGACAAAATTTCCATTTTTCTTTCCAGAAGATTTTTTTCCAATAATTGTTTTTCTGCATTTTCGAATCCAATTCGTTCTATAGTCTCGGCAAAACGTTCTCCCTTTAATCCCCGGTCCTTAAAAAGCAGGATTGCCTTCTCAATAACATCAAGTGCCTCTTCCTCTGACGTAAAGATCCGGTTCAGGGCCTTTCCATGAGAAATTTTCTTTCCCCAGCGTCCACCGATATAGATCTTGAATCCGTAGGTACCGTCCGGGATGGAGTGGAACGGGCATTTTCCCACACATCTTCCGCAGTGTCTGCAAAGCTCCTCATCGATGTGCAGCTTCCCGTCAACGACCTTCGCAACTTTATTCGGACATGCAGCTTCGATGGCACATTTTTTACAGCCCTTGCAGGCCTCGCTGTCAAAGTGTGGAATTCTCTGTCCGATGATTCCCACATCGTTCAGATTTGGCTTCACACAGTTGTTTGGGCAGCCGCCTACTGCGATCTTAAATTTATGAGGCAGTGCAACCTGGCGATAACCCTTATAGAATCTCTCAAAAATCTTCTCGGAGATCCCATAGGAATCCAGAAGTCCGTACTGGCAGGTGGTTCCCTTGCAGGATACTACCGGACGTACCTTCGCTCCGGTTCCTCCTGTCTCCAGACCTTCTTTTGCGATAAATTCCTGAAACTTTTCGATCTTTTCGTAAGGGATTCCCTGGATCTCCACGGAAAGTCTTGTTGTGTAGGTAAGATTTCCGTTACCGAATTTCTCTGCCGCTTCCGCCATGCATCTGTGCTGTGCTGCTGTCACCTTTCCGTTTACGGTGATCACCCGTGCGGAAAATTCATCCGTCCCCCTGTTATTTAAAAATCCCTGACCTTTCAGTCTTTTTTCTTCGTCTTTGCTTACCGTTAATGCTGACATATTTCCTCCTCCTGATCCTGCTGGCATTTCGTTACTCTTCCCCCGGTACCTATGCCATGTATCCTGTGATTGTGATTCTGAAATTACTGTTCACTCCGTGACCGGCAACATTCTGAAATCGTTTTCACGCACTTCCTACTATACCACTTGAAGATATATTTGAAAAATGATATTATTTTATGAAAACGATAGGTTTTTCCTATATATATCGAATCGTAAGTAAAAGGAGAATCCCACATGACTATCCGCCATCTCACTGTTTTTGTCGCCGTTGCAGAACAGGGCTCCATGAGTGCCGCTGCCAAACATCTTTATATTTCCCAGCCAACGGTCAGCCAGGCCATCCGGGAACTGGAAAACCATTACAATGGTCTTCTCTTTGAACGCCTCGGAAAAAAACTTTATCTCACAGACCGTGGAAAACTGCTTCTTCCACATGCCCGGGAAATGATCCGGCAGTTTCAGCAGCTGGAGGAACTGATGCAGAATCAGGGGCAGTCTTCCACCCTGAAGCTTGGTTCCACCCTCACGGTTGGAACCTGCCTGACACCGTCCATTATCCTGGATCTGCAGAAAAAATTTCCGGATCTGGATGTTTACTCTTTTGTCACCAACACCAAGAACATCGAGCAGAAACTTCTCCGCTCAGAACTGGACGCTGCTGTGGTAGAAGGTGAGATCCACTCTCCGGATCTTATCGTTCTTCCCATCATCGACGACTGCCTGGTCCTTGCCGCCGGAAAAAAACATCCCTTTTACCGCAGAGGCCGCATCCATGTCCAGGAACTGAATGACCAGAAATTTGCGGTCCGTGAATATGGCAGCGGTACCAGGCAGCTTTTTGAGGATTATACCCTTCGCCATGGCCTTAAGATCCGGACTGCCTGGGAAGCCAACAGTCCCCAGGCTCTGATGAACGCAGTGCTGTATAACCAGATGCTCTCTGTTATGTCCATCCGTCTTATGCATCATGAGATCCGTCACCGTTCAGTCCGGGTCTTCTGCAACGAAGCAGGGGAATGGAACCGGAAATTCAAGCTGGTCTATCACAAGAATAAGTTTCTTACCCCTGCTATCTTTGAGCTGGAAAAGATCCTTCACACCTATCAGCAGCTGGAACTACCCTCTGTCATGGGTGTTCTGGAGCAGGAATAAGCAGGGGACTCACCTGATTTCGTTAAAAAACGGCCGCACATATCGTTCTTACGATATGTACAGCCGTTTTTCGTTTTTTATCTCACCCGAAAGGGTCGGATCTTTTTCTGAACCGGATATTTAGTTTGATTCGTTGAACACTTTTCTATCCAGTGCATTGTTCTGGTGTGCAACGATGGTTGTGCAGACTGCATCACCGGTAATGTTAACTGCTGTTCTGGTCATATCCAGGATACGGTCAATACCCATGATCAGACCAATGGCCTCAACCGGAAGACCTACAGAGTTAAATACCATGGTCAGGGTAACAAGACCAACACTTGGTACACCGGCAGTTCCTACGGAAGCAAGGGTTGCAGTTCCGATAACTGTCACATAATCCATCGGACTTAAGTGGATACCAAAAGCCTGTGCCGCAAATACTACGGCAACACCCTGCATGATAGAGGTACCGTCCATGTTGATAGTAGCTCCAAGAGGAATGGTAAATGAAGAGATCTTCTTGGAAACACCCACTTTCTTGGACAGGGTATCAATGGACATCGGGATCGTGGCATTGGATGTAGCTGTTGAGAATGCAAATGCCATAACCGGGAAAAATTTCTTGATGAATTTTATCGGATTCAGTCCTGTGAAGATCTTCAGCAGGATCTGGTATACGCCGAAGCACTGGATTGCCAGTGCAAGGAGAACACCGATCATATATTTTGCCAGCGGGATAAATGCGCTGAAACCGATGTTTGCAAAGGTTCTGCTGATAAGGCAGAATACACCGATCGGTGCAAGTGCCATGATCATCATGGTCATCTCCATCATGATGTCATTGAACTGGCTGAAAAAGTTCGCTACTGTCTCTGCGCGCTCTCCCATTTTCGCAAGGATCACACCCACGATCAGGGCAAATACGATAACCTGAAGCATGGTTCCGCTTGCCAGGGAATTGATCGGATTGTCCGGAATGATATTCAGGATGGTATCCGTAAGAGAGGTCGCCTCCATAGTCTCCACAGAGGAAGCAGAGGACTGAATAGAGCTCATATCAAGTCCCACACCCGGATTGATCAGATTACCTACCGTCAGCGCAACCGAAACAGCCAGAGCTGTAGTCGCCAGATAAAATACCAGTGTTCTCACACTACGGTTCCAAGCTTCTGGTATCACCGATGGACATACTTCCGCAGACAAGGGAACAGAATACCAACGGTACAACCAGCATTTCATCAGACGGATAAATCCCTGTCCGATCACATAAAGGATTCCCTCCACGATCACATCTTTCTTGAAGCTGCTGTCAGGAACCAGGTAACAGAGAATGATTCCCAGTATCGCACCTGCGATCAGCGCCACAAAGATCTTCGTGGTAAGGCCTATTTTCTTTTTCTGCTGTGTTTTACTCTTTTATATTTTTCTCTTTCATTCTAGTCCTCCGCTCTTTCATCCATATATTCTTTCAGCGATGCTTTCCAGTCCGGCATGTCATACACTTCAATAATACGGAGGATAAAATTATCAAGGACGGCATATGGCGGTCTGACAGAAGAAAGATCTGACTGCTCTGTCGGCACGGATCTCAGTTCGATTTCCTTTCCTGCAAGGCGAAGGATCTCGGTTGCAAACTCATAACGGTTGCATACACCGCTGCAGGTTACGTGATAAGTTCCATATTCGTTGGTATCGATAAGATACAGGATCATTCTTGCCAGATCCTTGGCGCTGGTCGGTGATCCGAACTGATCCGAAGCAACGGAAAGCGCCTGGCCTTTTTCTGCTGTCTCCAGCACACGGTTTACAAAATTGTTTCCGCCTTTTCCGTATACCCAGTTGCTTCGGATAATGAAATGTTTGTGTGTAAACTCTTTTACATAGTTTTCTCCGGCTCTCTTGGAACGGCCGTAAACAGTCAGCGGATTGGTATCGTCAAACTCTGTATACGGTTTTTTGCTCTTTCCGTCGAAAACATCATCTGTGGAAAGCTGGACGATCTTTGCCCCGCATTTTCTTGCCACGATGCTTAAGTTTCTTGCTCCCAGTGCGTTGACACGGTATGCATGTTCCGGATTCTTCTCACACTCATCGGTATCTGTGATACCGGTGCAGTTGATGATCACATCCGGACGGTTAATGGAACCGAAGTTGATCACTTCATCTGTGTCTGTGATATCCAGCTCATCAAGATCTGTGTTCAGAGTCTCGATCTGCATTGGATCCAGAACATCATTCAGTGCCCGTCCGATCTGTCCGTTGGCACCTGCGATCCATACTTTTAACATCTTTCTACCTCCCTGGTGTAATGTGTGTGATACATAAAATAAAGAGACATCGATTTAGATCAAAACCAATGCCCCTTTAACCTATATACTGAAATATATTTTATCAATATCACAAAAAGCTGTCAAGTAAAAAAGCCCCTGTTTCCATAAGGTTCCTGCTGCTGATGTTACTGCCCACGGCAGTATTTCCTCAAGATGTTTTGTGAACAGAATTTACAGAAATCCTGAGGATCGGGAGTTCCATAACTCCCGATTTTGTATTGTAAATTCTGTCCCATGAATTATAATCTAAACAGGAGATCATCTAAAAACACATACAAAGGAGAAACTTATGAAAAAGCTAAAAGAATTAACATCTCTGCTATTTCTGTTCTGCTGTCTTTGCTTCTGTCTGATCCTGTTTCCACAGACAGCCCGGGCAGGCTCTCTTACGCCAACCGCACAGGACAATCTCAATGTCAGGTTACGCCGTACCTCTGATCTTATTCCTGTTTCCGGCGGATACATGAGGGTCTTCCACCAGAAAAATTCTGTCGGCGTTGAATATTACGATAATGATCTGAAGATCAGAAGCAAGCGCAAGATCAACATGGAGCTTCCACTGTGGGGTGGCTTTTATGCCGGATCTGACGGATATTATCTGGTAGAAGGCCAGACAAACAACAAAGAAAACGATTCCGCTGAGGTCATCCGCGTTATCCGCTACGATACAAACTGGAACCGGAACGGTGCGGCAGCAATTACCAGTAACCCGGAGCTTTTTGGCGGTGAGGTCCGCACGCCCTTTGACTATGGCTGTGTGGAAATGACAGAAAGCAACGGCAAACTCTATGTTGTTACCGGTCACGAAGGATATGTGGATCCCTCTGTCGGTCAGGGACATCAGGGCTTCCTTATGGTCGAGATCGACCAGGCAACCATGAAAGGAAAGATCGTTTCCTGCGATCTGTGGCATTCCTTTGCACAGTATATCAAATCACAAGGTTCTTATCTCTACGTACTGGAGCAGAGTGAGGGTTCACGATGTACAATTCTTTCCAGATACGACAGCACTACACTTGCCTGCACCACCATAGAGCTTTTGCCATACGGAGGCTCACATACTTCTGTGTGGGCACTGGCCTGCTACGCAAGCGTTGACGGCATGGCTGTTTCCTCTGACAGTGTATTATGCGTTGGCACTTCCATCGATCAGTCCAAATATGATAAGGTATCTGAAAACACGCCTCATAACCTTTATCTGTCCGTCACACCAATGTCTGACTTTTCCGAAAAAGCAACCACTACCAGGAAGCTTACCAACTTTACAGGCGGAGGAAAAAGCTTTGCGGGCGTAAAGATCACCAAAATAAATGACAACCGTTTTATGATTTCCTGGGAAGAATACGTCTCCGACGATAACAAGAAAAACTCTTCCGCTAACGATCCGCTCTCTTCCAGCACCCTTCATTATCTTTTTGTGGACGGAAAGGGAAAGAGTCTCAGCAAAGAGTTTACAACAGCTGCTCCGATTTCTGACTGTCAGCCTGTGGTAAAGGATTCCAGGGTCGTTTATTATGCTTCAAACTCCAACACCTTGAACTTTTATTCCATTAATTCCGACAACGGAAAAGCTGACAAAAAAACTTACCATATCGCAGGTGACAACGCAACCTGGAATTTCAAAAACGGTATCCTTACGATCTCCGGCTACGGACCACTTTCTATTTCCACAGAGGAAAACCACCGATACCCGGTCTCTTCAACAAAAGGCTGGTTTATCTTCTCCAACGATTCCTCCTGGAAAGCTATCAAAAACCAGATCAGAAAGGTAATAATAAAGCCTGGGATCACAAGTATTTCCGAAAGGGCCTTTGTTTGTCTTCCTGAGCTGAAAGAAGTGGACATCCAGAAAGGGGTCACAAAGATCGGAAAAGAAGCTTTCGCCTACTGTGACAAGCTATCCAGGATCAACATACCTGATACTGTTAAAAGCATTGGAACGGATGCTGTGTGGGGCGGCTACGGGTATGTCAACTCTCATGCATATTTTTGCAAGATCCATGCTCCGTACGGCTCTTACGCAGTTACATATGCCAAGAAAAACAATATCAGCTATGCATGCAATATTTCCGATGCAGCTGTAACAGGGATCAAAAAAACATATACCTATACAGGCTCTGACATAAAGCCCGTTCCAACCGTAACTCTTGGAAAAGCAAAGCTTTCTGGCATCAATGATTATCATGTGACATACCAGAACAATAAAAAAGCAGGAACTGCTACCCTGAAGATCATCGGTGATTACCATTTCTACGGAACCATCACCTTAAATTTCCAGATCACTCCTGCAGCCACACCAAAGCCACAGACTGCAAAAACATTCCGGGATGCTTATAATGTCTACACAGTCAATACCACCGGGACTTCCGTAGCACTGAAGGGACCACGTTCACGCAATACTGTCACTGCAAAGATTCCGGCCACTGTCAAAGCTAACGGAAAAACCTACAAAGTCACAGCCATTGCAGCCAATGCCTTCAAAAACTGTAAAAACCTGAAACAGGTAACGATTTCAGGAAATATCACAAGCATAGGTGCCGGAGCCTTCCAGGGATGCACAAGTCTTCGTACTGTAAAAATCGGTTCCCGAGTTTCTGCGATCGGCACAAAAGCTTTCTGTGACTGTAAGGCCCTTACCTCTGTCACCATACAGACAGGACGTCTTACTTCCAAAAGCTCAGGTAAATATATCTTCACAAGAGCAGGTCAGAATAATTACAAAAAACTGACTGTAAAGGTTCCGGCAAGCAGACTTTCCTCTTACAAAAAGCTGTTTCAGAGCCAGGGTCTGTCCACACAGGCCAGGGTTATCAAATAGTCAGGATCGTACCTTGCATTTCCACGCCCCTTATGCTATACTCAGTTTCGCTGCAAAAGCCCGCAAAAACCAAGGTCGTACAGGGCTTACAAGGCGGTCACCGCCTATAAATGTGCCGAGTGTTCGTGACCTTCCACTCGTAAAACAAAACTAAAGGAGACAAATGAATATGAAAAACAAAGGTACTCATTTTCTGGTACAGGGAGCTGCCATTGCAGCTGTATATGTTGTCCTGACACTGGTATTCGCGCCACTTAGCTTCGGTGAAGTTCAGATCCGGTTTTCCGAGGCGCTGACCGTGCTTCCGTTCTTCACACCGGCTGCCATCCCGGGACTGTTCGTGGGATGTATCATCGCCAATCTTCTTGGCGGTGCGATTCCGGTTGACATCATTTTCGGAAGCATTGCCACACTTATCGGTGCATTCTTTACCTACAAGCTTCGCAATACAGGCAAATGGACAGCCCCAATCCCGCCGATCGTTTCCAACATTGTGATCGTTCCTCTTGTGCTTCGTTACGGATATGGCATTAACCTTCCTATCCCGTTTATGATGCTCACAGTAGGAGCCGGCGAATTTATCTCAGCCGGTGTGATCGGTATGATCCTTCTTGGAGCACTTTCCAAATACAAAAATGTACTTTTTCATAAAAAAGCAGCAGTCTGACTAAATCTGCTACCCACAAAAAGGAGCCATGAGAAAACAGCAGCATTTCTCATGGCTCTCTTTTATTTTTTCTCTGCGGATTCCTGCAGACTGCGCAGGATCCTCTTTTCCATTCTGGATACCTGTACCTGGGATACGCCAAGCTCATGGGCGATCTCCATCTGGGTCATGTTCTGAAAATACCGCATATAGATCAGCCTCCGCTCCTTTGCCTCCAGAGTTCCCAGTATCTCTTCCAGAAAAATCCTGTCCAGTACTTTTTCCTGCCGGTTTTCTTTTTCCGGAAGCTTGTCCATCAGAGAAATCTCCGTTCCCTCACCCTGATAGATCGTTTTGTGAAGAGATTCCACCTCTGCACCGGATTCCATGGTCATTACCAGTTCTTCTATGGAAATTCCCATTTCCTCTGCCATTTCTCCCGTCGTAGGTTCCCGCTCCAGCCGGCGTGTCAGTGCTTCTCTCACCTGATAGATCCTGTAATGGTTTCCTTCAGAGAACGGCTTACCTTCAGTATCCCGTCGTCCCTGAGATAACGTTTGATCTCTCCGATGATCATGGGAACGGCATAGGTGGAAAATTTCACATCATAGGACATGTCAAACTTATCCACAGCTTTCAGAAGTCCGATGCTGCCGATCTGGAACAGATCCTCCATCTCCACCCCTCGTCCCAGAAAACGCTTTGCCACACTGTATATCAGTCCTGTATTTTCCTCAAACAAAAGATCTCTTGCCGCTTTATCCCCCTGGTGTGCACGCCCGATGAGGACAAGAGTACGATCCATAGTTACCTCCTGATGATCTTTTTCATGTGCACTGTAGTTCCACGGCCAACCTCCGATTCCACCTGAAGCTCATCCATAAACGCCTCCATGAATGTAAACCCCATACCGGAGCGGTCTTTATCAGCCTTTGTGGTAAACAGAGGCTCCATGGCTTTTTTGATATCCGGGATCCCGGCTCCGTGATCTGTCACATCTACCTGAAGCTCCTGCCCCCGGAGACGACATTCTACCCGAATCTTATGTATCTCCCCTTCATACCCGTGTATGATGCAGTTGGTCACTGCCTCCGATACTGCGGTCTTCAGATCCGAAATTTCCTCCAGCGTAGGATTCAGCTGTGTGCAGAATGAAGCCACAGCAACTCTTGCCAGTGCTTCATTTACCGGTCTGCTGTCAAAAATGATCGTCATTTCATTTGTGTTTTCCATCATAAACACCCTCCTGTTCACCTGCCGATTTTTTAATTCCACAGATTTCAATATATTTTCCCACTCCGGATAGCCGTAAAAGCTTTGCAATATGACTGTTCACATTGACAACCTGCACACATTTCCCCCTCATGCCAAGTGCCCGGTACCTACCCATCAGCAGACCGATCCCGGAACTGTCCATAAAAACGGTCTCTGAGAAATCAAAAATCATATTTTTTATATAGTTATGTCCAATAATCCGGTCTGAATCTCTCCGGATCTCATCAGAAGCCGGATGATCCAGTTCCGCCGGAAGATGTACAGTCAGCACGGTTCCGGATTTTTCAAAACCTGATGTCATTCTATCATTCCCCCATTTTTGATTTTTTATTCCATTTCTCATGACCAAAGGGTAAAAAAAGAGGAATGCGCCAACGCACATTCCCCTTATCCGAGGTTTCTCCTCTGTATGAATTATGATATTTTTTATTCTGTATAACCTCCATCGTAAGAGGAATCCTCATATCCTCCGTCACTGTAGCTGCTGTCTTCTCCGGAATCTCCGTCAGAGCTCTGTGTATCTTCTCCATCCGAAGCTGCGGCATCCGCTCCAGCTTCAGCTGTTCCATCTGTACTGCTGTCAGCACTGGACGTTCCGTCAGAAGCTCCGCTCCCGATCCCGCTTACACCGGTCTTTCCGCTGATAGTACTGTAAATCCCCTTTGCAGAATCTGACAGTGTATCCACATATACCTTCTGTAGTTCCAGCGCCGCTGTATCCAGATCCTCCTGCTGCATGGCAGTATATGCATTAAACAAAGCCTCATAGCTCTGACTGCGTTTCTGCTCTTCCTCTGCCTGCTTGGCAACTGCATCTGCCGTATCACTGGACTGGGCAGCTTCTCCCTGAGCTTTGGTAAGCTCCACGCTCTGGCTGGAAAGAGAATCACTGTACTGTATGATCTGCTGATTGGCCTGCCTGTAAATATCCTGTTTCACAGCCGGCAGTACAAGGAGCCAGAATGCTGCCGCCCCTGCCGCAAATCCAAGTACCGTGGTAAAGAAAAGTGATATCTTTGATCTTTCTTTATAAGACGACGGCCTTACAACGATTTCTCCTGAAATATTATCATTCTCATTTTTTTCATTTCCAAACAAGCCCTTACGCCGTTTTTCCATCTTTGTGGTAACACCCGTCTGCTCGTCAACTTCACGCAGGAAACGAAGTGTGGTGGTATTGGTCTTGTCGATCCTGGCTGCTTTTTTCAGGGTTCTTCTCGCCTTATTCCACTCCTGATTCTTCATCTGGATCAGAGCAAGAAGATGATACCCCTTGATCAGCTTGGGATTCTGGGACAGGATCTTTTTCAGGCGGATGGCCGCCATATCCTCATGGCCTTCCCTGCACATGGCAAGGGCATTGTTATATTTCTTGATGCTTTCGTTGATTGTTTCCAGTTTGTTCTGGTTTGCCTGAAGCCTGGCAATATATTCTGAAGCCAGATTTCGGTTCTTCTGGATATTCTTGCTGATGACCCACTCACTCAGTGCGGCAACCACCTCACCGGTCTCAAAATATACAAGACCAAGAAGATTTCTTGCACGGATATTCCGTTTGTCATAAGCAAGACTTTGCTTCAGACAGCTGATCGCCCCGGACAGATCCCGGATGCTGGCTTTTTCCAGCCCCTGATTATAATAAAGCTTGGAAAGATAATCCACCTTCTTCTGGATCAGTACATTGGCTCCACAGTGCGGACAATAATCCAGATCTGTATCCGTCAGGAACGCTCCACAGTTTATGCAGTTCATCCACTTCTCCTTATCTTACACGTCTGTTGCTCTTGACCTCACGCAGCATCTCCTGGAGTACATCCATGATATCTGTGATCTCCCGGTCATAAATGACACCTTCTACATCTGCCACATCCAGACATGGTTCAAATTTCTTCAGTTCCTCTTCGTAATCGATCATAATTTTTTCCTCCTGATCACAGCCTTGATCTCACCGACCAGATAAAGGGATCCTACACAGAACAGCATTCCATCCTCACCTTTTTCCTTTACTGCCCGTTCAAAAGCTGCTGGAACATCCTCTATTGCTTCCACTTCCGGTACTCCGTCTTCACGGAAGATCTCCGCAAGCTCTTCTACCGGAACTTTACGGTATCCGCCTACCTGTGTGACGATCACATGTCGAAAACGGATCCTGCTACAGATCGTGCGGATCATATCCGTATAGTCCTTGTCATCCACTGCGGAAAACAGTAGAGTCAGAGGAAATTCCTTCTGGAAATGTTCTGCTGTCTCTACAAACTTCTCAACACCGTCTTCGTTATGTGCGCCATCCACGATCACACCCGGAAGAACCGTTTCCATCCTTCCCTGCCAGCGTGTTTTTGCCATACCAGCCTTCAGAGCCTCCAGAGATACCGGAATCTGATCTTCCAGTACCTGAATGGTTTTCACCGCAAGAGCTGCATTCATAACCTGATAACGGGCGATAAACGGTATATCAAATACGGTATCGCCATATGTCTCGTCCTTAAGAGAAAACCGGATTCCGTCCTTTGTGATCTTATGGATCTCTGTGTCTTCCCGTTTCAGCTCATAATATGGACATCCCAGCTTCTCTGCATGCTCACGCATCACTCCGGCCGCATCCGGATCATTTCCATCGTAGATCACCGGAACACCCGGCACCATGATCCCTGCCTTCTCTCCTGCGATCTCGGAAACTGTATTTCCAAGATACTGCATATGATCGAGGCTGATGGATGTGATCACACAGGCTGCCGGATCCTCCACAGCAGTGGTTGCATCCAGACGTCCGCCAAGACCGGTCTCCAGTGTTACATAGTCCACGCCGGCTTCTGCAAAGATCACCATTCCCATCAGAAGGAGTGTCTCAAAATAGGTGGGATGATAGCTTCCCTCCGCAACCAGCTCATCGGAAAGCTTTTTAACTTTTTCAAAAGCACGAAGGAAAGTATCGTCATCGATCACTTCCTCGTTGATCTGAAAACGCTCGTTGATCTCCACCAGATGAGGAGATGTAAAAAGTCCGCAGGAATATCCAGCTTCCCGAAGGACCGATGTGATAAAAGCACAGGTACTTCCCTTTCCGTTGGTTCCTGCCACATGGATCACACGGAATTTCCTCTGCGGATCTCCAAGTCTTCTTAAGCATTCTCTGGTATGGTCCAGGCTGTTCTTAGTAGTAAATCTCGGTATATCTTCAATATACGCAACTGCTTCTTCGTAATTCATAAAAAAAACCATCACTTATCTATAATGTATTCGTAAAGAACTTTTGGGGAGAAAAGCTTCTCCCCTCCTGTTCGTTACGATACCATTATATAATAGTGGTGGAAGATGTCCAGTCCTAATCGTAATATTTTATCCGACATTTTTTGTATCGGAGTATCTTTTCTATGCCATTTACTGGTTGTCTGTACTGTTTTCTTCACCGGAATCTTCTGTGGATTCCGTTTCTAACGCTGTATCCGTTTCCTCCATTGACCCTGTATCAGAACTGCTCTTTTCACTGTCAAGCTTCCACTTGCTGTCAGCGAGCAGCGCATAAACCGCCCGGTCATGGCTCTTTGTCATGGCCTTTCTTGTGGAACTGTTACTTCGCTGCACTACCGAGAGCCGGTCAAAATCATCCAGTTCCTTTCCGGTAATGATCAGCTTGGTAGGATTCACGTAAACCGTATCATACCATTCTCCGTTGATCTTCACCTGGCTGGACGGCGTAAAGTTTGTTCCCTGGATATAATAGGTGTGATCCGTCTCAGACACAACCTGAATGGAATCCAGCGTGGTATCATAGATTCCCATACGCATCTTGTCCGCTCAAAAGGATTCGCTCCGTCATATGTATACTGCTTTCCGTAGAGAAGATCGTACTGCAGGGTCT